>Ga0170475_108492326_pt1 | contig 16024 bp, 14 predicted proteins | sample Soicark_Litter_5_FD_111474 | JGI IMG/M metagenome (GOLD analysis project Ga0170475, IMG submission 111474) | Avena fatua rhizosphere microbial communities from Hopland, California, USA. Combined Assembly of 48 SPs
GATACGAGCATGCTCCTGGCATAAAAAGGACGGAAACAGCGTGGCCCGATGCCTTGGCTCTCTGTACTCGCCCTTCGACAGGCTCAGGACGAACGGAGCTATAGGGAACATATCCTCAAATCCAAGCTTCAGCCGGCGGCGCCACGCCGATACCCTGCGCGTTCCGTCACTACCCTGTCGAGCATCACGTCATGCGCCTCCACCGGCAGCGATGCCACGCGCTGGCATTCGAATGCCACGCCGACAAGTTGTGGCTTGCGCCAGTGGGAGTGCCGGCGGCGGAACTGGAAGGTCGTATCGTAGAACCCGCCACCCTGGCCCAGGCGCTGGCAAGCGGCGTCGAAGCCTACCAGCGGCACCAGGACGGCATGCAGTGCGCGCGCGCTAAGGGTGGGACGCGTGTGGTATTCGGCAATGCCGAAGCGGTTCTCGCGCAAGACGCCGCGCTGGCTTGCCAGGTCCGCAAAGCGCATGTTGCGGCCGCAGCGCGGGATAAGGGGCGCATAGAGCTTTACGCCCAAGCGCTGCGCACGGGCCATGACGGCACCCAGAGCCAGCTCGCTGCCCAGTGCCATATATACGCCGAGCAGGCGCCCCCGTTTGAAGAGGCCGAGGCGCTGCAGGCGGCTAGCGATGCGCAGCTCAGCATGGCGGCGATAGGCTGCCGGCAAACCGGCACGGCGCTGCCGCAGACTGCGACGCAGGCTGGCTTTATCTATCATGGCAGGCCCGGAAAAAAGAAATCCCGCAACAAAGTGCGGGAATGGGTAGGGTAATACCGTTGCGATACGCGGGAGACTTGGCTCTGTGCACGCGTAACGCTAGTTGGGTTCCCCGCTCGCGCCGTCCGGCATCTATCTTGAACCTAGAGGTTCAAGTGGTCACAACACGAGCGCTTTCAGGAACATCCGATAGAAGGTTGCTCACAACAAGCGCTACAGCATCGCGACCGGTTTCAATACTTGGTTCAAAGAATGAAACCGTAACGAACGCAGCAGGGAATTCTGGTGAAACAAGCGACAGTTCCGGGCATAAGCTGCAGTTTAAAATGACTGCTGCTGTTCCTTCAATGCCAGATCTATCGTGTTCTGCATGCGACCAATTCTACGCTTAAAGTCGGCAATGTCTACCCCGTCGGCAAGCTGGGAATTCATATATTCATGGGCGATGTTCAGGGCAGCCATGATGGCGATCTTGTCTATGCCCATCACGTTGCCGCTGTCGCGCAACTCGCGCATGCGCGTGTCGAGGTAGGTAGCAGCCTGTACCAGGGCCGCCTCCTCGCTGACCGGGCAGGAGACACGGAATTCGCGGCCCATGATGGCGACATCCAACTGCTTTTCGGCGGCGGGCGTTGCAGGTTGGCTCATGTGCGCTCCCTCATTCGATATTCTCCACCTCTTCGAGCGGCAGCTTGGCAATCAGCATATCCAGACGCGATTTGGTGGCGTTGATCTTTTCGGCCAGCTTTTCGCCCTCGCTGCGCGACACGGCCAGCTCCTGGCGTAGCTGATGATTTTCCTGGCGCAAATGCTGGCACAGCATCGCCAGCGTATTCACACGGTCTTCGAGTGCGGCAAGTTCGGCATCCATGGGCATCAAGGGTCGGTGGCTGTTACGCTAATAATAGCCCGGATCAATCAATACATGAAATATCGACGTCATGCTGTGGGGGTTTCCTCACCCATATCCAGGTCCAGCGCGTCCTGCGGCCGCTCCAGCGTCACCCGGCCCAGCACGCCGCCGCGAAAATCGGTGAGTATGCGCTCCGCCGCCTTTTGCGCGTCGATACGGTTGCCGGACTGCACGCAGCCCAGCGAACGCGCCGCCTGCTCGAACAACACGTCGCCGTGCGCCGACATATCCGGCAGTTATAGCGGGCGGCGATGGTGTCGGGATAATAGCGCGCCAGCCAGCCCAAGGCATACCAGGCGACCTCTTCCGCGTCATAAGCATTGCGACCGATGGCGCCGGACAGCGCCAGCTTGATGCCATCGTTCGGCGAAATGATCTTGGGCCACATCAGGCCCGGCGTATCGACGAGGATGGTGCCGTCCGGCAGCTCGATGCGTTGCTGCGACTGCGTGACGCCCGGCGTATCCGCCACCTTGGCCAGCTTGCGCTTGGCGAGCGCATTGATCAGCGTCGATTTACCGACGTTGGGTACGCCCAGGATCATGGCGCGCACGGGCTTGACGCCGCCGGTACGGTGCGGCACCAGCTCGCGGCACAGGGCGGTCACCTTGCCGGTATCGCGCAGCTTGCCGGCTTCGTCCAGCGTCAGTACCGCCGTGCCCGGCTCGTTGCGAAAATGCGTCACCCAATGCGCGGTGACGTTGGGGTCCGCCAGATCGAACTTGTTGAGAATCTTGAGGCTGGGACGCTGCCTATGCGCGCGCAGCTCGGCGATCAGCGGGTTGCTGCTGATGCGGGGAGCGCGGCAATCGAGCACTTCGATTACCATATCGACCTTGGCCATGGTCTCGGCAACCTGCTTTCTTGCCTTGTTCATGTGGCCGGGAAACCACTGTATTGCCATTTGGCTAGCCTCGGGCTGCGTGTGAACGGCTCGCAGTATAAAGCGGTATGGACAGCTAGCGGCGAAAACCGTGTACTGCCACTTGCCAAGCCACGGTGGCTCCGCTAAAAGTACATTCCAACAAACGCCGTCTCCGGATACTCATGCGCCGCGCAATCAAGCCAGGGCTTGCCGCTATCGCCGCGATTGCCCTCGCAGCATTCACCCTGTACACGCCATCCAAGGCGGCGCCGCCCGTCCAGTATGTTTCCATATTCGGGCAGCAATCAAGCCAAGCCGCGCTGCGTGGTCAGGTAGTATTGGTGAACTTCTGGGCAACCACCTGCAGCATCTGCCGGACGGAAATGCCCAAGCTGGTGGCGACCCACGAGAAGTATCGCCAACAGGGGCTGGCGACCATCGCCGTGGCCATGAGTTATGACCCGCCCAACGCGATTGCCGGCTACACCGAGGCCAATCGCCTGCCGTTCTTCGTGGCGCTGGACGTGGACGGCGGCATTGCCAGGCAATTCGGCGATGTCGCACTGACGCCGACCACGTTTTTGATCGATAAACGGGGCAATATTGTGCAGCGCTTTACGGGGGAACCCGACTTTGCGGCGTTGCAGAAACTCATCGAGCAGAAGCTGGTCGAAGCCGTCTGATTACTGGTAGGCAGGGCGGGTTATTCGGCTTGGACTTATGGCCGCCGATCTCTTAAGCTGAGATATCGATAACGTAGAAAATATAATAAGGATCTTGTTTCATGATCTCCAGGAAGAACCATCTGCTATACCAACTGGACTACCAATACTGGGCCAACGAGGCCCTGTTTGCCAGCCTGGACAAGCTTTCCGACGAAGCACGCAAGCGCGATGAAGGCCTGCCTGCGAAAAGCATACACGCCACGCTGATCCACATGCTCGCCACCAATGTGCTGTGGATATCCCGCTTCAAGAGCGAAGGCATACCGAGCCCCCTCGACAAGGAATTTTTCGACGAGTGGCGCGAACTGAAGCAGGCCTTGCGCATGACCATGCGCCAGATCCAGCACGATCTGCAGGCCAAGCCGGAAGAGTTTTTTGAAGGAGAGCTGACCTATACGACGGCCTCCGGCAAGGAGCGCAGCAACTGGGTGCATGACGCGATCAGCCATGTCAGCGGCGATTATGTGTTCCTGCGCGGCATGGTGGTGGCGGTGGCCACGCGCCTCGGCGCACCGCTGCCCGTGCTCGACTACCTGCAGTACCGGCGCGAAATGCAGGACAGCCTGACTAATTTACGCGCAGGCGGCTCGGGAAGATAAGCGGCCCCACAGGCACAATGCTGAAAGGTGATTGATGAGTGATGAAATCGTCCGGGCCGAAGTAGCGCCGGACTCAAATGTGCCTGTTTCCGAGCGGATACGGGCACGCATACGCAAAGCCCAGTACCGCTTCCACGCCAACGACAATATCTCCGCATTTATCCATGCCGGGGAAATGGACGGTTTGCTGGACGAGGTGCAAGACAAGATGAAGGGGGTGCTCGAAAGCCTGGTCATCGATACGGAAAGCGATCACAACACCCAGGATACGGCACGGCGCGTCGCCAAGATGTATCTGAACGAGGTGTTCCGTGGCCGCTACGTGCCACAGCCGGCCGTCACCGAATTCCCCAATGTCGAGCACCTGAACGAGCTGATGATAGTCGGCCCGATCACCGTGCGCAGCGCTTGTTCTCACCACTTTTGCCCCATCATCGGCAAACTGTGGATAGGTGTGATGCCCAATGCCCATTCCAACCTGATCGGCCTGTCGAAATATGCGCGCCTTGCCGAATGGATCATGAGCCGCCCGCAAATCCAGGAAGAGGCGGTCAAGCAGATCGCCGACCTGCTGCAGGACAAGATGAGCCCGGATGGCCTCGCCATCGTCATGGAAGCCGACCATTTCTGTATGCATTGGCGCGGCGTGAAAGACATGGATGCGAAGATGATCAACAGCGTGATGCGCGGCTCTTTCCTCAAGGATGCGAACCTGCGCCGTGAGTTCCTGTCTCTGCTGAATCAGAAAAAGTCCTGAGAAAGTCTGCCATGCTAGTTCGTCTGCTCTATGCAAGCCGCGCCAACCAAAGTCTGACCGCTGAAGCAGTCGAGCCCATACTCTGCAAATCCCGCGCGCAAAACCCCCGGCGCGGCATTACCGGCATACTTTGCTATAGCGGCGATATTTTCATGCAGGTGCTGGAAGGCGGGCGCGGCGAAGTCTGCGAGCTATATCACAAGATCGTCGCCGACCCGCGCCACCATGGTGTGACGCTGCTGCAGTACGAAGAGATCAGCGAGCGGCGCTTCGCGGATTGGACCATGGGCCAGGTGAACCTGGCCAAGGTCAATCCGTCCACCATGCTCAAGTATTCCGAAAAGCCGCTGCTGGACCCGTTCACGGCTGGCGGCCGCGTATCCATGGCCTTGCTGGAAGAGCTGATCGCCATTGCTTCCATAGCCGGGCGCGGCGTGTAGTTGCTGTTATCAAGCGTCCAGTCAAGCTTCCTGCGGCCTGGACCCAAGCGTTTCCAGCGCGTCCTGGAACACGTAGTCATGCAATTGCCCGGCCAGCTTGTCGACAGTGACGGCGTCCAGAAACTGGGCGAATACCGGCCTGTGTTCTTCGAAGTAGGCGGGCGCCTCGCCATCATCCTCGCTCAGCAAAGTGCGCAAGCGGGCCAGCACCTCGCGGGCAGACGCAGATATCGGCATGGCTTCTGCACTCGCCACCGGTGTATCGAGCGCGAGATAGTGGGCAATGTCGGCAAACAAGGGGCGCAAGGCGGAGTCCAGCTCCTGCAGCAAGGATTGCCACTCCGCCTGGGCGAGGGTTTCCCCGCCTTTTTGCAAGGCGGCTTCCAGCCGCCCGGCAATGTCCGGCAGATGCAGTGCGCCCATGCTGCCCGCCAGCCCTTTCAAGGTATGCACGCGCATTTCCGCTTTCGATAGCTGGCCTGCCGACAGCCAGGCCTGCAACTGGGCAAGCGTGCTGCGCTGCTCCGTGGCAAAGCGCTCCAGCAGGCTTCGATACAGCTTGTGATTGCCGCCCATGTAACGCAGGCCCAGCGACGTGTCGATTTCCGCAAGGCGGATGCCGGCAGTAGCGAGCGCCTGGGCGGGCGGCGGCGGGCTATCGCCCAGCCAGCGGGATACCACCTCGAACAGTTGCTCCGGCTGCACCGGCTTGGTCAGGTAGTCCTGCATGCCTTCCTGGCTGCAGCGTGCGCGCACATCGGCCATGGCATGCGCCGTCAAGGCGATGATGGGGATGGCATCCAGGGCCGCAACCTGGCGGATGGCGAGGGCGGCGGCATGGCCATCCATGACCGGCATCTGCAGGTCCATCAGGATCAGGCCGTAGCGGTCCGGCGCCGCCAGCAGGCGCTCCACCGCCAGCTTGCCGTTGTCGGCCACGTCAACGCTCAGTCCCAGCATCTGCAGCAGCTCAACGGCGATCTGCTGGTTGATGGCATTGTCTTCCGCCAGCAACACGTATTTGCCGGCATGATTGCGCAAGGCCGGTGCGCGGGGCGTGTAGGTGGCCGCGCTGCGCTGGCCAAACAGGTTAACCAGCATATCCGTCAGGGCGGATGGTCCGACGGGCTTGAAGAGAAAGCCATCCACGCCCATATCTTCCGCCTGCGCCTGCACGTCATCGCGCCCAAAGGCCGTCACCAGTACCAGCTTCGGCACATGCTGCAAGGTGGGGCTGTCGCGGACAGCCTGTATGAGCGCAATGCCATCCATGCCGGGCATGCGCCAATCCGTAAGCAGCAGGTCGAAGGGTTGCTCCCTGTCGCAGGCAAGCAGCCGCGCAAGGGCGGCCTGGGCGCTTTCGCAGGCCTCGACCTCGACGGGCAGATGCGCGAAAGACTCGCTTAAAATGGCCAGGGCCGGTGCGCTGTCATCGACGATCAGGATGCGGGCACCCTGGAGTTCCGCCGGCAGGATGTCGGTGCAGGCCGGCGCCGGCACGCGGGTGAAAGACAAGGTGAAGCGGAACGTGGAACCTGCCCCCAGCGCGCTGGCCGCACTGATTTGCCCGCCCATCAGGCAAACCAGGCGGTGGGAAATGGATAAGCCCAGCCCGGTGCCGCCATATTTGCGGGTGGTTGAACCGTCCGCCTGGGAAAATGGCGTAAACAAACGCTGCAACTGCTCCTCGCTCATGCCGATACCCGTATCGCGCACCTCGAACTGCAGGGTGACCGTCTGCCCGTCTTCAGCAAGGCGCGTGCAGGCCAACTCGATTTCGCCGCCCTGCTCGGTGAATTTCACGGCATTGTTGACGAGATTGATCAACACTTGGCTGATGCGCAGCGGATCACCCAGCAGGTGGCGCGGCACATCCTGCTGCACGTTGAACAGGTACTCGATGTCTTTATCCGCCGACTTCTGGCTGGTCACCGTCGCAACGCTGCTCAGCACCTCGTCCAGCGAGAAAGGAATGGTTTCGACTTCCAGCTTGCCTGCTTCGATTTTTGAGAAGTCGAGTATGTCGTTGATGATGCCCAGCAGCGCGTGCGCCGCGCGCTGTATCTTGCCGATGTAATCGCGCTGCTTGCCGGTCAGCGTGGTCTGCAGGGCAAGATGGGCAAGACCGATCACGGCATTCATCGGCGTACGGATTTCATGGCTCATGTTCGCCAGGAAATCGCTCTTGGCGCGATTGGCGCCCTCCGCCTGCTCCTTGGCAAGCGCCAGCTCCAGCGTACGTTGCTCGACGATATTTTCGAGTTGGCCGTGATAATCCTTAAGCGCCTTTTCGGCAAGATCGCGCTCGGCAATACGGCTTTCCAGGTCGGCCACCATGCCCTGGATGCGCGCCGCCATATTGTTGAATGCCTGCTGCAGCATGCCTATTTCGTCGTCGGCACACACGCCGCCAACACGGGCGCTGAGATCGCCCGCTTCGACCCGCTCCACGACCGCTACCAGCCGGCCGGTGCGCTGCACCACGGAACGCAGCAAGAAATAGGAAATGGCGGCAAACACGATCGTCGCAAGGCCAGTCAGGCAGCCGAGGATGAACAGGTTGGTGCCATAGCCGGCAACATCGCTGCTGTTTTCCGTGAGCTGCAGTACCAGTTCCGGTGCCAGGTTCGCCAGCTCGATTTGCGAGGTGCGTGAATAGCCGCTGCCGAAGACGGCCCCGCCAGCTTGGCTCTTTCCCGGCGCGCCCACCTGGCCCGATGCTGCTAACTGCCTCCCAGCCTTAAACAGCACCGCCGAGGCACCCGTTCCCGCCAGCAATTCGTTCAGGAAGGGCGGGTCAAGGCGATAGCCCACTGCCAGGGTGCCTACCGTGCCGTTGACGTTCTCAACCTGCCCGAAGCTGAACAGGTAAGGCAGGCCGGCGATGGTCTGTACATCATTTTTCACTTCGCGCGTGGCCGTGCGCGACGCAAGCAGCGTCCTCAGCTCATCTGTCCGGCCGAATACGGCAGGGTTCACACCGTCGGCAATGACCACGCCATCCGGCTCATAGATACGGAGCAGTTTCAGGTCGGTATTTTCGGCAATCGGCACCAGCACGGACAATAATTGGTCCTGCCCTTTCACCGAAATGCTGTCTGCTATCACCGGGTTTTGCCGGATGATGGCGGTGAAGCTGCGCGTCATCTCCAGCCGCTGCCGAAACTTTTTGATCACCGCTTCCTGGCGATAGCGGGTTTGCTCATCCAGCTTATCCTGATAGGCATGAAAGCCGTTTACCCATAAATAGACCAACACGCCGATACTGAGTAGCGACGAGAGTACGGTAGGGATGAGAAGCTGCTCTCGCAAATGCACTTGGCCACTCCATGAAACTGGATCGGAGAATTTCAGGGCACGCCCCACGCAGCACGACTGGGCCTGCCCCTGCATTCTGGAAAAATATCGCCACCCGCTTCCTGTTGCCGCTAGTCGCAGGCACAGGAAAGGCGAATCTCATTCTTTACGATCCAGCGCCTGCCGGCGATATTTTTCTCACTACGTCATAAAAGGAGTCGGGGCGCACCACGAAGCCTGCTGCGGGCAGACCTCCCAGCAACTTCACGTCTATGCCCAGCAAGGCTTTTTCTATCGACTTTTGCACCTTCAAGGGCAGCGATGGGTGGGCCGCGATACACAGATTGGGGATGGGTGGTGTTTCAAAGAGTGGCTTGAATATATCGCCATGCTTCTGAACAGCCTGGCTCCAGTTGAAATCCCAGGTCGCGCCGGCATCAATGCTGCCTGCCGCAATCGCATCCGTCACTCGCGGATGACCGCCTAGGAAATAATATTTGGTAAAATAATTCTTGTAATCAATACCCCGCTCTTTCAGCAATACGGCGGGATATTTAAAGCCGCTGGTCGATTCCTCATCAACAAACCCGAACTGCTTGTTTTTGAGATCTTCCAGTTTATTGATATCAGCCCTCGATTTCAGGGCAAGAATATAACCCTTGTAGGAATCGATTTTCTGGGTCTTGTCTTTATTCCAGGCCAGCTCCGTGACCATCAGGCGAATTTCCGGATTCCGGCGCTTGGCAAGGATATAGGGCAGCGGCGAGATATTGGAAAAATTCACCCGGCCGGTTGCCAGAAACTCCACCATCTGGTCGTAGTCTTTGGCGCTGACTATCGTGTAGGTATCCCCGGTTTCCTTGCTCAGATAGTCCAGCATGGGCTTGTAACTGCTACGGATGTCGTCGACACTTTGCCCTTTTTGCCAGGGGGCGACGCCAAAATTGTAGTTCTCAGCCCAGGCCTGCGCAGTCAGAACCAGCCAAAAACCCGTCAACCAGCCGAACCGCCTTGTACTAAGCGCCATTGCCATGCCTCTTCTTTCACACACCCTATCAATCCCGACATTCTGCCCTAATTGCAAAACGCAAAGTGGGTAGTTTTCTAGTACCTCGTCTCAGTGAATTTGAAGGGTTCGAAGACGAAGGATTTGTTCGACTGGCAAGGCGCGAGGAGGCGGCATAGCGTGCTATGCAACGACGAGCAACGCAGCCAGGCGGACAAAGACGCGGCTTCGAACCTTGCAAATTCACTGAGACGAGGTGCTAGTGTTGATTGGAGTGTGCCGCATAAGTAACCCCAATTAGCAGGCCGTTGAAAAAATCGCAAAATCGAGCGATGCGAGGCCCCTCGCGGCGGCGAGGGCGGGGGGCATGGGTGCTCGGGCTGAATCGGTGATAACTCGTTGATTTTACTCTGCCCTCAAGCGCACGGCTTTGCCCCCCCCAAGGAGGCGAGAACCTCTACGAGGCCGGGCGAATGCCAATATTTCAGTCTTTCACCTTTTCAACGGCCTGTTAGGAGCGGTTTGCATGGGTGATTGGTAACGCATTGTTTGTTAAATATTTTTGTGTGCTCTCTAAAATTCATGGTCGGCCTGCTTAGAAGTATTTACATGGTGATGATAAGATGTTTTTAAATGTGCGGCTCCCTGATGGTTTTTAGAAGGGTCGTCTTTATTTTTGATGGCATTCAGTTTGATGTAAGTTTTTATTGGGAGTATGAATTGGATTTGATTAAACTTATCTGCGCCAAGAAGTTGATGTGGATTTTAATGCTTTGTGGCATGGCTGCTCCAGCGTTTGCCGCCGTGGGTGCTTGGACGGATATCAGCGGCATAAGCGGCACTGTCAATGCGCTGGGTGAGGATGCCGGTGGTGGACTGTATGCCGCCATAGAAGGCGTTGTCTATCGGCAATCCAATGGCGGCAACAATTGGATCGAAGTGAGTGGTGGCCTGGCCGGCGCCAAGGTTAAATGCTTGCAGGCGCTGAATGGCACGGTGTATGCCGGAACGGATAGAGGCATTTTCAGGATAGTAAGTGGCGGTAGTGCCTGGGTAGCGATGAATGTGGGTCTCACCAACACCGATATTGCCGTTCTGACCGTGGATAGCAATGGGATCTTCTATGCAGGCACCCATGGTGGCGGTGTTTTTAAAAGCAGCGACAGCGCAGGTCGGTGGGCAGCGGTGAACAGCGGGTTAAGCAATGGCTATATAACTTCTCTGGCCGCGTCGACAGCCGGTGGGCTATATGCGGGTACCGACAAGGGCATCATTTTTAAAAGTGCGGATGGCGGTGCTACCTGGGTGGCCGCAGCCAAGAGTCTGGGGTTCAGCGTGAATGCCCTGGCGGTGGATGCCAACGGTATGTTGTATGCAGGTGTTTACAATGATACCGAGCCGGTGATTTTGCGGTTGGGTTTGGCGTTCGACTACTCATACTGGCCTGGTGACGGCCTCTTTAAGAGCGCCGACGGCGGCAACACCTGGCAGGCATACGGCAATACCTCTACGGTCAGCGCGTTGACAATAGATGCCAATGGCACCTTGTATATAAGCGGGTATGACAAGTTCCATTCCCGCTTTTGCGCTCCCGACCCAGATGCTGAGTTCAGCTCGTTCCTAAGGGAGAAGGGCCAGTGTAGCACCTTGTTTTTTGGCCGGGGCGGGGTTGTATATGCAGGTATGGATTACGGAAGAATTTTTAAGCGCAGTGTGTTGAGTAAAGATTGGGTGCACATCCGGAGTAGCTTGGGGCTGCAGCATGGCTTGGATTTCAATCTGGCCGTGGATGGTGCTGGAACGCTATATGTTGTCGATGTAGACGGGGTTAGCATCCTCAAAAGTACCAATTTTGGCCGCGATTGGATTGCGGTTGAAAGCCGCGTACCCGGTAGGAGTGTCAATTCCTTGACGGTTGATGCGGATGGCGTGCTCTACGCCGGAACCTCTGACGGAGTGTTCAAGAGTAGTAATGGCGGCAACACGTGGGAAACGCTGGCTGGGCTCGAGAACTTCTTTATTACCAAGCTGTTCGTGGATGGGCACGGCACAGTATATGCGCTGACTTTTGGTGTCTACGATGGCCCACTGAAATTCTTCAAGAAGCCTCGTGACAGCGAGGCCTGGATAGATGTGTCGAACGGCTTGGAAAGTAGTTCTGCCTTCGATGTTTATGTGATAACCATGGACGCAGCCGGCACATTGTATATTGGTACTGCGTATAAAGGTATATTCAAAAGTAGTGATGCTGGCCGTTCATGGGTGCGGGTCAATAATAGCCTGCTCAAGTCCCCGGAGTCTTTTGAGGCGGGTACTTTCGCCTTGGCGGTGGACACGCACGGAGTGCTCTACGCGGCGACGCATCAAGGTGTGTTTAAAACCCCCGATGGCGGCACGAGTTGGATGCCGGTGAATGACGGTCTGAACGGGGCATTTGTCAACGCGCTGGCAGCAGATGCCTATGGTGCTGTTTATGCGCGCACGAATACCAGTGCCTATAAGCTTGTTGATGGCGGTGCTTGGGCGGCGGTGAATAGCGGCTTGCCGACAGGTAATACTGACGGTTATCAACAAAATATTGGCACCCTGGTGCTGGATCAGAGTGGGAGGCTCTATACGAAGACTTACGGCAGCATCTTCCAGTATACGCCACCGACCATGGCCGGCCTCAAGCCGCGTCTCGTCAACCTGTCCGGCCGCGCCAATACGCTGACGGCAGAAGGCGTCGCCATCGCCGGCTTCACAATATCCGGCGGCAATAAAACAGTACTGCTGACGGCAAAAGGCCCGAGCTTGTTCACTGCTGGAGTTCCCAATCCCTTGGCCAATCCGAAGCTACGGGTAATGGACAGCAAAGGGGAGCTCGTCGCCAGCAACGATAACTGGGGAGACAATCTAAACATCGCGGCGATCACCGCTACCCAGGGCGCACCTACCGATGCCAGCGAGAGCGCACTACTGCTGACACTGCCGCCCGGCGCCTATACCGCGATCATGGAAGGGGCCAACGCCGGCACCGGCAACGGCCTCGTTGCCGTGGATGGTGTCGCCAATCCCGGCGATAGCGGCAGCCTGACCAATCTCTCTACCCGCGCCATGGTCGGCACGGGCGATAACGTGCTGATTGCCGGCCTGACTATCGTCGATGGCCCACGCAAGATATTGCTCACCGCAAAGGGGCCGTCGATGACAGCCTTGGGCGTGACCGGCGCATTGGCCGATCCGACCATCGCCTTGCATGACGCCACGGGTGCCTTGATCGCGGCAAATGACGATCAGGCCAGCGCGGCGAACTATGCAGAGATTGTGGCAACGGGCAAGGCGCCCAGCGATCCGCGCGAGTCAGCGATTTTGCTGACGCTGCAGCCGGGCATCTACACGCTGATCGTACGTGGCAGTGGCGGCACGCAGGGGATTGCGCTGGTGGCGGTGGACCAGGTGGATTGAGTGGGGATGCGGTGCGGCATAAGCGGCTGTTCGCTTGCGCCGCCGCCTTTCCAGCAGGCTGCCAGTACCTCGTCTCAGTGAATTTCCAACCTTGCCAATTCACTGAGATGGGGTACTAAAGCACCAGTTTCAGCCCGACCGTCACTAGCATCAAAGCCAACACCGGCCGCAATGCATTGTCCGGCACGCGGCCGGTAAGGTGGCTGCCGGCCCAGATGCCGGGCAGGGAGCCGCACAGCAGGTTGAGCAGCAGATGCCAGTCGATATTGCCGAGCCCGGCATGGCCAAGCCCAGCCACCAGCGTCAGCGGCACGGCATGGGCGATCTCCGTACCCACCAGGCGCGAGGTCGGCACCAGGGGAAACAGCAGGAACAAGGCGACCGTACCCAGCGCGCCAGCGCCAATCGAGGTGAGAGTGACGATGGCGCCCAGCACGATGCCTATCAATACCGTACGCACCTGCGGCATGGAAACTTCATGGGGCTGTACGTTTTCGCCGCGCGTCCACGCCAGCAGCCTGGTCTTGAAAACAATGGCCACCGAAGTCAGGAGCAGCGCAATGCCGAGGCCATGTTTGATCAGGCTGTTCAGGCTGGATACATCGGGCTTCAATACATGCAGGACTGCCAGCGTCAGCACGGTGGCCGGGATGCTGCCGGCAGCCAGCCAGCAGGTGATGCGCCAGTCGATATTGCGTGCCCGCTGATGCACCAGCACGCCGCCGCTCTTGGTGATGGCTGCATAGAGCAGATCGGTGCCGACAGCCGTGACGGGGTTGATGCCGAACCAGAGCAGGATAGGCGTCATCAGCGATCCGCCGCCCACGCCGGTCAGCCCGACGATAAAGCCAACCAGCAATCCAGCAACGATAAAGGGGAGTTCCATGAGGGCCGCAGTCGGAAGGGGAGCAGGATGCTAGCTGGAATCGACAGGGTTTGGTAGGAACGGTTTGGAATATGTTAGGACTCGCAGGGCTTTGAGGGCCGGCGATTGCGTATCGACCGGCATTCTCACCTCATGCCCTCCGTGGCGAGCCCGTCACGCCTTGAATGTCAGCAAGGGACGCAGCCGCGCCACTGCCTCGATCAAGCCCGCCTCCTCCCGCGCGGCAATTACTGGCCCAATGGGCTTGTAGGCGGCGGGCGCCTCCTCAATGCGCCGCTCTTCGCGCAAGGTGATGCAAGGGGTGCGAATAATCTCGCGCGTGCCGACCACGGCTTCGGGGGAGTAACGGCCGTTGCCGGCAAGCGAGGCCATGGCGGCAGAGCCAAGGCTTTTTTCAATCTGGGGAGGGAGGGCATGCGCTGCTTTCCAAAGACGTAACAACACACGGGGTCGAAAAACCCCGCATACGTCCTTCGGCAGCAGCGAACTAGAAGGAGAGAGAAGAATATACCATGCTCCTGGCATGATGCATAATCTTGTACTTAGTACGCCTGCTTGCGCTGAGCATTGAAAGTTCGATGGGAAAATGGAGGTCTTTATTGCTGATAACGTGTACGGCCCAATAGTTGTTTCAACCTAATTAGAAAGAAAAGTACATGGATCATCTAGTATATCCGAGGGAGCGCACGCTGGGCACCATTACATTGGTGCTGGGTTTGCTGGCTTGGCTGGTTCTGATCGCCGGTACTTTCGGCGGTGCACTGATCGGCTTGGGGGCCGGTTTCATCTTGTATCTCTTTGCGCAGTCGTCCCTGATCGCGTATATCAAAGGCAATGGCGTCGAACTGTCCGCTACGCAGTTTCCTGACCTCCATGCGCAGTTTTCCGCCTGCTGCGAGCGCTTGCAGATAGGCAAGCATCCGCAGGTTTATATTCTGAATGGCAGTGGTCATCTGAATGCCTTTGCCACCAAGTTTCTCGGTACGCAATTTGTGGTGCTGCTGTCGGATGTTGTCGATGCCATGGATCAGCACCCGGATGGGGTACGCTTTTATATGGGCCATGAGCTCGGCCATCTGCGCATGAAACATTTGAGCGGGCATCTTTTGCGCTGGCCGGTATTGTGGCTGCCCCTGCTTGGCGCCGCTTATTCTCGTGCCCGGGAAAGCACCTGCGACCGGCACGGGCTGGCCTGCTGTGCCTCGCCGGAAGGCGCAGGCCGCGCCTTGGCTGCGCTCTCTACAGGGACGGAGCGTTGGAAGCAGCTCGACATTCCGGCCTACCTGAAGCAGACGCGGCATGCGTCCGGTTTCTGGATGTCTTTTCATGAGCTGATTGCCGGTTATCCGTGGCTGACCAAGCGCGTTGCGCGAGTAATGGGTGAGCAGGCGATGCTGGACAAGCAGGGGCGTAACGGCCTGGCGTACTTTCTGGCGCTATTCGTTCCCTATGCGGGGCGCCTGGGTGCGGGTTTCGGTATGCTGGTCGTGGTATATATCATTGGCGTGCTCGCCGCCATCGCCATTCCTCAATTCCATGAATATCAGACCAAGGCGAAAGTCATGTCGGCGGTGACGGCGACGCAGCCGGCACGCGATGCGCTAAGCCGCCACTGGATTGAGAAGCATCGTGTCCCGGAAACGCTTGAAAGCATCGGCGTCGCTACGCAGTTGCCCAATGGCGTGACACTATCGCTGGATACGGACGATATGGTGCTGACTGCCAAGCTCAATGAAGGTGAAATCATCTTCTATCCGTCAAGCAGCGAACTATCGGGCAATGGGCAGGGGCACGTCGAGTGGGGGTGCCGAAATGGTAAGGGTCTCACACTGAATCAGCTTCCGTTGTCTTGCCGGGAAAGATAGTGTGGCCTCTGGTCGTCTATCTATGTTGGGGCAGGGTACGCAGGGTTTGAGGCCGTGTATCCTGCCTGCCGCCCGGTTATGGGTCAGGTGGGACCCGTCCAATCCGCATCCTTCGCAAAGCGTTCCGCAAAGAAATCGATAAAGGCTCGTACCTTGGGTGACAGATAGCGCCCGCTCGGGTAAAGGGCCCATACCCCGCTTGGTGCAAGCTGCCAGTCAGGCAGCACCCGCACCAGCCGGCCATCGCGTACGGCTGCGCCGACAATCCAACTGGCGCTTTGCAGTATGCCGAAACCGGCCAGCGCCGCCTCATAGAGCGCCTCCCCATAATTGGCGCGCAAGCGGCCACTTACATTCACTTCCACTGCCGTATTCCCGCAATGTAGCCGCCACATCTCGCCATCCGCATAGTAGGCAAAGTGCAGGCAACTGTGCCCGGCCAATTGCTCTGGGTGCAAAGGCATACCATGCTGCGCCAGGTAATCAGGCGAGGCCACCAGCA
>Ga0170475_105444047_pt1 | contig 16006 bp, 19 predicted proteins | sample Soicark_Litter_5_FD_111474 | JGI IMG/M metagenome (GOLD analysis project Ga0170475, IMG submission 111474) | Avena fatua rhizosphere microbial communities from Hopland, California, USA. Combined Assembly of 48 SPs
ATTCTCTCAGGCCAAGAGCCTACACTTGGTGCATGGAATCGAATGTGTTGTCCGGGGTGTTCGTCGTGGCGCTGGTGGCGTCGCTGCTCGTGAGGTCCTGGCTGACCACGCGGCAGATGCGTCACGTGGCAGCGCACCGCAGTGCGGTGCCTGCTGCGTTCGCAGGCAAGGTGTCGCTTGAAGCTCACCAGAAGGCTGCGGACTACACGCTGGCCAAGGGGAGCCTGAGCCTGTTGACGAGCGCTTTCGGCGCTGCAGTGTTGCTGGGCTGGACCTTGTTGGGCGGCCTGCATTCGCTCAACGCCATGCTGCAGGAAGCCGTGCTTCCCCGTTTCGGAGGTCTCGCGTACCAAGTGTCGCTGGTGGTTGCCTTTTCCTCTGTCTCGGGCCTGCTCGACCTGCCGTTCGAGCTTTACGCCACGTTCCGGCTGGAGGAACGGTTCGGATTCAACCGCGTCACGTGGCGGCTGTATCTGGTGGACAGCGCCAAGCACATCGCGCTGGGCCTCGTCATCGGCGTGCCGATCGCAATGCTCATCCTGTGGATCATGGGCGCTGCCGGCCCAATGTGGTGGCTCTGGGCCTGGGCCGCGCTCGCAGCCATCCAGTTGATCGGCATGGTGATCTACCCCACCGTGATCGCCCCTTTGTTCAACACGTTCAAGCCGGTCGCGGACGACGTGCTAACGGCGCGCGTGGAGGCGCTGATGCACCGCTGCGGCTTTCGCGCGAAGGGGTTGTTCGTAATGGATGGCAGCAAGCGCTCCGGACACGGCAACGCCTATTTCGCGGGCATGGGTGCGTCCAAGCGGGTGGTGTTCATCGACACGCTGTTGGCCAAGCTGTCGGCGAGCGAAGTCGAGGCGGTGCTGGCCCACGAGCTCGGCCATTTCAAGCGCCGGCATCTGGCAAAGCTGGTGACGATGATGCTGGCGGTCAACTTTGCGGGCTTCGCGCTGCTCGGCTGGCTGTCCTCGAAAGTCTGGTTCTACAACGGCCTTGGGGCCTCCGTGGCAGCGAACGCCCCGAACGATGCGCTCGCGCTGCTGCTTTTCTTGCTGGTGGTTCCGGTGTTCGCGTTTTTCGTGTCGCCGCTGATGAGCCGGCTGTCGCGCAAGCACGAGTTCGAAGCCGACGCGTATGCCTGCGCGCAAGCCAGCGGCAATGACCTTGCTGCCGCCCTGCTGAAACTGCACGAGGACAATGCAGCCACACTCACCCCCGATCCGCTGTACGTGCGATTCTGGTATTCCCACCCGCCGGCATCGGAACGCATTGCAGCCCTCGGGCTGCAGACAGGCTGACCCATGAAATCCTTGTTGCAGCAGCATTGCCAGCACCAGTCCGGCGCCGCGATGAACGAAGCCCAGGTGCACGACCACCTCGCCCAATTGAGCAGTTGGAAAGCCGACGGCGGCGCCATCGAAAAGGCGTTTTCCTTCAAGAACTTCCACGAGACCATGGCCTTCGTCAACGCCCTGGCCTGGATCTCCCACATCGAGGATCACCACCCCGACCTGCAGGTCGGCTACAACCGCTGCACGGTGCGCTTCAGCACCCATTCAGTCGGCGGCCTTTCGGTCAACGATTTCATTTGCGCCGCCAAGACCGATGCGTTGGTGTCCTTTGTCGGCTGACGGCATGCGGGAGACACGCCGATGAGCCGGTTCGACGGGCTCGACCTGGGACTCGTCGTGGCAGGCCATGGCCGCCACTACATCGTCGAAACGCCGGAAGGCCGGCGCCTCACCTGCCATCCCCGCGGCAAGAAGAGCGACTGCGTCGTGGGCGACCGTGTGCGCTGGCAGGACTCCGGCGATGCTGGCGTGATCGAACATGTCGACGTTCGACGCAACCTGCTTTTCCGCCAGGACGAATGGAAGACCAAGTCGTTCGCGGCCAACCTGGACCTGATCCTCGTGATGGTGGCCAGCGAGCCGGTATTCAGCGAATCACAGCTGACCCGCGCACTGATCGCCGCGGGCGATGCAGGCATTGAAGCACGCATCCTGCTGAACAAGGCTGACCTGCCCACCATCGACAGCGCGCGTGACCGCCTGCGACCCTACGCCGCCATGGGCTATACCGTGCACGAGGTGGCCTTGAAGGCCCGGCCGGACGAGGCCCGGGCCGTCGTCGACCCGATCCTGGCTCGCCGTTCAACGCTCGTGCTGGGCCCGAGCGGCACGGGCAAGAGCACGTTGATCAACATGCTCGCGCCCGACGCACGCGCCCAGGTGGGGGAGATTTCACAGGCGCTCAATTCCGGGCGCCACACCACCACGACCACCCAGTGGTACTGGCTCGACACGGCCCGCACCACCGGGCTGATCGACTCCCCGGGGTTCCAGGAATTTGGACTTCGGCAGATCGACGCGCAGGTGCTGCCCAGCCTGATGCCCGATTTCGCCGTGCAGGCCGGGCAATGCAAGTTCTACAACTGCACGCATTTGCACGAACCAGGTTGTGGCGTGCGTGCGGCCCTGGAACGCGGTGACATCACCGACACGCGCTATCGCATCTACGGCGAGATCCTGCAAGAGTTGTCGCAGACGCGGTACTGAACTGCCGGCGCATTTTCGCTGCCGGATGCGCCGTCAGCCGATCAGGTTGGCCAACGACAACAGCGCGAGCAGCAGCATCCACAGCACCACAGAGCGCCACACCAGCGCGACCACACTGCGCAGGTGGCCCGTTTCGGGCGCGAGCCCCGGCGTGGACCCATCTGCGCCAGCCAGTTCGTCGGAACCGCCGGCATCGAAGGTCTTTGACCGGTCAGGAGTGACGCCCGGCGCGGCATGACCACCAAGTTGCACCCCCACGGCACCCGCGGCGGCAGCCAGCAAGATGCCTTCATTGACGTGCTTCCAAAGACCCGCGTCACGCCGCCAGCATGACACCGACTCCTCGAAGTTGCCGACCACGGCGAAACCAAACGCCGTGAGACGGGCCGGCAGGTGATCGACGAGGCTGAACAGGCGCTGTGACAGCGCCAGCAGGCGCTCGTTGACGGGTGCACCGACCACGCGGCTTTTGAAGCCCCAGTAGCGGCTGGCAAATTCCGCCATCCGGTACAGCACCGCACCGGCGGGTCCGAGGCCCAGCGTGGACAGCACCACAAACCAGAAGAACACACCAAAGACGTGGCGGTGCGCCGCCAGCAGGGAATGCTCGATCACGTGGCGCAGCAGTTCGCTGCGTGGCAGCTCGCTGGCATCGAGGTGCCGCCACTCGGCAAGCAGCGAGCGCGCGGTGGTTTCGTCGCCGCGTTCGAGCGCGTCGCGGATGTCCGTGAAGTAGTGACTGAACTGGCGAAAGCCCATCGTCAAGTACAGAACGACCACGTCCCACGCGAGCGCCAGCATGATGTTGACGCGGGCCAGACCGACGTGGACGAGACAAGCCAGCAGCGCTGGCACGAGCACGGTGACGCCCCAGACGACCCATGCATGATGGTCACGCCCTGCGTCGAAATTCCGGCCGGTCCACCGCATCCACGCCGTGAGCGCGTCGTGGACCACGTTGCGGCGCGGCAGCGGCTTGAGCTGCTCGATCAGCAGCGCGAACAGGACGGCGAAAAAACTCATGGAGACCGATGATAACGGCGTACAGCGGATGGCCTCACGCGACGAGAAAACGATACAAGTTGCGCAGCATCGCCGCTGTGGCGCCCCATACGAAATAATGCCGCGGATCGCCGTCGGCGCTCACGCCATTCCACAGCATCGATAGGAACTTTCGCCGCCGGCCGGCAATTTCGGCCGCATGCCATCGGTGATTGGACGGGTCCATCAGGAACGCCAGCGGCACTTCGAATGCCTCGGCCACCTCGAACGGGTCGACCTGCATGGAAAAGCCGGACCGCACCAGCGCAACCACGGGTGTCACGATGAATCCCGTGCCTGTCGCGTAGACGGGCAACTGCCCTAACACGTCGACGAATTCAGGGCCCAGCCCGATCTCCTCTTGCGCCTCGCGCAATGCGGTGGCCACCTCGTCCGCGTCCTCCGGTTCCCTGCGGCCGCCGGGAAAGCTGATTTGGCCCGGGTGGTCCGTCAAGTGCGCAGTGCGTTGGGTCAACAGCACCGTCAGTTCATCGCGCTGAACCAGCGGCACCAGCACGGAGGCATGGACCGGGGCCTCATCACTGAACCAATTCTCGAGGGCGCCCTCCGGCTCCCACCGAGGCGGCGCGCAGAAGCGCTGCCTCAGCCGGACTGCCTGCAACTCGCCCCTCGTCACGGCCGCCAGATGGCGGTCCACGCTGACCGGGGGGTGCTGCTGCGGATCGAAACTGAACGGCATTGGGCTATTGGACGCGAAAACGGAGGCCAAAGCGAAAAAGCCGCCTGATGAGGCGGCTTCTTCGCGTGAGGCAGGCGGGGACTTCTCCCCAACCCGAAAGCCTCAGGAAAGCTTCTCTTTGATCCGGGCCGACTTGCCCGAACGCTGACGGAGGTAATACAGCTTGGCACGGCGGACATCGCCGCGGCGCTTGATCTCGATGCTAGAGATCAGCGGGCTGTACATCTGGAACGTGCGCTCGACGCCTTCGCCGCTCGAGATCTTGCGAACGATGAAGCTGGAATTGAGACCACGGTTGCGCTTGGCGATGACGACGCCTTCGTAAGCCTGGACCCGCTTGCGCGTGCCTTCGACCACGTTGACACTGACGATGACCGTGTCGCCGGGTGCGAACTGCGGAATGGTCTTGTTGAGGCGAGCAATCTCTTCTTGCTCGAGGGTTTGGATCAGATCCATGTGTTCTCCTAGTGATCGTGCCAACGTCATGTTAAGAATGTGGGCCGGACGTTCACGCGAACGCGAATCGGGCACGGCGCGACCTGGCAGAGGATCGAACAGCCCGCCATTATAGCCCGAGATTTGTCAGGAAACGCTCGTCGGCGTCCGACAGGCGACCTTCCCGCCGAGCAACGTCCAGCAGATCGGGCCGACGGCGTGCCGTCAGCTCCAGCGAGCGCTCTCGCCGCCAGCGGGCGATACGTGCGTGGTGGCCCGACAGCAGCACGGGCGGCACCGGCAATTCGCCCTGCGGGGTGGCCAGCACCTCGGGACGGCTGTAATGAGGGCAGTCGAGCAGCCCGTCCTCGAAGCTGTCCTGCGCATGGGACTGTGCGTCACCGAGCACGCCCGGCTGCAACCTCGCCACACCATCCAGCAGCACCATGGCGGGCAGTTCGCCGCCGGACAGCACGAAGTCGCCGAGGCTCAGTTCCAGGTCGACATGGCGGTCAATGAAGCGCTGGTCAATGCCCTCGTAGAGGCCGCACAGCAGCACGGCGCCCGGCCCCGTGGCGAACTCGCGCACGACTGCCTGGTCGATGCGGCGCCCCGTGGGAGTGAAGTGCACCACCGGCGCATTGCCACCCCTGGCGGCGCGGGCCGCCGCCAGACATCGCTCGAGCGGCTCCACCAGCATGACCATGCCTGGGCCGCCGCCATAAGGTCGGTCGTCCACACGGCGGTAGTTGTCGTCGGCGAATTCGCGCAGCGGCCACAGGTGAACATCGACCTGCTTTGCTTCGTACGCGCGGCGCGTCACGCCGAAGGTCAGGTGCGGTGCGAACAGCTCCGGGAACAGCGTGACGATGTCGAAGCGCATGGGGTGCCGGCGCAGCTGCGCTCAGAATGGGTGAATGAATCCGGCAAGGCCGCGTGGGTCGACCCAAGGCGTTCCATCAAGGGGCAAAGCGCCGCAGCGACTTCGGCCACCGGGAGCATTCGCATCGCCGTCAGGTCGCCAGGGCGAGGCACGAACGGGCATGAGGAGCTCGTTCACACCTTCTCAGTAATCGAGGCCCCAGTCGACCGTGATGCGGCGCTCAGAGAGGCTCACGTCATCGATGTATGCGGCCACGAAGGGAATCAACCGCTCGTCGCTGTCGGGGTTGGCCTCCGGTTCGGACTTGGCCAAGCGCAGCACGCTGTGCGGGCCGGTATCGATCAGGCCGACGACGGTACCCATGGGCACGCCTTCGCGGTTCACGACCGACAGACCGATCAAGTCGACCCAGTAGTATTCGCCTGCACGTGGTTCTGGAAACACACCGCGTGCCAGGAAGACCCGTGCGCCACGAATGGATTCGGCCCCGGTGCGGTCTTCGACCCCGCGCACTTGTGCAACGATGAGGTTGCCGTGCTGGCGCGACGTGGTGATGGCAATGTGAGGCGGGAATGCCGCGGCGGCACCCGCGGGACGCTTGAGCGCGCCATCCTCGGGGGGTTTGAGGTACCAGCGGTGGGCGTCCAACAGTGCCTGGGGATCGGATGCGAAGGATTGGACCTTGATCCAGCCCTTCACACCCCAGGCGTCAAGCACGCGGCCGACTTCCACGGCATCCTCGGGCCATGCGGGGCCTTGCCCCGCTGCAAGCGAAGACACGTCGGACACGGCCGGGCTCGACTTCAGGCAGCAGCCTTGGCTTGCGCCACGAGGCGTGCGACCGTGGGCGACAGCTGGGCGCCGCTGCCGGTCCAGTAGTCAATGCGGTCGAACGCCACGCGCAGCGGCTGCTCGGCACCAGACGCCACCGGGTTGTAGAAACCCACGCGTTCGATGAAGCGACCGTCGCGACGGGTGCGCGAGTCGGCAACGACGATGTTGAAGAAAGGACGCTTCTTGGCGCCGCCACGTGCGAGTCGGATCACGACCATGTTGTTTCCTACGATTCTGAAAACATCCACCGCACCAGGAGACACTCAGGGCGAGCAGATCAAAAAACAAGAAGCCCGAGGGCTCTTGCGATGAACATCGGCGTCGTAGATACGCCGGCCTCTCGACCGACCGCCACCGAAACCCACGATTATAAACTCATGCTTTCCGCTCGGGCAGGTTCATGACTCTGAAATTGCATTCATCCAGACCGGGCACAGCTCCGTATGGCCTCCATTCAACCCCGGATTGATGCGATGAACGGCTACAAATCCAAGACAGTGGCCACTTGGCTCGCCTTCCTCGGCGGCGGCTTCGGGCTTCACAGGTTCTACCTGTACGGCCTGCGCGACGCCATGGGCTGGCTGTGGGCAGTCGTCACGCTGATTGGCCTTCAGGGACTGCTGCGCCACTTGAACGTGGGCCAGGACGATCATGCGGCCTGGCTGCTGCTGCCGGTCCTGGGTTTTTCACTGTCGGGTGGTGCGCTGATGGCCCTGGTCTACGGCCTGATGCCCGATGACAAGTGGAATGCACGCTTCAATCCGCAAGGGCCCGAACACCATGCAGGATGGATCACGGTGTTCGGGGTGGTGCTCGCCCTGCTCGTGGGCGCCGGCGTCCTGATGTCGGCCATCGCGTTCAGCGCGCAGCGGTACTTCGAGTACGAGGCCGAACGGCATTCTCAAGCGAACAGCGACAGACTTAGCCAGTAGAAGATCGCGGCAACGAAGGCGGACGCGGGGATCGTGAAGATCCATGCCCAGACGATGTTGCCGGCCACGCCCCACCGCACGGCCGAGGCTCGGCGCACGGAGCCCACGCCCACGATCGCACCCGTGATGGTGTGCGTGGTCGACACGGGTACGCCGAGCGCGGTGGCCAGGAACAGCGTCATCGCCCCACCCGTCTCGGCACAGAAGCCCCCCACGGGCTTGAGCTTGGTGATTTTCTGGCCCATGGTCTTGACGATGCGCCAGCCGCCGAACAGCGTGCCGAGCCCGATGGCCAGGTAGCAAACCCAGATGACCCAGATGGGGGGCGACTTTTCCGCAGCGGACGCATAGCCCGTGGCGATCAGCAGCATCCAGATGATGCCAATGGTTTTCTGTGCATCGTTGCCGCCGTGGCCCAGACTGTACATGCCGGCAGAAGCCAGCTGCAACCGGCGGAACCAGTTGTCCACCCGCAACGGCGACGAACGCCGGCACACCCACGCCACCGCAACCATGAGGAGTGAACCGAGGGTGAAGCCCAGCATCGGCGAGACGAAGATGAAGGCCACGACTTTCAGCAAGCCGGCACCTTCGAGCGCGCCGATGCCGGCCTTGCCGATCACCGCCCCGCAGATGCCGCCGATCAGCGCGTGCGAAGAGCTCGACGGGATGCCGTAAAACCACGTGATGACGTTCCAGGTGATGGCGCCGATCAGCGCGCCGAACACGACGTGATGATCCACCACGCCGGGCTGCACGATGCCCTTGCCCACCGTGGCGGCTACGTTCAGGTGAAACACCATGATCGCGACCACGTTGAAGAACGCGGCGAATGCCACTGCCTGCTGAGGCTTGAGCACCCCCGTGGAAACCACGGTGGCGATCGAATTCGCCGCATCGTGGAAGCCGTTCATGAAGTCGAAGATGACGGCCAGGACGACCAGCAGCACGATCACCCAGAATTGGGCTGGAACCGATTCCATTTCTTGAAACTCCGCGCAGGAATCAGGAATTCTCGAGGACGATGCCCTCGATCAGATTGGCCACGTCCTCGCAACGGTCGGAGATGGATTCGAGCTGTTCGTAGATCGCCTTGAGCTTGATCAGCTCACGCACGTCAGTCTCTTCGCGAAAAAGCTTCGACATGGCTGAACGCATCACGCGGTCTGCATCGGATTCAAGTTTGTCGATCTCCTCGCAGGTCTTGATGGCGGCTTCCGCCACGTCGCTGCGACTCAGCTGTTCCAGCAGCGAAACGGCATGCTGCACGCGTTCGCAGCACTTCTCATTCAGCTCGCCCAGGCGGATGATTTCGTCGGTCATGCTGCGCACGTCGTAAAGCTGCATGGTCTCGGTGGCGTCTTGCAGGAGGTCGACGATGTCATCCATCCCATTGATCAGACCGTGGATTTGTTCGCGGTCAATCGGGGTGATGAAGGTCTTGTGCAGCAGGCGGTTGACCTCGGCGGTGATCTTGTCGGCCGCACGCTCCGCGGTCACGACCTCACCGCCGTATTTTTCGCGCAGCTCAAGGTTTCCGTAATGCTGGATCATCAGCATGAAGGCACGGGAGCCTTCGGTGATGAATGCGGCGTGCTGGTTGAAAAGCTCGAAGAAATTGCCTTCGCGTGGCAGCAACTTGCCGAAGAACATGGGGGAATCTCCAAAAAACCTGGGGGCGAATGGATTTTTCGCAGTCGTTTCCACGCCGTGTCTCGAAACCGACATCCGGCGTGGCAGGCGTGGAGTGTAAAGGGCCCCGGGCGGCATGCGCTGGCAGCCCCTGGAATGCATGCGGGCCGGCGCAGCGCTTCTCACCGGAAGATGAAATACACCGCACCCACCATGCAAAGCCCAGCCCACACGAAGTCCAGCTTGAACGGCTGGTCCATGTAAAGCATCGCGAACGGCACGAAGACCGCCAGCGTGATGACCTCCTGGGTGATTTTCAGCTGCGCGAGCGAAAGGCCTCCCGCATGGCCGATGCGGTTGCCCGGCACCTGCAGCAGGTACTCGAACAGCGCGATGCCCCAGCTGATCAACGCGGCGGCATACCACGGTCTGTCGGCCAGATTCTTCAAGTGGCCGTACCAGGCAAAGGTCATGAAGACATTCGATGCCAGCAACAGGACCACGGTCTGGAGCGACACGGGAATGCCATTCATGACACGAGCCTTTCGATGCGCTGGTCCGCCACGCCGGCCAGCAGTTTGCCGATGGCACCATGCCCGGGCACGTGGAGGTCAGGCGCGATGTCAGCCAACGGAACGAGCACGAATGCGCGCTCGTGCAGGCGCGGATGCGGCACGGTGAGATCCGCGGTGTCGATCTGCGCTTGGCCGTGCAACAGCAAGTCCAGGTCCAAGGTGCGCGGTGCGTTGCGGTACGGACGCTCACGGCCGTGAGCGAGCTCGATGGCCAGCAGCGCGGCCAGCAGTTCCTCGGACGACAGGTCCGTGTCGAGGCCCACGACGGCGTTCAGGTAATCGGGCCCGGCGGCGTCCACCGGTGCGGTGCGGTACACGGACGAGCGCGCCACCAGACGTGTCCCCCTCAACCGCCCGAGTGCAGCGATGGCCGCTTCCAGGGTCTCCGAGGCCTGGCCCAGGTTGGCTCCCAGCCCGACATACGCCAGCATCGACACGCTCCGTTCAGTCGATCAGCGCGGCGTACACCAGCTCGTTGAAGAGCGAACGGTAATACTCGCGCCGCCCCGGCTGCTGAATCATGAACTGTGCGTGCAATTCTTCTTTCGGATCGATGAAGAATGACGTGCCCGCAAGCCCCGCCCAGAAGTACTGGCCGGCCGCGCCGGCGCCCGGCGCGATGCCGTCGTGCATCCGCACGGCAAACCCGAGGCCGAAACCATGGCCAGGGCCGAGGAGGTCGCCCGTGACAGGGATGGGGCCGAGGTGGTCCGAGGTCATCAGGCGCACCGTTTTCGGGCCGAGCAGGCGCACGCCGCCCAGCACTCCGCCCGACAACATCATCTCCATGAACCGAGCGTAGTCGAGTGCGGTGGATGTGAGGCCGCCCCCGCCCATCTCGTGGGCGGTCGGCGTGCGCACGTCAAAGACGCTGGCCCGGGCACCGGTGTCCGGGTCTTTCGGGAACGGCTCGGCAATGCGGTGATGCTGAGCGGCATCGACGTGAAAAGCCGTGTCCACCATGCCCAGTGGCGCAAAGATGGCCTCGTGGAGATGCGCACCCAGCGTCTTGCAGGTCAGGGTCTCGATGATGCACCCGAGGACGTCGGTGGCATGGCTGTACGACCAGGCGCTGCCCGGCTGGCGAGCCAACGGGAGCCGGGCCAGCGCCTTGGAGAAATCGGCGCAAGCGAGGCTGCGGGCGAACAGGCCTGCGGCAGCGTACTGCTGATGAACAGCCGAGACCCCCATGAACTGGTACGTGAAGCCAGCCGTGTGGCGCAGCAGGTCGTGTACGGTGATGGGCCGTGCGGCCGGTACCAGCAAGGTCTGGCCGTCGGCCTCCACCGAAACCTGCATGGCTGCAAATTCGGGCAGGTAGGCCGCCACCGGGCTCGCCAGCAGCAGGCGCCCCTGCTCCACGAGCATCATCGCTGCGACCGACACGACCGGCTTCGTCATCGAATAGATGCGGAAGATGGCGTCCGTCTGCATCGGGTCGTCGCGCCGCGGATCGAGCTTGCCGTAGGCTTTGATGTGGGCAACCTTGCCTCGCCGGGCGATCATGGCGACACCTCCCGGCAGTTTGCCCCGCTCGATCTCACCCAGGATGGCCGCATCCAGGCGCCCGAGGCGTTCGGAACTGACGCCCAGGGATTCCGGGGAGGCCTGTGCCAGGATGGTGGTCGAATCCATGGTGCGTGTTCTGTCGGGGTCCTGCATGACCTTCGGTCAGCCGGCTTCCGGGCCCGCGGCGACGGGCTTGCGGCGCCGGCGGCGGCGCTTGCGCGGCGCGTCGGCGCTGTCCCCGGCCGGCATTTCCTCTTCTTCCTCCTGAGGTGCCGCCGCGGATGCCGCCCGTGGCGCTCGGCGTTCGGTCTTGCGGAGTTCCTGGATCATGTGCGGGCGGTCCTCAGGATCGGCCTGCGAGAACTCCTTCCACCAGGTGGCCAGCTCGGGTTCGACCTCGCCCGCATCGGCACGCAAGCACAGGAAATCGAAACCGGCGCGGAAGCGAGGCTGCTCCACGAGGGTCAGCGGCCCGTTGCCCACACGGCGTTCGAAGCGCGGCTGCATGAGCCAGATGTCGCGCATGTCGGCGCCGAGCTTGCCGCCACCGGAGATGTCGCCGATGCGGGCGCTGAACACGGCATCGATGGCCTGCTGCAGTGCCGGGAAGGATGTCTCGCCGCGCTTCTTCAGGCGTTGCCAGCCGTCTTGCACGTCGTGCCACAACATGCACGCGAGCATGAAGCTCGGCGCCACAGGCTTGCCCTCGCCCACGCGGCGGTCCGTGTCGGCCAGCGCGGCGTTTACGAACTTCGCGCGTTCGGGGAATTTAGTGCCATTGTCGATGACCACGTCGAGGATCGGGAAGAAGCCCAGCCCACCGCCGGCGAGCCCTTGCTTCTTGAGTTCCTCGATGCTTGCCAGCGCATGCCCGGTTTGCAGCAGCTTGATCATCTCGTCGAAAGTGCGCGAGGCTGGCACGCTGCGCAGCAGAGACGCCATTTCGCGGATCGGGGCGCGGGTCTTCGGTTCGATGGAGAAGCCGAGCTTGGCGGCAAAACGCACCACGCGCACGATGCGCACGGGATCCTCGCGGTAGCGCAAGGCCGGGTCGCCGATCATTCTCAGCACCTTTTTCTTGGCGTCCTTGATGCCGCCGTGATAGTCGACGACGATCTGGCGCTGCGGGTCGTAGTACATCGCGTTGACCGTGAAGTCGCGACGGGCGGCGTCCTCGATCTGAGGCCCCCACACGTTGTCGCGCAGCACACGCCCGGCAGCGTCGACCACGTGGGTTTTGCCGGACAGTTCGCCCTTCGCTGTCTTCTCGTTGCCGCTGACCTGTTCAGCTGCGGCCGAGTCCATCACTGCGCGGAACGTGGAGACCTCGATCACTTCGTGGTCGCGACCCCGGCCAAAGACCACGTGCACGATGCGAAAACGCCGCCCGATGATGAACGCGCGTCGGAACAGCCCCTTGACCTGCTCTGGCGTGGCGTTGGTGGCCACGTCGAAGTCCTTGGGCCGCAAGCCCACCAGCAAATCGCGCACGGCGCCGCCGACGATGTAAGCCTCGAAACCGGCATCGGCCAGCGTCTTGACCACGCGGATCGCGTTGTCGTCGACCAGGCCGAGGTCGATGCCATGTTCGGCCGCTTCGACCTCCACGCGCTTGCCCTTGGCAGCCTTGACGGCGGTCGCAGCGGGCTTGCCGAGCAGTTTGTCGATGAGTTTCTTGATCATTTGAACAATTGGAGAATGCGCCAGCCGCGTTCGCGCGCAATGGTTTCGAGCGATGGCGCCGGGTTGGTGGCCACCGGGTGGGTGGCCTGCTCCATCAACGGCAGGTCGTTGACGGAATCGCTGTACATGTGGATGCGTTCGAAATCACCGAACGACAACCCCAACCCGGCCAGCCATTCTGCCGTGCGGGTGACTTTGCCTTCGCGGAACGACGGAGTCCCGTCGATCCGGCCTGTGACCCGGCCGGCCGCATCGCGCTCGAGGCGCACTGCCAGCAAGTGATCGACACCAAGGGCCTTCGCGATGGGGCCGGTGACGAATTCGTTGGTGGCCGTCACGAGGGCGACGAGATCGCCCTGCGCCTGGTGCCGGCGCACGAGATCGATGGCCGCAGGGTGAATGGCGGGCAGGATGTCCTCGTTCATGAACCGATCGTGTGCTGCGGCCAGTTCAGCCGCCGGGCGCCCACGCCACGGGCGCGTGCAGTATTCGATGTATTCATGGATGTCGAGCGTGCCGGCCTTGTATTCCGCGAAGAACGCATCGTTGCCGGCACGGAAAGCCTCCACGTCCACCCATCCCTGGCGGATCACGAACTCGCCCCACGTGTGGTCTGAATCGATCGGCAGCAACGTGTGGTCGAGGTCGAACAGGCAGAGGTGCTTCGTCATGGCCCTTCTTCGGTCAGCATTTGTTTGAGCAGGGGAACGGTGATCGCGCGCTTGTGCACGAGCGCGAATTCGTCGAGTCGATCGAGGAGCATCATCAGGTGCTTGAGATCCCGGTCGAAGTGGGTCAGCAGGTAACCCATCACCTCGTCGGAAAGGAAAAGCCCGCGGCGGTCGGCCTCGCGCCGCATCGCGGCGCGCGCTTCGGGTTCGGTGAGCGGCTGGACGGCAAACACATGCCCCCACCCGAGGCGGGTGCGAAGATCGTCCCGCACGGGAAGATCCACCGGCGGCACACGCCCGGCGCCCAGCACGGGAATGGCATGGGTGGTGGCCTCGATGAAGAGGGCGAAGGCCGCGTGCTGGCGCGCTTCGTCGAGTTGATCGCAATTGTCGAGCACCACCAGCTGTGCGGTGTCCTCGAGGGACCAGGGGAGCGGCTGCGCAGGCTCGAACCAGCTCACGCGCCCACCTTGCTGCTGGACCTGGTTCGCCGCCGCGTGCAGCAGATGGGTCTTGCCGACGCCGGATGCGCCCCACAGGAACACCGGTGCGGCCTGCCGCATCACCTGACGCAAGTGCGCAATGGCGTGGGCATTCTGTCCTGGCACGAAACTGTCGAAGGAACGTGCCGGCTCGGTGGCGATGTCGAGCGGGAGTTGTCGCATCCGTCGTCAGGGTCTGTCAGGAGGCAGCCTTCAGCTCAGCGCTGACGCCCCCCAGCAACTGGCGCACCCATGTCTCATAAAACGGGTGGAGCACAGCGCCCGATTGGTGCAGCACGGCGAAGGGGGTCAGTGGGTCGGAGGCAAACTGGTCCTTCTGCTTTTGCGCCGCCTGTTCCAGGGGCCGCGACTGGAACGCGTTCTCTTCGTACTTCATGTCGATGCTGCTCTTGTACGCAATCGAGTAGCGCTCGGCGTCATAAGTCACCGTGGCCACCACCGTGTGCTTGTTGTTCTTCACGAACCGCGCCTCCATCACGCCCTCGGACATCGGCGTCAGCACCCAGTGCTGCAGCGCCGCGGCGCGCAGGAAGGCCTTGCGCACATCGTCGGCCTGGACCGGCTTGGCGACCGACGCCGACACCGGCACATTCTTGAAGTCGATGATGGGCACGGGCATGCGCTGGGCATTCGCTCCAGCGCAAAAGACAACGGCCAATGCCAACATAACGTGTTTGAGAAATTTCAAGCTGGGCCCTTTCGAGGAATCGTTTGTGTTTTCAGGCGAAGCCGCCCGGCCGCCTGCGGCTCCGTCAATTTTTCGAAGCAGGACAAATTCTAAGGGCGGGACCGCCATCGCTCCGCGGCCAGACGCTCGGACCCCCGCAAACGGCATTCAGTGCAGGCGGCCTGCCCCGCCCCGGCCGAGCTCCGTCAGCCGGCTGCTGATGGCCGCACGGTCGATCGCCTCGCGGGCATGGAGCAGGTAGGCGCCGAGGTCCTGGCGGGCCGCCTCCCGATTGCCGAGTTCGGCGTGGGCCAGCCCGCGATCGCGGCGTTCCTCCCAGGCATGAGGCAGGAGGATCACCAGCCGGTTCATCACCGCCACGAGCCTGCGCCAGTCTCTGGCACTTCGATAGATTTCCTTGAGATTGCGGAGCATTCGCGCCAACACATCGCGCGGCTCGGCGGGCTGAAGAAAGAGCCCGAGCGGCATGTCGAATTCGCCTTCGAGCCCGTGGCTGCGGCGGTACGGCATCAGCAACTCATCGAGCTGCTCGCGCGACAACGACTGACCGCTGAATGGGTCGATCACGACCTCGCCCTCGGGCATGTGCAGCTTGACAAGGAAATGCCCGGGGAACGACACGCCCCGCGCTGTGAGGCCGATGCCTGCGGCCAGTTCGATGTAGAGCACCGCCAGCGTGATGGGAATGCCGCGGCGCGTGCGCAACACGGTGCTCAGAAGGCTGTTGCCCGGGTCGTAGTAGTCGTTGACGTTGCCGGCGAACCCGAGTTCCTGGAAAAAGTAGCGGTTCAGGCGGCGAAGCCGTTGCAGCGGCACGGCGTCTGCAGGAACCCGGCGGCGCAGTTGCTCGGTCAGCGCATCCACCTCATCCAGCAACGACTGCAAATCGATGCCGGGATGCTCGTCCTGGCTCAGGCTGGCGGCGGCCTCAAGCAGCGAGAGCGACGCGTCGTCTGCCACCAGGGCCGAAAAATACTCGAGGGCCGTAGGCGTCTCGAAATGGAGGCGGTGGGACATGGCAACAGTCTAAATCCAGTTGCAGCCGTTGGCGCCCCCTCACCCATGCGCCCACGCTCCCTCACCCGCGGCGGACAAACTGCTTCGGGTTCAGGCCCATCGCCAGCAGCGCACCGAAGTACAGCAAGACGGCGCCACCGAGCATGCCGGTCAACAGACCCACGCGCGGCCACCCTGCCATCCCCACCCAATCGATGGCATGTGCCCCCCAAGCGAGCCAACCGGTCAGCACGATGGTGGCTGCCGACACCCGCAAACCGAAACCGCCCCATCCCGCCGCGGGCACGTACGCGCCCGAACGACGCAGCCCCACGAACAGGCAAGCGGCGTTCACAAGCG
>Ga0170475_111301281_pt1 | contig 16006 bp, 16 predicted proteins | sample Soicark_Litter_5_FD_111474 | JGI IMG/M metagenome (GOLD analysis project Ga0170475, IMG submission 111474) | Avena fatua rhizosphere microbial communities from Hopland, California, USA. Combined Assembly of 48 SPs
ACACTTGCAAACGACCGACCCGAAGATGCGGCCTTGGATCTTGAGTGGCTGCTATCTTCGCCCTCTTTGCTTGAAAAGCATGCATTAGGCAATGTGGCGATAGCAGATGCAACTTTAGGAAATCCTGGTTATCTGCTATTAACACCGTGGCGGGCGGGCTGCAAGGCCTGCCCTACTCGCCGGAGAAAGCGGCCAAGTCCTTTCGTCTCGGGATATATGCGGAATCTTTACTGGGGGCGGCATTGGCGGTATTGCCGGCGCACACCTTGTTGGCGGTGAGATTGCCAGTGCGTAACGCTGTGCGGACTGTAGGCGAGTATGACTTTCTGTTGCAGGCGGCCGCAGGGTGTGTGTTACACATCGAATTGGCTGTAAAAATCTATTTGATGGTAGACGGCTTGGCGTTAGGCCCAGGGTTGCAGGACGCGCTGCCTCTTAAATTACGTGTGCTGCGACGGCAGCTTGCGCTGTCCAATACCATAGAAGGCGCAGCTTGTTTGCCAAAAGGTTGCGACCTGATTTCACCCTTGGCGTGGGTGCGCGGCTGGATATTCTATGCGGCAGATTTACCTGTGCTGGCAACAGAAGCGCTTGCTGCCGACCATCAACGGGGGTGGTGGCAAAACTGGGGTAAAGGTATGCCGCGTTGCCGTGTAGATAGTGTGTGGCGCATCTTACCGAGGATGCGATGGTTGGCCCCCCGAAAGGCAGATTGGGACTGCTGCCCATACGATGAGTTTTTGGCGCGACTCGATGGGTATTTTCAAGTGCAGACGGCACCTTTGATGGTGGCCGAATATGCGCCACCGGCAGAGGGGGGCGCTGAGCTGGCGCGCGGCATGCTTGTAGCGCCGACTTGGCCTGATCCGGAAGCATTGGCTGCCTTGCAGGCACGAGTTGCTGGCGCGAGGATGATGGGTTGAAGAAGCTGTTGATCGTTTACGCCTCGCAAACTGGCCACACCGCACGCCTGGCCGAGGCGATCATGCTGGGTGCTTCACGTGTTGCGGAGTTGCTGGAGGTACGTTTGCTGCGTGCGTTCGATGCGGGCATAGACGATCTGCTGTCCGCAGACGGTTTGTTGATAGGGACGCCGGAAAATTTTGGATATATGTCTGGCGCCATCAAGGATTTTTTTGACCGTACCTATTATCCTGCCCGGGAAAAAGTCGCTGGATTACCCTATGCGCTGTTTGTTTCGGCGGGCAACGATGGAAGCGGCGCCATCCAGGCCATTGAGCGTATTGCGCGCGGCTATGGCTTCAATCGCGTCATGGAGCCTCTACTGGTGAAGGGTGAGTTGACGCAAGCCAGCCTGCAGGCGGCAGAGATACTGGGTGAGACCATGGCGTCAGGGGTTGCATATGGCATCTTCTGAAGCGGTGCAATGGGGGGTTTATATATTGCGCTGCCGGGACGGCAGCTTGTATACGGGCATTACCAATCGCTTGTCCACGCGCTTAAGCTGCCATCTCGCAGGTAAAGCCAGCCGATATACGCGCTCCCGGTTGCCGGTAGAGCTTGGCTATTGGGAAGTGCAGGCGGACAAACCCCAGGCATTGCGCCGTGAGTATGCGATCAAGCGCATGACACGCCCACAAAAGCTCGCTCTGCTGGCAGCTTATCTCGCCTAGTACCTCGTCTCAGTGAATTTGAAGGGTTCGAAGACGAAGGATTTGTTCGACTGGCAAGGCGCGAGAAGGCGGCATAGCGCGCTATGCAACGACGAGCAACGCAGCCAGGCGGACAAAGACGCGGCTTCCAACCCTGCAAATTCACTGAGATGGGGTGCTAGTACTGTGGGGCTCGGTGTTCATCTCGGGCTTATTTCAGCTTGCCCTGTTCGCTAGAAATACGGGCGCGCTCGATACGAGTGATATAGCGTTGGATAAGTGCCTGGACGGTGCCAGGCAGTTTGACGAATTGGGCGCCGGTGCGGACGGTGCGTATGCCATTTTTCAGTGTCACATCAAAGCTGGCCTTTACTTCAATATTGGCGACGATAGTGCCGGTATCCGGGAGCTCGATCCTGACGTTCTGGTAGCGGGTGCCGTTTTCAAGGTGCACACCGGGCGTGTAACCCAGTATGCCTATCCCTCCTATGCTGATGTCGACGAGTGATATTTCAACCTCGTCGCCGAGCCCAGTTGGTATGAAACAGGACAGTGGTTGGCCCAGCGGAACGGTGAGGCGATAGAAGTCGCGGCGCTGGAAGCGCAGTACGCTGCTCGGTAGCGCCAGGGATAGCGCCGCTTCGCCCTTCCATTGGGTTGCCTGCAAATCTTCCGCTTCAAACTGCAATTTGACTTGTTGCAAGCGCGAGACACATAGCAATTTCTTGCTGGCAGCGATCATTTGACGCATGTCGCCTCGCGGCATTTCCAATATTAAGCGCTGGCCTGAAACATCAAGGATGGCCGATAAGCCGAAGCGCTCACTTTCGTCGACATAGAGGCACACCAGCTCACGGCGATGGGCGAGGTGCCGCAATAAGGACTCGATTTCAGCAGGGTTCTCTACACGCAGCTCTTCCCCGCCCGGTAATTCTGCGGCTTCGATACGCAGCGGCAATTCATCGGTCATCAAGGGAGGAAGTGCGGATTTCGTCATGGGGATGTCATTCCGATGGACAACTCGTTACGAAGAGATGGAGTGTAGCGCATGGTTGGGACGGTCAACCAGCAATGCTCGCTACATCTCGTCCTTCAAGTAGGGTTTGCAACTGGACAAGACGTGCCCGCTCCGGCGCATGTGGCGCGTTGCGCGCGGTAACACGCTCGTCGTTGCTTTGCCGCACGGATAGGCGGACTAATGTTTCTCCGGCATCAAAGGTCAATGTCGGATAGTCCGCCTCTTCACCGCGCCGCGACTCAAGACGATAGGCGATGTCATTGTTGAGGCAAAACAATTCGACGGATTTGGGGTTGTCCGAATAGATGATGAGGTTGATGTCGGAATGGCTACCGGCCAAACCATTGAGTACGGAGCCTACCAAATAGGGCTTAAAGGAGTCGAAGCGCTGCATAACCTCAGCGGCCTTGCGTCGCAAGGCGGTTACGATCTCGCCGTGCTCGGGCTGGTATAAGTCGCGATATTGACGCAGTGCTGTTTCAACCTCCTGATTGGTAGGTAGATTTTTTCCGTCCGGCAAATTGAGCTGGCGCGCAGCTTTACGCTTTGCCAGGGCGAAGTCTGGAATGTGGTCTTCGGCTATCAGCCTTGCCGCAAGTTGGGCAATATGTTCACGCGCACCGCGCTGGGACCGGTCTTTATGCATGATTTCCCTCGGCTAGCTTGTTGAAGGGTGATCCGCGACACCTTACACAGAGCAAGTTGCAAGCGTTGAGTGAGGCCAGGGCTCACTGCGGTTCCCCGCATGTGCGAACCCTGCTCCGCTTGCAAACTCGCTTGGTGACATTAGAACAACAGGTCTTTTACGTCCTCCTCAATTGTTTGTGGTGCACCACTTGCGTTGTTATCCAGACCCAGTTCCGGATTGGTTTGTGGGAATTCAGCATAAAAATATTCGCTGATTGGACCACGCTCGCTCTGCACTTGCTGGGTAATGACACCGTCCGGGACAGGGTAAGTATAGTCTGGTATGCCTTTGAGTACCTTGCCCATATAGTTTATCCAGATAGGCAGCGCGGCCTGTCCTCCCGTTTCGGCGCCACCCAGGGATTTGGGTTGATCGAAACCCATCCAGACGATGGCGACGAGGCTGGGCTGGTAGCCGGCAAACCAGGCATCGTGTGCTTCGCTGGTCGTGCCAGTTTTACCTGCCAGATCGTTTCTGCCAAGCACATTGGTTTTGGCGGCAGTGCCGAAGCGCGTAACGTCATGCATCATGCTGGTCATGATAAACGCGTTGCGTACGTCCAGTGTGCGCGGAGCGGTGCTTCCCGCCAGCTCCGGCTGCGTTCTGGCCAGCACCTGGCCTCGGCTGTCCTCAATGCGATCGATATAATAGGAGCGGACGCGAAATCCGGTATTGGCGAAAACCGAATAGCCTTCCGCCATCTGCATCGGCGTTACGCTGCCGGCGCCCAAGGCCATGGTGAGATAGGCCGGATGATTCTTTGGATCGAAGCCAAATTTGGTAATGTAGGTCTGTGCGTATTCCGGCGTAATTGCCTGCAATATACGAATGGAAACAAGGTTCTTGGACTTGGTCAGGGCCGCACGCATGGTCATCATGCCGGCAAATTTACCGTCAAAGTTCCTGGGCTCCCACTTCTGGCCGCCTATCAGTGCCGGGTCGATGACCAGCGGCGCATCATTGATCATGGTGGCGGGGGTAAAGCCACGCTCGATGCCGCCGGAGTAGATGAAGGGCTTGAAGCTTGATCCAGGCTGGCGCCAAGCCTGGGTGACGTGGTTGAAATTGTTGCGATTGAAATCGAAGCCACCGATCAGGGATTTGATCGAGCCATTCTGTGGGTCGACGGAGACAAAGGCTACCTCCACTTGCGGTAACTGTACGATCTGCCAAGCGTCCCCGACCATCTGCACACGGACTATCGAGCCGATACGCAGACGTTCACTGGGAGGAAGCTTTTCACTCATTGCCCGTGCGGCAAAACGCAGGCCGGCGCCACTGACTTGTATCGCCTTGCCGCCTTTCAGGAAGATCTTAACTTCTTTGGCATTTGCATCCAGAACCACGCCTGGCAGCAATTCATCAATGTCCTTTACTTCTGCAAGCTTGTCTTCAAGCCATTCTTCCGTCGTACCGGTTTTTTGTGTGAGGTCAACAAAGCCTTCCGGTCCACGATAGCCATGGCGTTTGTCGTAGTCCAGTACGCCGCGGCGCGCCGAGTCGTAGGCGATATTCTGATGGGTGGAGAGTACGGTGGTGTAGACCTTCAATCCTTGCGTATAAGCGGCGTCCTTATAGCGTTCAACCATCGCCTGGCGCGCCATTTCCGCGACGTACTCGGCATGCACCGAAAAGGTTTCATTGCTGCGCTTGATGCTCGTAGGCTCGGCAATGGCCGCCTCGTACTTCTTGTCATCAATGAAGTGCAGTTCATGCATGCGCCGCAGCACATAGCGTTGCCGTTGTTGCGCGCGCACCGGGTTGACGACGGGGTTGTAGAGGGACGGCGCCTTGGGCAGGCCCGCCAGCATGGCCATTTGTGCCGGCGTCAGTTGGTCCAGGGTTTTTCCATAGTAAACTTGCGCGGCAGAGGCGAAACCGTAAGAGCGTTGTCCCAGATAAATTTGGTTGAAATACAACTCAAGGATCTGATCTTTGGAAAGGCTATGCTCTATCTTGAAAGAGAGCAGGGCTTCGTTGAACTTGCGTGTGTAGGTTTTTTCGCTGGACAGGAAAAAGTTGCGTGCAACCTGCATGGTGATGGTGCTGGCGCCCGATTGCGCATGCCCGGTCAGCAGGTTGGACAGCGCAGCACGGGCTACACCTATATAATCAATGCCGCCATGCTCGTAGAAGCGTTCGTCCTCGGCCGACAGAATTGCCTGCTTCATGAGTTGCGGCACCTGCGCAATAGGCACGAACGCCCGCCTCTCCTCACCAAATTCGCCGATTTGTATGCCATCTGCAGTATAGATGCGCAGGGGAATCTTCGGTCGGTAGTCGGTAAGCGTTTCCAGTGACGGCAGTTTGGGGTAGGTGGCGCCGATGACCAGGATGATCACGCCGAGTATGGCGACGACCAGCACGGAAATGACGCCGAGCGCGATTAAGAACAAGCGTTGAGTCATAAGCTAAGCAACTTTCGGTCGCAAGAAGCGCGCAATTGTAAGGAGTTTGAAGCAAGTGAGGCAATTTAGAATAAATGCATAAATCGCCTTTACACTGGGGTGGTGTGCTGCTAGGATTTAACGTAACTTCGTATAAAAATCATCTACTAGCCTAATTTGTAAAAGGAAATTCAAGTTGAAGCTAGATTTCCTCAAGCCGAAGTCCCCTCCCTTGATCGGTGTGGACATCAGTACCTCCGCCGTCAAGATGGTGGAGTTGGTAGAAGCTGGCAAGAACCTTTCGCTGGAGCGCTATGTCATTGAGCCGCTTCCCAAGGACGCTGTTTCCGACGGCAACATCGCCAATCTAGAGGCGGTGGGTGAGGCCGTCAAGCGCGCGCATCGTAATCTGGGCAGCCGGGTGCGAAATGTTGCCGTCGCTTTGCCGTCTGCGGCTGTTATTACCAAGAAGATTACCGTGCCTGCCGGTCAGACAGAGTCCGAGCTCGAAGTTCAGGTTGAGACGGAAGCGAATCAATATATTCCGTTTGCGCTCGATGAAGTGAACCTTGATTTTCAGGTGATAGGCCAGTCCGCGTCTACTCCGGATGAGGTCGAGATACTGATTGCCGCATCCCGCAAGGAGAAGGTGGAGGATCGCGTTGCCGCCATTGAGTCTGCGGGGCTGAAGGCTCTGGTGATGGATGTCGAGTCCTTTGCAACGCAAGCGGCGTTTGAGTTGATAGAAAAGCAACTGCCTAATGGGGGAGCAGAGCAGACAGTTGCCGTGGTAGACGTGGGTGCGGCGATGATGCACATCAATGTCATCCGTGATGGTCAACAAATCTATACGCGGGAGCAGGCGTTTGGCGGGAATCAACTGACGACGGATATACAGCGTAAGTTCAGTCTTTCTGCCGAAGAGGCAGAGGCCGCCAAGCGCAATGGCGGCTTGCCGGACAGCTATGAGCCCGAAGTTTTGCAGCCCTTCATGGACCTGCTGGCCCTGGAGATTTCCCGGGCCTTGCAATTTTTCTTCACCTCTACCCAATATAATGCAGTTGACCATATCCTGTTGGCTGGCGGATGTAGTGTGATTCAAGGCCTGGATGAAGTGGTGGCAAGCCGCACCCAGGTCAGCACGATGATAGCCAATCCTTTCCTGAACATGACCCAATCCAGTCGCATCAAGACCCGCCAGCTGCTGGTTGATGCGCCTTCGCTGCTGATCGCGTGTGGTTTGGCGCTGCGGAGGTTCGATCCATGATACGCATCAATCTACTCCCGCATCGGGAGCAAAAGCGCAAAGCACGCCTGCAACGTTTCGCCGTGTTGGCAACCTTGTTCCTGGGTGCCGGCGTGGCACTGGTCATCATCGGCTATCTTGCCTTGAGTGCGCAAATCTCCGTGCAGGAAGAAAGAAATGCCTTCTTGACGGCGGAGAATGCAAAGCTGGACAAGCAAATTGCTGAAATCGAAACCTTGAAGAAGGAGCGTCAGCTACTGCTTGACCGTACCAAGGTGGTAGGACGTTTGCAGTCCAATCGTTCTGAGACAGTCAAGATCCTCGACCAACTGGTACGCCAGACGCCAGAGGGAATTTTTTTCAGCGAGATACGCCAGGTTAACGACATCATCACAATTTTGGGTTTCGCGCAGTCGAGTGCGCGCGTTTCCACGTTGATGCGCAGCCTTGGCGACTCTCCTATATTTACTCAGCCCAACCTGGTGGAGATCAAGGCGGCCTTGGTTGTTGATCCCCGAGCTGCAAAATGGGGTACACGGGTGAGTGACTTCACCTTGACCGTGAAGGTTGTGCGTGAGCAGGAAGAAGACCCGCAGGCGCAGAAAAAAGGTAAGCCGGCTGCCGCCAAAGTTGCAGACAGTAGTAAGAAGGGGGTCTGAATGCAGTTGTCATTTGAAAATCTTCGCAGGCTCGACCCTAAGGATATCGGCAGTTGGCCGGCGCCCGTTCAACTCCTCGTGTTCTTGCTGCTAGCTGCGCTAGTCGTCGTCGTCGGCTACTTTACCTTGCTGGATGGGCAACGCGACGTATTGAAGTCGGGGCAGATGAAGGAGGAGGAGCTGAAGCAGGCTTTTCTGGAAAGGAAGGCCAAGGCCATCAATCTGGAAGCCTATCGGCAGCAACTTGCTGAAATTCAGCAGACCTTCGGTTCCTTACTCAAGCAATTGCCCAGCAATGCAGAGATGGAGACCTTGATTACAGAGATCAATCAATCGGGTGTAGGGCGTGGCTTGCAGTTTGAGCTTTTCAAGCCGGCACCTAATGAGACGCGTACGCCAGAATTTGCAGAGCGTGGTATTGAGATAAAAATCATTGGGACTTATCACGATTTGGCTGCGTTTGCGAGTGATATCGCACAGTTGTCGCGCATCGTTACCTTGGGGAACATTCAGTTGGGTGCACAGGTAGGCCCCTATCAGTTACTGAACAGCAGTGGCGGGACAGTGCTGCGCATGTCTGCCGTCGCGAAGACCTACCGGGCGCTGGATTTGGAAGAGTCGGTGGCGATGAAAAAAGCCGAAGCGGATAAGAAAAAGAAGAAATGATACTGATATCAGGGATTGTGGGCTGAAATGAAAATATCTTCTGTAATAGCCATGTTGCTGGTAGTTGGCCTCGCGGGCTGTGGTGGCGAGCAATTTAGCGACATAAAGACCTGGATGCAGGAGAATACGCAGAATTTGCGCGGCAAAGTTGAGCCTTTGCCGGAGTTTGTCCCCTATCAGCCGCTTGCCTATAATGCCTTTGACTTGCTTGATCCCTTTAACAAGGCAAAGATGGATGTATCAAAACGCAACGGTGGTGGTAGTGGTGTTGCGCCTAATCGTAGTCGGCCCAAGGAAACACTTGAGGCCTATGATCTTGAAAAACTCAAGATGGTCGGAACTTTGCAGCAAGGCAAGGATATCAATGCGTTGATTCGTTCGCCTGACGGGAATTTGTACCGGGTAAAAGTGGGTAGTTACCTGGGTCAAAATTTTGGTATGGTCACTACCATAACGGAGAGCGGCGTTGTCCTTAAGGAAATCATAGAAGATAGCGGCGGCGACTGGGTAGAACGGACGAGCACACTTTCGCTCGACGAAACGGAGCAAAAAAAATGATGAAGTGTCATCCAACGCTGATCTGGCTGAGAGCGTTTTTTCTTGCCATTTGTGCAAGCATGCTGTTCGCCGAAGAGGGAAATGCGATCAAGTCGGTGGATATCAAGATCGATGCGCTTGAGCAGCAGCAGGTGGTGATCACCTTGCAAAAGCCCGTATCTGTACCTGCTAGTTTCACAGTCAATACGCCGCCAAGAATTGCTTTTGACTTTTTGAATACAAGCAATGAAACGGGTAAAACAAGCCTACCTATCAACAGCCTGAATCTGCGCGGCGTCAGCATCGCAGAGGCCAGTGGTCGCACCCGTTTGGTACTGAACTTGATACGCACGGTCAGTTATGACGCCAAGGTAGACGGCAACACCTTAATCGTGACTTTGATCCCTGCCGCGAGTTCACAGGTGGTCAGCAATGGCACCAGCCAATTTTCTCCCGCGCAGAACTCGCAGAAAGAAGGTATCAAGGATGTAGATTTTCGTAGAGGGCGTAATGGGGAGGCACGCTTGAGCGTAGAGCTTTCCAGCTCGACTATCGGCATAGATATTCGCCAGCAAGGCAAGAATTTGATCGTCGAATTTGCTAAAACTGTGCTTCCGCGGCAGTTCGAGCGGCGCATGGATGTCATCGATTTTGGTACCGCCGTGCAGAATATAGATACCTATGCGCAAGGTGACATGGTAAAAATGGTGATCGAGCCCAAGGGCACTTGGGAGTACTCAGCCTATCAGACCGAGAATCGCTTTATCGTTGAAGTAAAGAGTGTCGATGAGCAGGCGAAGCGCCTTAGTCAGTTGGATAAGCCTGTTTACAAGGGCGACAAGCTTTCTTTGAATTTTCAGAATGTTGAGGTGAGAACCGTCTTGCAGGTTATTGCAGAGTTCACAGGTAAAAATGTCATTACCAGCGACACTGTAAACGGTAACCTTACCTTGCGGCTGAAAGATGTGCCTTGGGATCAGGCCTTGGATTTGATCTTGCAGAGCAAAGGTTTGGACAAGCGTGATAATGGCAACGTCATGTGGGTTGCGCCGCGTGAGGAGATTGCGGCTCGTGAGAAGTTGACGCTGGAGTCGAAACAGGCGATTTCTGATATCGAGCCGCTGCGTGCAGAGTCCTTCCAGCTTAACTACCTGAAGGCAGAAGATATCAAAACAATGTTGATGAGCGACAAGCAGTCTTTCCTAAGCAAGCGTGGAAGTGCGGTTGTTGAGGCTCGGACGAATATGCTGATTGTCAATGACATTCCTTCCAAATTGGAGGAAATTCGTAATCTCTTGACACGTAGCGATATTGCCGCTCGCCAAGTAATGATTGAGGCCAGAATCGTTATTGCGAGCGATACATTTAGCCGTTCGCTCGGCGCGAGATTGGGTATAGCTGGTGATCGCACTCTCAGCAGCGGTAGTGGTAGCAATACGCGTGTGGGTATAGGTTCAACTTCAGAAGACTCTCTGGGGAGGCTAACCTCTCTGAGTTCGGCAGTAGCTTCCAACGTTAACCTGCCGGCAAGTACTTCAGGTGCAGCGCCCGGCACGCTGGGTATTACCCTGCTCAATAGCAGTGTAGGCGCGTTGCTGAGTCTGGAGTTGCAAGCACTTGAGGCGGATGGTAATGGTCGCACCGTGTCAAGCCCGCGCGTCATTACCGGTGATCAGCAGAAAGCTACAATTAGCCAGGGTACTACTTTCTATGTGGGAGGGGGGAGTGGACTGAATGGCGCGATCATTGCACCACAGAAAGAGTCGGCAGTGCTTAAGTTGGAAGTTACACCGCGCATCACGCCTGATCGTCGTATTTTTATGGAGCTGAATATCAGCAAAGACGCATTGCTGAGTGCCGGTAACAACCCAATTGTTGACACGCGTAGTGTGCAGACGAATGTTCTGGTTGGAAATGGTGATACCGCAGTGATAGGTGGTATATATGAGCTCACGGAAAACACGGGAGAGAACAGAATTCCGTATCTTGCCAGCGTGCCGGTGTTGGGTAATTTGTTCAAGAATAAGTCTTCTGCCAATACCAAGACGGAATTACTGATCTTCATTACGCCACGCATTCTGGATGAGGGGTTGACGTTACGCTAGGTGCGAGGGTGAGGCCGGTTGCGAGCGACGGGGGCGTACTCTGTCCTGGGTAACGCTGCGAATTTGGGAATAAATGGGCCAGCACACAATTTCATGAAATATCCAAGCTGACTTTCCGCTACAATGCCCGGCATGGATTTGCCGGGCAATTTTATTCTCATCGGCCTTATGGGGGCCGGAAAAACGACCGTTGGCAAGGCGCTGGCCAAGCAGACGGGCAAAACGTTCTATGACTCAGATCATGAGGTAGAGGCGCGCGCTGGCGTGCGTATCCCTTTGATCTTCGACATTGAAGGCGAAGCGGGTTTCCGGCAGCGTGAAGCGGAAACCATCTTGGACATCCTAAGGGAGGACAACATCGTCCTGGCGACGGGCGGCGGCGCGGTCCTGAATCCGGCGACGCGCCAATTATTGTCCGAGCATGGGGTGGTAGTCTATCTGCGAGCGACGGTAGACGAGCTGTATCAACGTACGCGCCATGACAAGAACCGACCGCTTTTGCAGACAGCCAACCCGCGTGCGCGTCTGGAAAAGCTGTACGGTGAAAGAGACGCCTTGTATACCGGTACTGCCCATCTCATTGTAGATACGGGACGCCAGGGCGTCATGAACCTCACGCAACAAATTCTTCGCGATATCTCCCGCTATCATGCCAATCGTACGTGTTGACCTCCCCCATGCCCCCTACGACATCCATATCGAATCTGGGTTGTTGGATGATGGGGCACTCATCGCCGGCTGCATACCGCAAAAGCGTGCCGCCATCATCAGCAATGAGACCGTGGCGCCACTGTATCTGCTTCGTCTTAAGGCGGCACTTGCCCGGCACGACATTGAAAGTATCGACATCGTGTTGCCCGATGGTGAGCAATACAAAGACTGGTCCACGCTGAATCGCATCTTCGATGCCTTGCTCGAAGCGCGTTGCGAGCGTAAAACTACGCTGATCGCCCTTGGCGGGGGCGTGATCGGCGATATTACCGGCTTTGCCGCCGCGCTTTATCAACGTGGTGCGCCCTTCATACAAGTGCCGACTACCTTGCTTGCCCAGGTTGACTCCTCGGTAGGGGGCAAGACGGCCATCAATCATCCGCTCGGCAAGAATATGATAGGCGCGTTCTATCAGCCGCGTCTCGTATTGACGGATGTGATGACCTTGGCGACCTTGCCGCAGCGTGAGTTTTCCGCTGGCCTCGCCGAGGTAATCAAGTACGGTCTGATTGATGATTTCGCGTTCTTTGAGTGGTTGGAAGTCAATCTGAGTAAGTTGCTGGCGCGTGATGTCGCCGCCATGTCCTATGCCATCGAACGTAGTTGCCAGAATAAGGCGCGCATCGTTATGGCGGATGAGAAGGAGGAGGGTGTGCGCGCTCTGCTCAATCTCGGCCATACCTTTGGCCATGCCATTGAGGCCGGTCTCGGCTACGGCGTCTGGCTGCATGGCGAGGCGGTGGCGGCTGGCATGGTGCTGGCTACACAGGCCTCGCAACTGTTGGGTAATTTGTCGGCACAGGATGTAGCACGCGTTACGGATTTGATCGCGGCGGCTGGTCTGCCGGTCGTTGCGCCATCGCTGGGTATAGAGCGCTGGCTGGCGCTGATGGCGCAAGACAAGAAGGTCAGCAATGGGCGTATCCAATTCGTGCTAATGCAAACCCTGGGTGTCAGCCACTGTGGGTATCTGGAGGAGGCGCTTCTGCGCCAACTACTTCGTTAATGTATCGGTGTGAGCAACTGCACTGGGCCTTACTCAAACGCACCTACGATATCGTCGGGGCGCTAGTTGCATTGTTGCTCATTGCTGTGCCTTGGCTGGTGATCGCCACTGTGCTGCGCCTGGAGGGGGGGCCGGCGCTCTATTACCATATCCGTATCGGCCGCCATGGCCGGCCGTTTCGCTGCTATAAGTTCCGTACCATGGTGCCGGATGCTGACCAGCGTTTGGCCGAACTGCTGCAGCGTGATGCCCAGGCACGTGAAGAGTGGCAGAATAATTTCAAATTGCGCGATGACCCGAGGATTACCGCCTTTGGCGAGTTTCTGCGCACCAGTAGTTTCGATGAGCTGCCGCAGTTCTGGAACGTCCTGACCGGCGATATGAGTCTGGTCGGGCCACGCCCGGTAACTGAAGATGAGCTGCTGCGTTACGGTGATTGTCTGTCCTATTATTTGGCGGTGCGTCCCGGCATTACCGGCCTATGGCAGGTGACTGGCCGTAGCACGACTACCTATGAAGAGCGCGTCGGCTTGGACAGCAAGTATGTACGCGAGTGGAGCGTTGAGCTGGATATCCGTATCCTGCTGCGCACCGTGCTGGTCGTGGCCCACCGGACTGGGGCCTATTGACGCGTTGCCGGCGCCGTCCTCGGCTTCTGCCACCACCCCCGATGCAGGCTGCACATACGCTGCAACGAACGGGGTAGCTGTGCATAGCGCAGGCCTAGCTGGAATCCCAGCAGCTTGAGGGCGCTGCGCAATAAGGCCCGACTTTGCCAGCACCTGCCAAACTGTCCCACATAAGCCAGCTCGGAGCGCACAAAGCGCTTGCCTTCGCCCGTTGCCTGTCCGAAGCGTGCCCGCAACCACGGTGCCATGGCATGTAATGCGCCTATGTCGAAATAGCGGCGAAACTCTTCGCCGGCTCGGTAATTGTGAGAGTGCAACACCGTGCTGCTTGCCACATAACTGACGCGCCAACCATTCAGCAGCAACTGCGCACAAGCGAGCATATCCTCGCACATCAATACATTGCCGGGAAAGCCACCCGCCTCGTACAGCGCCGCGCTGCGCCAAGCCGCGAAAGAATTCGAACAAAACGCCGTTTTCAGGCCCAGGCTGGCCTTATCAGCAAGGCTGACAGTGCGCGATTGCTCAGGATAGTTAAAATGTCGGGCATGCGCAGCGAGGGGATTGGCATCGACATGGGGCAACTGGCGGCCCCAGGCCATGCCTACCGTGGAGTCTGAGAACACCGCCAGCAATTCTTGCAGGGCATCTGGGGCGGCAAGGATGGCATCCTGAGTGAGGCACAGCACCACCTCGCAGTCGCTTAGCTGGTCGATGGCCCACTGCCGGGTTGCCCCGTGATCGAAACTGGCACGGGCGATCTGCTCGACGCGATAGCCTGCCGCCCGTGCCAGCGCGGCTGTGTCGTCGTCAGAGGTGGAATCTACCACCAGCACGGCATCTGGTTGGCATGTTTGCATGCGCAAGGCCGCCAACCAGGCCGGCCACATTGCACCGGCATTCAAGGTGGGTACGATAAGGCCAACGCGCATGCGTGATGTGATCAGTTCGCGCCGTCCGCGAGCATGCCCAGCAGGTACTGACCATAGCCATTCTTGGCCATCGGCATGGCCAGCTCACGCAGGGCGGCCGCATCGATATAGCCTTGGCGGAATGCAACTTCTTCCGGGCTGGCGATTTTCTGACCCTGGCGCTTTTCCAGCGTCTGGATAAACAGGGACGCTTCCAGCATGGACTCATGCGTGCCCGTATCCAGCCAGGCATAGCCGCGACGCATGATTTCCACGGATAGCTCGCCCCACTCCAGGTAGCGAGCGTTGACGTCGGTGATTTCCAGCTCGCCGCGTGGCGAAGGCTTGATCGACTTGGCGACTTCCACGACGCGGTTGTCGTAGAAGTACAAGCCAGTCACCGCATAGCGGGATTTGGGTTGCTTGGGCTTTTCTTCCAGGCTGACGGCGCGGCCGGCCGCATCGAATTCGACTACGCCATAGCGCTCGGGGTCGGTCACGCCGTAGGCGAATACGGTGGCGCCAGTCGGTCTGGCCACCGCGCTCAGCAGCAGCTTCTGGAAATCATGGCCGTAAAAGATATTGTCGCCCAACACCAAGGCCACGCTGTCGCCGGCAATGAACTCCTCGCCGATCAGGAAGGCCTGCGCCAATCCATCCGGGCTGGGTTGCACCTTGTAGCTGAGGTTGATGCCCCATTGCCGGCCATCGCCCAGTAGTTGCTGAAAGCGCGGCGTATCCTGCGGCGTGGAGATCACCAGGATGTCACGTATCCCAGCCAGCATCAGCGTGGACAGCGGATAGTAGATCATCGGCTTGTCGTAGATGGGCAACAACTGTTTGGATACCGCCAGGGTGGCCGGGTAGAGGCGGGTGCCCGAGCCGCCAGCCAGGATGATGCCCTTCATACGGTGGCCTCGCCTTCATACTGCTTGGCGATCCATTCGCGATAGGCGCCGCTGCTGACGCGTGCCACCCAGTCCTGGTTGTCCAGATACCACTGCGCCGTCTTCTTGATGCCGGTCGCGAATGTTTCGGCGGGGCGCCAGCCCAGCTCGCTTTCGATCTTGCGGGCATCGATGGCGTAGCGGCGATCATGGCCGGGCCGGTCGGTCACATAAGTAATTTGTTCGCGATAGCTCTTCTTGTCTGCGCGCGGGCGAGCAGCGTCCAGCAGATCGCAGATGATATGCACGATATCGATATTCGGTTGCTCGTTCCAGCCGCCGATATTATAGGTCTGGCCAAGGCGACCCACTTCCAACACGCGGCCGATGGCGCTGCAGTGGTCGCCCACATACAGCCAGTCACGTACATTGCGTCCGTCGCCATAGATGGGCAGCGCCTTGCCGGCCAATGCGTTGGCGATGATCAGCGGAATCAGCTTTTCCGGGAACTGGTAGGGGCCGTAATTGTTGGAGCAATTGGTGGTCAGCACCGGCAAGCCGTAGGTGTGGTGCCAGGCGCGCACCAGATGGTCGGATGCGGCTTTGGATGCCGAGTAAGGGCTGTTCGGCTCATAAGCACGGGTTTCCGTGAAGGCCGGCGCGTCGCTCGCCAGCGAGCCATAGACTTCATCGGTAGACACATGCAGAAAGCGGAAGGCCGACTTGGCAGGCGCATCCAATGCGCTCCAATATTGCCGTGCAGACTCCAGCAGGCGGAAGGTGCCGACGATATTGGTTTCGATGAAGTGCGCTGGGCCGTGGATGGAGCGGTCGACGTGCGACTCTGCGGCGAAATGTACGATGGCTTGCGGCTTGTGTTCGGCCAGTAGTCGGGCGACGAGTGCGCTGTCGGCGATATCGCCTTGCACCAGCGTATGCTGTG
>Ga0170475_126939154_pt1 | contig 15993 bp, 12 predicted proteins | sample Soicark_Litter_5_FD_111474 | JGI IMG/M metagenome (GOLD analysis project Ga0170475, IMG submission 111474) | Avena fatua rhizosphere microbial communities from Hopland, California, USA. Combined Assembly of 48 SPs
CAACATTATCCCCAGCCCGCCCTTCATCTAGTAGTTTGCGAAACATTTCTACACCAGTACAGGTGGTCTTAATCGTAGGACGCAAACCAACAATTTCGATTTCTTCACCAACTTTAACTATGCCACGTTCAATACGTCCAGTTACTACAGTACCGCGACCAGAAATTGAAAAACATCTTCAATTGATAATAAGAATGGTTTTTCAGTTTCGCGCTGTGGCTCTGGAAAATAATCATCCATAGCCTGAACTAACTTTTTAACTGCTGGCACACCAATGTCACTAGTATCGCCTTCTAATGCTTTTAGAGCAGACCCTATTACGATAGGAGTATCATCTCCAGGAAATTTATATTTAGTTAATAAATCTCTTACTTCCATTTCAACTAGCTCAAGCAACTCAGCATCATCGACCATGTCAGCCTTGTTTAAAAATACAACGATGTGCGGCACACCTACTTGTCTGGCTAACAGAATATGTTCTCTTGTTTGCGGCATAGGGCCATCAGCTGCAGAAACCACTAAAATAGCGCCATCCATTTGTGCTGCACCAGTAATCATGTTTTTTACATAATCGGCATGTCCCGGACAATCCACATGAGCATAGTGACGTTTAGAAGATTCATATTCTACGTGAGCTGTAGCAATTGTAATACCACGCGCCTTTTCTTCAGGAGCTTTATCGATTTGATCATACGCAAGGAATTCCCCACCAAATTCCGCCGCCATACATTTAGTAATAGCCGCAGTTAAAGTAGTCTTCCCATGATCTACGTGGCCTATAGTACCTACATTTAAGTGAGGTTTAGTACGTTCAAATACCGTCTTTTCCGCCATGTTATTTGTCCTCTCAAATTAATAGCATTCTAAAAATTTTAATTTAATCTTTTATAACTTGCTCAACTACACTTGCTGGAGCATCTCCGTATCTGGAAAATTCCATCACGTAAGTTGCTCTACCTTGGCTCATAGACCTTAAGTCCGTAGCATAGCCAAACATTTCTCCTAAAGGAACTTCAGCACGAATTACCTTGCCAGATGGAGAATCTTCCATGCCCTGCACTAAACCGCGACGTCTATTTAAATCCCCCATGACATCGCCCATATAATCTTCTGGAGTAACCACCTCAACTTTCATAACTGGTTCTAACAATACAGGTTTAGCTTTTTTAGCGCCTTCTTTAAAACCCATGGACCCCGCAATTTTAAAAGCCATTTCACTAGAATCTACATCATGGTAAGAACCATCAAACAAAGTGACCTTAACATCCACTACTGGAAAACCAGCGATTACACCATTTTGCATTTGTTCTTGAATACCTTTATCAACAGCAGGTATGTATTCCCGTGGAATTACACCACCTACTATAGCATTAACAAATTCATATCCAGTGCCAGGATCTTTTGGCTCAAGCTTAAGCCACACGTGTCCATATTGGCCGCGCCCACCAGATTGTTTAATGTATTTACCTTCTTGTTCAACAAGCTTGCGGATAGTTTCTCTATAAGCCACCTGAGGCTTGCCTACATTTGCTTCTACATTAAACTCTCTTTTCATTCTGTCTACAATAATTTCAAGATGTAACTCACCCATTCCGGCAATTATGGTTTGTCCTGACTCAACATCTGTAGACACTCTAAAAGACGGATCTTCTTGAGCTAATTTACCTAAAGCTACTCCCATTTTTTCTTGATCTGATCTAGTCTTAGGTTCAACTGCAACCGAAATTACAGGCTCAGGAAACACCATTTTTTCTAAAATTATTGGGTCATCCTTAGCACACAAGGTATCCCCAGTAGTCACTTTCTTTAATCCTACAGCCGCTGCTATATCTCCTGCACAAACTTCTTTTAACTCGCTTCTAGTATTAGCATGCATTTGTAAAATACGACCAATCCGTTCATCTTTATCTTTAATTGAATTATAAACTGTATCACCTGACTTTAAGACGCCAGAATATACACGAAAATAGGTTAAAGTACCAACAAAAGGATCGGTGGCGATTTTAAAAGCTAAAGCAGCAAATGGTTCTTTATCATTTGGATGTCTTTCTATCGGTGTTTCAGCAGCATCTAGCTTATGACCATTGACAGCAGACACATCTGAAGGAGATGGAAGAAAATAAATGACTGCATCTAATAAAGCTTGCACTCCTTTGTTTTTAAAAGCAGAACCACATAACATAGGTACAATTTCATTTCGCACGGTGCGCAATCTCAAGCCAGTACGAATTTCTTCTTCTGTTAACTGTATGCCTTCTAAATATTTGTTCATAAGCTCTTCTGAAGCTTCAGCAGCAGCTTCCACCATTTTTTCACGCCACAGATGGCATTGTTCTAACATGTCTGCAGCTATATCTTTTGCCTGATATTGCACACCTTGGTTTTCTTCATCCCAATAAATGGCTTTCATTCGTATTAAGTCAACTACGCCTTCGAATTGATCTTCTGCACCTATTGGAAGTTGAATTAACACCGGATTAGAACCTAAACGGCTACGCACCTGATCAACAACGCGCAAGAAATTAGCTCCAGCTCTATCCATTTTATTCACAAAACCTAAGCGTGGTACGTTATAGCGATTAGCTTGTCGCCATACAGTTTCTGATTGTGGCTCTACTCCACCTACTGCACAAAAAACCGCACAGGCACCATCTAACACTCTTAATGAACGCTCAACCTCAATGGTAAAATCCACGTGGCCTGGGGTATCTATTATGTTAATACGATGTTGGTCAAACTGCTTATCCATCCCATACCAAAAACATGTAGTCGCTGCAGAGGTAATAGTAATGCCACGCTCTTGTTCTTGAGCCATCCAGTCCATAATAGCAGCGCCTTCATGGACTTCCCCAATTTTATGAGAGACTCCAGTATAAAATAAAATGCGCTCAGTTGTAGTAGTCTTTCCAGCATCGATATGTGCCATAATACCAATGTTTCTATAGCGCTCTAGGGGAGTTACTCTACTTGCCACTGTAATATCCTCTTACCAACGATAATGAGCAAAAGCTTGATTAGCTTTAGCCATTTTATGCATATCATCGCGCATTTTAACTGCGGCCCCGCGACCTTCTAGAGCTTCTAATATTTCAGCAGCCAGACGATTAATCATAGTAGATTCATTTCTTTTTTTAGCAACTTTAACCAACCAACGCATAGCAAGGGCTATACCTCTATCTACGCTTACTTCCACAGGTACTTGATAAGTTGCACCACCTACTCTTCTTGATTTTACTTCTACAGTAGGACGAATATTGTCTAGAGCCTTATCTAAAATAGCGATTAAATCTTTATAGCCAGATTTAACTTTTTTAAAAGCAATCTCTAGTGCAGTGTAACTAATGCGTTCTGCAATGGATCGCTTGCCGCATCTCATTATGACATTAGTAAATCTTGAAAATTTTTCACTTCCATAAAATGGATCAGGTAAAATTTCTCTTTTAACAGCAGCTTTTCTTCTAGGCATTAGTCGTAGTTCCTAACTTAAGATTTTGGCTTTTTAGTGCCATATTTAGAGCGTCCGCGACGACGGGTAGCAATGCCTGCAGTATCTAAACTGCCACGTACGATATGATAACGCACCCCTGGCAAATCTTTTACACGGCCTCCGCGCACTAGCACGACTGAGTGTTCTTGTAAATTATGTCCTTCACCTGGAATGTAGGCTGTAGCTTCCATTCCATTAGTGAACCTTACCCTAGCTACTTTTCTTAAAGCAGAATTAGGTTTTTTTGGTGTTATAGTTGAAACACGCAAACAAACTGCCTGCCTTTGAGGACAACGTTCCAAATGAGGTACTTTAGACTTTAAGCGACGTCTTTTACGTGGTTCTCTAACCAATTGATTAATACTTGACATTATTTTATAAAACTCCACTCACCATATATAACCATTTTTAGTCCACGTCATAATTTTAAAGAATGAGGCGGGATTCTAAGGATGGCAGCACATCCTGTCAAGCAGGATTTTCGTAATCGTTTGAGATTTTTAAAAAACCAACCCCAAACGATTACAATTCTTTCAAACTACCTTATTTCTTCAATAACCTGCTTAGATGAAGAAATGTCCATTTTTTTTCTGCGTCTTTCATTGTGGTATGCAAGACCAGTACCTGCCGGGATTAGTCTTCCTACTATCACATTTTCCTTCAGGCCTTTTAATTCGTCCTTTTTACCGCTAACAGCAGCTTCTGTCAGCACTCTAGTTGTCTCTTGAAACGAGGCTGCAGAGATAAAAGATTCAGTAGCCAGAGAGGCTTTTGTAATCCCTAGTAAAACCATGTCATACCTAGCTGGCATTTTACTATCTTTTAACATACGTTTATTTTCAGATTGCAGATATCCCCACTCAACCTGCTCACCTTTTAAGAATTCAGTATCGCCTGAATGGGCAATATGTACCTTACGCAACATTTGACGAATAATGACTTCTATGTGTTTATCATTAATTTTTACACCCTGCAATCTGTATACATCTTGCACTTCATTAACAATGAAATTAGAAAGAGCATTAGGCCCAAGCAATCTAAGAATATCGTGAGGATTAAAAGCACCTTCAGCAATCACCTCGCCTTTTTCCACATGCTCACCCTCAAAAACACTGACATGACGCCACTTAGGAATTAATTCTTCATGAGTATCCCCATTCATGGAAGTTATAATTAGTCGTCTTTTGCCTTTAGTTTCCTTACCAAAACTTATCAGTCCAGAAATTTCAGCTAAAATAGCAGGATCTTTTGGTCTGCGTGCTTCAAATAAATCCGCAACTCTCGGCAAACCTCCAGTAATATCACGCGTCTTAGAAGTTTCTTGAGGAATTCTTGCAAGCACATCTCCTACTTTTACAGGAGCACCATCTTCAAAGTTAATAATGGCATCAGAAGGCAAGAAATATTGTACTGGCAAACTAGTGCCTGTTAAATATAACTCTTGGCCTTGTTCGCCAACCAGCTTAATCATAGGCTTAAGCTCACGTCCGCCGCTTCTTTGCTTAGAGTCTGATACCACAATACTACTTAGACCAGTTAATTCATCAGTTTGACGGGTCATAGTCTGACCTTCTAGCAAATCTACAAATTTGACATGGCCATTTACTTCGGTAATAACAGGATGACTATGAGGGTCCCAAGTAGCTACAGTTTGTCCGCCTTCTACTTGACTACCATCATTGGCAGAAAGCTCTGCACCATAAGGAATACGATAGCGTTCTCTCTCTCTACCATGCTCATCTACTATGGATAGTTCTCCAGAGCGCGAAACAGCAATAAACTTTCCGCTATGATGCTGAATTAATTTAATATTATGTAATTTAACTTTTCCAGTTAGTTTGATTTGCACACTATTTACTGCAGTTGCTCGAGAAGCCGCGCCCCCAATATGGAAGGTACGCATGGTTAACTGAGTTCCAGGTTCCCCAATAGATTGCGCTGCAATAACTCCTATAGCTTCGCCTATATTCACTTGATGGCCGCGCGCTAAGTCACGCCCATAACACATAGAGCAAATTCCATAACGAGATTCGCAAGAAATTGGAGAACGCACCAACACTTGGTCTATACGCATCTCTTCTAATCTTAATACCCATTTTTCATCTAATAAAGTACCTGCTGGCACTACTACATCGTTTGAAGCTGGATGATAAATATCTTGGGCTACAACACGGCCTAAAACCCGCTCGTGCAAAGGCTCTACCACATCCCCACCCTCAATTAGAGGTGTCATAGAAATACCTTGAGAAGTAGCACAATCTACTTCTGTAATTACTAAATCTTGAGCTACATCTACTAACCGCCTTGTTAAATAACCAGAATTAGCAGTTTTTAACGCTGTATCTGCTAAACCTTTACGTGCTCCGTGAGTGGAAATAAAATACTGTAAAACATTTAACCCTTCACGAAAATTAGCAGTAATTGGAGTCTCAATAATAGAGCCGTCGGGCTTGGCCATTAAGCCACGCATCCCAGCTAATTGTCTAATTTGTGCAGCCGAACCTCTAGCTCCAGAATCAGCCATCATGTAAATAGAATTAAATGATTCTTGTTTAACTATGTTTCCTTGGGAATTTTTGACTGACTCACTAGATAATTCAGTCATCATAGCTCTTGCCACTTGATCATTGGTACGCGACCAAATATCAACAACCTTATTGTAACGCTCTCCTTGAGTAACTAATCCAGATGAATATTGTGCCTGAATTTTACCAACCTCTTCTTCCGCTTGATTAATAATGGCAACTTTTTCTTTAGGTATAACAAGATCATTAATACCTATAGAAATTCCTGAACGCGTTGCCCAATAAAAGCCTGCATACATTAATTGATCGGCAAAGATTACAGTATCTTTTAACCCAACATCACGATAACAAACATTAATTGCACTAGAGATAAATTTCTTAGTCATAGCACGGTTAACAAGATCAAAAGAAAGACCTTTTGGCAAAATCTCAGACAGTAAAGCCCGCCCTACTGTTGTTTCTACTATACGTCTTTTGCTAGTAAAACTACCTTTTTTAGTTTCGTCTTTTAAATATTCTGTAATACGCATTTTAATAATGGCATGCAAACCAACTTGAGAATTTTCATAGGCACGCTGCACCTCAAAAACATCTGCAAATATCATGCCTTCGCCTTTAGTATTTACTTTAGATCTAGTTAAATAATAAAGACCCAATACCACATCTTGTGAAGGCACAATAATAGGCTCCCCATTAGCTGGGGAAAGAATATTATTGGTTGACATCATCAAGCTGCGGCCTTCTAACTGAGCCTCTAAAGACAATGGGATATGCACTGCCATTTGGTCACCGTCAAAGTCAGCATTATAAGCAGTACAGACTAATGGGTGTAATTGAATAGCTTTGCCTTCTACTAATACAGGCTCAAAAGCTTGAATACCCAATCTATGTAGAGTAGGTGCACGATTTAGCAATACAGGATGTTCTCGTATAACTTGTTCTAAGACATCCCATACTACAGATTCTTCTCTATCTACCATTTTCTTAGCAGCTTTTATGGTAGATGCAAGACCTTGATGTTGTAACCCACTAAAAATAAATGGCTTAAATAATTCTAAAGCCATTTTTTTAGGTAGCCCGCATTGATGTAGCTTTAAAGTAGGTCCTACTACGATTACTGAACGTCCAGAATAATCAACACGCTTGCCTAACAAATTCTGACGAAAACGACCTTGCTTACCTTTAATCATGTCGGCAAGAGATTTCAATGGCCTTTTATTTGAACCAGTAATAGCGCGACCGCGCCTACCGTTATCTAGTAGAGCATCTACAGCTTCTTGTAGCATACGTTTTTCATTGCGGACAATAATGTCAGGAGCATTTAAGTCTAAGAGACGTTTCAATCTATTATTACGATTAATTACACGACGATATAAATCATTCAAATCAGAAGTAGCAAAACGACCCCCATCTAGCGGAACTAAAGGACGCAAATCAGGAGGTAATACTGGTAATACGTTAAGTATCATCCATTCAGGTTTATTTCCTGATGCAATAAATGATTCTATTAATTTTAATCTCTTAAAATATTTTTTAAGCTTAGCTTCTGAAGTAGTAGTAACTACTGCCTCACGAATATTAGCGACTTCTTTATTAAGATCCATAGCACGCAATAATTCTTGCATAGCTTCAGCACCCATACGAGCATCGAATTCATCTCCATATTCTTCAATGGCATCGTAGTATGCTTCTTCAGATAATAACTGGCCTCGCTCCAGCTGCGTCATGCCTGGATCAATTATTACATAGGCTTCAAAATATAAAATGCGTTCAATATCACGCAAAGTCATATCCATCAATAAACCAATGCGCGACGGCAAAGAACGCAAAAACCATATGTGCGCTACTGGGCTTGATAATTCAATATGGGCCATACGATCACGGCGTACACGAGATAAAGTAACTTCTACACCACATTTTTCACATATAACACCACGATGTTTTGGTCTTTTGTATTTACCACATAAGCATTCAAAATCTTTAATAGGGCCAAAAATCCTAGCACAAAACAACCCATCGCGTTCTGGCTTAAAAGTACGATAATTAATCGTTTCTGGTTTTTTAACTTCCCCATAAGACCAAGAACGTATCATCTCTGGAGAAGCTAAACCTATGCCTATGGAATCAAATTCAGTATTAAATGTTTGATGCCTTAAATTTAATAATTCTGCCAAGCGTAATCCCCCTAATTTGCAGCATAACTTTAACTCTAATTATTCCAGATCCATATTTATTGCCAAAGAACGAATTTCTTTAATCAATACATTGAAGGCTTCAGGAATTGAAGATTCCATGTAATGGTCTCCATCAACAATATTCTTATACATACGAGTACGTCCACCCACGTCATCTGACTTGACAGTTAACATTTCTTGTAGAGTATAAGAAGCACCATAAGCTTCTAGCGCCCATACTTCCATTTCTCCAAAACGTTGTCCGCCAAATTGAGCTTTGCCTCCAAGAGGCTGCTGGGTAACTAAGCTATAAGATCCTGTGGAACGTGCATGCATTTTATCATCCACAAGATGATTTAATTTCATTATATACATATACCCAACAGTGACTTCACGCTCAAAAGCAGCTCCAGTACGTCCATCATACAGAGTGGTTTGGCCACTTTCTGGCAATCCAGCAAGTTTAAGCATAGCTTTGATTTGAACTTCAGAAACCCCGTCAAATACAGGTGTCGCCATTGGTACACCGCTATGTAAATTCTTGGTTAAAACTAAAATTTCATCATCTGATAAACCATCAAAATTTTCTAGACGCCCTGATGTGTTATAGATTTTATCTAGCATAATACGCAAGTTCTTAATTGATTCTTTTGCGCTTAACATTTTACCTATCTTTAATCCTAATCCCTTAGCAGCCCATCCTAAATGAGTTTCTAGAACTTGCCCCACATTCATACGAGACGGCACACCTAATGGATTAAGCACTATGTCAATTGGGGTGCCATCAGCCATATAGGGCATATCCTCTACTGGAACAATAGTAGAAATCACCCCTTTATTTCCATGACGACCTGCCATTTTATCCCCAGGTTGCACACGTCGCTTTACTGCCAAATAAACTTTAACAATTTTTAGTACTCCAGGGGCTAAATCATCACCTTGAACGATCTTCAGACGTTTTGCCTCGTAAGCTTTTTCAAAATTCAAACGCTCTAATTTATGTTGTTTAGCAGCTGCTTCTAATTGATCATTTGCTGCTTGATCTTTTAAGTGAATTTCAAACCACTTCTCTCTGGAAAATTCTGATAAATAATCTGGAGTAATTTTAGTCCCTTTCTTAAACTTTCCAGGAGCACTTTCTGGTATTTGATTAAGTAATATTTTTTCTACTCTCTGAAAAATATCATTTTCTCTAATACGTAATTCATCGCTGAGATCTCTATGTACTTTAGCTAATTCATCGCGTTCTATTTCTAAAACTCTAGCATCTTTCTCTACTCCTTCCCTAGTAAAGACCTGCACATCAATCACTGTTCCTTCCATGCCTGTTGGTACGCGCAAAGAACTATCTTTTACATCTGATGCCTTTTCACCAAAGATTGCTCTTAATAATTTTTCTTCTGGAGTAAGTTGAGTTTCACTTTTAAGCGTTACTTTTCCAACTAAGACATCCCCTGATGTTACTTCAGCTCCAATATAGACAATGCCGCATTCATCTAGACGGGATAAAGCATTTTCACCGATATTAGGAATATCGGCAGTAATTTCTTCAGGACCTAATTTGGTATCACGTGCCACACAAGTTAATTCTTCAATATGAATACTAGTAAATCTATCTTCTTGAACTACACGCTCAGAAATTAATATGGAATCTTCAAAGTTATAGCCATTCCAGGGCATAAATGCTACTAACAAATTTTGCCCTAATGCTAATTCACCAAGATCAGTAGATTGACCATCTGCTAGTATATCTCCTTTATTAATTATGTCTCCTTTGGTGACTAGAGGCCTTTGATTAATACAAGTATCCTGGTTAGTTCGGGTATATTTAGTTAAATTATAAATGTCTACCCCGGCAGTATTAGAAGATGTTTCATGTTCTGCAACTCTTACTACAATGCGTGCAGCATCTACATAGTCAATAATTCCACCTCTGGCTGCAACTACAGTAACTCCTGAGTCTTTAGCCACTACTCTTTCCATGCCAGTACCTACTAAAGGTTTTTCAGTCTTTAATGTAGGCACTGCTTGACGCTGCATATTAGAACCCATCAATGCTCTATTAGCATCGTCATGTTCTAAAAATGGGATTAATGCTGCCGCAACAGAAACAATTTGTTTTGGTGATACATCCATAAACTCAACACGATCTGGGCTAGTCAGCGTAAATTCATTACGGTGTCTGACAGGCACTAAAGTATCGATAGCTAATTTACCTTTAGTGTCTCTTTCAGCACTAGCTTGGGCAATAATATAGTCGCCTTCTTCTATAGCAGATAAATAAACAACCTCGTCTGTAACTTTTCCATTAATTACTTTGCGATATGGAGTTTCTAAAAAACCATATGGGTTAGTGCGAGCAAATACAGCTAATGAATTAATTAATCCAATGTTAGGTCCTTCCGGTGTTTCAATAGGACAGACTCGACCGTAATGGGTTGGATGCACGTCTCTGACTTCAAAACTCGCTCTTTCTCTTGTTAATCCACCTGGGCCTAAAGCTGAAACACGTCTTTTATGAGTAATTTCAGCAAGAGGGTTATTTTGATCCATAAATTGCGATAATTGACTAGAACCAAAAAATTCTTTAATGGCAGCAGAAACTGGTTTAGCATTTACTAAATCCTGTGGCATTAAATTTTCAGATTCAGCTAAATTTAATCTTTCCTTAACAGCACGCTCAACTCTTACTAGCCCAACTCTAAATTGATTTTCTGTCATTTCTCCTACGCTTCTGACTCTTCTATTACCTAAATGATCTATATCATCAACAGAACCTTCTCCATTTCTAATACTTATCAAGGTTTTCATTACAGCAATAATATCTTATTAGATAAAATTCCTGCCCCAGTAATTTCTGGGCGACCTACACGACGATTAAACTTCATGCGACCTACATCAGAAAGATCATAACGCTCAGGACTAAAAAATAAATTACGAAATAAAGATTCAGCAGCTTCTTTAGTTGGAGGTTCTCCAGGGCGCATCATACGATAAATTTCTACTAAAGCTTCTAACTGATTATTTGTAGGGTCAACTCTTAAAGTATCGGAAACATATGGGCCATGATCAATTTCATTAACAAATAAAGTTTCAAATTGTTTAATCTTAGCACCAATAAAGGACTTTAAAATATCAGATGTAATAATATCATTAGCATTAGCTAGAATTTCACCGGTTTCTTCATTAATAACTGTTTTAGCTAGAATCTTGCCCAGCAAGTATTCAAAAGGAACTTCTAGTTTTTGTATCCCAGCCTTTTGCAACATAGCAATATGTCGCATAGTAATACGCCTATCTCTTTCTACAATAATTTTATTACCTTTTTTAATTTCAAAAGGAGCTATTTCACCCCGCAAACGCTCTGGTATTAAGTCCAAAATAAAAGTCTGGTCATTAAGATGAAAAACATTATTTTCAAAAAATATTCCTAAAATTTCCTCTACACTGCATCCTAAGGCACGCAACAAAATAGTAGCCGGCAACTTTCTACGCCTGTCTATACGTACAAAAATTGCATCTTTAGGGTCAAATTCAAAATCTAGCCAAGAACCACGATATGGAATAATACGAGCAGAAAACAAAAACTTGCCAGAAGAATGGGTTTTACCTTTGTCGTGATCAAAAAACACCCCTGGAGAACGATGTAATTGGGACACTATAACTCGCTCAGTCCCATTAATAACAAAAGTACCATGCTCAGTCATTAATGGTATTTCACCCATATATACTTCTTGTTCTCGAATCTCTTTGACAACTTTAACATCGCCTTTCACTTCAGTGTCATAGTTGATCAAACGCAACTCTACTCTCACAGCTACACCATATGTTAGGCCGCGAGCTCGGCATTCGCGCACATCAAAAACTGCATCGCCAAATTTATGTTTTACATACTCCAATATAGAAGAACCTGAAAATCCGACTATTGGAAATACGGAACGAAAGGCAGCTTCTAAACCAGATTCTTGATTAGCATCCCCATATAAAAACTTATTATAAGAAACCAAAGGAAGCTCTAATAAAGGAGGTGCATCTATTGCACCTGAGTGAGTGCCAAAATCTTTACGAATACGTTTCTTTTCTGTGTAAGCGTAATCTGGACCCGTAATTGAAGCCATGTAAGATACCTCTTGCATACGCATGTTAAAAACTTAAATAGAAAAAGCCGGGGGTTTAAACCCGGCTAAATACCGTTATGCCCCAGCAAAGTGGTGCTATTACCCTGCAAATACATGGGTTTGTCTCTTACTTAATTTCAACTGTGGCGCCTGCATCTTCCAACTGTTTCTTAATATCGGCAGCAGTAGCCTTATCAACACCTTCTTTAATTATCGCAGGCGAACTTTCTGCTAAATCTTTAGCTTCTTTCAAACCTAAAGAAGTAAGAGCACGAATTGCCTTAATTACATTTATCTTATTGTCTCCAGTTTTAGTCATAACTACATTGAACTCAGTTTTTTCTTCTGCTTCCGCAGTTTGACTGGCTGCTACAGGAGCTGCAACAGCAACAGCTGCTGCTGATACTCCAAATTTATCTTCCATGGACTTAATGAGTTCGACTACATCCATTACGCTCATTTCAGATATTGCTTGTAAAATCTCTTCTCTGCTAACAACGGCCATAACGCTTTTTACTCCACTTACTTAACTAAAAAATAATAACTAAATTAATTAACCAGCAGCTTGCTTACTATCAGAAACAGCAGCTAAAGCACGAGCCAATTTAGCAGCAGGCTCAGCTAAGGTTCTAACTAACTTAGTAATAGGGGCTTGCATTAGAGACATTAATTGAGCTAAAGCTTCCAACTTAGTAGGAAGACTAGCCATGCGCTCTAAATCAGATGCTGCATATAATTTGCCTTCTATAGAAAGGACCTTTACCTGTAACTTATCCCATTTTTTTGCATAATCTCTAAAAATACGGGCTGCTGTAGCTGGCTCATCCATTGAAAAAGCAAGTACTAAGGGGCCAACAAGAGCATCTCCCATACAATCAAAGGAGGTTCCCACAAAGGCGCGACGAGCTAAGTTATTTCTAACCACTTGGATAGCAACATTTGATTCCCGAGCCTTAGATCTTAATTCAGTTAATTGGGCCACTGTCAAACCACTATATTCTGCAGCTACAGCTGCAAGAGCCTGGTTTGCAATAGCTGCAACTTGGGCTACAATTTCTTTTTTATCATTCAATCTTAACGGCATTTTCAAAAACCTCCGAGCATGCGTATTATTAGAATACAACGCTAGAAAGATCAAGCTGTAAACCAGGGCCCATAGTGCTAGATAAAGTTACTTTTTTAAAGTATATGCCCTTTGATGAGGCTGGTTTGGCTTTTTTTACAACAGATAAAAATGCCAATATATTTTCAGCAAGAGCATTAGTAGAAAAATCAATTTTTCCTACACAAGCATGCACTACCCCAGCTTTATCATTACGATAACGCACCTGACCAGCTTTAGCATTTGCTACAGCTTGTGCTACATCAGTAGTAACTGTACCATCTTTAGGGTTAGGCATTAAACCACGAGGCCCTAAAATTTGTCCAATTTGTCCTACAATACGCATAGCATCTGGTGTAGCAATGACACTGTCAAAGTTAATTTGACCTTCCTTAACTGCAGCTACTAAATCTTCTAAGCCCACAATATCTGCGCCTGCTGCTTTAGCTGCGTCAGCATGCGTAGCAGTAGTAAAGACTGCCACTCTTTTAATTTTGCCTGTACCATGAGGTAAGACTATAAACCCTCTAATGTTTTGATCAGATTTTCTAGGGTCTATGCTTAAATTAATACTGATATCAATACTTTCTGGAAACTTAACTCTCGGCAAAGTTTGTAATAAGCTTAATGCTTCATTTAGCTCATAAGATTTTCCAGGTTGAACCATGGCTTGGATTTGTTTTCTTCTTTTAGATGCAACAACCATAAGCTAAAGCTCCCCCTCAACATCCACACCTATACTGCGCGCACTGCCTGCAATAGAACGCATTGCAGCTTTTAATGTTGCAGCATTTAAATCAGGCATTTTAATTTTTGCAATTTCTTCGACTTGCTTAACTGTAATCTTTCCTACTTTTTTGGTATTTGGAGTACTACTACCACTCTCAATTCCAGCAGCTTCTTTAATTAAATGTGCTGCAGGTGGAGTTTTAATTATAAAAGAAAAACTTCTATCTTCAAACACTGTGATTTCAACTGGTAAAGGCTTACCTTGTTTTTCAGGAGTTTGAGTTTGGGCATTAAAAGCCTTGCAAAACTCCATAATATTTACACCATGTTGTCCTAACGCAGGACCAACTGGAGGGCTAGGATTAGCAGCAGCCCCTTTAACTTGCAATTTTATAATTGCTTTTACTTTTTTGGCCATTAATATTCTCCGCGGGGTAAAACGCTTTTCTGCTCCCCCAAGTTAACAACTATCAATTTAATGATTTTTTCACACATTTAAACATTTACAGATATATATTTAACCCTTTTCTACTTGATCAAATTGCAACTCCACAGGTGTTGAACGTCCAAAAATCAATACTGCCACTCTTAACCTGTTTTTTTCATAATTAACTTCTTCAACTACTCCATTGAAATCTGCAAAAGGTCCATCTACAACCCTAACCACTTCCCCAGCCTCAAATAAGAATTTTGGCTTAGGCTTTTCGCTACCGTCTTGAATGCTTTGCAACATAGCCTCTACTTCTTTGGCAGCTATAGGAGAAGGATTTTTACTGGTCCCTCCTACAAAACCCAAAACTTTTTTTGAAATAGATTTGACGAAATGCCAATTTTCATCATTCATAACCATTTCAATTAAAACATAGCCTGGATAAAATTTTCTTTCGCTAGTGCGTTGCTCTCCACCTTTTAATTCTATTATTTCTTCAGTAGGAACTAAAATTTTTCCAAAACCATCTTCTAAATTACTTCGTTTTACCTTTTCTTGCAGAGCTTGCTTAACAATTTTTTCATAACCAGAGTAAACTTGTAAAACATACCAGCGTTTTTTATTTATATCTGCTTCAGCCACTGTACGCATCCTCAAGTTTTAGCTTCTTTGACCAGTAAGCCAACCCATTAACCAGATTAAAACACCATCTACTCCCCACAGCATCATAGCTAAAATCACAACTACTAACAGCACTAAAAAAGTAACTTGTATAGTTTCCTGACGTGTAGGCCAATGTACTTTACGTAATTCTATATAAGATTCACGAAAAAAAAACTAATGTTTTCTTACCTTGCGTGGTTTGCAGCATTATACCTAATAAAACTAAAGATAAAACTAGCCACCCAACAATACGCAAAGCCCAAAAAACATCACTATAAAAATAATTTATTACTACTCCAGCTAAAAACAAAAAACCTATAGCAAACCATTTTAAATTATCTATCCTCATACGCTCAATATTGCCCCCAAGTCTTCAGGTATTCTGCCCAAGAAAACTTATTTTCCATTGGCAGGCCAGGAGGGTTTCGAACCCCCAACCTGCGGTTTTGGAGACCGCCGCTCTGCCAATTGAGCTACTGGCCTTCTAAACCCAGCTATAAAACATTATGCCAACTTACTAAGCCCATAACCGGATTTGAACCGGTGACCTCTTCCTTACCAAGGAAGTGCTCTGCCGACTGAGCTATATGGGCATGGAGCGGGCGATGGGAATCGAACCCACGCTATCAGCTTGGAAGGCTGAAGTTCTACCATTGAACTACGCCCGCACCTTCAAATCATTGCCAACGCACTATGGAGGGGGCAGGATTCGAACCTGCGAAGGCAGAGCCGTCAGATTTACAGTCTGATCCCTTTGGCCGCTCG
>Ga0170475_111337555_pt1 | contig 15987 bp, 8 predicted proteins | sample Soicark_Litter_5_FD_111474 | JGI IMG/M metagenome (GOLD analysis project Ga0170475, IMG submission 111474) | Avena fatua rhizosphere microbial communities from Hopland, California, USA. Combined Assembly of 48 SPs
GGCTTCCGAGCGATAGTCACTTGTCCATTTGGCCCAGAGCGTACCTTGCGGTGCTATCAACAAGGCCGACTTGTACTCCGCGAAACGGACAAAAACATCCCCGAAGATGTGGTATTCGGCTTCTACGACGAGGCTAGATCCGCAATCCGAAACCTGCTTGAGAAGGACTTGCTGAGTCCGACGATTGAAGACGTGTATCCTTCCGTCGAAATGTGTTTCTCGGCTAAACAGAACCATTTGTTGAGTGAATTTGCCGCACAGCATTCCTGAACTGCTACAAGATCGTTCCTGTTGTGATGGCCTGGCAATTACCTCCTCACCGGGGTCATAATTCGGCAGTCGCGGACTGTAAAGTTAAGCCGGCGCGAAATAGGCGCCAATGCCGCGAAGGTTTGCCAGAAGCGGACTTGTGGCCGGTGCTGAAGCACTAGAGCAACCCCTTCCCACACTATCTTTTTGTCATCGTTTTTCTTTCTATTTATTATTATTTATTTTGATTTGGGTTCACGATTTGTGCTATGAAAGTCATCCAGCTTAGAAATCCGGAATCGGAGAAGTCTATGAGAGTGGCAGCTTGGTTCGTTCGATTGCTCACTTTGCTATTAGTTTTCGCAGGGGCAAATCAATTCCTCATGGCGCAAGGAACTGACCTGGGTACGATAACGGGGGTCGTCACCGACGACACTGGTGCGGTCCTTCCCAATGCCAAAGTCGTGATTCTTGATTTGGCGACGAATGCCAGGCGTGAAACAAAGACGAACAGCCAGGGAGTTTATCAGGTATTCGGACTGCCCTTGGGTCGCTACGACGTGACGATCTCTAACGCCGGTATGACTTCCAGGAGGGTGAAGGGAGTTCAGGTCAACGGTAGCGACGTGGTAACCGCCAGTGCGCAATTGAAAGTCGCTTCTGCAACAGAAATAGTAGAGGTCTCGTCGGAAGCGCCGCTGATCAATACCGACGACCAGACGATCAGTAGCACCATCCCGAGCCGCGCCGTCATTGATCTTCCTCGCGACAGTCGTAACGTGTATTCGTTCCTGTATCTAAATCCGAACATCACGCAAGGCTCAGCAGACGGAGAGTTCAAGTTCCTTGGTGGACAGAGTTACGGCGCTAGTTTCTCTCTTGATGGGCAGCGATCGAACGGTGGCATTTTCGGCGAGCCCACGAGTAGCCAGCCTTCGCTCGAAGCTGTTGGCAACATCAATGTTCTCTCGAACGACTTCAGCGCGGAATATGCCGGTATCGCGAACATTCGGGTCACCACGAAGCGTGGCGGAACGGGCTATCACGGGTCCATCTTCTATGACAACAAGAACTCGGCACTCGCCGCCTGGACATTGCAGGACAAGATCGGCGCGCAGAACTTCGCGCCGACTGCCTTCCAAAGTAAATATCCGAACCCTTATTTCAATCTGAATGACGTCGCTGGATCGATTGGAGGTCCAATTCCGAAGTTAGGCAAGACTTTCTTTTTCGCAGCGTATGAAAAAAACTGGAGCGTCTCGCCTGTTAACGTTACCTCCAACACACTTCCTCATCCGAGCCTCTGGGCTGGTGATTTCTCGCAAGTGAGTGACGCAAACAAGCCCGCAGTTCCTTCCGGTGTGACACTCACTCCGGCGGAAATCGCAAACGACACCGTCGGAGGACTGGGGCAAAAGTTCATTACTATTCCATCGCGCCTCTTGTCCCCAAACGTACACTCGCTGATCTCCAACTACTTTCCGAAGATCGGATTATCGGCCCCGATCGATTCCAGAGGCAGAGTTCCCGGGTACCAGACACTTCTCTCCGGACAGTCAATTCAGGACTTAGGCACACTGCGCGTTGACCGCGACTTCTCCGACAAAGATCACGTTTACGTCGTCTACAACGCTTCCGCTCAGACGACTTCTGGAGCGCTCGTCCAGTCGCCCTATACGGGTCTCGGCCTGAGGCAAACAGACCGCCGCAACGATACCGTTAACGTTTCTTACGCACGCTTACTGGGTGCGCACTCGGTCAACGAAGCTCGCGGCGGATTCAACTTCCAGAAGCTATTCACTCACAGCAATGGCACTTTGCAGAGCTTCCTCTCCACGATCGGGTTCTCGCAAAATGACATTGACGCGTATGGTGCAGTAGTCGGCAAGAGCGAACTCTCAACCTATGGACATCCGGCAATTAACTTTAGCGGAGCTTTTGCAACATTCGCTAATGGCGGTCGCAATACGGATCGACCACTCGACCAGAACCTGGTCACCTTTGGTGACACATTCACCTGGGTCCTTGGCAAGCACAGTCTGAAGGCAGGCGCCGACTTCGTCCGTAATGCCGCCGTCGACGGTTTCGCAGTCAACCGCGGCAACCCTCGTGGTTCCATGACTTACACCGGGTCCGGTACCAGCCCTTTCGCCAACTTCCTGATGGGGCGCCCTCCATCTAGCGTTGCGTACATCAATGCGCCGCGTCCTCCGATGGACGTCTACAACTGGGAGACCGGCTACTTCGCACAGGATAGCTGGAAACTCTCTACGAAGCTGACGTTGAATCTTGGTTTGCGCTACGAGTTGATCACGCCATTCATCGAGAATCATGACCTCCTCGCCAACTTCGATCCCAACTTCGTAAATCCACAAACTGGAGCAAAAGGTCGCTTCGTTGTGCCTTCGGAGCAGACCTTGCCGTTCTTGGATACTCGAATCAGCAAAATTGGTGTTGTGACCGCCGCTCAATCGGGTCTCGACATCGGGCGCGGCTTGGTGGAGACGGACACGAACAACTTTGCGCCGCGTGTCGGTGCTGCTTACGCATTGAACAATAAGACGGTGATTCGGGGTGGATACGGAATTATGTACCCAACTTCGGCCGCGCAGGGAATTCGCGATCCAATCGCAACCAACCCCTTCAACCAAGGTCTTACAAAAAGAGCGACTGGGGCTCCAATTCAGGCGTGGCCAACCCCGCTCACAGGGGGGACTGTTACGACCGGTTTCGGAGGACTTCCCGCCATTAACGCGGTGCCGTTCAAGCTCCAGCAGCCTCGCATCCAGCAGTACAACGTAACCTTCGAGCGTGAGGTATTCCCCGACAGCTCGATTCGCTTCTCCTATCTGGGCAGCAGCTTGAGCGGGCTGATCGCTGGCGTGGATTTGAACGCGCTTCCTCCGAGCAACAACCCGTTTGGCACCACTGCGGATGATGGCAGTGGGGTGGGCGATGGTGTGACACCGTGTGATCCAGTGGATGCCGGCGATTGCGCTTTTTCGGCGGCGGATCTTGCGCGACAGCCTTTCCCGGGTCTAGGAGATTTCCTCCTCAGCTACGGAAACTTTGGTCACGGTCGTTCCAACTCATTCCAGACGCAGTTCGAGCACCGCAGCTCGCACGGACTATTGTTGAACGTTTCCTATACTTACATCGATCAAAAGTCGACTGGCTTAGATACGGGTAACTCGAGTCTGGGTGGTATCGCGTACAATCCGTTCCAGCCGAATAATGATTACGGGCAAGAAGCATTCGTCCCACACAACCGTTTTATCGCCTATGGCGTGTACGACCTTCCAGTAGGCCGGGGGCGCAAGTTCGGCTCCGGCTTCAACGGTGTCACCGATGCCATCATTGGCGGATGGCAGACCAGCTTCAACATGTTCGCTAAATCCGGAACTGGCTTCACCCCCTTCTGGATCTGCGACAACTGCGGACCGTTAACTCCGGGCAACACCGGTATTACTTCGGTTGATGCTAATGGCGACTTCAATGCAGAGCCGTCGTTCCGCGCCTTTGTGACCGGCAATCCCTACAAGCCCAACGGTGACCAGATCTTTGATCCGAGTGCGTTCGCACTGCCGTCGTTTGGCGGCGATATTTTTGACAATCCGCAGGTCGCGAAGCGCAACATGCTTACCGGTCCGGGAACTTGGGGCGTGAATCTTGGAGTTCACAAGAACTTCCGCATTACGGAGCGGTTCGCAGCGAACTTCGGAGCGGATGTCGACAACCTCTTCAATCACCGTCTGTTCTCGCCAAACAGCGATTACGGTGGGGGTGGCGGACCATTCGCGCTACTGGGCGACTTCACTGTGAAAGTGGATCCCGCAACGTTGCGTCCGGTCCTGAACGACGTAACACCGAATCCAGATTTCGGTCGCCTGATCAATACATTTACGCAGGAAGGTGTGGACAGTCGCCGCACGATCCGCTTGCGGCTCCGGATTACCTTCTAGTTCGCCTCAGTGCGGCAGACTTGGTCGTCAGCCAATCAACCCATTGGCCGACGACCGTTGTCCGGTTAGCTTGAGAAGAATACTCAAGTCGTTCTCGCAGGTTCAAAGGCCGATGAAAAGAGCACTTCTTCTTCTCCTTCTCGTTTCATTCACAGCAGTAAATGGATTGGCAGAACGTCCTGGCGATTTCCGAATTATTGGGCCAGGCGGCGGCGGCGCCATGTTCAATCCCACGATTAGTCCGCATGACGTCAATACCGTCCTAATTTCATGCGACATGACGGGCTCTTACATTACTCACGATGGCGGGAAATCCTGGCGAATGTTCAATCTCCGCGGCGTGGTCAATTTCTTTGCATTCGATCCGAAAGATCCGAACACGATGTACGCGCACGCTACGGCACTCTGGCGCAGCACCGATGGCGGCAAAAACTGGAGTCTTGTCTATCCTCGGCCTGACGCCGTAAAGGGCGTAAAAATGAGTTCCGATCATTCCGACGAAACAATCGTGGCTGAGCGTGATCCACTCGGCTCTATGTCGGCCATGGCTGTTGATCCTTCCGATTCGAACGTGCTTTATGCCACTGCCGGCCCAGACAAAGAGAAGGCATCGCTGTTCATTTCGCGCGATCGCGGTGATTCATGGCAGAAGCAAGCTGACCTGTCCGCCCGTCCGAAACACATCTGGGTAGATCCTCATTCACCTATCGATAAACGCACTCTATATATAGGTTCCGGGAACGGAACATTTACTGGTTATGGGAGTGCGCTGTTCGTCGCAGCCTCGTCGGGCGTGAGCGCGGTAACACTGCCGGCGAAAGCCAGCGACATATCGTTAGGTCTCTCTTCGGGCGAGAAGCCAACCGTGTACATCACTTCCGACCAGGGTGTCTATGTTTCAACCGATGGTGGTGCTCACTGGAATTTGTCGGCACTTCCGGGAAAAGGAGAAGTGCGTGCAATCGCAACAAGTTTGCATCATCCCGAAACGGCTTACGTGTCCTACGACAAGCTAACCCTCGACGGCAAAACGTGGATTGGCGTTGCGAAGACGACTAACTCCGGCAAGAGCTGGGATCTGGTGTGGAAAGAGGCGGATCACGGCGCGCCCAACGTTCACGACGCTTGGATCACCGAACGCTTTGGTCCGGGCTGGGGAGAGAATCCTCTCAACATGACCGTTGCCGAACAGGATCCAAATCTTGCCTATGGAACGGATCTTGGCCGGACAATGCGCACAAATGACGGGGGTAAGACCTGGGTCGCTCAGTACTCGCACAAGGTCGACAATTCCGGATGGACAACTCTCGGACTTGACGTCACCACCAGCTACGGAATTCACTTCGACCCGTTCGACTCGAAGCGTCAGTTCATCACGTACACGGATATTGGACTTTTTCGCAGCGAAGACGGTGGAGCGTCATGGACCAGCTCCACTTCGGGAGTCCCGGACCGCTGGCTAAACACCACCTACTGGATCGTGGTCGATCCCAATTTGAAAGGCCGGATGTGGAGCGTGAACAGCGGCACGCATGATCTTCCGCGTCCGAAGATGTGGCGCCATAACTCCGTGCTCAACTACAAAGGGGGTGTCTGCCGCAGTGACGACGGAGGAAAGAACTGGCACGCGTCGAGCGATGGCATGCCGCCAACGGCGCCAACGCACATCCTTCTTGATCCAACGAGCCAAGTTGGGAATCGCGTGCTTTATGTAGCAGCCTTCGGCCGCGGCGTGTACAAAAGCACCGATGACGGCAAAACGTGGACGCTGAAGAACCAAGGCATCACTCAGAACGAACCGTTCGCATGGCGACTCGCGCGTGCCTCGGATGGGATTCTCTACCTCGTCATCGCGCGCCGCTCAGAAGACGGCAGCATCGGCAATGCCGGAGACGGTGCTCTGTATCGGTCCAGCGACCAGGCCGAGCATTGGGAACAAGTCGGGCTTCCAGAAGGAACAAACGGTCCCAATGGACTTGCTGTCGATCCCAATGACCCGAAGCGACTCTATCTTGCCGCTTGGGCTCGCAATTCGGGTATGCACGGAGATGGCGGCGGTATCTTCCTATCGCAAGATACGGGAAAAACCTGGAGGCAGGTGCTCGACAAAGACCGCCATGTTTATGACGTGGTGATCGATCCCAAGAACCCGAATACCCTATATGCCGCCGGTTTCGAATCGTCTGCATGGCGTTCGACCGACGCTGGCGAACATTGGAAGCGAATTCCTGGCTACAACTTCAAGTGGGGACAGCGAGTGGTTCCTGATCCGGCCGATCCGAACAAGGTGTATATCACTACGTTCGGTGGCAGCGTGTGGCACGGTTCTGTCGACGGTGAACCGCGCCCTGTGGACATTACCACGCCGGTTCTTGAACCGGGCCAATGATTGCGTCTTAGCGGTTGAATGCGAACTCTCAAGCAAATCGCGGTCGTGCTCACCATAGTCTCGGTCGGAGTGTTGCATGCTCAAGTACATGTATGGCAGGGAACGCTCACGTTACCGACCTATGAAGAAGGACTTCCGGATCCCAATCCTCCATTCGACCAGTTCACCACGAACCGCTTCAACTATCCCTACCCGCTTCGCAACAACCTAAAAAGCCGGCGCGTGGATCATGCATGGCGGGCGGTCTTTTTGGAGAACGAATACCTGAAGTGCTCCGTTCTGCCCGACATTGGTGGTCACCTCTATACCTGTTGGGACAAGATCTCCGGCAAGCCGATGTTCTATGCAAATCCGTCGATCAAGAAAGCGGCGATTGCATATCGGGGTGCATGGGCCGCGTTCGGCATTGAGTTTAACTTTCCGGTCTCGCATAACTGGGTGACGATGTCGCCCGTCAACTTCGCATTCGCGCAACACGCGGATGGCAGTGTGTCCGCGACTGTTGGAAACATAGATCGCGTGTACGGAATGGAATGGACGGTCGAACTGATCTTGCGACCAAAATCCACCGTCCTCGAGCAGCGCGTGACGCTCGCGAACCGAAGTGATGTGCGCCATCGCTTCTACTGGTGGACGAATGCCGGAGTCCAGGCTTGGGATGACTCTCGCATCGAGTATCCCATGCGATTCGCGGCCACGCATGGTTTCACCGAAGTTCACACTTGGCCCGTCGACGATGACGGCGTCGATTACAGCATTCTCGGAAATCACAAGAAGGGTCCGGTTTCGATGTTCGCTCATGGAAGTCGCGAAAACTTCATGGGTATCTGGAACCCCCACACGAATACAGGTACGGTCCACTTCGCCTCCTACGACGAATTGCCTGCGAAGAAGATCTGGTCTTGGGGCGTTGATGCAGACGGCCTCGATTGGCGGAAAGCTCTCTCCGATAACAAAAGCGCATATCTCGAAGTTCAGGCTGGACTGTTTCGCAACCAGGAGACATATGCATTCCTCGAGCCGCGTCAGGTCATTCGATTCTCGGAATACTGGATGCCGGTACGCGATATCGGCGGCATCTCTCGCGCGAACCTTGCGGGTGTGGCGAGTCTGAAGCGAGAAGGCAGCACCCTGGTCGCAGGTTTCAATGCCAACCAGCCGATTGTGCAGGCCTCGGCGGCGATTCTCCACGGCAAAGAACGGGCGATCCACGAGCAAATAACCCTAACGCCGGAGCACACCTGGCTACGGAAGATTCCCAACGCCGACTCGCAAGCGAAATACACGATCGAGATCAAGGATTCTCACGGAACAACACTGCTTCGTCAGACCGAAGGCGAATACGACTGGACACCAGCCTCCGAAGTGAAGGTTGGACCGCAACCGTCCTACCAATTTCCTAGTTCTGAAAAACGTAGTTACGACGATTGGGTAGAGTTTGGCAAGAATGAAGAGCTGAATGGGCGTTTGCTGAATGCGCTCGACACGTATGAAGAGGCGTTGACAAAGTTCCCGAACGGTTTCGTTGCGCAAAAATCAGCGGGTCGCTTGGCGACGGCGCTCCTTCGCTTTGAGGAAGCGAAAGAACTGCTGGAGCCGATCCAGTCTCGCGACACCACGGATGCAGAAACCGCCTACTATTTAGGTCTCGCTTACGAGGGCCTCGGTGATGATGGTCACGCGCGCACAGCCTTCGAAGCCGCTGAGAGACTGCCTTCCTTCCAGTCGGCTGCCCATCTGCATCTTGGTGAACTGCTGGCTAGAGCCGGGAATCTGCACGGTGCACTCAAAGACCTCAGCGACGCCCAGCATGCTGCACCCGACGATGAACGAGTCTTGGAAGAGTTGACCGCGGTTAAGGCCGCCTCAGGCGACCCTGACATCGGCTCGTTGCGCGAGAGAGCGACGAGCCGTTTTCCGCTGAGCCAGTTCCTTGCCAAGGAAAATGGCAAAGCCGATCTCGTTCAACTTGCTAACGATCCGTATCGAGTTCTGAATGTCGCTGCCGAATACATGCGGCTCGGCCTCTATGGGAAAGCTCTGACAGTACTGACACGCAATTACCCGAAACAAGTTCCGGATCAGACGGAGCCCGGATCGCTTGCTCCCAGAATCACCCCATGGTGGCTTACTTCCGAGGCTACTGCCGAGAGAAACTCGGTGATTCGCCATCGGCTGATTACGAAGCTGCATCGCGACTCTCGACTGCGTATGTGTTCCCGAATACAGCGGATGAATTTATGGTGCTTCGTGCAGCCTTGAAATCCAATCCATCAGACGGCACCGCTCACTATCTGCTTGGCACTTTTTATTTCTCGCGCGGCTTGGCGGATCCCGCTTTGAGCGAATGGGCCGAGTCGCGTAAGTTCAGCCCAAACTTGCCGGTTCTCAGCGCCAGCACCGGACTCGCTTACCTGCACATTAAGAACGATCCCGAGCGCGCCTTGCAAGCTTTTCAAGAAGGGATGCGAAGCGATCCGGACAACATTGCCAACTATTTCGGCACTGATCAAGCTTTGAGTCTCTTGCGTCGCACCGCTCGCGAACGCGCAGAGGCACTCAGCAAATACCCTCATCTGGACTCTGCACCGCCGCCTTTAGTCTTCGAGTTGATCCTGAATCTCGCGGAAGCCGGAGAGTTCGACCAGGCAAACAGCCTCTTTCGCCATCGTTTCTTCCCCCGAGAAGAAGGCGGCACCAACGTACGCCAAGTTTGGATCGAAGTTCAGTTGCAGCATGTCCTCGCGTTGGTGAATGAACACAAGTGCAATGACGCGCTCTCGCTTGCCAAAACGCTGGGTTCTCCAGTGGCGGATCTGACGTTTACGCGAGACGGATTGGAGCCGTTTCTTGGGTCTGCGCGCACGAACTTTCTGTTGGCTCAGGCCTACTCAGGCTGCGGACAATCCGATCTGGCACGGCAGAAACTAAAAGCGGCCACCCTCACCACCGCATCGGACCAGGTTGGCTGGGCATATCTGGCATCGCAGAAGCTTCCTGAATTCGATCGGAATCAATGGCGGGAGCGGTTGCAAACCGCCTTCGCGCAGGCCACCAGCCGTAGCGAGACGAGCCAATATCCAAGCTGGTGGATGTATAGCGCGGGTCTCCTCGCGCGCGAACTCGGCAACGACGACGAAGCGAACCTTCGGTTCCATCGCGCCCTGCTGTTGCCGGATCGCCTGTTGGCCTACCATTTCACGCGGCTCGCCCAATCACAATTAGGAAATGAGCATTCTGAGGCGGGCAGCCAGTGAAACGGCGCGAGTTCATCGGAGCGATGCTCGCGTCGGCGGTCGCCAGTCGCCTTCAACTTCAGGCGCAGGAGGTTAGTCGTCATCCGCGATTGCTGATTTCCGAATCCTATCCTTTTTCAGGTTTGCACATTTTAAAGGCGCGATATGCATCCGGACGCAGACCCTCTCGAGACATGGAAGGCTGGGCGCTTTCATGGTTGTTAACTGGGCAAAAGGATTTTGCGGAGCGCGCTCTCGCCGAGATGCGCAACAAACATGTTGCGGCAAATGGGAAGCCTTCTCGCTTGTGGGCCGATTACGCGCGCTGGTCACTGGCATTCGATTGGCTGTTCAACTACCCGGGCTTTGATCGAACTCTCAAGGACCAGGTCGCCGCCGAACTGCGTGATGGCGCCGCCGCGATGCTCTCAACCGCGGACTTTAAAGATCCGACTCAGTACTCCTATCACAACTACTCCGTCCGCTATTTGGCTTTGGCAGCATTCGCCACTGCCGCAGTCGAGGGATATCCCGATTGATCAACTTTGCCGCACTTGGCGCGAGAAAGTGCAAGCATGTTTGGACAATGTGCTCGATATCTCGCAGTTTGCGACTCCTGACGGCAGCTACCACGAGTCCATGGACTACATGCGGATCACTTGGGCATCGCTCGTGCTGGTTGCAGAGTTGCAGCGCACCACTACGGGCATCGATCCTGCGCGCCATTTCTCGGTATTCCGGAACATTGGCAATACTTACCTGTACAAATTAATGCCTGATGGCACGCCTTCCCGCGAAGGTGATAACGAATATCCAGTGCTTGATGCTCGGGACACCGCGCTGCTCGGCTACGCGGTGCATCGCTTCAAAGATCCTTACAGCGCATGGCTGCTTCGCGAGAGCGGATTTTTCAGCAAGCAATGGGTTCTACCGGTACTGCAATTTCTGTGGGACGATCCCGAGGTTACGCCGCGCAATCCTGCACTGGCCACCGAGAAGGAGCTTCCACGCCAATGTTATTTCGGCGGAGTCGGGCACCTTGTGATGCGAGATGGCTGGAAGCCCGATTCCACGTGGATCGAATTTGATTGCGGACCATATCTGGCCAAGCACCAGCACCTTGATCAAAATCAGTTCACGATTTACCGCACAGGTTATCTGGCCATTGACAGTGGAGCTGATTACACCGACACAGAGAGTCCGCATTATCTGAACTATTATCGGCGCACGATTGCGCACAATTCCATCCTTGTCTACCACCCGGCTGAAGAGTTCTTCTGGTCGGATAATGTTCTTCCGGCCGCGAACGACGGTGGCCAGCGAATGAACTCGTCGCGCTACTGGAACACCATCCGGAGTCGCGATGACTTTGAACGGACGCGCGATCGATGGGATCTCGGTTCAATGCGTGTCCTCGACTACGTTCCAGGGCAGTACCACTATGCGCTTGGCGATGCAACGAACGCCTATGCCCGCGGTAAAGTGCGGACCTTCACCCGCGAACTGCTTTACGTTCCAAGTTCGAATGTGCTGTTCGTCTTCGATCGCGTGATCAGCGGAGATCCTTCATTCCGTAAGGTCTGGCTGTTGCATGCCGTGAATCCACCTGTTGTCGATCAAGACTCGACCGCAAATTCCGGCACGAGGAATTTCCCGCAAGCAAAGACATTTCGGTTTGTGGACGGAGGAGGAGAACTCCTCGTGCACTCGTTGTTGCCTGCTGAGCGAGTTGTGACTCGTCGCGGTGGTATCGGAAATGAGTTTTATACGCCAGGCGATGACAGTGGGGGAGCATGGGGCTCGGGACAAAACTGGCCACTCGAAGAAGCAAGCGGTTCTCCTTTACCAGACGATCCGAAACTGCGCCGTATGTGGAAGCTGTTCTGGGGTGAGGATTTCAATCGCATTCTTCCATCGAATCGCAAGAACGTTATGGCCGGTTCCTGGCGAATCGAAGTTTCTCCCGCTAAAGCCTCGCACGAAGATTTCTTTCTACATGTTTTGGAAATCGGTGATGCGGCGCAAACCGGCAAGGCGCGAGTCGAATTGCTCGATGGTGTTTCGGTGAAAGGCGCAGCATTCGAACGCGGTCCAATTGTGCTGTTCAACAGCACAGATTCCGCACTGGAAACGGCTGAAGTTTCTTTGCCGGAGATGGTATCCGACTCACTGCTTCTTACCGGCTTAAGGGCCCACGCAACTTACGAGCTCAATCTGAGCGGGTTGAACGTTTCATCCTCACCCACGGCTGTGCTGCCCGGCGTATCAGCCGGCATTCTTCGCGTTCGCGCAAACTTGAATGGGGTCATAAGGATCGAGAAACGTGAACTTGCCGGGTTGCGCCTACGGCTCAATCGAATCTGAGGTCTTCGTCAGCCTAGGGTCCGATAAAAGAAAGTAAAAAACAGCAAACTGTAGATCCACACAACCCATAGCTTTACGGTTATAAGCTACAGAAGAGACAGTCTCATCAAAAACCTTGATTTGTTTGGGCCGATGCGCGCCGAACATGTTATTTTTGCGTACTTTCTTTTTCTTTCGTTTTCGCTATACTTAACGTCGATGCCGGGGGCCTTCATGTCGGATTTTCAGTCGCAACTTAACGCGTGGCTAGCTAAGCTCGCGGAAGCTCAGCCTCGGGCACGCCACCTGCTCAGCGTGTCCCCCGAGATCCAACAAAAGGAAGGATATTTCCACACGTTGCGCGAGATATGTCAGCAACCCATAAGTTGGCCCGCAACGGCAGAGCTGGTCGTCAGAAACCAGTCACGGATTAAAGCATGTTTGGATGGAATCCTGAACATCGTGCTTACCGGTTCTGGCAGCTCCGAATATGCGGGCGAGTGTGTTCGGCTCGACTTGCAAGACCGGCTTCAGATCACAACCACCGTTGTAGGTGGCGGTACCCTTGTTGCTCATGGAGCTCGAGCGGTTCCCCCAATTCGCCCGGCACTGATGGTTTCCATCGCTCGTTCAGGAGACAGTCCAGAAAGCTTCGCTGCGCTATCGTTGTTTCTTCAATCTGACCCTGCGATGCGGCATCTCGTGCTGACCTGCAACGAAAATGGGAAGCTCGCCGCGGCTGCATCACCACAGATTACTGTTCTCACTTTAAACGACAGCACCAACGATCGCAGTCTGGTCATGACGAGCAGCTTCACCAATCTTGTTCTGGCTGCGCGCGGACTCGCCTATGCCAACGATTCAGCAGGCTACATTGAGTTATCGCGCAAGCTCAGCGATATCGCTACTCATGTGTTATTCACGTATTTTGAGAAGATCGCCTGCATTGCCGAAACCCCTTTCCGTCGTACGGTCTTTCTTGCGGACAGCAATCGTCTCGGTGCTGCACGCGAAGGCGCGCTGAAAATGTTGGAAGCCTCAGCTGGACGAGTGCCGACCATGAGTGAAACTTATCTCGGCTTCCGTCATGGTCCCATGAGTTTCGCGCACAGTGATGCTCTGATTGTGTGCTTCCTCTCGTCGGATAAGTCGTTGCGTGCATTCGAGTCAGACCTGTTGCACGAGATGCGGCACAAGGAACTAGGCATGGCGAAAATCGTAGTTGGGGAGAACATTCCGAAAGATATCCTCGTCGAAGGCGATCTCGCTATCGAATGTCCTGGTCTGGCTTATGTCGGCGATCAAAGCGCGTCAATGATAGACGTGTTGGTAGCTCAGTTGCTCGCGTTCTTCCGTAGTCAACGCGAAGGACTCAATCCGGATGCTCCGTCCGATGGCGTCATCAATCGCGTTGTGCAGAGCTTCCAAATGCATTTCCGTGGTGTAAATCAGTAGTTGCAAGCTTCGTTGTCACAATCGCGGAGAGGATTTGCGAATGAATCGTCGTCAATGGTTGTTTCACGCTGGCTTAGCAAGCGTCGGAATGGCTGCGTCATCGATCGGCCAGGCTTCCGAACCGCGAGAGCATGTCAGCGCGTCCGCCAAGAACCTCCCGCTTAAAGACTACAAGCCAAAAAGCATGCTGCAGATTCACGAAACGCAAGTGGCCCGCGCACGTTTTCCAGTCATCGATATCCATACACACCTATCGGAATCAGCGAAGTACGACAAGGGCATTGCAATGGTGAGTGAGCGCGAGTTCCTGGCCACGTCAGAAGAACTGCTCCAGGTGATGGACGCCAAGAACGTTCGCACGCTCGTAAACCTTACTGGCGGCTATGGAAAGGGACTCAGTGACGCGATCGCCCGCTACGACAAGCCCCATCCCGGCCGATTCATCTCGTTTTGCGAGCCAATTTATGAGAAGTTTACTGACCCTAAGTATCCGCAGCTTCAAGCTGACACAATTCAGCAGTCGCATCAGGCGGGTGCGCGTGGTCTCAAGATCCTGAAGACGCTCGGGCTCTACTTGCGCGAGAACATCACGTCCGGAAAGCTCGTGAAAATTGACGATCGCCGCTTCGACCCGATGTGGGACGCCTGCGGCGAACTCAAGATCCCAGTTGCGATTCACATCTCGGATCCGGTTGCGTTCTTCACGCCGACCGATCAATACAACGAACGATACGAGGAGTTGCACGCACACCCGGATTGGTCATTTTATGGCGGGGATTTCCCATCGAACGCGGAACTGCTTGAAGCTCGGAATCGCGTAATTGCCCGTCATCCAAAGACGCAGTTTCTTGTGTTGCATGTCGGCAACTTCGCCGAGGACCTCGCCAACGTGGCTGAGAACCTGGATCGATACCCGAATATGACGGTAGAGTTGGCTGCTCGCATTGGGGAACTCGGTCGTCAGCCGCGAACGGCTCGTCGTTTCTTCGACAAGTATCAGGACCGCATCATGTTCGGCACCGATGCTACGCCGCATGGGGACGCATTCCCGCAGCAGTTATTTGGGAACAAGTTGTATGAGATCTATTGGCGTTTCCTTGAAACCGAGGACGAATACTTTGATTACGCGCCGGCTGAAGTTCCGCCGCAGGGGCGCTGGAGAATTTATGGCGTCGGCTTGCCCGAACCGATTCTGCGGAAGGTTTATTACGATAATGCAGCACGGTTGCTGCAACTGGAACCGCTACCGTCTTAGAAATGCGGCCCGTTCTACGCCCGGATTACCTCGATTCCACGATTCTTCAGTTCGCGAATGAAATCGTCCGGAGCATGCGCATCGGTGATGAGTCGATGCACTTTCTCGACCGGACCAATCCGGGAAACACTTCTCCGCCCGAGTTTGCTGTGATCGGCGACTACATTCGTCTCCTTCGCAACGCGCATCATCATAGCGTTCAGCTGCGCTTCCAACACGTCTGGCGTAGAAGGGCCATTTTCGAGATCGAAACCGTCCACCGCAAGGAAGAGACGGTCGGCGTGCAGCTCGCCAAGCATCGCTTCAGCCTGAGGTCCAACGAAAGATAACGAAACCGGCCTCAGTAATCCTCCGAGTCCAATGACCGAGATCCCTGGGGCGTCCACCAATTCGGAAACAATATTGAGAGCGTTAGTAATGACCGTCAATGACTGCAGATTCTTGGACTTTAAATGGCGTGCAATTTCAGCCGTCGTCGTACCCGAATCCAAGATGATGACCTCGCGAGGCTGCACTAGATCAGCCGCGGCTTTGCCGATTTTGGTCTTCTCCGCGCGGTGAAGCGCAGCTTTCAGCCGCAGTGGATAATCGCGGTTGGCTTCTGTTTGGCGAACAGCGCCGCCATGGGAGCGGACCGCCGCACCACTCGAAGCCAGCGCATCCAGATCGCCACGCGCGGTCACTGCGGATATCGAAAACCTCTCGACGAGGTCCGTGACCGTGATCTGCCCCTTCTGCTCGAGCAATTCCAGTATTTTTCGACGTCGCTGTTCTGCCAGCAGACGCGTATCGTCATTTTTCTTTCGCATCAGGCGCCAGTCGCCGCTTCGGTTTCGGCCCGCAGGAAATCGAAACCTTTGGGCCATGCAAGTGTCCGCTGCTTGGTTTCGCATTATATCTTTCGGTTGCTGAAAGAACAGTGTTTTACACATGAACAACAGCACCGGATTCGTAAAGATGCGCGACCGCTAGCGCGCTGCCGTCCTCTTCCACTGAGCACTCCCAGACTCTGAGTATTTCTGCGTCAACGTGGGGTTCGCGATGCGCACAATCTGATCGGGCTTTTCGAACGAAGACCAAGCGCAATTAACTTGAGAC
>Ga0170475_109841809_pt1 | contig 15977 bp, 18 predicted proteins | sample Soicark_Litter_5_FD_111474 | JGI IMG/M metagenome (GOLD analysis project Ga0170475, IMG submission 111474) | Avena fatua rhizosphere microbial communities from Hopland, California, USA. Combined Assembly of 48 SPs
ATCGGCGCAGACCCAAAATCAGGTACCCTATATTTATAGCATGAATATACGCCATTTTCATATTCATATCGTAAAGAAAGACCATATCTTCTAGAGTGATGGCATGAAAAGAAAACCGCTCGAATGGAGACACCAGCATGAGAGAACTCACCGAAGGCTACCTGTCCGGCTTCGGCAACGAAGTGGCCACCGAGGCGCTGCCGGGCGCCCTGCCCCGGCACCGCAATTCGCCGCAGCGGGTAGCCTACGGCCTGTACGCCGAACAGTTGTCCGGCACGGCCTTCACCGCGCCGCGCAGCCATAACCGGCGCTCGTGGCTGTACCGGATTCGCCCGGCCGTCATGCACGGCCCGTTCGAGCGGATCGACAATGGCCGCATCGCCGGCCGCTTCGACCAGGTGGCGCCGCCGCCCGATCAGATGCGCTGGGGCCCGCTGCCGATCCCTGACGAACCGACCGATTTCATCGACGGCTGGGTGACGATGGCCGGCAACGGCGCGCCCGAGGCGCAGGCCGGCTGCGCGATCCACCTGTATGCGGCGAACAAGGCGATGAGCGGGCGCTACTTCTACAGCGCCGACGGCGAACTGCTGATCGTGCCCCAGCTCGGGCGTCTGGCAATCTCCACCGAACTGGGTCTGATCGACATCGGTCCCCAGGAAATCGCCGTGATTCCGCGCGGCGTCCGCTTCCAGGTCGCGTTGCCCGATGGCGAGGCGCGCGGTTACATCTGCGAAAACTTCGGCGCCCTGCTGCGCCTGCCCGACCTGGGCCCGATCGGCTCGAACGGCCTGGCCAACCCGCGCGACTTCCTGACCCCGGTGGCGCGCTACGAGGACAAGGAAGGCCGATACGAGCTGGTGGCCAAGTTCTGCGGCAACCTGTGGCGTGCCGAGATCGGCCACTCGCCGCTCGATGTGGTGGCTTGGCACGGCAACTACGCGCCATACAAGTACGACCTGCGCCACTTCAACGCCATCGGCTCGATCAGCTACGACCACCCCGACCCGTCGATCTTCCTGGTGCTGCAATCGCCCTCCGACACGCCCGGCGTGGACAGCCTCGATTTCGTGATCTTCCCGCCGCGCTGGCTGGCGGGCGAGGACACTTTCCGCCCGCCCTGGTTCCACCGCAACGTTGCCAGCGAGTTCATGGGCCTGATCCACGGCGCCTACGACGCCAAGGCCGAAGGCTTCGTGCCTGGCGGCGCCAGCCTGCATAACTGCATGAGCGGCCACGGCCCGGACGCCGCCATCTTCGACCGGGCCAGCAGCGCCGACACCAGCCAGCCGCACAAGGTGGAAGACACGATGGCCTTCATGTTCGAGACACGCCACGTGATCGTGCCGACCGCGTACGCGCTGGCCGCGCCGCAGCGCCAGCGGGACTACCAGGACTGCTGGGCCGGCATCCGGAAAAATTTTCGGGAAGAATCATAACGATCATGCGGACCGTCTTCGGCGACTTGTCATGGCAGACATACTGATTATCCTCGTACTGATTCTGCTCAACGGCGTATTCGCCATGTCCGAGCTGGCGCTGGTGTCGGCCAAGCGGCTGCGGCTAGAGAAACGCTCCGCGGAAGGCAACCCCGGCGCCCGCGCCGCGCTCGACCTGTCCGACCACCCCAGCCACTTCCTATCGACCGTCCAGGTCGGGATCACCCTGATCGGCATTTTCAACGGCGCCTTCGGCGAAGCCTCGCTGGCGGACCGGCTTGCGCCGCGGTTCGAGACGATGGCCGTGATCGGCCCGTACGCGCGCGAAGCCGCGATGAGCATCGTCGTGATCAGCATTACCTTCGCCTCGATCGTGCTGGGCGAGCTGGTCCCCAAGCGCATCGCGATGCAGTACCCGGAAGCAATGGCCACCTGGATAGCGCCACTGCTGCGGGCCCTGTCGTCCCTGATGGCGCCCTTCGTCAAGGTGCTGGCCGTGACGACCGAGGCGATCGTGCGCCTGCTCGGCATCGGCGCCGCCAAGGACGATACGCCGACCGAGGAAGATATCGCCGACATGCTCAAGGAAAGCACGGACGCCGGCGTGTTTGAAAAAACCGAGTACGACATCGTCTCGCGCGCGCTGCGCCTGAACGACTGCCACCTGAAGACCTTGATGACGCCGCGCGTCGACCTCGAAATCCTCGACCTGGACCGCGAACGCCAGGAAAATCTCGAACGCATCGCCGCCAGCCATTTCAGCCGCTTTCCGGTATGCCGCGGCGACAGTTCGCAGATCCTCGGCTACGTGCATGCGCGCGACCTGTTCGCGCAGGCCGCGCGCGGGCACACGCTCGACGCGATCGATATCGCCATCGCGATCCATCCGCTGCTCTACGCGCCGGAGACAATCGGCGCGATGGCGCTGCTGGAGCTGTTCAAGAAAAACCGGGTCGAACTGGCGCTGATCGTCGACGAGTACGGCGACATCCAGGGCATGGTCACGCTGGCCGACGTCATGAGCGCGCTGGTGGGCGAGGTCAGCGTCAGCGGCGAGGAACAGGACGCGGACGCGGTCCAGCGCCAGGACGGCGGCTGGCTCATGGATGGAGGTATCTCGCTGGAGCGCTTCCGCGACCTGCTCGCCACCGAAGAGCATTTTCCCGACGAGGATAGCGGCATCTACCATACCCTGGCCGGCTTCCTGCTCTACCATTTCGGTTACATTCCGAAGCCATCCGAGCAATTCGATTGGGGTGGCTTCCGTTTCGAGGTGATGGACATGGACGGCAACCGTATCGACCGGGTGCTGGTCACCCGCTTGTCCCCGGCGGCCGCTGAGACGGCATCACCGCCCGCTCGCCCTGCTTGATGTTGCCGTACTTTTCAATCACACAGGAGAACTTATGCATATCAAAAAAGTAATCGGAGTGGCGGCAATCGCCGCTTACGCTTTGACGGCGGCCGCCCAGGAGGCTGCTCAGCCGAAGACCGCCCCGCCGGGCGAAGAGAAACCGGTGCGGATGCGCGCACTCGAAGCTGGGGCGAGGCTATTTCAAAGTAGCGCTCCGCTGCGCGGATTCGACCTCTACCTCAACGGCTTCCATTCGATGAAAGACCGGCCCGAACAGCAGATGGAAGCACACCACTACTGCCGCCAGGTCAACCAGGATTTCACGCAGTGCGTTCTCTTCGACGGCAACACGGCCACGGCGAACATGAACGGCATCGAATACATCATTTCCGAAAAGCTGTTCAACACCTTGCCCGAACAGGAACGCAAATTCTGGCACCCGCATAACGGCGAAATCCTGTCAGGCCAGCTGATCGCGCCGGGTATCCCGGACGCGGCCGAGCGCGAACTGATGAGAGAGAAAATGAACAGCTACGGCAAGACCTGGCACGTATGGAACACGGGACAACATGGCCTCGTTGCCGACAAGCTGCCGCTGGGCGAACCGATGCTGTCTTGGTCCATCAATCGCGACGGCGAGCTCTCGCCGGAACTGCTGACCGCGCGCGACAAGCGCCTGAACATCAACACGGCGGAAAAGCGCAAGCAGCGCGCCGAGCTGCGCGCGCTGGCCAAGCCGCAGTCCGGGGTCGATGACCTGAAAGGCAAACTCGGGCGCCCGAGCCAGGATATTCCCGGCGTAACCGACCTGAAAGCGGCCGTCAGCGCCAAGCCCGGCATGCGCTAGCACGAGGCGCCGCGCCTTTAGCGCGCCGGCTCCATCAGCAGCGTGCGTATGTCGTTGAGCAAGATCTCAGGGTGCAGGAACGAGGTGGAATAAATCTCGCGCACACTGCCGTTGCGGTCGATCAGGTAAACCTTGAGCATGTGGCTCAGGATCGGCACACGCTGGCCGGGCAGTTGCCCGGCGACCGACACATCCTGGCCGAAGCCGTCGAGTATCGGCGCGAGCTCCTTGCCTGAACGCGCGGTGAGGAAGTGCCAGCGCAAGCCACGCCGGTCGCGCGCATCCTGGCCGCCGTAGCTGCGCATCACCGCCGGCGTATCGTATTCCGGGTCGAAGCTCATGCTAACGAAGCGCACCTTGTCGCGCAGGGCCGGCGCGCCTTCGATCGTCTTCTTTAAGCCATGCAAGGTTTCGTAGGCCAGCGGGCAGCCGCGCGCATCGGTGCAGTAGGTATAGATGAATGAAAACAATGTCACCTTGCCGGTCGTGAATTCCGACAGGCGGTGCAGGCTGCCATCGCTGTCTTGTGCCGCGCCGTCAGGCGCGGCCATGATGTGTTGCAAGCGGTAAGTTCCCGGCGCCGGCGGGACAAAGCCGAGGCGGGGCAGCTCCGCCTGCGCATCCGCCGCCAGCACGCAGGCCAGCACCAGCAACAGGCGCGTCATCCCGGCCATGTCCGCTATTCACTCAATGCGCCGCGACGCGCTCTGGGGCGGCAGCCGGCTGCGCGGGGACGGCGCCGAACTTCATGTGATGCGGCCGTCCCAGCTTGAGTTTAGAGAAATCGATCTTCCAGATTTCCTTCAACTGCTTGCCGTCCCACGCGAACAGCTTGACGAACTGTTCGTTATCGGCGGCTTTCTTATCCCACTTCGACAGCAGCGAGGTGCTGATATACAGGCGCTTGCCGTCCCAGCTCTGGGACAGCATGTTGACCTGAGAGCCCGTCCGTTTCGAATAGACTTCCTTCGGCGCTTCCGGGTTGCTCATGTCGAAGTAGCGGGTCGTGCCGTCCATGAACGTGTTGACCCATAAACCCTTGCCACTGGCCGCCAGCGAGATATCGACCGGCAGTGGCGTCTTTTCGGGGTTGCCAATGGTGCCGACTTCGCGCGCGGCCCATTCGCCCTTGGCGTCCCTCTTCACCAGCCACAGCTTCGAAGTCAGCGCCGTTGCGGTGATCGCCCAATCGTCCCCCTCCTTCAGCGACCAGCGAATTTCCAACGGCGCCCCCGGCACCTGGAAGATTTTCTCCGGCTGCATCGACTTCAGGTTCCACAGCACCATCGTATGCCCAAACCGGCTCATCGCCTGCTGGTTCTTGATCAGCACGTCCAGATCGGTCATGTAATTGCCGCGCCCGGTAAAACTCGATGTCAGCATGGCATTGCGCGCGGGATTGATGGCGATGTCATAACCGTAGCCATCGCCGCCTTTCGAGGTCGGCAAGTCATACTTGCTGATGTAATCTCCCTTGTTGTTATACAAGGCCAAGCCCGTCACGCCGCCGAAGTCCTTGGTATTCGACAATGCGCCAATCAGCATCCGTCCCGGCAACGCGTAAAACGTATGCGGGCCGACGTAACCCGATTGCGCCGCGAAATCGGCGATCGTGCGGACCAGTTTGGGCTGGGCCGGGTTGGTGCTGATGTCGAAGACATAGACCTTGCTGTCGTCGAGCCTGCCCGTCCACAGAAAACGCCGATCGTCGGTAAAGCCGGCATGGTGCGCCTCGCCGCGCCCGCCGACCGACAACTGCGCCACGACCTGCCCGAACTTGCGCGAGCGCGGATTGACATCGACCGTCACCAGTTTGTCCGAGCCGTCGCCCATGCCCTCGACACCCAAGGTCCAGACGTACAAGTAGTCTTCCTGCTCCTTGATCAGCTTGGACATGTAGGGCGAATTGCAGGTCTCGTCGGCCTGGACCGGCCTGGACAAGATGAACGCGGCGCCGATCGCAAGCACGGCGAACGCGGCAAAGCCTAATTGACGAGAACGCATCGACAATCCCTCCTGTTTCATAAATACACTTCGATGGCCCAGCTTACCTGCCGCTGCACGCCGACGGCCATTGTTTTCGATTTATAAAACAAAAATTTAGGATAGCGCAAAACGCGGGGCACCGGCGTTTGCCGATGAATTAGAATCCAGTTTCTACCGGAGATTCCGGCCAAGCTGTTGGACGAATGCAATCGAAAGCGTAAATACTCGATTGCGCAAGATTCTCAACTCCCCCGTACACAAAAAAAGCTAACACTTTCGGAAACATGAAAACAACGCTGCCGATCTACTTCGACTACAACGCCACGACACCCATAGCGCCTGAAGTCTTGGCCGCAATGTTGCCGTACCTGAACGAGCACTTCGGCAACCCGTCCTCGTCGCACCCGTATGGAATAAAGGCGCGACAGGCGGTGGCGCGGGCCCGGGAAGCGGTCGCGGCCCTCATCGGCGCTCAGACGGATGAGGTGTTCTTTACCGGCAGCGCCACCGAGGCGAATAACGTGGCTCTACTCGGCGCTGCGCGTATTGCCCCGCCGCACAAACGTCATCTGATCGTGAGCGCGATTGAGCATCCCGCCGTCATGGCGCCGGCCGAGTATCTAAAGACTCTTGGCTGGGAGGTAACGAAATTGCCGGTGGATGGATATGGCCGCACCGATCCGGAAGATTTGCGTCAAGCTCTCAGGTCCGAGACCTTCTTGGTCTCAGTGATGCACGCTAACAATGAAATCGGCACGATTCAGCCGATTGCCGAATTGGCGTCGATTGCCCGGAACCACGGCTGTCTCATACACACTGACGCAGCGCAGTCGGCGGGCAAAGTTGCACTCGACGTGGATGAGCTTGGCGTCGATCTTCTGACCCTCGCCGGTCACAAGTTCTACGCGCCCAAGGGTGTCGGCGCGCTTTATGTTCGTCGCGGAACCTCGCTCACCGGCATTCTCCACGGACCCGAGCAAGAGCATGGACTGCGTCCTGGGACCGAGAACGTGCCGCACATCGTGGCGCTTGGAGCAGCAGCCGCGCTCGCCGCCGAGCGGCTCAACGAAGCCGCGCCGCGAATAAGGGCACTACGGGATGCGCTGCATACCCGATTGGCCGATGGCGTGCCTGGCCTCGTTCTCAATGGACACGCCGAGTTCCGGCTGCCGAATACGCTGCACGTTTCGTTCCCTCGTGTCACCGGCCGGGCGTTGCTGGCGGACGCCGCCGCGGTGGTGGCCGCTTCAGTAGGGTCCGCTCACTCTGAAGGCGATGCCGTCAGCGGCGTGCTTGCAGCGATGGGGGTCGATGCGGCGCGGGCCATCGGTGCAATCAGGCTGTCCGCTGGCTGGATGACAAGGATGCAAGACATCGAGCGCGCTGCCGATGCATTGATCGCCGCGTGGCGGCGATTGGCATGTTCGGAGGAACAAGCGCCACAAGGCGCGTGACGGGTACGAAGTCGTCTTTGACGGAAATGCACATGGAGCCGTAGCAACAAAACGCTCGCTACTTGCACGTCGCCTTGACGGACACAGGGTCGTTAGGATAGTCCGTCCTAGCGACCGTTGTCCGAACCTCAACAACGCAATTCGTTGAGGTCTTATCCATTTTCTCCCACCATTGGACGATTCCGTCTTTTCCGTACCAGCAAGCGAACCACTTGTCCTCATCTGGGCCAAATGCATAGCGTGTGTCAAAGCCGCCCTTGACCTTTTTTGTCTCGCCAATCAGCTCCACCCCTTCCCGTCGAGGTTCGCGGCCCCACATGGAGCCAGACATTAGCGGAGCCTTTGAGAGGTTGCCGACTCCCTTGTGGCCATATGGGACTTCAGCGAGAGAAGTGTCTTGCCACGGGTAGAATTTTGGGCATTCAACAACCTGCGCTTGCACGGCGGCCGGAAGAAGTAGCGCCACGAATAGGAGCTTGCTCATATCGTTACCACATAGTAAACATCGCAATTTTCGGAGTCAAAGTAGGGGTTCCCTTGCAGTCTGCTCCGATCACCCCTCGCCCAAACGTCCCGCTTATGCACAATCTCTTTGGGTTTGCGATTCTTCCACTGGTCCATTATCCAGATTCTCATAGGCCGACCAGTTTGCATACTCCTTTCCCCGAACTCGACAAATAGCGCCGCATGATAGCCGTGCTCATTCGGGAATCGTCCTATCCCATTTTTGTCGAATTTGAAGTTCGCGACGACCGTGCCGGGATTGAGGTAGCTGAGATCAACAACTCTTGGCCCCGGCTTCCACCTGCTGGTGTGGCCAACGTGCGTAAGGCGCTGAGGAAGTGCGACACATTCGCCATCACCAAAGGGCTTTTTGCCCTCTAGCGCATCTATATCGCCTTGGTAAATAACGTGCGTCATAACCCACCTCCTACATGAATCCGTTTGACGAGCAACACAACAATTGTTGCCCAAGCGACGCCTAAAGGAATTAGCTTGCCGCAAGCGTGGCTTTGATATCTTGCACAGCGGCATTGCCTTCGCAACCCGCACGTCGACGCGCCATGACGCAAGACCTACACCGCAACCGCGCCGCAAGAAAGCCGGATAAGCGGCATACCCTGCCCGCTTACCGGCCATTTGCATGGTAAACACCTGGGCTACAGTTTCATGCCGCGACGTCCGATCCGACGCCGGTTCCTTTTCGAGAGTAGACATGACCGACCTGCTGCATCTAAAACTCCTTGGCTCGTCCGAGCGATTCCAGTCTGCGCTGGCCCACATCCGCAAGATCGCCAACGTCGATGCGACCGTGCTCTTCGAAGGCGAGACCGGCACCGGCAAGGAGCTTGCGGCCCGCGCAATCCATTATCTGGGCGGACGCCGCCACCAGCCTTTCATCCCCGTGAACTGCGGCGCGCTGGCCGAGTCGCTGCTCGAAAGCGAGCTGTTCGGCCACGAGCGCGGCGCATTCACCGATGCCAAGGCTGCATCGGCAGGCTTGGTCAGCGAGGCCGATGGCGGCACCCTGTTCCTCGACGAAGTGGACGCCCTCAGCCTGAAGGCGCAGGCGGCGATGCTACGCTTCCTGCAGGACCGCACCTACCGCCGGGTGGGCAGCGCCCAGACGCGCCAGGCCGACGTGCGCATCATCGTCGCCACCAACGCCCATCTTGAGAAACTGGTCGCCACCCGCCACTTCCGGCGCGACCTGCTGTACCGTTTGAACGTGCTGACCCTGCGCATGCCGCCGCTACGCGAGCGCATCGGCGATCCGATCGAACTGGCCAACAGCTTCGTGGCACGCTTCTGCCACGAATACCGCCACCCGGCGCGCACCCTGCATCCCGACTTCGCGGCCTATCTCACGCAGCACGACTGGCCCGGCAACGTGCGCGAACTCGAAAACGTGATCCACCGCGCTTTCCTCCTGAGCGAAGGCGCCGAACTGCGCCAGCCCGGCCTGGAGCAGGAGACGCCTGCCCCTGCCGGCGCCGTCACGGCCCAGTTCAAGCAGGCCAAGGCCGAGGCGATCGCGGCTTTCGAGCGGCGCTACGTGGACGAGGTGATGCGCAAGTCCGAAGGCAACATCACGCACGCAGCGCGCCTTGCCGGCCAGGACCACAGCGCCTTCGGCAAGCTGGTGCGCAAGCACGGGCTGGGCGCCGTCACGGTGGACTGAGCGCTTCAATCGAAGCGGTCGTTTGGCAAATTTACTACACTTGCGGAAACTTTTCGGGACCGCGACATGGAACCTACCCAAGCCGACTTTGCAGAAATCGCCATCCGCGCACACCTGGCCCAGTTCGCCAACAGCGCCGACACCCTCGCCGGCGTGCACCAGTGGTGGATTCGCTGGGATGGCCTTCCTGAACACATCAGCATCACCGAACGTGCCCTCCTGCGCCTGCAGGCCGACGGCCTGGTCGAGTGCGTAAGCATGGGCGGCGGCGAGGTCTGGCGCCTGTGCCGCGCCCGCGCAACCGAATAACGCCTTCCTCCGCACAACGCCCCAGGGGCTGCTTTCCGCCCCATGTTCCGCTCCACGCGCGGGCATGGGTAAATCCTCATCCACCGTGTCAAAACCCACCCCACGCAAGAGCGGCCGAGGGCATGAGGCTCTCCGACGCGTTGCCTTACTTGGTCACGCGGTTGCCGTTGACATCGATGACCGGCTCGCCGTCTTCCTTGGCAAACGGTCCCTTCTGTGGCAGCGGCAGGATGTCGAGCGCGACTTCCGACGGTCGGCACAGGCGCACGCCCCACGGCGTCACCACGAATGGCCGGTTGATGAGAATGGGCGTGGCGACCATCGCGTCCAGCAGTTGCTCGTCGGTCAGCGCCGGGTTGTTTAGACCCATTTCCGCATACGGCGTGCCTTTCTCGCGGATCGCCTCGCGCACGGTCAGACCGGCCTTGGCGACGAGACCCAACAGCGTGGCGCGGTCCGGCGGCGTCTTGAGGTACTCGATGACGGTCGGCTCGACGCCGGCATTGCGGATCAGCGCCAGTGTATTGCGCGAGGTGCCGCAGTCCGGGTTGTGATAGATTGTGACTTCCATGGTGTTGCTCCTTACTGACCAGATTCGGCCTGTGCGAACTCGCCCGGTGCGACCGTGCCGGCGACTGCCGTATCCTTCGGCATGGCCGGATACAGCCAGCAGAATATGCCCGTCGCGACGGCGGCGCCAAGCAACTGCGCGACGACGAATCCGGCGACGTCGTCGGGACGAATGCCGGCGAACGCGTTGCTCGCCATGCGCGCGAGCGTGACGGCCGGATTGGCGAACGACGTCGACGACGTGAACCAGTAGGCCGACGTGATGTACAGCGCCACGGCGAACGGTGTCACCGTCGGGCGGCTGCGCGAACAGCTGATGATCACCGCCAGCAGGCCGAAGGTCGCGACGAATTCGCTCCACCATTGCGCCATTCCGGTACGCACATGCGTCGAGGCGAAGAACACCGGTTCGCCGAACATCAGATGTGCCGCGACGACACCGGCAAAGGCGCCGATCACCTGTACGGCGATGTAAGGCAGCACGTCGGACATCGGCAAGTTCTTCTGCCATGCCTCGGACAGCGTCACGACCGGATTGAAGTGCGCACCCGAGATCGTGCCGAACATCAGGATCAGCGCAACGAGGCCGCAGCCGGTGGCGATCGCATTCGCGAGCAGGGCGATGGCAACATTGCCGCCCGCCAGTTTCTCGCCCATGATGCCCGAGCCGATAACGACGGCCAGCAGCAATGCGGTGCCGAGCCCTTCGGCGACCAGGCGGCGTGTGGCTGTCATACCGGGATCTCCCCGATCTTCTGCGCGGCCTGGCACGATGCTCCGCCGCAGCAGTTCTCGGTGAGATAGGCCAGCAGCGCATTCATCGTTGGGATTTCGCTGCGTAGTAGACGAACCGGCCTTCCTGGCGGCTGGTGACGAGTTCGGTATGCGCCAGTTCCTTCAAGTGAAAGGACAGCGATGACGGCGGCACGCCGAGGGCTTCGCTGATCTTGCTAGCGGCTACGCCGTCCGGTCCAGCCTGGACCAGCAGGCGGAACACGGCGAGCCGGGATTCCTGGGCCAGCGCGGCGAGCGCGGCAACCGCATCTTTGGTGTCCATGGTGAATGCGGATTGAATTTCCATCTTTCGATAATACTCGAAATATGGAAATTCTCAAACTCCCTCTCATGAGCGGCAAAGCGCCCGGCTTGACGTTGCGCCGATGCTTTCCGCCCAGGCCCAGCCACACGCGGACATGGGTAAATCCTCACCCACCGCGTCAAAACCCACCCTCACGAAAGCGGCCAGGGCGGGTATGAAATGACCCGCCCCGATTCTTCATTCAAATAAAAACTTCAATATTTTCAACAACTTGCCACGAAATATCGTGCTGGCATAGTTATTGATTACACATAGGGAACGATAACGCTCGACGACCTCGGCGTTCGCACGGTCCGACACCTGTTCTTCCCGTACGACGCCGCCATGCAGCACACACCGGCCGAGCACCATCGAACTTTGATCCGTCTTTTGGAAGCGAGGCTAGGACATGACTGAAAGCATACAAAAACGACTCATGCGGGTTCGGCCTCCGCGAGTCCGTATCACTTACGACGTCGAAACCGGCGGGGCCATGGAAAAGGAGGAGCTGCCGTTCATCGTCGGCATCCTCGCTGACCTACAGGGCGACCTGCCGGAAGAAACCGCACCGGTCCCAATGGCCGAACGGCGCATTCTCGACATCGACCGCGACACCTTTGATGATGTCATGCGCAAGATCGGCCCCGGAGTGAAGCTAGATCTGAGCCAGGAGGAGCTACGCACGCTCAAGGAAAGCACCGACGATGCAGACAAGTTTCTGCGCTTTGGCGCAATGAGCGATTTCGAACCGATCAGGCTGGTGCAGGCGATTCCGTCCCTGCGCTCGGCCTACCTGGCGCGCAACCAGGTGCGCTGGCTGCAGGCGAAGGCCGAATCGAACCTCAAGGTCGGCGAAGTGCTCGAACGCTGGCTCAAGTTCGAGGCCGCCGGCGACGACAAGCGCAAGCAGGCGGTGCGCGCCGAGCTGAGCGCCCTGCTCAAGCGCGGCCGTCCGAACGACGAACGCAGCACCGAGCTGCGCGCCGCCTTGCTGGTCTTGCTCGACAAGATGCAGGACTACTGGACGGCGCAAGCCAATGCCCAGGGCACGCCCGTCAACTCCGACGAGCGCACGGCGCTGGCCACCGCGCAAACGAACGCGCTGAACGAGCTGAAAAAATGGCGCCTGCAGGCCGACGCCACGGCCAAGGAGCCGGTCAAGGAAGAGACCCTGCTGGGATGGGGCGGCTTCCTGGCGACCGCGATGGCGCTTGAAGCCACGCCCGAGAACGAGAAGGCCTCGGAAGCCTTCCTCAAGCTGCTCAAGGAGGCCGAAGCCGATGGCGCGGCCGGTCCCGATGTCGACGAGCGCAAGCGCCTGCGCGCCGCGCTGAGCAAGCAGCTTGGCTACGAGAGCGCGGAGAAGGCCCAGGAGCCGGCCGGCGCATGGCTGGCCGGCATCGACACCGGCGACACGGCAACGCGCAACCGCGGGCTGGGCAAGGCGCTGCTGCTGGCCGGCCTGCAGCAGCCTACCGAGCGGGCCAAGGTGCCCCAGCCGCAGCACCTCGACATCGACGCCGTGGCCAAGAAGTACCAGAACGATTGCATCGCCGCCGAAAGCCGCGGCATGTTCCTGGGCCTGCTGGACTACCTGTACCAGGCAACCCCCGCCGAAGGCGTGGCGGTCGACGAGAACAGCGGCGACAAGGCCGCCGAACCGGCCAAGGAAACCCTGCTCGCGATCGAGCTGTTCCAGATGGTGACCCTGCTGCGTCCGACCAAGCTCTTGACCATGCCGGCCATCGTCTACCGCCTCTGGTCCTTTGTGAGCGAAATCATGCGTCCGTGGCAGAACGACGACCAGGATCTCCTCAAGGGCAAGAAGCAAGGCATCAGCGCCGTGATCGACCTGCGCGTGGCCCAGATCGACCGCAGCCTGAGCGCGGCCCTCTCGGCCATCATGCACCAGCCGACCTTCCGCAAACTCGAGGCGAGCTGGCGCGGCCTGCGCTACCTGGTGTTCAAGAGCGAAACCGGCACCATGCTCAAGCTGAAGGTGTTCAACGCCACCAAGGACGAGCTGCGCAAGGACATGGAAAGCGCCGTCGAATTCGACCAGAGCTCGCTGTTCAAGATGATCTACGAAGCCGAGTACGGCACCTTCGGCGGCTTCCCCTACAGCCTGCTGGTGGGCGACTACGAGATCGGCACCACCGCTGAAGACATCGAATTCGTCAAGAGGATGGCGGAAGTGGCCGCCGCGGCCCATGCGCCGTTCATCGCCGCCGCCTCGGCCAGCCTGTTCGGTCTGGAGAGCTTCGATGCGCTGGCCATGCCGCGCGACCTCGCCAAGATCTTCGAGAGCAAGGAACTCGAATCCTGGCACGAATTCCGCGCGATGGAAGACGCCCGCTACGTCACCCTGGTGCTGCCGCGCACCCTGCTGCGCCTGCCCTACGGCCGGCCGGACAAGCGCAACACCATCACCGCCGAGGGCTTGAACTTCGAGGAGCGCGTGGCGCCGAAGGGCCAGTCGGCCCGCTACTCGCCGCAGGACCCGGAAGTGCCGCTGAGCTATCCGCGCCCGGACACCGAGAATTTCCTGTGGGGGAACGCCGCCTGGGTGCTGGCCGAGCGCATCACCAACGCCTTTACCCTGTACGGCTGGACCGCGGCGATCCGCGGCGTCGAAGGCGGCGGCCTGGTCGAAGGACTGCCGCTGTACAGCTACACCTCCGACGCGGGCACCACCGAGCTGTTCTGCCCCACCGAGGTGACGATCACCGACCGCCGCGAAAAGGAACTGTCCGACCTGGGCTTCATGGCGCTGTGCCACTGCAAGGGCACCAGCAACGCAGCCTTCTTCGGCGGCCAGACCACCAACGCGCCCAAGACCTACTTCTCGCCCGACGCCAACGCCAACGCCAGGCTCTCGTCCATGCTGCCCTACATGCTCGCGGCCTCGCGCTTCGCGCACTACATCAAGGTCATCATGCGCAAGAAGGTCGGCATGTTCATGACGCGCGCGAACGTCGAGTCTTACCTCAACAACTGGATCGCCCATTACGTGCTGCTGGACGACAACGCGCCGCAGGACGCCAAGGCATCGTTCCCGCTGCGCGCGGCGAACGTGGTGGTGACCGAGGTGCCGGGCGAACCGGGACGCTACAACGCGACGGTGTTCCTGAAGCCGCACTTCCAGCTGGAAGAGCTATCCACCTCGATCCGCCTGGTGGCCACGCTGCCGGCGGCCTGATCCGACGCCTGAACCAACAAGAGGAGAAACACAGATGGACCTGATTCTATTGGAGCCGGGCGACACCAACGCGGTGTTTGGCACGGAGAAAAACGACTGGGGAACCGGCGGCAGCCTGATCGACGACCAGTGGCGCGACAAGGATGCGCTCAACGGCATCGGCCAGTGCCTGGAGCTCGTCTCGATGCACCAGGGGATGAAGCAGCAGATGACGACCGACGTGAGCAACTCGGCGCGCACCTCGGGGCGCCCGATCATCACCGAGTTCACCTGCGTGAAATACGTCGACAAGACCTCGGTCAAGCTGTACGACATGTGCCTGCGCGCGCAGCCGCTCGGCGCCGGCCAGGGCCAGCCCACCAAGCTGTACATCGCGCGTAACTCGGGCGACCAGACCGCCAACCTCATGACGATCTGGCTGCGCGACGCGATGATCAGCGAAATGCAGCTGCAAACCCACCCGGACGACATGCCCACCGAGCAGTTCAAGCTGAACTTCACGGAAATCCTGTGGTATTACACCGTGCAGCTGGCCGACACCAAGATCCTCGGCAAACGCACCGCCGGCTGGAGCCTGGCGCGCAACCGTCCGATCACCCAGTTCACCTGACGGGACCGGTCATGCGCTACCTGTTCGAACGCCTCGACGCGGCGCCTTTCGAGCTCAAGGCGGCAGTGCGCGCCCAGCTCGAGCGCATCGTCAGCGCCAGGGCCTATGGCGACGGCCCGCTCGCACAGGAATTCGGCATGCCCAGCGTGGTCGAGCTGGGCGCGGCCGAGCGTCCGGCGCTGGCCGCCTACGCAAACCGGCTGGCGCGCATGGTGGCGCGCTACGAGCCCCGGCTGCGCCAGCCCCAGGTCAGCATCGAGGCCGGCGGCTGCCCGCTGGCCCCGTTCGCGCTGGTGGTGACGGGCATGCTGGACAACGACGAGGAGCCCCAGCGCTTCTCGTTTCCGCTGGCGGAGCGAGGCGCAAGATGAAGCCGATGGCCTCCGACACCTCGCGCGCGAAGTTCTACCAGCAGGAGCTGCCGGCGCTGCGCGCCGAGGCCCGATTTTCGCGCGCCCGCACCCCGAAACCGCCGCCGGCCTCGGGATCGGCGGCGGACGCGCCGTCGATCCGCACGTGGAACTGCTGCTGCAGTCGTTCGCCTTCATGAGCGCGCGCCTGCAATACCACGTCGAGGTCGACAAGACGCGCGTGCCGAACGCGCTGGCCGAGGCGCTCTACCCGCACCTGGGCGCGCCGGTGCCGTCGATGGTGATGGCGCAGGCCCGGGACGTGCACAAGAAAGGCAGCCTGCGGCGCCTGCAGGGCCTGGCCGCGGACACCCAGACCGAGACCGGCCAGCAGATCAATTGCCGCTTCCGCCTTGGCTGCGACACCACGCTGCTGCCGCTGGAGGTCGAGCGCATCCAGCTGCGCGCCCCGAACGCGCTGACGGCAAGCGCCGCGCCGGGCGCCCGCGCCAGCGTCGCCATCGGCCTGCGCAAGACGCCGAAAGCGGTCCTTGGCGTCGAGACGCTGCGCTTTTTCATCGACACCGAAACGGTGCCGG
>Ga0170475_129769117_pt1 | contig 15974 bp, 9 predicted proteins | sample Soicark_Litter_5_FD_111474 | JGI IMG/M metagenome (GOLD analysis project Ga0170475, IMG submission 111474) | Avena fatua rhizosphere microbial communities from Hopland, California, USA. Combined Assembly of 48 SPs
GACGGAATACTTTTGCACGATGCGGTCGGACTCCACCAAGGGGTACGCTCGCTGCATCCATGCGAGTTGGTTACAGATGGCCCGATGCTCCACCGTGACGCCCTTGGGCCTGCCCGAGGAGCCGGACGTGTAGATGACGTAGGCCAAGTTTTGCGCCGTCACCCCGGCGCGTGGCCTGGTCGGCTCCGCCCGGGTGATGGACTCCGCCTCGACGTCAACGTCGATCCGCTCAGCGCCGCCCAGCTCAACCCCCTTCAGCAGCTTGGCGGTCGTGAGCACCAGAAGGGGCCCTGAGTCGCGCAACATGGACGACAGCCGCTCCTTCGGGTAGTCCGGGTCGAACGGGACGAACGCCCCGCCGGCCTTGAGCACCCCCAAGAGGGCGACGATCAGGTCAGGTGAACGCTCCATTGCGACCGCCACCAGCGACTCCGGGCCGACCCCTTTCGCGCGCAGGTAGTGCGCGAGCCGGTTGCACCTCTCGTCGAGCTCCGAATAGGTGAGGCTCTCGCCGCGGCTGACGACGGCGACCGCACCAGGCGTGCGGTCGGCCTGGGCCTCGATGAGCGCTTGCAGACGTTCGTCAGCCGGGGGCGGGGCCTGTGTCTGGTTCCACTCGACTATGAGCTGGTGACGCTTGTCCTGCGTGAGCAGCGGGAGCTCCGAGACGCGCAAGTGCGGGTCGGTCGCCGCGCTGCCCAACAACGTCTTGAGATGCGTGATCATCCGGCTGATGGTTGGCGCGTCGAAGAGTTCCGTGCTGTAGTCGGTGCGGATCGTCAGTTCGTCGGGGCTCTCCAGCGCGTCGATCGAGATGTCGATGGCTGCCGTTCCCTTCTCGATCTCGAAGCGCGAGTTGTCGGCCGGCGAGTCTGAGTAGCTGAAGTACTGTAAGGAGACCTGGTAGAGCGGGTGCCGCCACATGGTCCGCTCCGGCTCCATGACGTCAACGATCTGCTCGAATGGGACGTCCTGATTAGCGTAGGCTTCAAGGGCGGTCTCCTTCACGCGGCGCAGCAGCTCGACGAACGTCGGGTCGCCCGACACGTTCGTGCGCAGCACGACCGAGTTGACGAAGAACCCGATCAACGGTTCGAGCTCGTGCCGGTTGCGGTTGGCGACAGGGCAGCCCACGACGATGTCGGTCTGCCCCGTGTAGCGGTGCAGCACGGCCTGCAAGCCGGCCAGCAGCACCATGAACAGCGTGGCCCCGTGCTGTCGGGCGAGATCCTTCAACGACGCCAGCAGCTCCGGCGGCATCGCCAAGGACTGACGCGCGCCCGCGAAGCTCTGCATGGCTTTGCGAGGCCGATCCAGCGGCAACTCCAGCACCGACAGATTCGCCAGTCGCTTAGCCCAGTAGGCTAGCTGCTCTTTGAGCACCCCGTCCTCCAGGTACTCACGCTGCCACACGGCGAAGTCCGCGTACTGGATCGGCAACTCGGGCAGCGGCGACGGCAGCCCCGCGCAGAATGCTGGGTAGAGCGCACGAATCTCATTCCCGAAGACGCCCATCGACCACCCATCGGAGACGATGTGGTGCATGGTGAGAACCAGGAGGTAGTCGCCCGCGCCCATCTGGATCAGGGTCGTGCGGACGAGCGGGCCGCGCGCCAGATCGAACGGGCGGCGTGCCTCCTCGGCGGCGATGCGCATCGCCTCAGCCTCCCGCTCGCCCCTGGGCAGGCCACGCAGGTCGCGCACGTCCATCGTCACGTGGAAGGAGTCCGCGATCACCTGGACGGGCTTGCCGTCGATACTATGGAACGTCGTGCGCAGCGCTTCGTGCCGGCGCACCGTCTCGTTGTAGCTCCGCTCTAGCGCCTCGACACTGACGGGGAAGGACAGGCGGATCGCGTTCGCCACGTTGTAAAAGGGGCTGCCGGGCGCGACCTGATCCAGAAACCATAGCCGCTGTTGCGCGTACGAGAGGGGCACGGCCCCGCCGGGCTCGCGCCGCGGGATGCGCAACGGCTCGCGGCTCGCGGCCGGCGACTGTGCCATCCCCCGCTTACGCAGAACCTGCTCGAGAATCCCCCGCCTCTCTGGCGACAGCCCGGCGATGCGTTCACCGAGGGATTTGGTACGGAGATTTGATTGGTCGCTCATTATCTTGAGCCACCCGGGGCGGCCGGCTTCTTCCAACGGTGAATTCTATATGCCCACTCACCGCGCTTCATCTCGTCGTAAAAGTGCGTCCCAGGAGCGCCCAGGAAGTCGCTCATGGCGCGATCTCCCCGCGCCCGGTACGCGTCCAGACGGTAGCCCGCGACCTCGCCGCACGACGCTAATACGTTCGGGGTGATGTCTCGATCCAGCTCCAAGCTGAAACCTAACCGGCGCAGGCAATCGGTGCATTCGGCGAAGCGCCCGACGGGCAGCGCGTCGGTGTACAGAAAATACCCACCCGACGCGAGCACCCGGAACACCTGCTGGTAGAAGGCGCGGATGTCAGGATAGGTGGATGACGATTCGATGTTAATGACGACGTCGAAAGAGTCGTCCGGGAACGGCAGTCGCTCGGCGTCTCCCACCTCGAAGGTCACGTCCGGGTGGCGGTGAGTGGCCCGGCAGAACTTGATGGCCGCCGGGGCGAGGTCGAGGCCGACCGAACTCCGCGCGGCGAAATACTGCCTGATTACGGAGATGCTCCCGCCCCTGCCGCAGCCCACGTCGAGCACGCGCCGCTCCGCGAGGTCGCACCGGCCGATGACCTCCAGCACCAAGCGCACCGAGTTCTTATTCAGACACCACTCGGGCAGCTCGACGACGCTGTGCGAAGGTGTGGCGGTTTCTGCGTAGCCGAGGTTCAGGAACATCGAGAACGGCCCGAAGTCGGACGCGTCGAGGCGACGACTTATGCCGTCATAAAAGCTCCTGCATTCGGCTTTGTGCGGGCTTAACACCTCCTGCGGCGCGGTCGCAGGATCCGCCGGTTTTGGATCGGCGCACGGCGGCCGCGCCTCGCCACCCGCGAGCAGGCTTTCGAGCAGGCGGCGTCTGTCATAAGACAGCTCCGCTACCCGCTTCGGAAGGTGCGCCATTTCACCGCCTCCTGCATTCGGGCGACTTGCGCCGGATGCGGCGCTGTGTGCATCACGACCTGATCGACTGCTTCCGCTCCAACCGGCTTCTGGAAATTCTCCGGCGGGGCGACGTATGTCCGGTCAGCGGCTGCTCTCCGGTTCATGCTGTCGCGTTGTTTGCCGGCGCGATCGTCCACCGGAACAAGGGCCTGCATCTCGGCGCCAGGGCCGAGGAACGTGGCGAGCGTGCTGACCGTCGGAAATCGGAAGAGATCTGTGATGGAGAGATCCGCGCCGAGCGCCTCGCACACTTGGCCATGCACCCGCACCATCAGGAGCGAGTGCCCACCAAGATCGAAGAAATTGTCGTGCACCCCCACGGTTTCGATCCCAAGGACTTCCTGCCACACACGCGCGATCTGACGCTCGACATGCGAGCGGGGCGCCACGAACCCATTCTCGGGCGCCAGGGGTACTTCCGTGGGTGAAGGTAGGCTCCTTCGGTCGACCTTGCCGTTGGGTGTTAGCGGCAAGGCGTCGAGTAACACTATATATGCGGGGACCATGTGGTCCGGCAGCCGCTGCCGCAAGTATTCGCGAAGGGTGCGCGTCAATCGGCGGCTCGCATCGCTCCTCTGCGGCCTGTTTGTATAGGCACGCAGCGGCTGATCTGACGGTTCCAGGCGCTGCCAGCCCGCGGCGGTGGGAGTCGAGCCAGGACGCAGTCGGCGCAATAGCGCATCGAATTGCGCACCGGCGCCGGCCGCAGACCATCCCACATGCACTCGGTAGCCCGTGGTTTCTTCCAATGACCAGACCGCCTCGGGGTCCACCCCAGGTTCGCTTGATGCATTCCGCTGCTCGCGCCATTCACCCACGGTCACAATTCCGACTCCGGTGTCGAGCCACGCGGCCGCGTCGATCGACTCCAGCAGGCGAGCATTCGGCACACCGCGTACTACGAGCGTAGCGGGCCGGCTGTGCTTGATGATTGCTTCGAGTTTCGCGACGCTCCCAACTTGCTCCCATGCGATCTCATCAAAGGCCGGCGCCAGTGCTGCGCGTTGTCCCACCTGGAGCACGACGTCATAGCGGAAGCGCGTCAGCTCGTTGGCAGCCCGCCCTCGCTTTAGCTGTAGTTCGAACTCAGCGGCTGCAACTCCGTCGCTGCATAGCCGCTCGAAGAACTCCGGTCGAACCAACAGTTCCTGTTCGTGTCGCTTTCGTCGCTCCACGCGCGCCCGTACGTCCTCGCGCGTTGTGGCCGGGCCCGCTCGCGCCACCTCCACCGACGCATAGAACGCCTGGCATAACCCCAGGCTCCGCACGTCGCCCACAAAGATATAACCGCCCGGCCGCACCACTCGCATGGCGGCCCTCAACACCCGCTCAAGATACTCGGCGCTCGGAAAATACTGAACGACAGAGTTGAGCACGACCACATCGAACGATCCGGGTTCGATGCCGCTGAAATCGTCCGCTGCTGCGTGGCGTAGTTCCGTTTGCGGTAAAGAAAAACCGATCTGGCCACTGACGTAGCGGATCGCTGCGGCCGAGAAATCCGATGCGCAATATCTGCGGCAGTGCGGCGCCAGCCGGAACAACATCAGCCCCCTGCCACAGCCGATCTCCAGCACGCTCTGCGGTTCGAGCGCAAGAATCCGCTCGACAGTGGAATCCAACTGCTCCCTCATCTCGATGACAGGAATCGGCTCGCCCGTATACGTGCTGTTCCAGCCAGCCATGTTGAAAGCGGGGTCGCCCAGCGGAGCCGCCTGCTGGTAAATACGTTCGTAGATCGTATGCCAGCGCTCGACCTGTTCGCGATCCCATTAAGTAGGTACTGGCTCTTGAGCCGGCCCGCGACGATCCGCCCGGGGGACGACGTACGCGGCCAAGCGTGTGTCGCCCGGCGTATCCTGACGCGCCACCACTACCGTGTCGCGTACATCTGGATGTGCCACGAGCGCTGACTCGATCTCGCCGGGCTCGATGCGGAATCCGCGCACCTTCACTTGGTCATCCAGCCGACCGAAAAACTCGAGTTGGCCGTCGTTGCGGTAGCGCACCTGATCACCAGTGGCATACAATCTCGCGCCCGGGTCGCCGCTAAACGGATCGGGGATGAATTTCAAGGCGGTCAGGTCCGGCTGATTCAGGTAACCCCTAGCCACTCCCGAACCGCCGATATACAGCTGACCCAACACCCCTATCGGCACCGCCTCCAACTCAGGGTCGAGCACGTAAGCCTTGGCGCCTCCGATCGGACGTCCGATACGCGTGGGACAGGCGCCGTCGAGTTCCGCCATCGTTGCCCAGATGGTGCATTCCGTCGGACCGTAGAGATTGAGAAGCCTACGTCCTGCCGACCAATCGGCAACGAGCGCGGACGGCGCGGCCTCGCCCGCCAGATTCAACAACCGTAATGCGGGAATGGGCTCGCGCGGCACGGCGGCAAGGGAGGACGGCGGAATGGTCAGGACCGAAATGCTTCGATCCCGAAGTGTGTGGAGCAGCGACGGACCGGGGAGGATCTGATCGGGCTGTGCCACGATGAGCGTTGCGCCTCCCGCAACGGCCATCAATATCTCAAAAATTGAGGCGTCGAAACCGACCGGTGCAAACTGCAGGACGCGGTCGCCGGGCCCGACACCCAACCGGCGCACCTGCTCCGCGGCTACATTTACCGCACCGCGGTGGTCGACCAACACGCCCTTCGGCGACCCAGTGGAGCCGGACGTGTAGATTACATACGCCAGATCGTGCGGTCCCACCGAACCCGATAAATTGTTGGAACTCTCTGTCGCGATCGCCCTGCTTTCGTCGTCGAGCCAGACCACTCGTCCTCGATAACCGGTCATCTGCCCGCGATGGCGGGTGTGCGCGATCACCAAGGGAGGGGCGGCATCATCGAGCAACAACCGCAATCGCTCGCGCGGGTAGTCGGGATCGAGCGGCAGGTACGCGCCCCCTGCTTTGAGCACACCGAGCAGAGAAATCACTGTTTGCAGCGACCGCCCTGTGCACACACCGATGATGGTTCCCCTGTCGGCTCCCAATCCTTGCAGATAACGTGCGAGCTGATTAGCCTTTCGGTTTACCTCGTCGAAACTTAATTGCGTGTCCGCATCCGTTACCGAAATCGCGTCAGGCATGCTCGCGGCCGCATGCTCAAACAAATCGTGCATGCACCCGCCGGGTGTTTGCGCTCCAGGGTCGCTCCAAGTCGACAACAACCGCCGTTCTGCGTGCGTCAGCAGCGGCGGGCGAGACACCTTGCAATCCGGATCCGCGACGATCGCGTCGATCAGCGCGCGATAGGCGTCCGCCATGCGCGCGATGCTCGCTGCGTCCCACAGGGCCGTGTTGTACTCCAGATAACCCTCGATGTGAGTCCCGAGGTCGGTGAGATCGAGCCGCAGGTCGACCTTTGCCGTTCCAAGGTTCACCTGCCGGGGCTCGGGACTTCCTCCGGGCTCCGGCCCGGCCCAGCTTGGAGCGCTGAATAGCTGAAATGCCACCTGAAACAGCGGATTGCGGCTCAGGTCCCGTTTGGGCGCCAGATCTTCGACCAGCATCTCGAATGGCAATTCTTGGTGATCGTACGCCTCAAGGGCCGTCTTACGCACTCGCGCGAGCACCTCGCGAAATGTCGGATAGCCCGAAAAATCCGCGCGCACGACCACTGTATTGGCGAAGAAGCCGATCAACGCCTCTGTCTCTCTGCACGAGCGATTCGCGATCGGCATCCCGACCACGACATCGTCCGAGCCGCTGTAGCGATGGAGCAGCACCTGAAAAGCCGCAAGCATCGTCATGAACAGGGTGGCTCCTTCGCGATTACCGAGCGCCCGAAGCTGAGCAACCATTTCGCGTGGCAGTCGAATCGCAAGACGCTCGCCCTCAACGCTCGGCAGGGCGGGCCGCGGCCGATCATGGGGCAGCTGTAGAACCGATAGATCCGCCAGCTGCTTGCGCCAATACTGCAATTCCAAATTAAGCGGCTCGCCTCGCAGGCATTGCCGCTGCCACCGTGCGAAGTCCGCGTACTGCACGGGAAGCTCTTCCAACGGCGAGTGCGCACCCGCGGAGAACGCCTTCTCAATGGAATCCAGCTCGCGGATCAGTACGCAGATCGACCACCAGTCGCACACGATGTGATGAAGCGTGACGACGAGCGCCCAATCATCGGAAGCCCTCAGCAGAACCGCCCGGATCAGGGGGCCGCGCGCGAGATCGAACAAGCACCGTCCTTCCGCTCTCGCGAGGCGTTCCATCTCCTGCGGCAATGCTTCGGCAGGCACGTGGCGCAGATCGACGACCGGCACGGCAATCATGAGTACCGGTGCAATCACCTGCATCAAGCGATCGCCATCCCAGTGGAACGTCGTCCGCAACACCTCGTGCCTGCGGAGGATCTCGTTCAAACTCCTCTCAATGACGGCGGGATCGACGTCGCGCCGGTAGTGCATCAACACCGTTTCGTTGTAGAGGCGGTTCTCCGGCATCAGCCGGTCGAGGATCCACACCCGCTTCTGCGCGAACGACACTTCTTCCGAGCCTGCGCGTTCACGCGCCGCAATCTTCGGCAGCTGTTGCTCCCGCGCGGCGAGCAGCTCGTCGAGAATCTCGCGCCGGCCCGAGGACAGCTCTGCCATTCGCCGCTCGCGCGCGTCTCTGTCGGGCTGCGGGCTGACGCTACCCAGAAACTCCATCCGAGAACCTCCGCTGCAGAATCAATGGCCGACTTTCATCCATCGGGGCGCGTCCGCGCATGGCAACTCATTCGACCGTGGTCCGTCCTCAACATGAGTCTGCGGCATTGACCGCAGCTGCGGGCTTGCGAAACCTGTAGATTCGATAGCTCCAACGGCCCGCCCGCATGTCTTCGTAAACTTGTGATCCGGGCGCGGCCAGGAAGTTGTTCATCAGCTCAGGATCGTTGCCGGCGTCGTAAGCGCCGACGCGCGCGCGCGCCACTTCGTCGCACGACAGCAGCACGTTGGCCGTGATGTCGCGTTCCACCTCTACCGTGAAGCCGGTGTTCTTCAGCATGGCAAGGTACTCGGCGAGGGCGTCCTTCGGCACGACGTCGGTGTAGAGAAAGCAGCCGCCAGGAGCGAGGACCCGGAAAACTTCCCTGTAGAAGGCACCCAAGTTGGGATAACTGTGGGACGACTCGACGTTGGTCACGACATCGAACTGTTCCCGGTCGAAGGGCAGCTTTTCCGCGTCGCCCTCATCGAAACGCACATTGTCGTAGCGGTGGCTGGCGCGGCAGGAGGCAATCGCATTGGGCGACAAGTCGAGGCCCTGGACGCTCCTCGCCTCGAAGAACTGCTTGATGACGAAGATCGTGCCGCCCCTCCCGCATCCCACATCGAGAATCCGCCGGTCCGCGAGATCGCAATCGCCAATCAGCTCGAGCACCAGCCGTACGGAGTTCTTGTTCACGAAATGATCCGGCAGTTGAATCCTTGAATACTGCGGACTCAGATTGGGCAGATAGCCGTAGTTCAGAAAGAACGAGAACGGTCCGAATACGGACGCATCCAACTGGCTGTTGACCGCATCGTAGAACCGTTTGTAGTTGGCTTTGACGTCGACCAATGTGGAACTCTGCAAGGATTGTATGCCGGGCAGCGGCGTGGGCGGCACGACCGCCGGCGGAATCGCACCGGGAGCTGCGCGCCCCGACCCTTGCCCCCCGCCCGATGCTCCATTCTGGTTGAGCAGACGCTCGAGCAGGCGTCGCCTGTCTTCGGACAGGCCCGCGATGCGATTGGACGCCTCAGGCATGGCTGGCCGTCGCTTTCGACAAGTCATCCTGCTTACTAAGCCGGGCAGCCACTTCTTCTTCGGACAACTGTTCCACCATCGTCAGCAACTCCTCGGTGCGCGCCTCCTCGTCCGCTTCGGCTTGCCGCACCGCCTTGAGGTCCGCTTCAATCGTGGCAGCGAGCTGGACGATGGTCGGCGCCTCGAACAGGCGCTGTGCCGAGATCTCCACGTGGAAGGCGTCTCGCATTCGGGAGATCAGCTGAATGGCCAGCAGCGAGTGGCCTCCGAGCTCGAAGAACTTGTCGTAGATACCGATAGGCGTGACGCCGAGGATGTGCTCCCAAATCCCTGAGATGGTCTTTTCCACCTCGGTTCTAGGGGCCACGAACTGGCTGCTCAAATCCGGCCGTGCGTGCAGTGTTCCGGCGGCCGGTTGTCGACGCACGGACTCGAGCCGGATCCACTTGTCGATCCGTGCCTTCAGATCGCTGGTCGAGACCACGATCTGCCCGGGCGCGCGTTCCAATATCCGGAACAGGCACTCCACGCCCTCCGGGGGACAGAGGAAATCGGCTCCCTGCGGAGCACTCTGGCGGAACAGCTCCTCTTGCCCAGGAAACTGCCAGGCGTCCCAGTTTACGCTGATCCAAGGCACGCGGCCCGCTTGGTTCTGAGCCGCTCCGAACGCATCCAGGAAAATGTTGGCCGCTGAATAGCTGAGCAAGCCGAGGCCGCCCAACACGCCCGAGAGCGACGAGAGCAACAGAACAAAGTCGAGGTCACGACCGCGGAACTGCTCCTCCAACGCGAACAACCCCTGCGCCTTCGGCCGAAAATGCTCCATGGCGGCGGTCCGGTCGGTATGCCTCACGTCGGTGAAGCCGCCGCCGGTCGTGTTGCCTGCCCCATGAATGACGCCATGAACGACCCCGAAACGGGAGTACGCCTCCCCGACAGCAGCGGCAGTTTGCCGAGGGTCTGTCAAGTCCGCGCGCAACAGGAGGATCTCCGAGCCGAGTTCCGCCATTTTCAGCAGACGGCGGATTTTTCGATTCACTTCGTCGTCAGCCTTGTTAGCCAGGCGCTGCTCCCACGCAGACCGCTCCGGGAACTGGGAACGTCCGATGAGTACGAGCTTGGCCTGGACGCGCGCTGAGAGCGCCTCAGCAAATTCGAGGCCGATATTCCCGAGACCGCCAGTGATCAGATAGACGCCGCCTGCGCGGAGCCTAGTGGACTTTTGTGGAGCCCCACCGAGCGGCGAAGAAACAAACTCCTGAACCCACCGCTGCCCGTCGCGATACGCCACGACGGGGTCGTCCGGCTCATAGAATAGCTCCGCGACAATTTTCTCTGCGGCGTCAGCCTGGTCCTGAGCCCCGTCGCCTATATCGATGGTCTTCCAATGGAGATTCGGAAACTCTTGCGGTAGCACCTTGCAGGCGCCCAGAAGCGTGCTCTTAGCGGGGTACGGACGCTCGCCTTTGGACAACGCGTGCAGCTGACTCGAAACGACCCCGACCTGAAGGGGAGTCGTGACGCTGGTCTTTTCGAGTCCCTGCGCGAGACAGATGAGGCTGTGGAATCCAACCGATTGGTGGCTCTCGAACGCGGCCGATGCGTTTTCGGCATCCACGGCGTGCGGGGCCGTCCAAAGATGCAGAATGCACTCCGGCACTCCCGCCTCTGCCCGCAGCTCTTTGAACATTCGCTCGTAGTCGCGGGTCTCGTCCGGACGGATCATGTAGAGCCGTCCATCCATTGCGGCAAAATTATCAGCGGCCACTGCTGTCCACACGGTGTCCCCCGCGCGCTCAAGCGCCGCCCGCACCTGTGACCCCAGCGCGCCGTCGGAGAAGATCAACCAGCGCTTTGGATTGCGGCCGGTGATGGGAGCTGCGCTCGGCCGCTGTACCCAGTTGGGAGTGTAGAACCAGTTTGTGACATCGCGTGGCTCCCGCGCAGCGCTGGCGTCGGACGCGGTCACTTCTTCCAGCGGACCGACCCAGTAGCGCTGGCGTTCGAACGGGTAGGTGGGCAGCGGCACGCGCCGCCGTTTCTCGCGGCTATAGAATCCCGGCCAATTCACGGGAGCCCCGTTCAACCATGCCGTCCCCAGCGTGTTCAGAAGAAACGCCTCGTCGGACTGTGTGTCCTGGGGGGCGCGGAGGCTGGTGAGGATGACACGCGGCTCTCCTGCTGTTGCGGGCTGCTGCCGGGCCAGCGTGCTCAGCGTTTGACCCGGTCCCACTTCCAGCAGCATGATTTCGGGATACTTCATCACCTCGGCCAGTCCGTCCGCGAACCGGACGGTTTCGCGCAGATGCCGGCCCCAGTAGGCGGCATCAGCCGTGGCCTCCGCCGTCATCCACGTCCCAGTCAGGTTCGAGAGATAGGGGATCTGGGGCGGCTTTCTGGCGGTGCGCTGCACTCGTTCAACGAGGGCCGAGACGACCGGATCCATCATGCTCGAGTGAAACGCGTGCGACGTATGCAACCAGCGCGCCTCCACACCCCGCGCGGACAGATTCGTACCCAGTCGGTCTATCGCCGCGGTCGGTCCCGAGAACACGCAGAACCCCGGGGCGTTGACAGCCGCCAGGGCAATCTCCGCGTCAAGGAATGGGCGCGCCTCCGACTCCGACAAAGGCGCCGCGAGCATGCTGCCGGCCGGCAACTCGTCCATCAAGCGGCCGCGAGCGGCCACCAGATCCAGAGCGTCCTCGAGTGAAAAGACTCCGGCCAGGCAAGCGGCTACGTACTCGCCGATGCTGTGTCCGATCATGCCCTTCGGCTCGATGCCGAACTCCATCCACATCTTCGCGAGCGCATACTCCACCGCGAAGAGTGCAGGTTGTGTCACCGCGGTCCGCTGCAATCGCGCGGAAGCCTGTTCCCGCCGTTCCAACGACGGGTACAACACGTCGCGAAGATCGAATCCGAGATTCCTGCGAAGCGCATCGCAACAGTTGTCCAGTGCGGAGCGGAAGGCCGACTCGATGTCGTATAACTCACGTCCCATGTCGACATACTGCGAGCCCTGTCCGGAGAACATGAACACAGCGCTCCGGTCTCTTGATTTCGAGATTCGGGTGAGCACGCGCTGAGGGTCGGCGGCCTCCAGAGTCGCTGCCGCACCGAGCGTGTCGGTCGCCGGCGCCACCAGCAAGCGGCGGTGCGCAAACGCACGGCGGCCCGCCAGGGTGTAGCTCACGTCGGCCAGATTCAGTTCGGGATGCGCTTTCAAGTGGTTCGCCAGGTACGTCGTGGCGTTCTCAAGTGCGTTGGGCGACCGCGCCGACAGCATGAGCAACTGGTATGGCCGTGAGGGACCCGAAGCTTCCCGCGCCGGCGCCTCCTCAAGCACCACGTGGGCATTCGTGCCGCCTACGCCGAACGAGCTCACACCGGCTCGGCGCGGTGCACCGTTGGTTTCCCACGGCTTTAGCTTGTCGTTGACATAGAATGGGCTGTCCGCAAAGTTGATCTGCGGATTTGGCGTTTTAAAGTTGATGCTCGGCGGCAGCATCACGTTCTCGAGCGCCAGCACCGTCTTGATCAATCCCGTGACACCTGCCGCTGATGCGAGGTGCCCGACGTTACTCTTCACCGACCCGAGTGCGCAGAAGCCCTTCTTGTCCGTCTTGGCACTGAACGCCTGCGTGAGCGCCGCCACCTCGATAGGATCACCAAGGAGCGTCGCGGTGCCGTGCGCCTCTACGTAGCTGACCGTCTCTGGCTCAATCCCGGCCATGGCCTGCGCCATTGCGATGACCTGGGCCTGCCCCGTGACGCTCGGCGCGGTATAGCCGACCTTCAGCGAGCCGTCGTTGTTGAGCGCCGCGCCTCTGATAACCGCGTGAATCGTGTCGCCGTCGGCGATCGCCTCGGAGAGTCTCTTGAGCAGCACGATTCCAACGCCATTTCCCACCACCGTGCCCTGGCCGTCAGCATCGAAGGTGCGGCAATGTCCATCGGGCGACAGGATGCCCCCGGCCTGATAGAAATAACCCTTCTTCTGCGGCACACCGACCGCAACACCGCCGGCGAGCGCCATGTCGGACGCGTAGCTCCACAAGCTCTGGCATGCGACACACACGCTTACCAGCGAAGTGGAGCAGGACGTCTGAATCGCCAGGCTCGGCCCCTTGAGGTTGAGCTTGTACGAGACTTGGGTGGTGAGGTAGTCCTTGTCATTGCCGATGAGCGCCATCGGGCTCGATCTGGCAGCGAGCGGGTCCATATTGGAATAGAGCTGATAGAAATAACTGCTCATGTCGGATCCCGCGAACACACCGATTAGTCCGGCATAGGACTCCGCATCGTAGCCAGCACGCTCCAGACAATCCCACGCGGTCTCGAGAAACAGGCGTTGTTGCGGATCGATGCATTCGGCATCCCTGGCGCTGTAGCCGAAGAACACCGCATCGAATTGATCAATGTCCGTCAGGACAGAGCCGGCGTTTACGAAGCCAGGCAGCTTCGAGTAGGCAGGGTCCGTACCGGCGGCCTTCAACTCCTGATCGGAAAACCGTGTGATCGTCTCGGCGCCGTCCTTTAGGTTATTCCATAACTCCTCGACGTTCCTCGCACCGGGAAAGCGGCCAGCCAGTCCGATAACCGCGATGGCCTCCACGGTTGTCGGCGACTCTGAGTTGCTCACGATAAGCTCTCCTTTCGCAGGAATGCCGCTGGCATATCGCTGTTAGCACGGCCGCTGGCGGGACCGATCGCGCCTGCCAGCAAGCGGATCGTCGGATATCGAAACAGATCTAGCACCGATAACGAGGTGCTCGTGACCTCTCGCAACTTCACATATGCCCGCACCATCAGCAGCGAATTGCCACCGATATCGAAAAAGTTGTCGTCCAAGCCGACATGCGGCACGCTCAGCACCTCGCGCCAGACGCCGGTGATCACGTGCTCGACATGGGTGGACAACGCGAGCCCGTTCGCATGGGCAGCATCCGCAGTATGTCGCCTCAGTTCATCACGGAGCGCCTGCGTCACCGCCGTGCGCGCTTCCTTGAGATGGAAGAAGTGATCGCCCGGAAAGATCCGAAGCTGGAAAGCTCCGGAGGTCTGAACGCGCCATGGAGTGAGGTGTTCGATCGGTACTTTGTTGTCGTGTTCGCCGCCATGAACGGAAATGGGGCACGTGAGCGCCGCCTCATCGCGATACTCGTAGGTCTCGCACGTCGCCAAATCCGCACGCAGCATCGGCAGCAGCACAGCGATGAGGTCAGGGTGGTCCAGCAGTTCTCGCGGGATGCCATCGAAGCGCTGCAGATTTTTCAAAAGCTGCTCTGTCGGCATCATGTGGACGGGAGGATCGGGATCGGGAATTTGAGGGGCGCGCGCGGCAGAGACAATCAAGGCCGCCGGTCCTTGCCGGTTCTCTCGACGAAGTTGACGCGCCAGCTCAAAGGCAACAAAGGCTCCCATGCTGTGCCCGAAGAAAGCGTACGGCGGCTGAAGGAATGGCCTCAGTGCTTCGCTGAGCGCGGGTATGAGCGCGGAGATTCGTGTCAGCGGTGGTTCACGCCAGTGTCCCTCACGGCCGGGTAGCTGGACGGGGTACACGTTGATGTCCGGCGCCAACTCGGTCGTCCAGGAGCGGAACACGGAGGCGCCGCCGCCCGCGTGGGGAAAGCAGAACAAACGAATAGCATTGCTCTGTCCGACGCTCGCGATGGCCCCGCTTATCCAGTTGGTCGTCGCCAGTGACTGGTCCGAGGACACGCTCGTAACCCCCGAGTAATTTAACACGCGATACGAGCAGCCATCTCCGGACGTCTTCCCCGCAAATGACTGGTGGTAGAGTCGTTAGCGCAACCCTAAAGTAAAATTATAGCCTAGATTGTGGCACGTCAATGCCAGTCATCCCGCGGTTGCGCGACGAAGTCGCGGCTCACCGAATCATTTCCGGTTGTTCGGTGCGCGGCGCGATTCGACTCGCTCCTACATTGCTCGCTTGATCCGCGATCCGTTCGGCGCGCGCTAATTGCAGCGCCCGCGCACGCGGACTTCGCTGGTTGCCGACGGGAACCGCACGTGACGGCAATGGCGCGGTCGGTCGAGGCGACTATGCACCAACCAAAGCTATCTCGTGAGGAACCACCGGACAGTGCGCCTTCGTGACGATATTCGCGCGATATGGTAGGGCAGCGCCGCTCCCGGCTTACGAGACGCTGCGCTGTTCCATGCTTTTCCTGAGGCTGAGCGGCCGCATGTCGGTCCAGACTTCCTCAATGTACGCGAGGCATTCCGCTTTCGATCCGCTCTTCCCTACATCGCTCCACCCGAGCGCGTTCTCGCGGTAAGCCGGCCAGATGGAATATTGCGCTTCGTGGTTCACCACCACCTTGTAAACCGCCGAGTCTTCCGGTTCGCCTGGACTCATTATTGTCTCCCTCGCTAGCGACCTCATATCCGCAGCAGCATGGGCAAGCAGATCACGCCCGACCTATTCCAGCAAAGTAGTCAGTCATCGCCTGGTAATATGTCTGAGCTGCATTCGTATCGCCCACGGCGAGAGCAGCCGCATAATCGCGAACGCCTGTGTGGTATGCTATCAGCGCGGTCGCCGCGACGAGCCCAGCGTATTCTTCGCGCGATAGCTCTGTTCGCTGTTGCGTCGCCCTATCGATTTTTTGGATCTTGGTGATGAGCCCCCCGCTGGTCGTGACCACCGATTCTTCCGTCTGAGCAGCATCGCGATTGCTGGCCGAAAGCCCAGCATGCGCTGACACGTCCGTCCGTTGCTGCGATGCCCCGTCGATGGCTTCGATCTTGGTGATGAGCCCGCCGCTGGTCGTGACGACCCATTCTTCCGTCGTATCAAGACCATCGGCGCCAGGAGAAACAGGCGAGGGAGATCCATTCATGACAGCCATTCCTCTGCTCGGGTGTCGCTTTCTGCTTGGTTCGGTTCCCGCCAGGCGCTCCGGGCGATACCCTCTTTTTTTATACTGCAACCGGAGCCGGATTGGGAGGAGCACCCGCATGCTGCTCTTCTTGCGTCGCCGCGGCCGCTTCGTTCAACCGCATGAAGATGGACTGATCGGCGACCGCAAGAGGGACGAAGTGTCCGTCGAGACGAAGGGCCAGGTTCCGGCGGATGAATGAACGCTTCTCCGGGCTGTCGTCGTATGGCACGGACACGAC
>Ga0170475_113333762_pt1 | contig 15961 bp, 14 predicted proteins | sample Soicark_Litter_5_FD_111474 | JGI IMG/M metagenome (GOLD analysis project Ga0170475, IMG submission 111474) | Avena fatua rhizosphere microbial communities from Hopland, California, USA. Combined Assembly of 48 SPs
CAAAGTGAAGCTTAACGATTGCGGGTTGGCGATTGTTGATTGCGGATTTCTTGATTGATGAATGTCGATTGACGATTTGGATTGCTGATTGACGATTTGGCGCTGCCTGCTGGCGACGGGCAGCTGATCGCGGGACAGCTGTTAGCCGTCAGGCATCATCAGTGCCGGAAGACACGCCGGAAGGGGTGCCGCGCTGGGCGCTCTCGCGTCCAGCGGCGGCGCGGACGAGCCTGTCCGTCCACCATCGTCGTCAAGACGAACGCGCGGAGCCGCGTGATACACTAAGTAAATCCACGGGACGCGGCTTCGCCGTCGCTTGAGCCGCATGCTGCGGACCGCACCGATGTAGTCGCACGGCGCACCGTCGCGGCCTCCGTCAACTCGCTTCGACATCACAATGAAGACCTGGGAACATCGCGAACGCGCGCGGGAGATGCTCGCGCGTGAAGTCGGCTACGTGCGGAAACCGCACGGAGGACGCCTCCGTGTCGCCCTCGCGTTTCCGAATACGTACTACGTCGGCATGTCGAGCCTCGGGTTTCAGACGGTCTACCGGCTCTTCAACGACTTGGACGACGTCGTGTGCGAGCGAGTGTTTCTGCCGCCCAAACAGGAGCTGCAGGCACAGCTTCGAGCGGGCACTCCGCTCGTCACGCTCGAGTCGCAAACCGAGGTCTCCCAATTCGACGTCCTCGCCCTGTCCGTGTCGTTCGAGTGGGACTACACGAATGTGGTGACGATGCTGCGTCTGGCTGGCTTGCAGCCGCGCGCCGACGCGCGATCGAGTCGCGATCCGCTCGTCGTCATTGGTGGCGCGGTGACGTTTGTAAACCCGGAGCCGCTGGCCTCGTTTGCCGATGTGATTGCCGCCGGCGAGGGGGAGCTCCTGGTGCCATCGCTGGTGACTGCGATCCGCGAGTGCGACGATCGGGGCGATCTCCTGCGGCGGCTTGCACCTGAGCGCGGTTTCTACGTTCCGTCGTTCTACGAGATTCGCTACGCCGAAGACGGGACGATTGCCGCGTTCGACGTGAAAGCGGGCACCGGGGCGCCAGCCACGGTGCGAAAGGCCGCGGTCAAGACGATCGATCGCCTCGACCCGCCAGCGACCTCGATCTTCACGCCCGACACCGAGTTTGGGTCGCGATTTCTGATCGAAGTCGTGCGTGGCTGCGCGAACCTGTGCCGCTTCTGCTGGGCCGGCTACAACTATCTGCCAGTCAGGGCATTTCCGGCCGACCGGATCCTGGAGCTGGCCCGACAGGCGCGCGCCCACTCCAGCAAGGCTGGACTGGTTTCCATCGCGCTGTGCGGTCACCCCGAGATCGAGCGCATCCTCACTGGCCTGCTCGACATGGGCTATTCGATCAGCCCGGCGTCGCTGCGGCTCGACGATCTCACCGAGCCGATCGTTCGTCTCTTGCGCAAGAGCGGCGAACGGTCGATCACTATTGCGCCCGAGACCGGTTCCGATCGCCTGAGACGCGTGATCAACAAGACCGTCACCAACGACGAGATTCTGGCCGCCACGGATCTGATCTTTGCCAACGACATCGACAACCTGAAGCTCTATTACATGATCGGCCTCCCGACCGAAACGGAATCGGACCTGGTGGAGATTCGCGACCTCACGATACAGATGCGCGACATCATGCTCAAGCACGCCCGCCCCCGCGGCCGTCTCGGGCGGATCGTCGGCAGCGTGAATCCGCTCATTCCGAAGCCGGGAACGGCGTATCAATGGCTGCCGATGGAGGATCCTGCCGTCACCGACGCGAAGGGCAAACGGTTGCGGCAGCTCCTCTCCGGCCTCGACAACGTGTACTTCAACATCAAGTCCGAGCGTCATTCGTATTACCAGGCGCTGCTGTCGCTCGGCGATCGCCGGGTCGCAGGCGCGATCGAGGCAGCCGAGCGGAACGGTGGACAATGGCGCGCTGCCGTCGCCGAAACCGGGATCGATGCGGACTTCTACATCTTTCGCGATCGCTCGAACGACAAGATCCTGCCGTGGGACATCATCGACGGTGGCATGAAGTCCTCGTTCTTCCAGGCGGAATTCGCCAAAGCTCTCCGCGAAGAGTGGACCCTCCCGCCAAAACGTCAGCGAGAAAATCTCAAACTGCTGCCCGTTCTGGATTGAGTCGATCGGCCCGCCGCGCGCGAGACCTTCACGACGCGACGGCCGATTCAGCCTCGTACTCGGCGTACGCCTGAAGCACCAGATCGCGGATTCGCTCCTGCGATGTCGTGTCGGCGACCGGCCGCAGCAGCGCGAAGCTGCGCCGTTCACCGTTGACGGAATATTGCCGCGACGGAAAAGTGACGTTCCGGCCCGTTCCCGTCTTCCGTTCCCACACGGCAAAGCCGACGAGCTTCAGGCCTTCGAGGGGCCCTTGAACAAAGTGCACTTCGGCATCCGCCAGTTTTCCAGGCGGGTTGCCCTTCTCATTCGGGACGATCTTGATTGTCATCGTGGCTACTCCTCTCACGCTGGCCGAGTCGTCTTCGAGCCAGGGCAATGGAGATGCCGTGATGCGCGATCGCGCCGTGTTCGTGGATCGCGTTGCGAATGAGACGTTTGTAACCGTTGCAGGCATGGTGGGAGTTGATCCGGGACGCACCGCCGCCGCGAACCGGTCAACCCCGGTTGCCGTTCAGTCGCCGAGCAGGAGGACCTGCGCCATGGCAATCGCGTCGGAATGGGTGATGGTCAACAGCGACGATCGCACGCGCATCCGGTCCGCCCGTATCGCCGCGCCTCCGTGTAACCGGAGTTGCGGCGGGCCAAACGTGCGGAACACTTCGATGTCCTTCCAGAGCACGCCTCGCGAGTGACCGGTTCCGAGCGCCTTCATCGCGGCTTCTTTGGCGGCAAACCGGCCCGCGAGATGCGGCACGGGATTGCGGCGCTGCGTACAATAGGCGATCTCCCCTTCCGTGAACACGCGGCGGAGAAAACGCTGTCCGTATCGGTCGAATGCGCTCGCGATGCGCGGGATGTCCGTGGCATCGATGCCTAATCCGAGGATCGTCATGGTGCAGCCCCAGCCTAGCGATGGTTTCGAATGGACGCAAGCCGGATGGGGGCCGGTCCTGCGATGCCGTCCGCTCGCGGACATCGCCGATCACTTTTTCACCGTGGGAAATCTCGAGCTGCGGGACTCGCACCACGAGTGGGACGCCGTCGCCCGCGAGATCGGCCTCGACTTCGATCGTGTCCTGCTGCTCCGGCAGGTGCATGGAAACGACGTGTCGGTTGCGCGCAAGGGTCAGTACGTGGCCGGCCCGAGACCCGAGGCGGACGCGGCCGTCACCGACGATCCAACCATCGCAATCGGAGTGCGCGTCGCCGACTGCGCGCCGATTCTGATCGGCGATCGCCGGAGACACGTCGTCGGCGCCGCGCATGCGGGGTGGCGCGGTACGGGGGATCGCGTGGCAGTGGCGGCGGTGGAAGCAATGCGTGAGCGGTTCGGATCGCGTCCAGACGATCTGGTTGCCGCTATCGGTCCGTGTCTTGGCGCGTGCTGTGGGGAGGTTGGACCGGAGGTTCTCGAACGATTCCGCGAGGCAGGCCACCGGACGCACGAACTGACGCGATGGTTCGCGTCAGGGCGCGGCGATCGCCTGCAGCTCGATCTTCCGCGGGCGAATGGCGATCAGCTCGCCGCTGCCGGGGTGCCGCCCTCGCAGATTCATCTCTCCGGCCTGTGTACGAAATCGTGTCCCGAGATTTTTCATTCGTATCGGGTAAGGAAGGAACACGCCGGTCGGATGGTAGGAATCATTCGCGTGAATGCGGAAATGCTGAATGTTGAATTCTGAGTGCTGGATGAAAACACAACGCCGAACGCAAGAGCGTTCGGCCAATTCAGCATTCAGCACTCAAAATTTTCAGGATTCACACTACCGTCGATGTACGCGACGACGATCACCGGTCCGAGGGTTGAGCCGAGTCGCCAGGCGCGGCCGCCGGCACGAAATACAGGATTCGCGTGCAGCTGTCGCACTGGGTCAGCATGTCGTTGCGGCGCACATCATTGAACTTCTGAGGCCGGAGCCGCACGTGGCAGACCGTGCACAGGCCGTCTCTCGCCTCCGCCACCGCGACCCCTTTGCGCCCGTGCGCGATCCGTTCGAACAGCGACAACGCCTCGCGCGGGAGCAACGCCACGAGCTCGGCCCTCGCCGCCGTCAGCCTCCCGATCTCCTGCTCGAGCGCACTGCGTTCGGCATCCAGCAGTTTCTGCTCGCGGGCGACCTCGGACTGTTCTGTCTTCATCGCGGTTTCGGCAGCCTTGAGCTCCGACGCGAACACTTCCGCCCGTTCCATGTGTTCGAGCAGCTTGTCCTCGTGCGCGCGCACCTCCTGCTCGGCGACGGCGATCTCCTTCTGCATCGCCTGGTATTCCTTGTTCGTCTTGACTTCCATCAACTGCCCCTTGAATTTGGACAGTCGACTTTGAACCGCCGCCACTTCCTTTTCGACTTCGCGGCGCGCCGCCTGATCCGCCGCCATTCGCTCCTTGACCGCATTCAAGGCCGCGGACTTGTCGGCCAGGCGCGCTTCGAGCGCATGCTGCGCCGCCGGCAGCTCGGCGATCCGGCGCCGCGCCCGGTCGGCGGCGAGATCAAGGTCCTGAAGCTGTATCAGATGTTGAAGGTCTGGGTGCATCAATAGCAATTGCTGATCTCTGATTGTTGATTGCTGATTGTTGTTGATCAAATCAGCATTCAGCAATCAAAAATCAGCAATGGTGGTGGGCCCACCAGGATTCGAACCTGGGACAGGCCGGTTATGAGCCGGCGGCTCTGACCGCTGAGCTATGGGCCCAAACACGTGTTTCTACGTTCTGCCTTCGAGGAACGCCCGCAGTTTCCGTGAACGCGAAGGGTGCCGCAGTTTCCTGAGCGCCTTCGCCTCGATCTGACGGATCCGCTCGCGCGTTACGGCGAAGCTCTGGCCGACTTCTTCGAGTGTGTGCTCGCTGCCGTCGCCGACACCAAACCGCATCTTGATCACTTTTTCTTCGCGCGGCGTCAGCGTCTTCAACACCGAGTCGGTCTGTTCCTTCAGATTCAGGTTGATCACGGCATCGGAGGGGGAGACAACCTGACGATCCTCGATGAAATCGCCAAGGTGCGAATCTTCCTCTTCCCCGATCGGCGTCTCGAGCGAGATGGGCTCCTGCGCAATCTTGAGAACCTTGCGGACCTTCGAGACCGGGATGTCCATCCGCTTGGCGATCTCTTCGGAAGTCGGTTCGCGGCCAAGCTCCTGCACCAGCGCGCGCGACGTCCGAATCAGCTTGTTGATCGTCTCGATCATATGGACCGGGATGCGAATCGTCCGGGCCTGGTCCGCGATCGCGCGGGTAATGGCCTGTCGAATCCACCAGGTCGCGTAGGTCGAGAACTTGTAGCCGCGCCGGTACTCGAACTTGTCGACCGCCTTCATCAGGCCGATGTTGCCTTCCTGGATGAGATCGAGGAACTGCAGACCGCGGTTCGTGTACTTCTTCGCAATCGACACGACCAGCCGAAGGTTCGCCTCGACGAGCTCTTTCTTCGCCTGTTCCGCCTGAATCTCGCCGCGCGCGATGGTTTCCAGCGTGCGCATCAACTGATCCGGCGTCTCTTCCAGGTCGTCGGCCATCGTCTTGACGTCGACCTTGAGCTCCTTCTGCTGCCTGACGAGATTCTTTTTTTTCCTCTTCTTTGAGCCTGCTCTTCTTGTTCTTCGGATTGACCTGCCGCTCGATATGATCGATCTGCCGCTTGACGCGCATCACCGCTTCGACCTTTTCCTTGATCTCGTCGATCAGGCGGCGCTTGATGTTTTCGGTAAACTCGATCCTGCGGATCAACTTCGACAGTTCGACGCGTGCGCGCAGCGACTCCCATCGGACGCGACGAAACTTGCGCTTGTCGCGTGTGGTCGCCCCGCGCGGAGTCTTATCGAGCTTCTCCTTGCACTTCTCGACGCCCTGCCACGCTTTGCGCACCGCGTCGATCTGGCGCATCACCTGTTTCTTGCGGTCGTCGATCTTTTCGTCGGTCAGCTCCTCGTCAACGAACGTGACCAGCTCGCGAATGCTGCGTTCGTCCGCTTTCAGATGGTCACCCATCTGGATGATCACGCGCGCCACCGTGGGGGTTCGTGAAATGGACTTGATGACCGCCAGCTTGCCGCGCTCGATTCGCTTCGCGATTTCGACTTCACCTTCGCGGGTGAGGAGTGGAACCGTCCCCATCTCGCGCAGGTACATCCGCACCGGGTCGTTGGTCTTGTCGAGCGCCCCCGGCGTGAGATCGAGCTCGAGCTCCTCGGCACCTTCTCCCGTGCGATCGAGCAGCTTGTCTTCGCGGTACTTCTGCTCCGAGTCGACGACTTCGATGCCTGCACTGCCGAACGTGCTGAACAGGTCATCGAGCTCGTCCGAGGACGTGATGTCGGCGGGGAGCAGTTCGTTGACTTCGTCGTAGAGCAGATAACCCTTCTCTTTACCGATAGAGATGAGCTGCCTCACCTCATCGTATTTTTCTTCGATCGACAACGGGAGATCTCCTTTGCCCAGCGCCTTGCTTCCGCTTCCAGATGCCATGATCACTTCGCCATTTCCTGATTCATTGCGTCAATTTGTCGTTTCAAGCCAATCTGCCGCATTCCGAGCTCGTCGATCCGTCCATCGTGGCTCGGAACGCCCTGCTCGAGCAAATTCGCCAGCTGCCGCTCTACGGCGGTCCGTTCACGAACGAGACAGTGTTTTCGAAGTTCCAGCACGCAATCGGTCAGGATTCGCGCTGGCGCTTCCGGTTGGATGGAGATCGATTCGACCAATCGGACCTCCTCTTTGCTTAGACGCTCGAGGAGCGTCTGAGGTAAGGATGAAGGGGGACAGGCATGCAGGGATCGCGCCTGCCGAAGGATATCCGCGCTGGCCAATCCCTCCAACTCCTCATCTTTCAGGTCCCCGACCACCCCGGCGGCCTGTTCCGGCGCCCGCATAATCGCCCAAATAAGGCCACGTTCTGCTGGTTTGACCTGCGCCACGGCCGAGATCGTCCGGTCCGCGACGGTCGTTTGCCGCTGAACCGCCGCTTTCCTGATCTCCGCCCGGACCACCTCTTCTGTAATCCTCGCTTTGTGCGCCAATCTGTCGGCGAATTGGTCACGCGCCGCGGCATCGGGGATCCGTGCGGCGACGCTGAGCATCGCGTTCAGGAATTCCCGCCTGCTTTCGTCTTTCGAAAGGTCATGTCCGGTGGCCGCACGGTCCAGCAGATATTCGAGATACGGCCGCGAATTCTTGAGCCGATCCTGATATGCCGCCGCACCTGAGTTCCTGATAAACGTATCGGGGTCGCCGCCCGCTGGCAACATGGCGACGTTCACCTGGAACCCCTCGGCAACCAACAGTTCGGACGACCGGGCGGCTGCCCCCTGACCCGCCGGGTCGGGATCAAAACTGAGGACGACTTTCGCGGCAAATCGTTTCAGTAGCCTCGCCTGCGCGACGGTCAGGGCCGTCCCCGAGGATGCCACCACGTTCGTAATTCCCGCTTGGTACGCTTGCGCCAGGTCGAAATATCCCTCGACCATCACGGCATGTTTCGCCCGGGTGATCGATGCTTTGCTCAGATGGAGCCCATAAAGCGTCCGACCTTTGACATAAATCGGCGTTTCCGGCGAATTCAGATACTTTGGCTGCTGGCCGGAATCCATCGCGCGCCCGCCGAAGGCCACGATCGTCCCATTGTCGCGGCAGATAGGGATCATGAGCCGATTCCGGAAAAGATCGACCGTCGTCCCCTGGCCTCGCTCCACCACGAGGCCGCTTCGAAGCAGCATCGGCAGGGCGAATCCTTCTTTCAGCAGCCGCGCCTTCACGCCTTCTCGGGTTGACGGCGCATATCCGGCGCCAATCAATTCGATGGTCTCTGGCGTCAATCCGCGATCCCGCAGTTGCCGGCGGGCCGCCGCCCCCGCAGGAGTCGCCAGTTGCTCGCGGAACCATGCCGCTGCGACTTCATGCGCCTTCAGAAGCGAGTCCCGCTCCTGCTGCCCTTCGCCATCGTCCTTCGAGTGCTCTGCCTCCGGAACCGGGAGACCGAAACGGCCGGCGAGCTGCCGGACCGCCTCCGGGAAGGTGACCTTGTCATAGAGCTCGACGAACTTGATCACATCGCCGCCGACGGCGCAGCCAAAACAGTGAAAGACGCCGCGGTCCCCGTTCACGTGAAACGACGGGGTTTTCTCACCGTGAAACGGGCAGAGCCCCTTCCACTCGGCGCCGCTGCGTTTGAGCGGCACGCGTTCCTGAATCACCTGCACGATGTCCGCGTGCGACTTCAGGTCATCAACGAACCGTGCTGGGAATAAAGCCATTCCTGATTGAAGACTGCCGATTGCGGATTGCCGATTTCCTGATTGGCGATTGTCGATTGAGAGTGTCGATTGAGATTGTCGATTGAGAGTGTCGATTGAGAGTGACGATTGAGAGTGTCGATTGCTGATTGAGACTGCCGACTGTAGATTGAGCAGGCTGCAATCCACAATCACAATCTGCAATCCGCAATCACAATCTGCAATCTACAATCACAATCTGCAATCAAGCAATCCGCAATCCGCAATCAAGCAATCCGCAATCATCAATCCGCATTCCGCAATTCTCTTAGTCTTTAAACTCCACCACCGTGACCCCGCCGCCGCCCTGATTGTCGGGAGCGGCCGCGAAGTGGGCGACGTAGGGGTGTGTTCGCAGAAACTCCCCAATCGCGCGACGGAGCTGGCCAGTGCCGTACCCATGAATGATTCGCACCGATTTCAACTCACTCAGCATCGCTTCGTCGACAAATTTCTCGACTCGCGAGACGGCTTCGTCCGCGTGCGAGCCGATGACGTTCAACTCGGTGAGCGAACCGTCGCGGGGCTGCAGGTCCACGTTGACGCGGACTCGCGACGGCTGCGCGCTGACCGCCGCGGCGGGCGTCACGACCCGAAGTTCGTCGACGCGCGCCCGGAGTCTCTTGCCGCGAACATCCACTTCCGCCTCGCGATCGTGCAGTGACTGCACGACACCCTCGAGACCGAACGCGCCAACCAGCACGCGATCTCCAACCGAGGGTACGCGCTCTGGTCTGGTTCTCTCCGCCGTCTCGGCATCCGGTTGCGACGGCGCGCGCAAGCGGCTTCCGATCGCCTCGATCGCGGCGCGCGCCTCGGCGCGGGCGGCGCCGGTATCGCCGGTCGATACCAGCCGAGGGGCCATCCGGCGTTCTGCCTCGGCCGCCAGCGCATCGGTCCGCGTCTTCAACGCATTGACGACATCGTCGATCTCGCGACGCGCGTCACGAAGACGCTCCTCGATCCGCTCGTCCAGTTTTCGTTTGAACGTCTCCTCGCGATTGCGCAGCTCCTGCTCGCGCTGCTGCAGCCGCCCCGCTTCGCCGGCAAGAGTCTCGCGCTCGCGTGCCGCAAGCCGCCGCTCGTGATCGAGAGCCTGCATATCGCGCTCGATTTTCGCCAGATGTTCGGCAAGCTGCGTCTCGCGCGCCGTGCGATACGCGCGAGCCTGTGCGATCACATCGGCCGGAAGCCCGAGACGGTTCGCGATTTCCAGGGCCAGACTGCTGCCGGGCGAGCCGTAGTTCAGGCGATACGTCGGTGCGAACGTCTCCGGGTTGAAACCGAACCCTGCGGCCATGACGCCTTCGGTGGTCGAGGCATACGACTTCAACGCGTCGTAATGAGTGGTCGCCATGACCGTCGCTCCACGCCGGCGGAAGTGATCGATGATCGCCATCGCGAGCGCGCCGCCTTCGACCGGATCGGTCCCGGCTCCGGCCTCGTCGAGCAACACGAGCGAGGGAAGCACGAACGCCCGGTCCATCCCGACGATGTTGGCAATATGACCGGAAAACGTGCTCAGGCTCGCGGAAATCGATTGCTCGTCGCCGATATCGGCGAAGACCGATCGATACACGGGGATCTGCGATCCTCCGGCAACCGGAATCAGCAGTCCTGCCTGCGCCATCAACGCCAATAGTCCCGCAGTCTTCAACGCCACGGTTTTTCCACCAGTGTTCGGACCCGTGATGACGAGAACACTGATCGGCGGAATAAGAACGATGTCAACAGGAACGGGACTTCGCGAACCGGGATCCGGGGCGACGTCGCCTTCCGAGACATCGCTGCTGATGTGGCGTCGCACCTCTGGGATGAGCAGCGGGTGCCGCGCGGCTCGTAATTCGAGTCGTCCGTCAACGGCAATCGCAGGCTCGACGCCATCTACCAGCCGTGAAAAACGGGCCCGTGCGTGCAGAACATCGATCTCGGCCGCCGCGCCGACGGTGCGCTTCAAATCTCCGCCGCGGCGCCGGAACATATTCGTCAGATTCAGGAGAATGCGCCGGACTTCCTCTGCCTCCTGCTGTTCGAGCGCGACGATGTCGTTGTTGATCTCGACGGTGCTGAGCGGCTCGAGAAACAGGCTGGCACCGCTGCCCGAGCTGCCATGGACGATTCCGGGGATCGCGCCTCGATGTTCGGATCGCACGACCAGCACATAACGGCCGTTGCGATCGGTCACGATCTGCTGCTGCAGGTATTTCGACGTGTCCTTGCCGCGCAAGTACGATTCGAGTGTCCCGCGCAGCCGGGTTCGTTGCTTCCGAAGCCGATCGCGGAGCATCTTCAGCTCCGGACTTGCGTCATCCAGCACTTCTCCGGACGGATCGATCTTGCGGCGAATATCGGTAATCTCCGCTTCAAACGACATCACCGCATCGGCAATACGCCGCAGCCATGGCACCGCGCCGGCGCGACGGATTGACGCGCAGGTCGTATCGATCGAGGTGAGAAATGCGCCGAGCGCGAGGAGGTGCACCGCTTCGAGCGCGCGCCCCTCGACCCCGATCGAATCGACAATGATTTCGAGGTCCGGCCCCGCCTGAAGGGTGATCTCGTTGTCGCCGAGAAACCTCACGGTTTCGGCTGTCGCCGACAACGCGTCTGCGACGGCATCGGGATCGGTACCCGGCACGAGCGCCGCCAGGCGCCGCAACCCTTGTGGAGTGAGCGCGTAGCGGCAAACTGCCTCGACGATCCGATCGAATTCGAGGGCCCTCAGGGCGCCAGCGTGCATCGGAATGACTGCTTAGGAAGATTGACCTGCGGACAGGGAATCTTTGAGTATAACGTAAAGCCTAGGCTTGATCCAGCCGGCACGACGCGCTGCTGAAGCGGCGCGCTACGGGCGATCGGCTGCAGATCAGCACCCGCGTAGCGCGGCGCTTTAGCGCCGCGCCATTTCAAGGCAGATGATTTATCGCGCTCGCGACGGCGGCCGCGCCAAAGCCGTTGTCGATGTTGACGACACAAACGCCGCTGGCGCAACTGTTCAGCATTCCCAGAAGCGCGGCAATGCCGCCGAAACTCGCTCCGTAGCCAACGCTGGTCGGCACGGCAATCACCGGAACATCGACGAGTCCGCCGACGACGCTGGGCAGCGCGCCTTCCATTCCGGCCACCACGATGACGACGTGTGCGGCGTTGAGGCGCGACTGTTCGGCAAGGAGCCGATGCAGACCGGCGACGCCGACGTCATACAGGCGATCGACCTGATTGCCCATCATGTCCGCCGAGATCACCGCTTCTTCCGCCACCGGTAAATCCGCCGTCCCTGCGGCAGCGACGAGAATCGTCCCACGACCGGAAGGGAGCGCGGCCGTACGCAGTGTAATGGTTCGCGACTGTTCATGAAACGATGCAGCCGGCACGCGACGATGCACCGCTTCGAAGGCTTCGAGATTCGTTCGTGTCACGAGGAGGTTGTGCCCCGCGGCAACGATCCGTTCTGAAATTAGGGCGATCTGCTCGGGAGTTTTGCCGGGCCCGTACACCACCTCGGGGAACCCCTGGCGCACGCTTCGATGGTGATCGACGCGCGCAAACTCGAGGTTTTCGTAAGGCGACTGGCGCAAATATTGTAGGAGTTGCTGATGTGCCGACTCGGGCGTCAGCGTTCCAGAGTGCACGTCATCGAGCAGCGCCCGCAGTTGAAGCCGGTTCATGAGCGGACGGGACGCGGTGCCGACGTTGATCTCGCAAACGGCTGAGCTGTAATATTATCGTTTGTGATCTGTGACGGATTCATTCCTATATGACGCCTGTTGAGACGCTGATCCTCGTCCTGTATTTCTTCGTGCTCAGCATTCTGGCTATCTACGGGTGGCACCGCTATTACCTCGTGTATCTTTACACGAAACATAAGGGTCAGGCGCCGGTCCCGCCGCCGGAACTCCCGAATCTGCCGCGAGTTACGGTGCAGTTGCCGATCTTCAACGAGATGTACGTCGCCGACCGGCTGATCGATGCCGTCTGCGAACTTGATTATCCGGCCGATCTTCTGGAAATTCAGGTCCTCGACGACTCAACTGACGAAACGACGTCAATTGCCGCGCTTGCGGTGCGTCGTCACACCTTACGCGGTGCCGACATCCGCTACATGCACCGGGTCGATCGGACCGGATACAAAGCCGGCGCGCTCGAGGCCGGCCTCGCCGAAGCAACCGGCGAATTCATCGCAATATTTGACGCCGACTTCATTCCGCCGAAAGACTTCCTCAAGCGGACGCTCCCGTACTTTGGGACCGACAGCCGCATCGGGATGGTGCAAGCGCGATGGGGACACATCAACCAGGATTATTCGCTGCTGACGAAAATCCAATCGATCCTCCTCGATGCGCATTTCGTGTTGGAACATGGCGCGCGCAACCGCTCCGGGTGTTTTTTCAACTTCAACGGCACCGCCGGTGTCTGGCGGCGGGAAGCGATCGCGTCTGCCGGCGGCTGGCAGCACGACACGCTGACCGAGGATCTCGATCTCAGCTATCGCGCGCAGCTTGCCGGCTGGCGTTTCGTTTTCCTGCCCGACGTCGTCTCTCCCGCGGAAGTCCCGGTGGAAATGAACTCGTTCAAGTCGCAGCAGCACCGGTGGGCCAAGGGATCGATCCAGACCTGCATGAAGCTGCTTCCGCGCATCCTTCGTTCAAAACAGCCGCTCGGCGTCAAGGCAGAAGCGTTCTTTCATCTGTCGGCGAACTTCAATTACCTGTTGATGTCACTCCTCTCGATCCTCATGTTCCCCGCGATGTGGGTCCGCTACACCATGGGATGGACCGAGATGCTGATCATCGACGTGCCATTGTTCTGCGCCGCGACGGCATCAATTGCCGTCTTCTACGTGAAGGCGCAGCGCGAGTTGTATGGCGACTGGCGGCAGCGGTTGAAGTACCTGCCGTTCCTGATGTCGATCGGTATCGGTCTGTCGGTCAACAACACGCGTGCGGTGCTCGAAGCACTGTTCCACAAACAGAGCGAGTTCGCGCGGACGCCGAAGTACGGGATCGAGCAGGACAGCGACGAGTGGGTAGGTAAGAAGTATCACCAGTCGGTTGGCGTGCAGCCGATCATCGAACTCGCGCTGGGCTTGTACTTCACCGCCACCGTGTTCTACGCGTTGGTCAACCAGATCTATGCGACGCTTCCGTTCCTGATGCTCTTCCAGATCGGGTTCCTCTACACTGGGCTCCTCTCAATTCTTCAGCAGTACACTGGCGAGAGCGTGATGCTCAAAACGCCAGAAGTGGCAAAGTGATTTGCTGAAAATTGTTGAATGCTGATTGCTGAACGTTGAATGGCGGCGGCCAGAGCCTCTGCCGCGTCCGGTTCAAGCCGCGTTGGCGACCGTAGGGCCGGGTCTGACGACCGCGGCTAAGGCGCCATTCAGCATTCAGAATTCAGCAATCAGCATTTCCAGTATCATTTCTCCATGACCACCGAAGCGAAGCCCAAGGGCGGACTCGAGGATGTCGTCGCGGCGTCCTCCGCCATCTGTTATCTGGATGGCGACCGCGGGGTGCTGGCGTATTTCGGTTACGACATCCACGACCTCGCCCGCTCGGTGTCGTTTGAAGAAGTCTGTTATCTCTTGTGGCATGGCCGGCTGCCGAATCGCGCCGAACTGGGCGATCTGCAGTCCCAGTTGGCCGCCGCCCGTCCGTTGTCCGAGCCGATTCTGCGGCTGATGAAACAGCTGCCTGCGTCGGACGGGATGGACGTCCTGCGCACGCTGACCTCGGCGCTGGGGCAGTACGACCCCGAGGCGGGAGACAGTTCGCCTGCCCGAATTATCGAAAAGCTGTCCGGCTGACCGCGCAGCTTGGCAGCATCGTCTCCACCCACGGACGCATGCACGCCGGCGGTGGTCCGATTCAGCCAGACCCCGCGCTCGGACACGCGGCGAACTTCCTCTACATGTTGACGGGCAATCGTCCGAATGCTCTATCGGTTCATGCATTCGACGTCCTTTGGTGCTGCACGCCGATCACGAATTGAATGCCTCGACGTTTGCCGCGCGCGTCGCCGCTGCGACCCTCACCGACCTGTATTCCGCAATCGTCGCGGCGATTGGTACGCTCAAGGGGCCGCTGCATGGCGGCGCGAATGCGGACGTGATGCGGCTCTTGATCGACATTGGCCCGGACGCACCGCCCGAACGGATCGACGAGGCGATTCGCGCCAAGCTCGCGAAGAAGATCAAGATTCCCGGGTTCGGCCACCGCGTCTATCGCACCGAGGATCCGCGTGCCACGCACCTGCGGCGGATGTCGAAGGAACTTGGCGAGCGCGCCGGCAACACGCGGTGGTTCGACATGTCGCAGCGGATCGAGAACCTGGTGAAGGGCGAGAAGAAGCTGAATCCAAACGTCGACTTCTATTCGGCCTCGACGTATTACACGCTGGGCATTCCGATCGATCTATTTACGCCAATCTTCGCGGTCAGCCGAATATCGGGCTGGGCCGCCCACTGTCTCGAACAGTACGCGAACAACCGGCTGATTCGTCCACGCACCGACTACATCGGTCCGCCATATCCGCAGACCGTCCTACCGATTGAGCAGCGGTAATTTTGCGGGTGCCGGCGCTCGATCCCTTCGCGGGCGCCGGACCCTCGCGAACTCCGCCAACTCACGAATTCACCAATTCACCAATTCACCAATTCACCAATCCCTTAGGTCTTCTTCTTCGGCGGCTTGAACGCTTCCTGCACCTGTTTCCTGATGTCCTTGTAGTTCTTCGACGCGAGTTTTTCTTCATCCTTCGTGAGAATCCGGAACGGCACCCGAACCAGGCTCTTCTCGAACTGGACGTTCAGCCAGTGCTGACCGTATTTGATGCCGCCGGGGACTTTGAAGTACAGCCGTCCGAGGCAACCGCGCGTGGAGCTCAATTCCACCTCGCTCCACGACATCGCCGGACTGCTCAAGTCGCTGAAGAAACCGATCCGGCATGCCTGCGACGCATTGGGTGGGAAATAGTTGATCGAGTCGCGGGCGACTTTTGCCCGGTTGTCGAGTGCGGCGAGGTTCGCTTTGCGGTAGTCGTCGACCGAGGCCAGCGGTATTTTCGTTCCGCCGGGTGTGTCGAGCGACAGCGCGTCACGCTTTAGGGCGTAATTCGGAACGCCCTCTCGGAGCGTCGCGCCCATCTCGAGCAGCATCCACTCGTCGCCAACCGACATGTTCGCCGTTTTATAGCCGATGATCGCGTAGCCTTCGTTGTTGTAGGCCGCGCGAACGAACAGGCCTTCAATGGTCATGACCTGCGGCACGCCCGCCTGTGGGATCTTGACGGTTGGTTTTTCCTGCTGCGCATTTGCGCCGACCGGCGGCACCGCCGGGCTAAATGCGACGAGACTCGCGACCGCGAGCGTGATCGCGTAAAGACTTTTCATGGTTCCCCTCCTGGACCAACTGAGCTGTATCTCCCGATATTACCCCTAACCGGTGAACAAAACCGGTAGCGCGCGGTAGGATTTGCGGTCCACGGCTGCGCCGCCGCTACGGCGACGTCGCACCGAGGCGCACTGACGCCGATTACGCGAACGCGGAC
>Ga0170475_106626800_pt1 | contig 15945 bp, 17 predicted proteins | sample Soicark_Litter_5_FD_111474 | JGI IMG/M metagenome (GOLD analysis project Ga0170475, IMG submission 111474) | Avena fatua rhizosphere microbial communities from Hopland, California, USA. Combined Assembly of 48 SPs
ATCCAAAAAATTTTATTGAAAATCATGCGGAAAAAAAACGATTAGGTCTTCTTCCTGAAACACCTAAGAACATGGGTAATTATAAGGGTAATCCAAAAAATTTTATTGAAAATTATGCGGAAAAAAAACGATTAGGTCTTCTTCCTCCTAGACGACCTGGTTTATGATTTACAAATAAAAAAAATGCTGTAAATAAATTAACTTTTAGTAGTAGACCTGTGTGGAAAATGAAGCCTTACGATAAAACAAAATTTCTAAAGTTTAAAACTTTAGATGAAAAAATTTTATCTTTGAAACAGGGTTTTAAAAAACCTGCTATTCCTCTTCGAAAAAAGCTTGGTTTGGTTTACAAAGTACAAAAATTAGAAAGAAATTTGCGGAATAAAAATAGTAAGTTTTTGGGTAGTTTAAAGAAAGTACAAGATTTTAAAAAACGAAAGAAGATATTTTTTCTTGCTAAAGACGCTGCCAAACGGAGTAAAAATACATTTTGTGTGGAACCCTCTAAAGAGTTTAGATCTTTAGGAAAGTTAGCTCTTTCATTGGAGAAGCGTTCTTTGATGTCGATTAATAACGTTAAATTATCTCCCCTTTTTGATTCATTTTCAAAATTAAAGAAAATAAGACGTTATTCTTTCCATAAGTTATTTTTGCAAGGTTCTCCTTATTTTTCTTCCTTTCAATCTAAATTTTCTTCTTTATCCTCTGATTTATTAGTTCATTCAACAAGGATAAATTCCGGTTCATCGTATTCAAAGTTTTCGCCGATTGTGAAGGTATTTGCTGATGCAAATAATGGGGATCATTCACTTGCTCTTAAAGTACTTCTAAACAATGCGAATAAAAGCGCTTCTGTATACCATACACAGAGGGTGGCGTTTTTTAAAGAATTGAATCGGTTAAAAATTGTTAATTATAGGCCGAGTTGCCATGAGCATCTTCTTACTAAACCAGTTCCAAACATAACTCCCTATATGTTAGATTTATTTGCTCTTAGAGCAGCAAGACGTATTATTAAAAAAGTTAATATTTTATTGTCACAAAAATCTTATTTTAATTTAATTTTGCCTAAAAATAAAAAAGATATTGTAAAAAGCTGGATATATAAGTCTCGAACGATGAATTCAATTCAAATTTTTTCAAAATTTAGAAAAAGATCGTTGCAGAATTATTTTTCTAAGAATTCTTCTGCCTTTTCCTTTGTCGGTAAGCATGCGGTTACTGAGATTTTTTCGTCTTTTTCCTTTTCATTGAGTAAATTTTTTTCTTTACTTCCGTCTACTTACACGTGTATTGAAAAAACTAATTTTTATCTAGATAAGGGTCACAAGTATTCTGTTGTTCAGCCTATTAGTAATGAATCCTCCAGTCGAACTTTAAGTCCTATTATTTTATCAAAAAGTTTACTGTCGTCTTTTCATTTATATCCTTATGAATTGTTAACAGTAGAAATGCCAGATTTATACCCAATTGGAAGAGTTATTAATGATTCTTTATTTTATGTTCCTAATACGTTTGGTTCTACATCATTTACATCTGATATAAAGGAAGATTTGACGAGTTATTGGTCTAAATATATGACGCGTAGGCGTTTATACAGGTATCGTTTACGTTTCTATTTAAACAAATCAACTTTATGAAAACGTAGAAGTTACAGAGGACGCAGACGAAAGACGTCAATAAAATGATTTTTACGACGAGCTAAAGCTGGTTTAAAAATGATGAAGCAGCGTTTACTTTCTTTGCCAATTTTTCCTTATTTTCTTTATTATCCGATTAGGTTTATTAATTTAATGAGTATTTCTATATCAGTTATGTATAATACTGTTAATAGCAAGGTTAAAAGTTTACAATCTAATTTATTAGTTTTTAATAAATCTTTTAATTTAAGTATTTTTGAGTTTCTTCCTTTTATTACACATTACGTGAAGCATATTTTTAGACAATATATTATTGTACCACAATCAATTTATGATTATTATTATCAAAGTAATTTATATAATTCTTTGTTAAATAGTATTTCTATGCACCTTTCAGTATTACATCATTATCCGATTTCTTACCATTATGAAGCTTTCTTGGGCAATTTATATCGGCCGAATATGTTTTATTTTTTTAATAATAAGTTAATTCCGTATATAGTTCATTCTGATTTTGTGGACCCGATTGTTCTTACAAAATTTTTGGATGATAATAAAATTAAATCTAGAGTTTCGGATTTTTTTATTAAGCCTGTTACACCTTTTTCTACTTACTTATCAAGTGATACAGTTAAAACCACATTTTCCCAGACTGATAAGAGGTGTAAAAAAGTTGTTTCTTTTAGTAATGTTAAAGAGTTCAGTAAATTTAAAATTTCTAAACAATCCAAATATTTTGATTTATTTAGAAGTTTTTTTAATTTTAACAATCTTTCTATTATGGATAAAAAGATAATAAAAATAGAACAACGCCCTTTGAAAAAGATACCCCTGTCTTCATATATATCCTTTTTTCTCCAGAAAAATGATTCACTTAAGAAGGCTGTTCAAGGGGGATCAGATTTTAGTTTGGAGTTACAGAAGGAGCGAATTATTAATACTTCTGATTACATTTCTAATTTGACTTCGTTTAATGATTTATTAGTATTGAATAAAAATGAATAAAAATTATATTAATTTTTTGTCTAATTTGAGTAGTAACAATATAAATAATAAATTTTTGTTTTCTTTATTAAAAAATAGTCCTAAATTTTCAAATACAAAATTACGTTTAAATACGTTTTCTAAATTTTTTATTATCGGTAAATTTTCTAAAAAAAAATTATCATTTTCAACGTTGGGTAATAAACATTCAATAGTTTCCAACGTCGCAAATTTATATTCTGAATTTCGGCCTAAATCTCGTTTTTTTTTCTTTCGTTATAAATTTTCTTTAAAAAGAAAAAAATTTCAACCTTTAAAATTTTATCGTGTAATGAATCCTTTTTTTAAATTAGGTAAATTGTATAATAAAAGGGTAGAAAAAATCGTGGAGTTTATAAGGCAGAAAAAATTATCTAATATAAAATTTACAAAGAAAGAATATTTTTTTTATACACCTTCTATTATTTTTCACAAGAATCAAAGAGTAGATTTGTTTGAATTTACTAAATTAAATTCTGTTTCGAAGAATGAATCGAAGAATTTTTTATCTATAAATAGAAATATTTCGGTTTTCTATACATTTTTTTCTTTTTTTAATGTTAATACATTTGTTCTCTTATATCTTTTTTGTACGTTTTTTTATATAGTTGCAAAAAAAAATATTGATGCGTATTTGTTTAGTAATAATTATCCTATTTGGCACAGTTATTTTGGGCACAGTTTTTCTTTGGGTAAGTTTTTACCATCTTTTGCACCCTTATCTAGCAGATCGGTTTTTTTTAGTTTAAAAAAGGGTCAGTTTAGTAATAATACAACTTGTCTTGAAAATGGTTCTTCTTCTTCACCTTTATTGATAAACCCAAAACATCAAAGAAAACTTCTTTATAAAAAAATTAAAATAAATAAAATTTTCTCTAATATCAGTATTAATTTTGGGTTATTTCATTTAATACCTGTTTTATTGGAAGAGGAATTATACAAAAATAAAAAATCTGTATGACAAACAAATAGTCGACAATTTTTTTTCCAACGAAGTATTTTAAATGAGGGCACTTCAAATTATAAATTTTTTTCTTTTCAGCGTAGACATTCTTTAAACAGTTTTTATTATTTAAAAAAAAAAATTTAGATCAGAAATTTCAAAAAAATCATATAGATTTTTAACTTCACAATTTGAGAAATCTATTTCCGTTCACTTTGATTCTTTACAAAATAGAAAATTAAATCTTTTTTTTTACTTTGTATAAAAAATCTTTAAATATTTCTTCATTTTTCTTATTTAATAAGTATAATCGCGTATATAGAAAACGAAAAGATGTTTTTCGAGAAAGATTATGAACATGACCTTCATCCTTTTCCCATGCATTTTCTTTTAAATTGTTTAAACAGGATAGTTTATCTACAAGTATGCATAGACCTACTTTTAGGAAAAGAGCCCATTATAAAAAACCTGTTTTTCCTAATTATATTTCTAAAAATTTTCTGTGACAAAGTTTAAGACCACTTCGTGATAATCGTTTTTTTTTCAAAGATTTGTTGAAGAAATATTTTTCTATTCATTATAATATCACGGAAAAAGTTATTCCATCAACTGTTTCAAGAAGTCTTATTAAACGTCCATACCTTACTGTTAAAGAAAAACTTAAGAAACTCATTATCAACCGAACTAATCGTCGTAATAAAAAAAAGGCTTGAAGGGAACTTAAACGTAAAAGAAGGTCTGAATGAAATTTAATAGGTAAATCGAAGTCTTCCGCTATTGACCTTACTGAATCAGTTTCAAATGATGATAGAACCTTTTTTGAAGATAAACCTCTTATTGATGAGAATTTTTCTATAGATAATACTTTGGGTGAGTTAAACGAAACTATAAATGATACAATACAGTTAAGTGAGGAAGAGTTGAAGAGAATAGCTGAAGAAAAACGTCTTAAACGTTTATTAGAAAATACGGCAAAAGCTAACACTATGGTTAGTAACCTTGTTGAAAAATTTAATACAAAAATTGCATTTTTTAATAATAATAAATTACATTCTAATAAGAAGTTAGTGGGTAAAAAAGAAAGTTTATATCAGACAAAAACGGTTAAAAAGCTATTTTATATCCCCTTTTCTTTTTACTTACAAAGACTTTTTACGTCTGCATCTCTTAGACGGTTACCAAAACTTTTCTGAAAAAAAAAAAGAAATGATTTTTATAAATTTGCTTTTAGAAAAGATCAGACTTTCTTAAAATCTTCTTTAATTCGTTCGAAGTCAGTGTATCTGTTAAAATCTTTTTTTGATTTTTCTTCTTATATTGTTTCTAAATCCTCACTTTATAAAAAAAATAATGTATATAGTAGTTCTTTCAATAGGAATATTGTTAGAAAACCTTTTTCGGAAAATTTTCCATATGCTATATCTAAGAAGCTTCAAAAATTAAAGACAAATTATTACTCTGCCCCTTTACTATTTTATTCTAAAAATTCTTTTAGTAAATCAATACAAAAAGCTTTATCCCTTCTTTCAGCCGACTATATAGGAATTAATAATAATAGTAAATTTTTTAGAAATAATCTCCTTTTTCCTCATATGAAATCTAGTAAGATTTTTGGCTCTTACTATTACACTACTTCTCCTCTTATTTTAACGTATTTTAAAAATTTTTTACATAAAAGAAGGGGGGGCCAGAAAAAATGAAATGATAAGAAGTTATTTAAGTGGGTTAATTTTATAAATTTATTAAAATTATCTTTTTTCAAAAAAAAAAAAAAGTTTACCATATTTTAGAAAACAACAAGCTTCCTTTTTATGTCGTATAAAAAAAGTTTTTTTTGTTTTTTCGATATTAAAAAGTATAATTCTTTTATATCGCCCATTACGGCATTTTGTGTGTATTCAGTTCTATAAATCTTCTTGGTTTTATTTAATGTGAGAAGGTAAAGCTTATGTTATTAGTAATAGATTCCGTTCTTATATACTAAATTCTATTAAGTCGGGTTCGTTTAATATTACGACTTTTAAATACAAAAAATGTCTTACAGTAAAAAAGCAAATTAAAATTATTAGACTTTTTAGTGGGTATTTTACAAATAGGGGGTCTAAAAAAATTAATAAACTTAATCAGTATGCTCGTAAATATTCTACTAATTCTCTTTTTAAAAAACAGTTATCTCGTTTACGTATAAAGTGAAAAAATTACTCTAGTTCTTTTTTTAAAGCATCTTTGTTATATACAAAATACTCAAATAATGCTCTTCCTCTTAACAATATAAATAATAAATAATAACAAAAAATGGTAGTAAAAAAATCTTTTATTAAAAAAAATAACATTAATAAACTTTTCGAAACGAGAAAACAAATAGTAGCAATTTCACAGAAAAAAAAATCTGTTGTAAATCCACATAAAAAAATTATGCGTTTTATTGTAAAGAAAAAGTCTAAACCAAAACATACTCTAGTTTGGTTAAAGTGAAAAGAGGAAGACCGAAAAGAAAAAAATAAAGTTTATAAAGCCAAATATATAAAATGATTAAAACGTCGATACCGTTCTGGTTGGTATGGAAAAAAAGAAAAGAAAATCATCATCATTAAGTCGACTTTTAACCTCTTACGGGTGGACTAAACCGATTTATAGACGCCGTCCTTCAAAGTCAAATTTTATTTTATCTCTTTCATCTTATTCTCAATTTTTTGCGTTGAATAAAAAAAAAGCATTTTTTTAACAAACGTTTACACAACAAGAGAAAATATTTACCTAGGCGAGATCGGGAGTTATTAAGTTTGATTTTTTACCCCAACGGTTCTCATAAATTAGGTTTTATGCGTTCGCCTGGAGAAAATTTTGTTCGTTCAAAATATTCTTTATTACGTTCCCGCTGATCATTATATCGGGAGCGTCGTTATGCTAAAATGTTTCAACATCAATATTTTCGTTTATTAAATTATTCTTTTGAAGATATTTTTTCTATTGTTAAAAAAGATAATTTTTTTAGTCAGAACTATTTATTTTCAAAGTTAAAATCTAATTATGTTTTATATTATTATTCTAGTGTGATTTATAATTCTTATAATCGTTTTTATTTTTTGAAGAATGGTTTTTTTTAAAAAAATTCATCATTCAACCTTATATAGACGGTTTCGTTTACTTAATATTCTCGGTTGGGTTTTTTTTTACTGCGGTTTTTCGATGCTTAAACTTTGAAAAAAACGTTCTAGTAAATTCATTGTTGGGAGCGACAATAAACTTGTTTCTGATCTATTGTCCCCTGTAAATTCGCAGAATGTTAAATCAAAGAAACCAATATCACCTTCTCCCCAGCCTGTCTCCATAAATCAGTTATTGGTTTATCTTATTTCTCTTTTCTATTTTATAGATACTGGAGTGATGGGCCATTTCTTAACTATTATAAATACTTATGTAAAAGATCGGGCAGAGTTTGAAAAGGAGAAAGCAATTAGAATATCTAAACTGGACGTTGATGATTTTTTTGGAAAAAAAGTTATTGAGGAGGAACCTTTTGATGTGGATGACTCGGTTGTTTTTGATCTGAATAAATTTTTTGATTTTTCAAATAGAGAGTTTCGGTTTATTTCTTTAGATTATTTACTTCGTGGAGTATCGTTTTATGCGTACTATACTTGTCATTTTATTATTATTCTTTTTCAGTTAATTTATTCTATTAATTTTGGAAAAATTTTTTTTTTTTTAATGACGTATTCGTTTTTTCTTTTTAGTGAAAAACGGGGGGGTTTGCTTTATAATAGACCTGTTGTTGAGAATTTACATTTACGTAATGTAACAAAATCGAGTTTAATTCATAGCAATTCTTATTTTCATCCAAATGATTTTTCTCCTCGTTGGGTACATCATTTATATAGAGAAAAACAGTTTTTGGATCAGTCTACATTTTTATTCACTCATCCATCCTTAGCGCTTTGTTCGTTTTCAACAAAAAGTGATGTAATTTTGCATTCATCCATGTCATTTGATATCTCTTATAGACGTGATATGGCTTTTTTTTTTTTATCAGCTTTCAGTTGTTTTAAATATGTTTTATCTTTTTTTGTTTTAGATTTTATTTTTCGCCTTATTACTACGTTCAACACCTTAAAACGATTTGTACAAAATTTTTTTAAATTTATTTCTTCTAAATCTCATTTTAATAAAAAATGTTTTAGTATTTTTCGTCAATTTTACTCTCTATTTTTGTATTTGAAGTCTTTTATTACTTATTTGTTTAGTAAAAATTTAATTGAGTTTACTTTTCCAAAGCTTCCTTTTCCAACACGTTTCAATAAATTTGTTAATATGCGATTTCAACAAAATCATTCATCTTTTTTAAGCAATTCTTCAAAAAATGAATCTTTTATTAATACATCAATTGCTGATAGTTCGTCTATTCCTAACAATAGTCTTAAGATCAATGTTATCAAATCTTATAAAACGTTGAAAGACAAAAAGAGGGGTAGTAGATTTTCAAATAAAAAAGTAACTAAATCCAATTTTAATAGAAATGTTAGAAAAAATGGTCGATTCAATAATAAGTCTAACTTTAATAGATATTCTCAAAATATTAGAAGAAATAATCGATTTAATAATAATACTAATAAAAGGTTTAGTAATAATAATAACAATAATAATAACAATAATAATAACAATAAACGTAACTTTAATAAAAATATTCAAAATAATCGTAATTTTAAAAAATTTCATCGTAAATCCATTACTAAAAATTTACCAAGTAATTTGCTAATAAATTGACGAAGTCTAAAAAATTTTTTTCATAAGAAAGCTGGGCGTTATAATATGTTTGGGGTCAAGAGGTTATTTTCTTTTTTTAATTTTAAACGTGGTTCGGTTTATTTTTCGGCAAAACGGTCTACAAATAAGTATTTTTCTATTTATAAATATAGAAAAAATACATTTCGATTATTACATTTAAGTTATAAAAAACGTACATGTAAGTATAACAGTTATTTTTATAGTCTTGCTTCTAGTAAGAAATATAGAAAACGGAATTTGATGAAAAAGAGGAGACGATTTTATTTACACAATACCTCTATTAATTTTGCATATAATCGTTTTTACAAAAAAATCTCTGTTATACAGTCTGGGTACTCATGTTTATTTTATTTGTATAGACGTTTTTTAAGTTTATCTTTTTATAATTATGAACAACTTATTTTAAAAGAGGAGTCCAGATCCTCATTTATTATGTATTTAAAAACATTTAGTTTGGGGAATCGAAGGTATAAAAAAGTGTGAAATGCTAGACTTCAGCCAAAATTTTCGTGATCTTACGGTTTGGTTAGATTTTTTAATCCCCATTTTTTTAATTTTTGTTATGGTTATCTTTCGAATTATTTACGATCCATTTTGTATAGTACAGAAACTAAAAAGGAAAATTTTTATTTATTTGAACGACATTGCGTTTCAGATTGGGCCAAAATTAATCAAGAGTGGGAGATAGGCTATAAATTTAGTCGAATGGTGTCTAATACGAGTTTTGCTATAAATAAAATTCGACTATTTTCAATTCTCTTACGCCGATTACATTTACCGGCTAAAGTACGTTCACTTTTTAGTTCTGCTATAAGGAAATGTAGGCGTAATTTTGTTTTTTATGTTTTCAAACCACGTTTTAGCCGTGCAAGAGGTTTTGTTTCGGTTAAGATCGCTAGAAATTTATATGCTAGAATGTCAACAATAAGAAGTTTTAGATCTAAATCACCTCGATATAGGAGAAGAAAAAAATCAAGAGTACGGTTTTTTTCTAAAATTCGTAGATGATCAATTTTTGTGTTTAAGTTTTCTCGTCGAACCTTTAATTTTTACAGGCATAAACGTTGAATGTTGCGTTTGAAGACTAGAATTATTACATCTCAACAACATATGAGTGACTTTACAAGATTTTATTTGACTGGATTTTCTAATGAATACAAATTATTTTTAGTAAAGTATACAAATTTTTTTAAAAAACGGATTTACTTTGGACCTAGACGTCGTTTTTTTCGCCATTCTTTGGTGTGGAAAAATCGTAGAAAGCATTTTTCACCGTATAAAGAAATTAATTTTAGAATTTTCAGTGTTATGTTTATAGCTCCTTCATTAAATTGAGATCTTTCTGTTAAAGAATCTATATGACCTCGTCGTTTTATGCGTTTTTATCTTGCAGGGTTGTACAAACATTAATAATAGTCTATATATGATAAATATTTAATATAAAATTATATGAATATTAATAAAAACGTGAATAAAAAACGAATAAATTCAGTTAATGTGAAAAAAATCAATAATAATCTAAAAAATAAAACTAAAAAAAAATTTTTAAAAGTTTCAACCACATATTCACTTTTGTTTTCTTTTTTTTTAAACAAAAAACGACGATCAGTTCCTGTTATATTTTTCAAGATTTTAAATTATATTTTGTTTAGAAAATCTCGTATTGGAAAAAAAAAATATAATTTTAACGGCCCGAAATTTTTTACTTTTTTGAGTCTTTTCTTGTTTTTAGCCTCATCTCGTTGTTTTTTAAAATCGGAAAGGGTGGAGTTTTCTGTTGAAAAAGCTTTTTCTTTTTTACAAAATATTTTACATGTTTTTCTTCTTTTTTACACTTTTTTGCCCAACATTTTACAGAAAAGTACAGTTTTGGATTTTGCCCGTACTGGAAACGGGGAACTCTTTGATTTTTTAGATAGGAAGTCTTCATTAGTATCCCACTATAAAAAAAAAATAAATTATGACATTCTTAATCCTTACTTTAGAACAAAAGTTAAATTGAAAAAGCTGAAAATCCATAAACAGCGGTTGTTAAAACGACAAAATGTATTACGAGCAAATTTTATTAGTATTCGTAACAATGCTGCACTTATGCTAAATTCAATAATTCGTCGTTTGTCTGATATGCTCATTAAAAATCCTTCTTCTAGATCCGATGTGTTTTTTTCTTTAAAGGCTAAAATTACAAAATTATTTAATCGTTTACGATTTCAAATTATTTATAGTAAATATGCTTATTTACAGAAAAAACTTTCTAGATCTTTGAAACAAATAAGTTTTAAAATAAAGAAATTAAAGGTTTTATTTTATACTAAAAGAGGGTGTCCGTTAAAGCCCGAGGACTGAAAATTTCTTTTCGTATCAAAACGTATCTATTCTGATATGAAACGAGAAAATTTTCTGTCTATGCAAGATACATCTAAAAATGTTTTTACACAATCTTTTTTTTACTTAAAGATTGTTTTTAAGTTATTTACGTATTGATTATTTATTTTTGGTAAATTCAATGATTTTTCTTCTGCGTTTTTTATTAATCCTTTATTTACTGGGCGAAAATATTTAATAAAAAATCAGAAACAGTTTTTAACGAAGGGTTATAGATCTTTTCTGGAAAATAAAATTAAATCTTTTTATTCAATTTTTATACGTTGAATTCCTTATTTTGATTTTATATTTTCGGACGGTTCCATTCTCCTTTTTTTGAAAAAATTTAATTTTATTTTTTTTAATCAAGTTTGTGAAACAAAAGAAGACTTTTTACAGATTTTTCGTAAAGTAAAAAATTTATTATTTTCAATCAAGAAAAGATTGCTGATTTATCTGTCTCAAATTAGTATCTTTTTTTATAAATTGCTTTTTTATTATTTTAAATCTTCATTATCAAAATTGAATACAAAAATTAAAAAATCCAAGTTTTTTGGTATTGAAAAAACTGATTTTTCTGGTATGTTTTCTTATTTTTTGTCTTATAATAATATTATTAGAGGTAATCTTCGTGCACATGAAAAGAATTTACAAAAAGACATTATTAAAGAGTTGTCAAAAACTTGTTTTTCCCTACTACAAAATTCCTTTAATAATTTTTATAGCTTTTTAAATATTAGAAGGCATTTCGATTCTTTATATCAATCTCGTTTTTTTCATTTTGGTTTACGTTCTTTTTCATTTCTTGAATATTTTCAACAAATGGTTTTCAATCAATCTTCCGAAAAGAGTTTACGGTGAGCTGTAGATAGTATTTTAGGGGATGTTGTCGTTACCAATAAATCATTGAAGGGGGATGTACCTGTCAAATCTTTTCTTAGACTTTTTTATTTTTCTAAACCTTTGTTAAGTTTTCTTACTCGTACTATACCTTTGAGTCGCTTTAAATTTAAGAGATCGAGCTTTTTGAAATTATGGCCAAATTTTCGTAAGTTGGACCTTTCTCAAAAATTATGTTTGATTCTTTCTTCTTTTCACAAAAATGGAAGAAAATTAAGATCTGATTTATCATCTAAATTTATATCTTTATTATTTTCTCGTATTCGTTATACTATGACTTGTCGTAAGTGATTACGTTTGCCACTAGTATATGACCGTTTGCAAAAGGTTTTTCCTATCTCTCCTTTATTTCGATGAACTTTTAATTTTAAATATCTTATTTTTCTATACAGACGTTGACGTAGTTCTTTGCATTCGTTATTATTTCTTTTATCCCTTTATTTTTTATATAGAGTAATTTTCTTTTTTTCAATGATCTCAGCTTCTAATCCACTTATAAATGACTTAATCGTAGAGAAGGTTACTTTTTCAGTCGATAAATCCGGCATCGATGCTAGTACTACCGTCGATATTACTAATAATGTCCATAATTTTTTAAATTTCTTATCTGGTGAGAATAAAAGTTTTTTAACGCAGAAACGGACGAGGATTTTAGTAATGATTTTGACAAATACCTAAAGGGGCGTGATGAAAATTTTAATGGTGGTAGTAATTCTCCCGATTATGGGATGGACGAGGACGAAAAAAGCATGTTAGAAAGTACTGAGTTGGGGGTGTTTATTTTTCAACAAGCTGATTATTCTGACTTTTTTTTCGACGCAATTTCTAAATTAAGTTTTTCTTATGATCCCGATAGTATTGAGCATGCAAACGTATTACAGGAGGAGGTTTATGAATTTTCTTCGGTATCAAAAAATGAATACATCAATTTATATTATGAAAGGTGGTGCGTGAAGAAAGGGCGAATTTTTGAGGAGGAAACTTATCATTTTCTTGATAGTCAGCCAAAATCTTATATTTTCAAAAGTACCGAAGATGAAGAGGCTGAAGAGGCTGGTATAATTATTCCAAGACTTTGAAGTTTGGATGTTCCAAATTTTGTATACTTATTAAATTATTTTACTTGTTCTCAAATAATTGAGTGACAATCTGCTTTTTCATTTTATGGAAGTTCTTTTCAAGATTATTCTCTTTCAGAGGATATAGGTTTTTCTTCCCCCGATCGTTTTTCTTTATTTTCAAATTGACTTCAACCTATTGATGGTTTTCGTAATTTTCGCTCTTTGGTCGATTATTCGGCTCCTTACATTCACTCAGTTGTTGGGATTATGCGTTTTTATTATCGACACTCTGTAGTTTTATCTTTTTTTCCTGTTTTAAATAATACTTTTGTTAGGTTTTCAAACATTTATGGGGAACTTTTAGTCGGCGGTTCTATGGGTCTTTTTCCTGTTGAAGTTAGGCCTAAAAAATCGAAGAAAAAAAAAGAAAAAGGGCGGAGGTTCTGCTAGTTCAAAAAAAGCTGAATTGCGCGCACAAAAAAAAAGACGTCCTACGCTTATTTTTCGTGGAGAGAGTTGATTTTCTGATTTTAAACAACGGGCTAGGCGTAGTCTAATTTATATTGAAGAATTTTCAAATTTATATCATGTTCTTCTTCCCCTCCCTACTAAAGATCTTTCTGCAGATTTCTTTTCGTCGGATCTTCAGGAAAAATGGGATGCTTTTATCAAACAAAAAGAACTACGACATGCTCAATTTAAAGCAGTAAAGAGTAAAAGTGTTGGAAAACTAAATAGAGTTTTTGTCGTTTACAACAAATGGTTTTTAAACTTTATTCGTCTTTTAGATGACGTTATAATTATTCTGTTCTGCGTCATACTCTTTATAGGTATTTAATTATTCGTTCTCCCTCAACGTCGTATAATACTCGGTTTACTGACCTAGTAAAGACCCTTGACAAGACTAAATGGCGTCGAACTCATCATAATTTTTTAGTTAATTTTCCGTCATCTTCAAAGGAAGTTGCGGAATTGTTAGTTTCCGGTTTTAAAGGAGCGGAGGATGTTAGGACACATATTATAGAATCAAATAAAAATATGGGTTGAAATGAAGATAAGAAGTATGGTATAAAGCCGGTTAAGAAAGAAATTAAGAGGCGAAAAAAAAGATTTTTTGGTCATAGAAAGAATAATAAAAAACCTATTATTCGAAATGCGGTCGTTCTTAAAAACAAGTTTATTACAAAAATTTGAAAAAAAAATCGATTATTAGTAAATTTCTTAAATCACATATCTCTACTATTGGTGTTTATGGGGATTCTTCATCAGACGATGAATTCTTATCGGATGAAAATTCAGATACGGGTGTTAGTGAAACTGGGTTAAAAGATAAAAAGTCAATATTTGATAAAATTCTAGAAAAACCTTCTATTTCGAAATCTGTGGCAAAACGTTTTCGAGATCATTTATCAGTTACGTCAAAATTAAAGTATAAAGCTAATCGAAAGTTGTTTATAAACAGTATAAAAGGGAAAGCTAGTAAGGATCTTTTAGAGTATAATAAACTTTTAAACAAAAAACTAGAAGATATTGCTGCTAGAAAAGATCTAAAAAGGTTTATTAAAACGGCAGTTACTTTATCTGTTCGACATCATTTATTTGTTCATTCTAAAAAACATCGTTTATTTCTTAAACGTTATTGAGGTCATCCTAGATCAAGAATAGGAAAAATGATACGAAGTGAGCGTTTGAAAAATATTCAGCATAATTATAAAAGAAAGCGTTCAAAATTTTTCTGAAATCGTAGGGTAACTAGGTTATTGTCCCTTGTTTCAAGTAAAAACCCTTCTTACGGTTTTCCAAATACTTCTGCTTCGCATAGAAAAAGAAAACGACTTTATACCCGTTTTAGAGTTCCTAAACTTCATATATTATAGTAAAATTATTTTTCTTTGCTTATTTTTGTTATCACATTTTTTTTTAAACTTATATCATTCATTTAAAAAAGAAAAAAATGAAATTTCCAAAATATACATTTTATAAAAATTTAAAAAGTAAAAAAACATTGGTGCAAAGTGCATCATTCTTATTATTAAATAAAAAATTCTCCTCTTACCCTATCACAAATAGTTTTGTCATAAATTTTGGTCCTCAGCACCCAGCAGCTCACGGAGTTTTACGTTTGCTCGTTGAATTGCGTGGGGAGAAAGTTATATCTGTTGATCCTCACATTGGGTTACTTCATCGTGGAACAGAAAAATTAATTGAACGTAAAAAGTATTTGCAAGCAATTCCCTATTTTGATAGACTTGATTATGTTTCTATGCTTTCTCAGGAACATGCTTTTGTTTTGGCTGTAGAAGTATTAGGAAATATTTCTGTACCTTTAAAATATCAACGTATTCGGATGTTTTGTGATGAAATTACGCGATTACTTAATCATATAATGTCAATAACAACACATGCCCTCGATGTTGGGGCTATTACTCCTTTTTTGTGGGGTTTTGAAGAGCGAGAGCGTCTTATGACAATTTATGAGGAATTGTCTGGGGCTAGACTTCATGCCGCATATTATCGACCGGGTGGTGTTTCTTTTCCCTTTCCCGGAAAAATTTTCAAAAATTTACCTAAAATTTTAAAGTCTTTTGAGGATTTTCTTCACAATTTAGAAGAGATTCTTACAGATAATGGTATTTGACGTGGTAGGTTGCACGGGATTGGCTGTGTTTCAAAAAAATCTTCTTTTTCTGGTGGTTTTTCTGGTCCAATGATTCGAGCTTCAAGTATTCCTTGAGATCTTAGAGTTTGTAATCCATATTCTGGATACGATACTTTTTCATTTATTATACCTGTCGGAAGGGATGGTGATTCTTATAGTCGTTATTTAGTTAGAATTCAAGAAATGAAGGTTTCTCTTATTTTATTGGGGGAGTTGTTGCCGTTTATTCTGGATGATTTTTTGAATCAAACAAATGGGGTTGAAGATTTTCATGATTCTAAATTGGATTTAAAATTAGATATGGAATCAATAATTAGACATTTCGAACTTTACGGTTCTGGTTCTATTCTGCCAAAAGGCAGTACATACGTTTCTATTGAAGCTCCGAAGGGTGAGTTTGGGGTTTCTTTAATCTCAGATGGTTCAGCAATACCTTCGAGATGCCATATTAGATCTCCCGGCTTTTATCATTTACAAGGATTACATTTTATGACAATTGGACATGGACTGGCTGATGTTGTGACGAATATTGGATCCCTTGACCTTGTTTTCGGCGAAGTTGACAGATAA
>Ga0170475_107412431_pt1 | contig 15916 bp, 15 predicted proteins | sample Soicark_Litter_5_FD_111474 | JGI IMG/M metagenome (GOLD analysis project Ga0170475, IMG submission 111474) | Avena fatua rhizosphere microbial communities from Hopland, California, USA. Combined Assembly of 48 SPs
CGCCGCGCCCGAGCCGGCCGAGCCTCATCCGGCCGAGCCTAGTCCCGTCGAACCGAAATCCACGCCAACCAAGCCTGAGCCGCCACCGGAGGAAGCCGCCCCGGCCTCGCAGCGCGCCGAACCGGCTTCCAGCCCTCGGGGCGACGAAGAACCGGCCGCAACGTCCCTGCCCAGCCACGACCACGACAAAGCGCCCTTCGCCGCGCCACTGCCGATGCGCGAGTCCGCGGAGGGCTCACCTGCCCCCCCGGCTGCGGCGCAGATGAAAACGGCGCGCCAGAAGCAGATCGAGCAAAAGGCGATGCGCCGCTCGAAACCGACTCCGGCCGAGATCGATCAGCCGAAGCTGCGCGTGCCGGACATCGACGAACCGGAATTCGTCAAGCGTGGCCGCCAGCGCGAACGGTCGGGCAAGACGCGCCGTTTGCTGCTGGCCGCCGGCTCGGTCATGCTCCTGCTGGCGCTCGGCGTGCAAGCGATCACGGGCTTGCGCAACGTGCTTGCGGCGCGCTTCCCTGCCGCCAAGCCGGCGTTGGCGTCCGCGTGCGCGCTGCTCGGCTGCCGCGTCGAACTGCCGGCCCAGATCGACAACCTGGTCATCGAGACCGGCGAACTGGCCACCCTTGGCGCCAGCGGCTATTCGCTCACGACCCTGCTGCGCAACCAGGGCAGCCTGGTGCAGGCATGGCCCAGCATCGAGCTGACGCTGACCGACGCCGACGACAAGCCCCTGCTGCGGCGGGTCTTCGCGCCAAGCGAATACCTGCCGCAGGGAACTTCGCTCGCCACCGGTTTTGGCGCGCGCTCCGAACAGCCGGTGAAGCTGTACTTCCAGCTGGACCAGCTCAAACCGTCCGGCTACCACATTGCCGTTTTCTACCCTTGAGGCCCTCATAATGACCCAAACCACGCTCATCTGCGGATCGCTCGCATTCGACAAGATCATGCAGTACCACGGCCGTTTCGCCGAGATCCTTCTGGCCGAACAGCTTCATCGAGTGAACGTCTCGTTCCTCGTGCCGACGCTGCGCACCGAATATGGCGGCTGCTCCGCCAACATCGCCTACAACCTGAAGCTGCTGGGCGGCGACCCGCTGATCATGGCGACCATCGGCCAGGACGGCGGCGACTACCTTGCGCGCTTCGACAAGTTCGGCATTTCGACGCGCGCGATCCGCAGAATCGAGCAAGCCTACACCGCGCAATGCTTCGTGACCGCGGACCAGGATAACAACCAGATCAACGCCTTCCACCCCGGCGCGATGCAGCATTCGCACGAGAACAATGTGGGCGACTGCGGCCCGCTGCGCTTGGCCATCATCGCGCCGGACGGCCGCGACGGCATGCTCAAGCATGCCCACGACTGCGCGCGGCTGGGCGTGCCGTTCATGTTCGATCCGGGCCAGCAGCTGCCGATGTTCTCGAGCGAAGAACTGCTCCGCTTCATCGACCAGGCAAGCTACCTGGCCGCCAACGACTACGAATTCGAAATGGTGATGGACCGCACCGGGCTGACGCTCGGCGACATCGCCAAACGCCTCGATGCGCTGATCGTCACGCGCGGCGACAAGGGCTCCGAAATTTACGCGGGCGGCGAACGCTACGACATCCCGGTAGTGCCTGCGACCGCAGTGGTGGACCCGACCGGATGCGGCCACGCTTACCGCGCCGGCCTCCTCTACGGCATCACCAACGGCTTCGACTGGCCGACCACCGGCCGCCTGGCCAGTCTGCTGGGATCAATCAAGATCGCGCACCAGGGCGGGCAGAATCACACGTTCACGCTTGCGGAAGTCGCCGACAAGTTTGAGGCAGCGTTCGGGTACCGCTTCTGACGCAAGCCGCCAGGAAGCGAACGCAGCGCCCTGCCCGGATTCAACGCGCCACCAGAGCGTCAAGCAGGCGCTGCGCATCCTCCGGCGTCAACGCCGTTGACGCCACCTCGACCAGCTTTCGTTTGCCGGTATGCCCATGGGTGATTGTGACCGCGCTGCGCGGCACCGACAACACCCCGGCCAGGAACTTGACGAGGGCCTCGTTGGCCCTGCCCTCGATCGGCTGCGCCTGCAGCTTGATTTTGATCGCGTCGTCCAGCATGCCGGCCACTTCGGTCTTCTTCGCGTTCGGCGTGATCTGCACCGCGAGACGCACGCCGCCGGCGACCGCCGAACACCACTTTCCAGGAGCGGTCACACGAAGATCCGGGCGATGATGAACTGGACGATCTGCAGCAGAACCAGTGCGACAAGCAGCGACAGATCGATTCCTCCGATCGGCGGCACCAGCCGGCGGATCAGCCGCAGCAGCGGGTAGTTCAGCGCCTGGACGAACGGCGCCAGCGGCGCGTGGGGATTCACCCAGCTGAACACCGCTTCGATAATCAAGAGCGCCATAAAGCCGTACAGAATCCAGTTCAGGAACCGGAACAGCGCCGCCATCAGCACTACCCCGCTGGGGGCGCCGCCAAGCAGCATGAGGGAACTGGCCAGCAGCACCACGAGGAATGCGCCGATCAGGCTGGCCCAGTCGAAGCCGCCCATGCCCGGCACAACGCGCCGCAGGGGACGCACCAGCCAGTCGCTCAGTGTAAAGGTGAATTGCGCCACCGGCGCCGGCGGGCGCACACGGATAGCCTGCATCCAGAAACGCAGCAGCAGCATCCCGCCCAGCACGCTGGCAGCGATATCGACAATAAACTGAAGAATGGACAGCACGACGACTCCTTAAAAAAAAACCGCTGTGTGACCATCACACAGCGGTATTTTGCCTTATCGAGGCACAACTCGCTATCAGGGGCGGCTGCTGGTTGGGAAGGGCCACGCCGCGGCAGGGGCCAGCACGGTTTTCGCTGCCGGCGCCGGCGCAGCCGGAGTTGTGGCCTGTGCCGCCGGTTGCGCTGCCGATGCAGGAGCTTCCGGCTTGGCTGCGGCCGGCTTCTTCTCCACCGCTTTCTTCGCTACCGGCTTGACCGCTGCTTCCGGTTTGGCTTCAGCTTTCACTTCGGGCTTGGCCGCTTTCTTCACCACTGGCTTGGCCGTTGGCTTGGCCGTTGGCTTAGCGGCTTTGGTCGCTGCCGCTTTTGGCGCTGCGGCTTTCGGCGTTGCGGCTTTCGGCGTTGCTTTCACGATCGGCTTTGCTGCCTTGGTTGCGGCCGCCTTGGTCACTGCTGGCTTGGCAGCGGCCTTTTTCGCTGCCGGCTTGGCTGCGGCTTTCGTTGCCGTCTTGGCCACCGGTTTTGCCGCGACTTTTTTCGCTGCCGGTTTCGCTACGGCCTTGGTTGCGGCTTTCTTCGCTGCCGGTTTGACCGCGGCTTTTGCCGCAGCTTTCTTCGCTGCCGGTTTGACCGCGGCTTTCGCCGCAGCCTTCTTCGCTACAGGCTTAGCCGCGGCTTTCTTTGCCGCCGGCTTGGCAGCGGCCTTGGTGGCGGCCTTGGTGGCGGCCTTTTTCGCTGCCGGCTTGGCCGCTGTCGCTAGCTTGGCGGTGGCCTTCTTGGCTGCCGATTTGGCGCTCGGCTTCGCCGCTGGCGCAGCTGTATCCTTCTTAACCGCAGGCTTTGCGGTTGCAGCAGTCTTGGTTGCGGCAGCTTTTTTAGCGGCCGGCTTTGCGGCTTTCGCCGCCGGCTTGGCGGCAGTTTTTGCCGCTGGTTTTGCAGCTGCCTTGGTTGCGGCCTTGGTTGCGGCCTTGGTTGCGGCCTTGGCGGCCGGCTTGACTGCTGATTTCGCGGTGACGGCTTTCTTTGCGGCTGGTTTCTCTGCCGTGGCTGCTGCCTTAGCGGTCGACTTGGCGGCCTTCGCTGCCGGCTTTACTGCTGGTTTCTTAGAGGCTGTTGCCATTTTTGTTCTCCTTCATCTGCGATGAGAAATGCGCTACAAGGTTTAACCCGTCCAACCCCCTGTGCGGTCGGGCGAATTATTCATCGGCACAAACGCTGGCTCGTTATTTATGCCAATGAATTCGGCACCAGCTGAACTGCTGCAACTCCTCACGATTGCAGCGCTTCAGCCAGCATCGTCAGGGACGACCGATCCCGCACCCAATGCGTCATTCACATCGCTCCCTTGCGGCTGCGAAAAGAAAAAGCCGCCTTGCCTCAACAGGATAGGCAGTGCGGCTTGTTCTTTTCGCTGAGCTTTCGTGCATACTGGAGTGAATCAGCGTTCCATTTTTCGATTGGTTTGACTGCTCGTTTACACACTAAAAATCGATGTGTTCACGTTTTGACAAATTCAATCACGTAAAGTACACGAAAACCTTGTCTGTGCGCAACCTACGTACATTCTTTTCGTATTCTTTTCTCTGTTGTCTCGACAAACAGAAGGACGACGATTCATTGTGGAAAGAACTCAAGCGTTTGAGAGGCATTCAGGAGGGGGCGTTTGGCCGATGAGGGCAAGCTCGGGGAGGCATTGATTGGCGAGCCCGCCCGCCAGTATGGTCCGCAAGGGCGGCTGGATGAATTGGCGCCGCCCCAACGGTTTTCTGATTAATCCCAGTTCAGCGCGCCGCCCGTCTGGTACTCGGTCACTCGCGTTTCGAAGAAATTGCGTTCCTTTTTCAGGTCGATCATTTCGCTCATCCACGGGAACGGGTTTTCCTCGTTCGGGAACAGCGCGTCCAGCCCGATCTGCACGGCGCGCCGGTTGGCGATGAAACGCAGGTAGCTCTTGAACATCGGTGCGTTCAGGCCCAGCACGCCGCGCGGCATCGTGTCTTCGGCATACCGGTACTCGAGCTCGACGGCCTTCAGGAACAGGGCCTGGATCTCGTCGCGGAACGCCGGGGTCCACAGCAGCGGGTTTTCCATCTTGATCGTGTTGATCAAATCGATACCGAAGTTGCAGTGCATCGACTCGTCGCGCAGGATGTACTGGTACTGCTCGGCCGCGCCCGTCATCTTGTTCTGGCGGCCCAGCGCCAGGATCTGGGTGAAGCCGACGTAGAAGAACAAGCCTTCCATCAGGCAGGCGAACACGATCAGCGACTTGAGCAGGGTCTGGTCGGCTTCAACGGTGCCTGTCTTGAATTCCGGGTTGGTCAGCGTATCAATGAACGGGATCAGGAACTGGTCCTTGTCGCGGATCGATTCGATCTCGTTGTAGGCATTGAAGATCTCGCGCTCGTCCAGGCCCAGCGACTCGACGATGTACTGGTAGGCATGGGTGTGGATGGCTTCCTCGAAAGCCTGGCGCAGCAGGTATTGGCGGCATTCCGGCGCCGTGATGTGCCGGTAGGTGCCCAACACGATGTTGTTCGCAGCCAGCGAGTCCGCGGTCACGAAAAAACCCAGGTTACGCTTGACCAGGCGGCGCTCGTCTTCCGACAGGCCGTTCGGGTTCTTCCACAACTCGATGTCGCGCTGCATGTTCACTTCCTGCGGCATCCAGTGGTTGGCGCAGCCGGCCAGGTACTTGTCCCATGCCCACTTGTATTTGAACGGCACCAGCTGATTGACGTCGGTCTTGCCGTTGATGATGCGCTTGTCGTCTGCGTTCACACGCTTGGCGATATCGGTTGCACGCACGCCTTCCGCGTTACCCTCCGCATGGGGTAGGCGCGCCGCCGGCGCACTCGTTGTTTCATCGTCCCAAGACAGCATATCTTCTTTCCTTCTCAGTGTTTCATGACGGGACCGCCCGATCGGGCCAGGCGGTACAACCTTATTGTATTACTGGCACGCTTCGCATTCCTCGAAACCCGGATCGCCCGGACGCAGGTAGCAGGCCGCGCCTTCCACCACGCCGGCCGAGGCCGCGGCCGGCGTGGCCGCATTGCCGGCCGCCAGGCCGCCGTTGACCGGCACCGCATTGAGCGCGCCGGTGCGGGTGGTCGACTTCTCCATATGAGTCGCCGCGATGGTGCGCAGGTAATAGGTCGTTTTCAGGCCGCGCAGCCAGGCCAGCTTGTAGGTTTCGTCGAGCTTCTTGCCGGAGGCGCCCGCCATGTAGATGTTCAGCGACTGCGCCTGGTCGATCCACTTCTGGCGGCGCGACGCGGCTTCCACCAGCCAGGCCGGCTCCATTTCGAACGCGGTGGCGTAGATGTCGCGCAGATCCTGCGGCACGCGGTCGATCTTCGACAACGAGCCGTCGAAGTACTTCAGGTCGGCGATCATCACTTCGTCCCACAGGTCGCGCGCCTTCAGGTCACGCACCAGGTAGGCGTTGATCTCGGTGAATTCGCCCGACAGGTTCGACTTCACGTACAGGTTCTGGAAGGTCGGCTCGATACAGGCCGATACGCCGATGATGTTCGAGATCGTCGCGGTCGGAGCGATCGCCACGCAATTCGAGTTACGCATGCCGAACCGCTTGATGCGGTCGCGCACCACGCTCCAGTCCATGGTTTCGGACATGTCCTGCTCGAGGTAGCCGCCGCGCTCCTCGGCCAGCAGTTTCACCGAATCCTGCGGCAGGATGCCGCGATCCCACAGCGAACCCGCGTACGACTCGTAGCGGCCGCGCTCTTCGGCCAGTTCGGTCGAGGCCAGGTAGGCGTAATAGCATACCGCTTCCATCGAACGGTCGGCGAACTCCACCGCCTGGTTCGAGGCGTACGGCACGCGCATCATGTGCAGGCAGTCCTGGAAACCCATGATGCCCAGGCCGACCGGGCGGTGGCGCAGGTTCGAGTTCCTCGCCTTGTTCACCGCGTAGTAGTTGATGTCGATGACGTTGTCGAGCATGCGCATTGCGGTGCGGATGGTCTTTTGCAGCTTGACCGGATCGAGCGCGTTGCCCTTCATGTGGGCGGGCAGGTTGATCGAACCGAGGTTGCACACCGCGATTTCGTCCGCGTTGGTGTTGAGCGTGATCTCGGTGCACAGGTTCGAGCTGTGCACCACGCCGACGTGCTGCTGGGGCGAACGGATGTTGCACGGGTCCTTGAACGTCATCCAAGGATGGCCGGTTTCGAACAGCATCGACAGCATCTTGCGCCACAGGTCGAGCGCCCGCACCTTCTTGAACACGCGCATTTCGCCGGCGGCGGCCTTCGCCTCGTAGGCAGTATAGGCTTGCTCGAACGCCTTGCCGACCTTGTCGTGCAGGTCCGGCGTTTCGGACGGCGAGAACAGGGTCCACTCGCCCTTTTCCATCACGCGCTTCATGAACAGGTCGGGAATCCAGTTCGCGGTGTTCATGTCGTGGGTGCGGCGGCGGTCGTCGCCGGTATTTTTGCGCAGGTCGAGGAACTCTTCCACGTCCATGTGCCAGGTTTCCAGGTAGGCGCAGACGGCGCCCTTGCGCTTGCCGCCCTGGTTCACCGCCACGGCGGTATCGTTGACCACCTTCAGGAACGGCACCACGCCTTGCGACTTGCCGTTGGTGCCCTTGATGTGCGAACCAAGCGCGCGCACCGGAGTCCAGTCGTTGCCCAGGCCGCCGGCGAACTTGGCCAGGAGCGCGTTGTCCTTGATCCCTTCGTAAATGCCTTCGAGGTCGTCCGACACGGTGGTCAGGTAGCACGACGACAGCTGCGAGCGCAGGGTGCCCGAGTTGAACAGGGTCGGGGTCGAGCTCATGAAGTCAAAGGTCGACAGCAGGTTGTAGAACTCGATGGCGCGCGCTTCGCGGTCATCCTCGCGCAGGGCCAGGCCCATCGCCACGCGCATGTAGAACGCCTGCGGCATCTCGATGCGCACGTCGCGCACATGCAGGAAGTAGCGATCGTACAGGGTCTGCAGGCCGATGTAGCCGAACTGCAGGTCGCGGTCGGCGGCCAGGGCCTTGGCCAGGCGCGCGAGGTCGAACCTGGCCAGTTCCGGGTCGAGCAGCTCGTTGGCGACGCCCTTGGCGACGTAGCGCGGGAAGTATTCGAGATACTCGGCGGCCGCCTGCGCCTGCGGCACTTCCCTGCCAAAGACTTCCTTGCGGATCGTGTGCAGCAGGATGCGCGCGGTGACCTGGCTGTAGGCCGGGTCTTTTTCCATCAGCGCGCGCGCGGCCAGGATGGCTGACTTGTGCAGCTCTTCCACGGGCACGCCGTCGTACAGGTTCTTCAGCGTCTCGGACAGGATGGCGTCGGCGTCGACGTGCTTTTCCAGGCCCGCGCAGGCGGCGTTGATCAGGCCGGCCACCGCATCCACGTCGAGCGGACGCCGCTCGCCGCCGTCGACCACGTTGATCCGCGGCGCGGGAACAGAAGCCGCGCCGGAGGCTTCCTTGGCCAGGCGGCGCTCTTCCATCTTCTTGGCGCGATACAGCACGTAGGCGCGCGCGACATCGTGCTCGCCCGAACGCATCAACGACAACTCAACCTGGTCCTGGACGTCCTCGATATGGAAGGTGCCGCCGTTGGGCTGGTGGCGCAGAAGCGCCGCGACCACATTATCGGTCAACCGCTCGACCAGTTCGCGAATGCGCGCCGAGACCGCGCCCTGCCCGCCGGAGACGGCGATGAATGCCTTGGTCATTGCTACCGCGATTTTCGACGGCTCGAACGGCGCCACGGCGCCGTTGCGCCGGATGATGCGGTAGTCGCCGCGCGTGGCAATGTCGGTTGCGGACGCAGTCGACCCTGGTTTGACGAGCGGGTTGAATGAGATGTCCGATGATGTTTGCATTGAGCCTCCAGGAAGGGCATGCAGCCCGTGCTGCCGCCGAGTGTTTTCAGGCGATCCCTCGCGCGGTTCGCCGACAAATTTAAAAAGCAAGAAACCACCCCGCCGAACGGCGGCGTGCCAAGCCGGCTAACAACGTTATTTGGATATTTAACGCGCTATGCGGCCAGTTTGCTACTGGCGCACCAGCTTTTCAACGATTTTGGTGCTTGAGCTTGCTACCACTACATCTAGTATGGCGCATTGAGTTGGGACTAATTGTAGTGCCTGGCCCAGCGCGGGGCAAGTGAATAAGTTTCCAATCTCTTTCATTTGCATGCGCAAAGGTCACGGCTCGGGAGCCTGAATGCCCAGCTTTTGCATCTGGTAGCGCAGTTGCCGCAGGCTGATCCCCAGCAGGCCGGCAGCCTGCGTACGGTTGAACTGCGTCTGGTTCAGCGCGCGCACGATGATGTCGCGCTCGACCTGGTTCAGGTAATCCGGCAGGTTGTTGGGCAGCTCGTCGGCGCCGAGCGCCGTCAATGCCCCTGCCGGCGCCGGCGCCACCGCCGCGGGAGTCTCCGGCAATGGCGGTGGCGGTGGCGGCGGTGGCGGCGCGAGCGGCGTTTCCGCCGCCGGCGCCGCATCAAGCAGGCGCGCGCCTTTCAGCGCCAGGTCGCCCACTTCGATCACGCCGTCGTCGGCAAAGGCCAGCGCCCGTTCCAGCACGTTTTCCAGCTCACGCACATTGCCTGGAAACGAATACGCGCGCAGCGCATCGATCACGCCCGGCCCAAACGCCGCCTTCTGTCCGGGGCCCGCAAGGCGCGCCAGGATCGCCCCGGCCAGCACCGGCAGATCGTCGAGGCGCTCGCGCAGGGGCGGCAGCGCCAGCTCGATCACGTTCAGCCGGTAGAACAGATCCTGCCGGAACTTGCCGGTTTCGACGCAGCGGGCCAGATCCTGATGGGTGGCGCTGATGATGCGCACGTCGACCGGCTCCTCGGCGGTGGCGCCGATCTTGCGCACACGCCGCTCCTGGATCGCGCGCAGCAGCTTGACCTGCATTGCCAGCGGCAGGTCGGCCACTTCGTCGAGCATCAGCGTGCCGCCGTTGGCGGCCTGGAAGAAGCCGTCGCGCTCCTCCGCCGCGCCCGTGAAGGCGCCCTTGCGGTAGCCGAAGAACTCCGCTTCCATCAGCGTCTCGGGTATCGCGCCGCAGTTCACCGCGATGAACGGCTTGGCCGAGCGCGAGCCTTGCGCGTGGATTTCGCGCGCGGCCAGCTCCTTGCCGCTGCCCGATTCGCCGGTGATCGCGATCGGCGCCATCGAGCGCGCCATGCGCCCGATCTGCGCGCGCAGGCCTGCATCACGGGCGATTCGCCGATCAGGCGCGAGCGCCCCGTCCCGCTTGCCCCAGGCTGCCCGGACACGGGCTCGGACAGGCGCAGCGCCGAACGCACCATCACCCGCAGGTCGTCCAGCACCACCGGCTTGGTCACGTAGTCGAAGGCGCCCGCCTTGAGCGCCACGACGGCGTTCTCGGCGCTGCCGAAGGCGGTAATCACCGCGATCGGAGTGCCCTTGGCGCTGGCGGTCACCTCGCGCACCAATTCCAGCCCGAGTCCGTCGGGCAGGCGCATGTCGGTCAGCACCAGGGCGTAGTCGCGCCCGGCCAGGAGCGCGCGCGCTTCCCGCAGCGTGGCCGCGCTGTCGACGTCGAGCCCCATCTTGAGCAGAGTGATTTCGAGCAGCTCGCGCAGGTCCGCTTCGTCGTCGACGACCAGGATGCGGGGTGAAGTCATGTCATTTATTCTTTCTTCTTGCTTGCAATCTATCAGGCCGCTTCAGGCTGAGCGAAGGTGATCACGAACCTTCCGCTGGCCTCGCTCGGTCCCTGGATGGCGTTCTCGAACCGGTATTCATAGTCGAGTTTCGCCGCGTTGTTCAGGCACAGCTCGCGCGCCAGGTACAGGCCCAGGCCGGTGCCCTTGCTCGAAGTCGTGTAGAACGGCTCGAACAGGTGGAAGCGCACTTCGGGCGTGATGCCGGGCCCGTCGTCCTGCACGTGCAGTTCCATGCGGCCTGCCGCATCGAGCGCGGGGAAGATGCGGATGCTGGCCGGCTTGCGGCTGGCGTAGCGCACCGCGTTGCCCAGAAATTGAGCAGCACTTCGCGCAAATGCAGCGCGTCGAAACGCACGTTGTCGTGGCCGGTTTCGCCGATAAATACTATATCATCGCCGAGCCCGTGGATTTCCGAGAACTCGGCCTTCAGCTCGGCCAGGAACGGGGCCAGGCGCACCGGCTCAACGCTGGGCTGCGCCTTGCGCGAGAGCTGCAGGATGTCTTCCACCATCCGGTTCACGCGCGCCACGTTGTCGCCAATGATCTTCAGCAGCCGCACCTCGGCCGGGCCATGCAGGTCCTCGGCCAGCAGCGCGGTGGCGTGGCCGATCGCCGACAACGGATTACGCACCTCGTGCGCGATACTGGCGGTGAGACGCCCCATCGAGGCCAGCTTGAGCTGCTGCGCATGGTCTTCGATGGCGCTCACGTCCTGCATGAAGATCACGCTGCGCCCGGCCGCTTCGCCCGGCGTGTCGACGCCCGGCCCCGGCGTATCGACGCGCGCGAAGCGCAGCTTCAGGTGCGCCGGCTGGTCGCGCCGGCCGCGCACGCCGCCATCCTCGCGGTAGGGCTTGACGATGACATAGGCGGTGCCCGCGACGCTCGCCAGCAGCCAGGCCTCGAACGCCTGCGCGACCTGCTCGAGCGCAGGCACGTCGCCGAGCCGAAAGCCGACGTCGCCGTCGCCGAGCCCGAGCATGTGCCGCGCCGCCGGATTGCCGGTGAATACCCATCCGTCGCGCCCGACGACGAGAATGCCGTCGCCCACGTCCGCGATCACGATCTGGTTGATCGCCTGCTCGGTGCGCAGGTCGGTGCCGCGCTGGGCGGCCAGCTCCTGCTGGCCGATCAGGCGCCCGGCCAGCCGGCTGACCAGCAGCACCACGGCGAAGAAGGCGGCGCCGTGCATCCCGGCCTGGATCAGCGATGGCGCATGGTCTTGGGTCAACAGCTGCCACGTGCTCTCGGCGAGCAGAAACAGCGTGGCGAGCGAGGCGGAAAACAGCGCCAGCAACAGCGGCGACAGGATGGCGGCGCCGGCCAGCGGGAACAGGTACAGGATGCTCAAGCCGCTCTTCGTGCCGCCCGCTGCCAGGTACAGCAGCGAAATGGCGGCGATGTCGACCGCGATCTGGCAACCCAGCTGCAGCATGAAGCGCCGCTTCCAGTGCAGCGTCGCGGCGCCGAACACCAGCGCAGCCGCCAGGTAGGCCAGGCAAGTCTGGGTGTACATCGCTCCGCTGGTGGCGCGCCCGTCGCGCATGTCGAATCCCACGTTATACAGCAGCAGCACCAGCGCGATGACGATGCGGGTGACGTTGAGCGTCTGCAGCGAGCGCCAGAAGGTCTCGCGCGATTCGGTCGATAGCGCCTGCCAGCGGGACATCGGCGCTCTTTATTTAGTAGACGGCAAACGCGCGTGAGCCGGGCAGCAGTAGTCGCGCCCGCCGGCCCGCACTACCTCCGAAGCGGGGAAATAGACGCCGCATTGGGCGCAGCAAGCCATCGCTTCGGCATTCTGCCGGGCCGGCGCCGTCCCGCGGCGCGCGGCGGCTGCCTGGCGTCCCACGGCCGCGCGCAACTTGGCGCGGATGGCCAGCGCCACCAGGATGATCAAGGCGATCCAGAACAGGATACGGGTCATGCTCCTCCCCGGTGCAAAACGACTTCGAGCACAAAGCGGCTGCCGACATAGGCCAGCGCCAGCGTCGCAAAACCGGCCAGGGTGAAGCGCAGCGCGGTCTTGCCGCGCCAACCGCGCCAGCGCCGGCCGGCCAGCAGCGCCGCGAACAGCACCCACGACAGTAGCGCGAAGACGCTCTTGTGGTCCCAGGGAAGCGCTCGCCCGAACACCTGTTCCGAGAACACGACCCCCGACAGCACCGTCAGGCTGAGCAGGATGAAGCCGATCCAGATCACGCGAAACAGCAGCTTTTCCATCGTCAAGAGCGCCGGCAACTGGTCGAGCGCGCCGCCCAGCCAGCGGCCCGACGCGGCGCGCGTGTGCAGCCGCGCTTCCTGCAGCGCCATCAACACCGCGTGGAAGGCGGCGATCGTCAGCGTGCTATAGGCCAGCACCGCCGCCGCGATGTGCCAGCCCGCGGCCGCCGAATGGCCCCGCAGCGGCAACAGGCTGCCCGGGAACACGCCCGGCAGCAGCGCCGCGCCCACCGCGCACGGCATCACCAGCCGGCGCAGCCCGTCGAGCGCGAAGTTGCGGTTTTCAATCCAGTAGGCCGCCACCGACACCCACAGCGCGGCCGAGAGCATGATCGCGAAGCCGACGCGCATGCTGCCGGGCACCGCCATGTAGAGCCACAAGGCCGCGGCATGCACGACCCACGCCAGCGCCGTGACGCCGGAAATGACGGCGCCCAGGCGCGACGGCAGCAGGGCGCACACCGCGTACAACAAGGCCGCGGCGGCGAAGATGAATGTGGTCTGCATACGCCAAGTCTACACCATCGGACACGCCGGGTGACAACTCCGCGCCCGCCTTGCGGGCGGAGGCGCCGCGCCCGCCCTCCCCTTGCGGCGGCTCGTCAATCGGCCGTGGCCATGCGCAGCTCGTCGCTGTGATGCCGCTGCTACTCTTCCATGACGAGTTGGCCCAGCTCACGTTTCAAGGCATTGAACGCGGGCGCGGACGGGTCGCGCGGGCGCGTCAGCTCGACCATCATGTCGCGCTTGACCGTGCCCGGCCGGTAGGTCATCACAATGACGCGGTCGGCCAGGTAGACCGCTTCCTCGATGCTGTGGGTGACGAACAGGACCGTCTTCTTCAGCTCGGCCCAGATGCGCAGCAGTTCGTCCTGCAGGTTGCGCCGGGTGAGCGCGTCGAGCGCGCCGAACGGTTCGTCCATCAGCATGATCGGCGAATCGAGCGCCAGCACGCGCGCGATCGCGACGCGCTGCCGCATGCCGCCCGACAAGACCTTCGGGTAGCGATGACGAAAGTCGGCCAGCGACAGCAGTTCAAGCAGTTCGCCGACGCGGCGCGCGATCTCGGCGCGCGCCACGCCGCGGATCTGGAGCCCGAAACCGATGTTCTGCTCGACCGTCATCCACGGAAACAGCGCGTACTCCTGGAACACCATGCCGCGCTGCGGGCTGGGCCCGGTCACCGGCTTGCCGTCGGCGGTGATGGTGCCGGAACTCGGCGGCGCGAACCCGGCCACCGCGTTGAGCAGGGTCGACTTGCCGCAGCCGGACGGCCCGAGCAGGCAGATGAACTGCCCGCGCGGGATCTCCAGGCCGATGTCGCGCAGCGCCACGAGGTCGCGCCCGCCGCTGGCGAACATCTTGTTCACGCCGGTGATACGAATATGAATGTCGTCCATGTCAGTGCTCCGCGCCGCCGTGCCAGCGCAGCAGGTAGTTGTTCAGGCGGTTCATCAGCATATCGATCGTCAGGCCCAGCACGCCGATGGTGACCATGCCGGCGATGATCTTGTCCGGCCACATATACTCGCGCGCTTCCAGAATGCGGTAACCCAGCCCGTTGTTCACGGCGATCATCTCGGAGACGATCACGACGATGAACGCGGTGCCGACCCCGACCCGCGCGCCGGCCAGGATGTAGGGCACGGCTGCAGGCAGGATCACGCGCAGGAACATGGTCAAGCGGCCGGCGCCGAGGTTGCGCGCGGCGCGCAGATAGATGGCGTCGACCTGGCGCACCCCGGCGATGGTGTTCATCAGCACCGGGAAAAAGGCGCCGAGCGCGATCAGGAACACGGCCGGCTTGTCGCCCAGCCCGAACCACAGGATCGCCAGCGGGGTGTAGGCGATCGGCGGGACCGGCCGCAGCACCTGCACCAGCGGGTTGCACCAGGCGTGGACAGCCCGGTTCGCGCCCATCGCCAGCCCGAGCGGCAGCGCCAGTCCCGCTCCCGCCAGGAAGCCGGCCGCGACGCGATACAGGCTGCCAAGCGCGTCGCCCACCAGCTCGCCCGAGACGGCCCAGCGCCACCAGACGCCGCCCTGCTCGCTGAAGGGATGCGCCGGCAGCACGTATTCGCGCCACCGCTCAAGCACCGCGAGCGGCGTCGGCAGCACGCTCTTGTGCACCAGCCCTTTGACCGTCACCCAATGCCAGATCGCGATCACGACGCCCGGCACCACCAGCCCAGCCACGATTTCCAGCCAATTGCGCTTGCCCATGCCAGCCTCCCTGACGTTGGCGTTATTTGACGTTCAGACTCTTCTTGGCCTCGGCCAGCAAATCGGTGCGGACCCAGTCCTGCGCCTTCGGCGGATGCGCCATCCTGCCCACCCCGGTGGCGGTCATCAGGTCGGTGGTGACCTGAATGTGCTGCGCGGTGATGTCGTAGGAGTACGGCGAATTGGCGATCGCGTCGGCGAAATCGTCCTGCGTGATCTGCCCCTTGAACAGGACGTTGCGCACGTATTTTTCGGCCAGCGCCGGCTCGTCGATGAAGCTTTTGGTGGCCCGGACGAAGCAACGCATGAATTTTTCGGCCAGACCGCGCCTGCCCGTGTAGAACTTCTCGGTCATGACGATCGTGCGCACCGGCTCGCCGACCGCCGTGTCGTAGGGCTTGAGCACCTCGATCCCGAAGCCCTTGTTGATCGCCTGCGACGACTGCGGCTCCGACTGCATCATGGCGTCGATGTCCTTGCCCAGGAGGGCCTGGTTCAGGTCCGGGTAGGACAGGTACAGCAGCTGCACGTCCTTGCCCGGCGCCGCGTCGGCCTTCAAGCCATGTTTTTGCAGCTCGGCCACCAGCAGCACCTCCTGGATGGCGCCGCGGGTGACGCCGACCTTTTTCCCCTTGAGATCCTTGACGCCGCGGATATTGAGCCCCGGGCGCGCCACGAGCCGCGCCCCGCCGCGGGCGAAACCGGCCACGACATAGATCGGCGCGCCGGCCGCGCGCCCCATGATGGCGGCCTCCGACGCGGTGGCGCCGACATCGAGTTCGCCGGCGATGATCGCCTGCATCACGTCGAGCCCCTTGGCGAAGACCCGCTCATCGATCTTGATGCCGCACTGCGGCGCGATCTCCTTGATGTATGAGATGGCGCCGTAATGCGCCAACTTGAGGTTGCCCAGCCGCACCACTTCCTGCGCCCCCGCCGCGCCGCCAGCCAGGAGGCTGGCGGCCAGGAAAACCTTGCCGATCACGTTTGTCGTCATGCCGTCTCTCCAGTCTCATGTGAGCCGATCAGTCTTCCACGTCCGCCACCCGCCTGCTGTGCAGGACAGGAAATGCGGCGGGCATGATGA
>Ga0170475_118227723_pt1 | contig 15914 bp, 9 predicted proteins | sample Soicark_Litter_5_FD_111474 | JGI IMG/M metagenome (GOLD analysis project Ga0170475, IMG submission 111474) | Avena fatua rhizosphere microbial communities from Hopland, California, USA. Combined Assembly of 48 SPs
ATCCGTTCCCTCCTGTTTGTACTGGCGGCGACCAGTTCATCTGATCATTTGGTACTGGCACAGCAGCAGTACGATCTGCTGCTTCAGGGAGGTCGCGTTGTGGATGCGAAGAATAAAATCAGTGCAATTCGCGACGTTGCGATCAAAGACGGAAAGATTGCGGCCGTGTCGGAACATATCGCGCCGGAATCGGCCTCAAAAACTGTTTCCGTCAAAGGACTTTACGTCAGCCCCGGATTGATAGACATCCACGTGCATGCATACGCCACGCCAGGTGAACCGAGTTCCTATGCAGGCGACAACAGCGTATGGCCGGATGACTTCACATTCCGAAGTGGAGTGACTACGGTTGCGGACGCCGGGTCCTCCGGGTATAAGAATTTCGAAGACTTCAAGCAGCACGTCATTGATCGTTCTAAAACCCGGGTGCTCGCCTTCATCAACATAGTGGGAGCGGGCATGCGCGGGCCGAAGTACGAAGATAACTTGGCCGACATGGAGCCAGCGCCGGCAGCCCAAATGGCGAAGAAGTATCCCCAGGTGATTGTAGGCGTAAAAACGGCTCACTTCTCTGGCCCGGAGTGGAAGCCGGTGGAGAATGCCGTAAAGGCTGGAACGATAGCAAACATTCCCGTGATGGTGGACTTTGGCGCCAATAGGCCAGAACGGCCTATCGAGGTCCTGTTGACCCAGAAACTTCGTCCGGGCGACATTTACACCCATTGTTATTCGGGTCTTCGTAACGAGATCGATGCGGCGGGAAAAGTGAACTCCGGAATGATCGCAGGCCGCAAACGGGGTGTGATCTTCGACGTCGGCCACGGCGGGGGCAGTTTTGCCTGGCGAATCGTCGTACCCGCGATTCAGCAAGGCTTTTTGCCGGACTCTATTTCGAGTGACCTCCATATCGGGAGCATGAATGCCGGTATGAAGGACATGCTGAACATCATGGGCAAGTTTCTGGCGTTGGGCATGTCAGTGGATGACGTGATTGCGTGGTCAACGTGGAATCCGGCTCGCGAGATCCATCATGACGACCTTGGGAACCTCTCGGTAGGTTCGCCGGCTGATGTAGCGGTATTGAGTTTGGAAAAGGGAAACTTCGGATTCACCGATATGTATGGCGCTCGCATGGACGGGAAGCAGCGATTGGAATGCCAGATGACCGTTCACAACGGCAAGATTGTTTATGACTTGAACGGCATAAGCCGCCCGGACTGGAAGTCACTGCCGAAGAACTACACGGCAATCGGCGACAAGCGATGGGACGCTCTAAACCCCAACCGGCAGTCCCACTGAGGACTGAGTCTCAGGCCCTCCGGGGATCGCAAGCCTTCGAGAGCACATCATGGAGGGAGCGGGCGACAATCATGTCTTCTCCCGGCTGCAACATCCAGACACCCACGACGATGCTGTCCTTGTCGCCCGTCAATCCTTGGGCACCTTTCTTACCCGTTGCAGGATTCAACTCAATAGAGGGCTTACCTCGTCGCAGTTGCTCGGCGACTTCAGCGGCAGAAATCTTGACTCGTGAATGATCGTAATCCAGCACGAGATGCGGCACGTGATTCGCAATTTCCGGCACCACAATCGTCGCCTGAAGAGTTGGGATGCTTTTGAGATGAGCGCTGATTTTGTTCGCGCGAGAGCGAAATTCCGCCTGCATTGTCTCTTCTGATTGCTCAGTAAACCAGTCGACGGCAGCGACCATGCCGACGATCTGTTCTTTTGCCACCTTCATGCCACGTCCGATACTCTCCGAGATGGGAGCATTGTTCGCTATCGCCGCGTTGATCAGATCTTTCCGGCCAAGGAGCAAACCTGCGTTCTGTGGCCCGCGCATTCCTTTTCCGCCTGAGAAGGTAACAAGGTCAAATCCCATTTGGGTGTAAGCCCAGAGATTCGAAATGGGAGGCACATCAGCCGCTGCGTCGTTGAAGCATGGAACGTTATGTTGATGTGCTACTCGAATCCAGTCCTCGCGGCTGATTCGTCCTTCTTCGGCTGCATTGAAAAAGTGAGTCATTACCGTTTGGCTGGTAAAGGCACTTTCGTACTCTGCAATCGTCTCAACTTCAACAAAGCGGATGCCGCAGTTCAACAAGGCGTGATCATAGTCATAGCGATGCGCTTTCTGAACGATGACTTCGTTCTTCATACCGGCCATGTCGGCGGGCTTCCTTCGGATGGCTGTAGGATTTGCGACGGTCATACAGGCCGCCGTCCCTAGCGTCAATGCAGAAGCAGCACCCGCGGTCACCAGCGCTCCTTCACATTTCAACTTCGTCGCCAGGTACTGGTTCGCAGCTTTCTGCAGGGCCTCGAGGCGCACAGGATGCTTTGCGGCCTCAGCAACGGCGGCTTGAACCTGAGGCGGCATGATGCTTGCAGTCAGGAAGGTGTACGTGCCCGCTGCATTGATGATCTTTGTGACACCGAGCTTGTCGTAGTAATCGATCGGCGCTGGCGGGGTCTGGCTGGCCGCGGACGACGGACTGGCAGACAGGGCGGAACTCGTCAACAGAGCGCCCGAGTTCCCAAAAAATCGACGGCGCGTTTGCGAGGCGTTCCGCATGAATCGGCTCCTAGATATAGGCTATTACGTCGATCTCGACCAGCGACTTTCCAGGCACGCCAGCGACCGATACAGTCGTTCGCACAGGCGGTTCCGCACCGAATTTGCCCATGAAGACAGAGTTCATGGCGTCGTAGTCTTTCAGATCGGCCAGATACACTTGCGCTTTCAAAACCTTGTTCATGGAAGAGCCACAAGCTTCCAACTGCGCCTGGATATCGTCCAGGACCTTTTGTGTGTGAGCTTTTATGTCCCCTTCAAAGTGGGCGCCGATGCCCGAAAGGAACAGAAGGTTTCCGTATGAGACGGCCGGACTAAAGAGCGGCGTCTTTTCCGGAGCTTTCCCGTTTTTCCACCAGACCTTCTTGCCTGTCTGCGTCCCCTGTGCTGAGGCAGTACCTTCGGCCACGGCACCGGCTGCCGCCATCGTCGCTCCGTTGCGGAGAAAGTTTCTTCTGTCTGACCTTGCCATTCCTGGTTCCTCTAAGCTTTCTTCACGGGTCTCGGCTGTCCATCCGGCATCTCGTAGTGATGTCTCTCGGCGGACCACTCCGCCAATCCGTATTCACCCAGGTTGAGAAGCCCGCTCATCGTATCGCCTTTGGCGGCACCGCTGAACTCGTAAGATAACCGCTGACCTTCGATCTTCTGAGCGCTTCGGAAGTGCACTTCGTTTGCGGTGACCGAGCCCGTCAGATCTCCCGACCCAAACTCTCCATAGTGGGTGCCCAACAAGCTTGCCCCGTGTTGTTCAAAGACGAGCCGGTGCTCGGCGGAACCGCGAGCAAACGTCAAGGTCGCGCGCCACTGGCCCGCAATGGAAGCCAGTTCTCCTGATGGCACGGGTGGGTTTGTGAATGGTGGATGGTCGTTCAGGACGGTGGAAATACGTGAAGCTACGATCTTATGGTCACCCGGCATCATCATCCAAGGTGTCACCGTTACCGAGCTCTTCATGCGATCTGGTCGAACCCCGGAGGCACCACCGAGAGCGATGCGGGGTTCCGATTCCATGAGCAGTTTGCTCACTTCCTGACCGGTAATACCCAAATCCGTGGCGTCCCATTCGATCCGAAGGCTGGGAGTGCGATTCGAGAGTCCCTGGGGCTGCTCCACCCGAGTGGTCACGCCGCGAACCTTGGTGACCTCTTTGGAAATGTAATCAAGTTGAGCTTCCCAATCGCGATACTCAGCGTCGTGGTCACGGGTCTTCCAGGCCTCAACGGCCGCCAGCATTCCCATGATTTCTTCTTTGCCGACCTTTAGCGATCGGCCGAATGCATGATGCGGTGCACTGTTGGCCCATGCTGCCTCAAGCAGATTTCTGTCACCGAGCAATAATCCGGCCGCCTGTGGACCCCGAATGCACTTGCCTCCACTGTAGGCAACGGCAGTCGCGCCACGCTGAAGATGAAGATTCGGAAAGGTGAGGCCTTCTGCCGCGGCGTCTACTATTACCGGGACTTTATGGGGCCGCGCGATGTCGCAAACGGCCTTGGTGCCGAGCGGTCCTTCGTCTCCCGGACCGGCGAATATGTAGATCAGCGCTGTTCGTTCGTTGAAGGCGGATTCCAGTTCCCCCGGAGTCTTCACCTCGACTACTTTCACGCCGAGCATGCGAATGGCATGGTCGTACACGTTGCGCGAATACTCCGGGATGATGACTTCGTTCTTCAAACCATCCAGATTTGGAAGACGTTGCATGCGCTCCGGATTTGTGCCGGCAATCACTGCAGCGGTGAAGTTCGTCAGGGCAGCGCAACAGCCGGCAGTGACAATTCCCCAGGGAGCGCCCGTAAGCTCAGCCAGTTTCTTGCTGACGCCGCTCATCAGTTCGTCCATTTGGACGTAGCTGCGCGAGGCTTCCACCATCGCATCCTTCACCTGGGGCAATGATTGCGAGCCGGTCAGAATCGTGAACGTGCCTCGAGCATTGATGATGGGGCGAACACCGATAGTTTCGTAGAGAGCGGAGTGATTCCGACCCTCCGCGGCTTTGCCGGCTGCCTTGTCCAAGGCGGCAGAGGCCGAGGGCGGAACGGCCCCAGCCATCGTCAGGACGCCACCCTGACGAAAGAAGTCTCGCCGGTTAAAAGCCGAACGGAGATTCCGAAGACCTTGGAAAGAGAATTGCGCCATAACCTGTAGCGTTTCAGAACAACAACTTTAACGCAAATTGAATCTGCCGATTATCGCTTAAGCCGTTTTTGGTCGACGTAATCGTACCGAAGTTGCTGTTCGTGACCGTTGCATTTGGATTATTGAAGGCCGGAGTATTCAACAGGTTGAAGAACTCCGACCGGAATTGGATGGTCGCCCGCTCCTTGATTCTGAAGTTCTTGAAGGCCGAGAAATCTACATCGTAAAGACCAGGACCGTAGAGCACATTCCGCCCAAAGTTACCATAGGCGAGATTGGCCACGGCAAAGTTGGTGCTGATGCAATTGCTTGTGTGACCGCTCCCGCAGTTTGCAGAGACAGGGCCCGTTACATTCGGCCTTTCATTGCTTCGCCCAGTGTTAGCCGGATCTCCCGGTGACAGGACGTTGAAGGGATACCCGCTCTGCAGGGTAATGATCCCGTTGGTCTGCCAGCCTCCTAAGGTCTGCCTCAGAAATGAGTTTGAGGAATTCAGCAGGAATGGCATGGCGTAAGTGAAGCTGCCGACGAAACGATGCCGGACATCCCAGTTGGCGTTGCCGTAATCTGCACGCCAGTTGTATGGATTTTGTGGGAATCCGCTGTTGTTGGAATCCGAAGAGACGTCCAGAGCATGCGACCAGGTGTACGAGAAGAGCGCCGTGACCCCATGGCTAAGGCGCTGGCGAAGTTCTACACTCACACCCTCATAATTCGATATCTCGTCGTTTTGGATCGTCCGAATGTCTCCAAACAGTTGATTGGGTCGCCTGGAAGCGACGGTTGCGCTCGAACCTGGCAGCGGCGTGTTGTTGTAGTAGCTGCGATCCAGATGGACGGTGTGCGAGCCGATGTACTGAATGTCGAGCGCCGCGCTATTCCACAGTCCTCGTTGCACTCCAAACGTCCACTGGTTCATGTAAGGTGTGGGCAAGTTTGGATTCGGAGTAATAATGTTGAAAATCCGGGCGGTTCCGCAGGCGGATACCGGGCTTGGATGGGCGAACGTTATAGGCGCTGCCGCTGTCGCCGTGCATGTCGTGACCGCACTGAATGGTGGATTGCTGCTAAGGAAGGTAAAAGTGTTCGTTTGATTCGGATTGTAGTAAATTCCGAACCCGGCGCGGATGACGGTTTTGTCGGTGGGGCGATACGCCAGGCCGAAGCGGGGCGCGAAATCCTTGTGAGTCGGATTGATGAAGTGAAAACCTGGTTGAGGCACTGTCGAAGGAATCAATGCGGTTTGCGCAGCGTTCAGGATCGTTGCATAGCCGTTTACTGTGTATGGCACAGTTGGAAGCTCGTACCGAAGTCCTAGGTTGAGCGTCAACTTCCGGGAGGCTTGCCAGTTGTCAACGACAAAGAAGCCGTCCCGCCACTCCGCAACTTGATTACGGATCTGCGGACCGGGAGTTATGTCACTCTGTACGAATCCAAGCATAAAGTCAGCCGCCGCATTTCCCGTGTAGAAATTGGTGAAATTGAATCGTCCGTTCGGATCGTTTGTTGCCGAACGCGATGTTATGAGTTTCCTCAGTTCGGCTCCCACGATGATCGTATGCGCGCCATGGGTATACGTGAATGAATCTGTTCCTTGCCAGGTCGTGTCGAACTGGATCCAATTGGTTCCACCATTGCCGAGCGACATGAATCCCGTATTGTTGATGGTCGGTATGCCAGGGTCGTTGAAGGCGGTATCGCCCCTGAATCCAGGTATTCCCAGATCGGTTCCGGCGGTCGGCAGGTTGTTTGTGTACCAGTAGTTCAGGGCATCCGTGGTTAAGTGCTGCCGCCCGACTCGGATATCGTTCACCATGTTGGGAGTTATCGTCTGTGAATACCCCGCCACCCAGTTTTTCGTAACGACGGGCAGGTACGTCCCGTTGTACGGACCCGTCGCTCCGGTTAAGAACGTCTCATCATTGTTGGCGTACCGGAAGAAAAAGCGGGTTTTATCTCCAAAGTTCTGATCGATCCGCCCGAGCAACTGATTGAAATTATCGTTGTTCGGAAAGACCGCCGAATAGTTGTTGCTCACGCCCAAGCCCGATGAAGTTCGCCCTCCCGGGATGTTTGGCAGCGGCATGTATTGCAATAGTTTGACTGACTGCGGAGAGATGGCACTAGCGGGGATGATGTTCCCGGGGAAAGCTATTCCATTTGCCGTGCGCAACAGAGGGCTCTCCGTGAAATTTCCCTGCCGCATGAGCGGAGTCAGAACCGTGTCGAGAGCGGTGGCCTGTTTCTTCAAGCGTAGAGCTTCATAGTCGAACATGAAGAACGTCTTATTACGGCCGTTATATATCTTGGGCAAGAACACTGGACCGCCAACCTCAAACCCGAACTGATTTTGCCGGAGTGGCGGCTTCGCTACCGTTGGACTCAGGAAGAAGTTGCGGGCATCCAGAACGTCGTTTCGAAAGAACTCCCAAAGCGCGCCGTGAAGCTCATTTGTGCCAGTCTTCGTGACCAGATTCAGGTGTGCGCCTAGATAAGCACCATATTGCGCTGAATAGTTACCGGATTGCACTTCCATCTCCTGGATAGCGTCGGGAGATGGATGGAAAGGCGACGTAGTAATCAGGTTATTCATCGTCGCGATGCCATCCAGGGCAATACTGTTCTGAATTTCGCGAGTGCCTGCAGCGATGAAATCTTCGCCGGGTGGGATTCCGTTAGGGGCCTTTTGCCCGGGCAGCACGCCGGGAGACAAAGTTGCCAATCGAAGTGGATCCCGCCCACCTAGCGGCAACTCAGCGATCGATTGCCGGTTGATGACCTCCCGCACACTGGCATCGTCTGTTGACAGCGGCGGCGCGGAGGCCGAGACAACCACCTGCTCGGAAACCTGCCCAACCTGCAGGGTAAAGTCCGTACGAATTGTCTGGTTCGTTGAGACAACAATGCCGTTCTTAACAATCGTCTGAAATCCAGATTGCTTTGCAGTGACCGTGTACTGGCCGATCTTGATGAACTCGATCGTGTAATTCCCGTCATCGGCCGTCAAGGTTCGATAGCTATCGTTTGTGTCGATATTGGTAGCCGTAATCTCGACCCCAGCTGCGGAGGCGCCCGAGACATCAGTCACAGTACCGACCAGAGAAGTAGTGTTAGCGAGTTGCCCTAGTGAAAGGCTGCAGCACGCGCACGTGAAGAAGAGATAGCGGAATAGCTTAACCACCGGTGCCCCCGTTACGACGATATTGAACACTCCGACAGCCTGAGGTTGATCAGCGGCTTTCGGGGCCTTTGATCGTACATTCGCTGGCTTCCGGAGGTGTTAAGGGATTGAAACACGGAGAACTCCCGGATGTCAATTGGTTTGGGTCTCACCAGGCATCGGACAAGTTCTCAGCAGCTTGTGAGGAGTTCGCATCCGGAGTGGAACCGGTAACGACCTAGGGAAGTACTGAATGCGTGCTTTACGACCAGCTGTGAACCGGACGACGAGATTGCCAAGCCAGCGGGACCGCTACCAGGGACTGTGGATACCCGTTGCAGGCAGGTCAAATTTCCATCATCAAACCTAAATACGTTCACACGATCGGCACCTTCGTCGGTACCGAAGAGAAATTTGCCCGATGGATGGAACACAATCGAATGTGGGTGCGCCGAGAACTGCCGGTACCCGTTGATACCGCGGCCGATTTCTTTGACGGCCTGAATAACGCTCCCAATCTCTCCGTTCGGAAGAACGGGGAGCACATTGTAAACGCCCCCGCCATAAGCAGCCACCACCACAAACCAGCCGTCCGGCGAAAGCGCTAGTTGCTGAGGCATTGTTGCCGATAGCGAGAGGGAAACGCGACTAACTAGACCTAGATGTCCGTCCGCCGGCTCGATCCGGTAGGACTCGATCGAGCCGGTAGGAAGGCCCTCAAAATCATCGATCTTGTTCACTGCAAACAAGTATCGGCCGGTCCTGTCGAGCGTGATCGACGATGGATGGCGGCTCGCCACGCTCTGCACCTTTCGTTTTTGTCCGGCTTCCGCTTCATACACGTCGATGGAATCAGCGGTTCCTGAATACTCGACGGAGCGGCCGGACCCGGACGCTCTCATCCGCAGTGGCCCGCAGGTCGAGATGACGGCGGCGCCTACCAGAAACGTGCGGCGGCTCAAGGGGGCAAATGTCATCAGGCTTGCCTTTGCCTCGGTCGAACCGACATTGCGTGGTGAAACACGTTGTGGGGATCGTAGCGCTGTTTCACATCCTGTAGAAAGGGGTAAAGATCACCGCCGCCGTAGTATAGTTGCGGCCAAAACTGGTACGCCAGCATGTCCTTATCGGGGTAGTTGATGTAACAACCTTCGTAATGCTCATCAGGATACGGCGTACCGGCGTACTGCGCTGGGACCAGATTGCTCGAGTATAAATCCAGATAGAAGTCACTCATCCATCGCAAGCGGCCCGCGTCGTCCGCGGAGTTCTTCCAAAATGACATGAACTGGAGCTTCATGATGGAAGACCGCTGCGAAATCGCAGTCTCAGGGACCAAGTCCGCCCGGTTCACGGCTCCGCCATACGAATCGACCGCGAGCATGGAGCCGCGCAAGTCCACTCCGGTGATCGTTTGCTTCAGATGCTTGTAAATGCACTTCGCTTCGGCCGCAGTGAAGCTCTTCTTCATGTAGGTGGATTTATACTTTGCCCGAGAACTGCTACCGCCTGAGCCTTCCACCGTCGCATCCAGCCAAAGCCGCCGAGTCAGCGCATGTTGTCCTGGGCAGGCGCTGCCCGCAGGCGCGTCGTTAGAAACCTGACGATCACCTCGAATGGCCGAATGTTCAGGCAAAGGCTTGCAGGGCTCAAATCGGTCAAGGAATTGGTTAACCACGCTCAGATCACGGCAAGTTCCGTCAGGGTTACAGAACTGGAGCGAGAGCCCGAACCGGCCGGCGTCCGAATGTTGCAAGTTCAGAACCGAGAACAATCCCCAAGTGTGTTTATCTTTGCCTCGTGTCGCCCAATATTCACCGTACGTAAGCAAGATGTCAACGAACCGCTGCTCGGTCATGCTCGCCCAGTCGAAAGAAAGGCCCCCGCTAATTACTTCCCCTGGAGGTTTCGGAAGGGTATCGAACAGATATCCGGTAATGACGCCAAAGTTGCCGCCGCCCGCTCCCCGACAGGCGCGAAAAAGATCTGGGTCTTGCCTCTTGTCCACACGACGTGCCGCCGCCTTACCACCGGCATCAACCGTAACGATGTCTACGGCGGAAACTCAGTCAACCGTGAGGCCATGCAGCCGGGAAAGCAGACCATATCCTCCCCCGCTGATGTGCCCTCCCGCCCCAACCGTATAGCAGGTGCCCGCAGGAATGGTCACGCCGTGGCGTTTGAACAGGTCAAGGTAAACGTCTCCGAGTACTTCGCCGGCGCAAATACGATATCGGCTGCCATCACCCGGCAGGTGAGATGACGCTAGGACGCTTAAATCGAGAATCGACCCACCCGGGTTGTTCACAACGAAATCCTCGTAGCAGTGACCGCCACTTCGGATGGTAGGTCTGCGCCCCGCATCCATAACCCGCTGGAGTGAGGCGACCACCTCTTCCGAGCTTTCACACAATTCGACTGAGTGGACAGCTTCGTTTGGCGATGCTGGCCAGCGAAGGTTACGGCTCTTCTTCAGAGTGTCGTAACGGGGATCCTGCCTTCCGATAGAAACAGCCATAACTGTCTCATTCTGACACTCAGGGAAGAAGATCTGAGGGTACGCGAGAGCGGCTCGGCTGCTTACCCGGATTGTCGGACATGCAGTTCACAAGCTACTTCGCTGAAGGGCTGTCATCTGCCTTCAGATCTCCTAGCGCATATTGGATCCCAGCGCGCAGGTGCTCGAGCATCGGCGTCATAGCGTAAACCCGGGCATTGTGCCCGTGCCCTTCATAGAAGACCCGGCCTTGGCCTTCCCGCCGGATGTAACTCAGCGCGTAATCGGCATCCGTGCGCGGATTCGACTCCTTGGCCTTATCTTCAGGGCTCATCTTGTCGTAATCGATGCTCGTCAAGACATGCACGTTTTTGCGTGAGAATGAGTTTTGTTCGAACGTATACGTCTCGTCGTGAATCTCGAACTCTTTTCCGTGGAACATTTCCGTTAACGGGCTTTTCGGATCATCGATTTTCACGTAGATAAGCTGCGGATCGGACCAGTGGAATTTAAAGTAGCCGCCAATTAACGTGTTGAACTCCGGCCACTGCTGAACGGGTTTCGATTCGACATTCGGACGCGGCATTGCCGAATTCAGATGCGCCGCGAAATCGGCCTGGCTGATCTTGCCGGTCTGGTTCACGTCTAGCTTCTGGAAGAGATTGTCTGCGAGTGCCGTCCACTCCTGCTGCGTGACGGAACCATCATTGTCCTTGTCACCGGCTTCAATTAGCTGATTGGATAACACGGTAGCCGCGATATTGGGCGCAGTGCCGCCGCTAGCAGCCGCCTGCGCCGCCAGGCAATTCGTATGATAGGAATCCGTTGCGGCATGGATCCCCGCAACACCCTTGCCGCTCCTCACAAAATCCATGAACGCTTGTCTCCGGGCTGCAGTGACCGAGGGGTCTTTATCGTCCAGGAAACAAGCAGTTGTGCTGTCCAGGAAGATGGCGTCGTATTGCTTCAGGTTATCGGCGGTGATGCCGGTGGCGTCGTAAGCGATCGTCGTGGTCCAAAGGCCGCCTCGCTGTCCTAGTGCTTCTACCGTCTTCGCAGCAAGCGGAATGGAGGCATGAACGAATCCGCCCGCACCTGTGTGCGCGAGCACCAGTACCTTGCGCGGCCTCTGCGGCTTGGCACCGGGCGTTGTGGGCAGAGCCGCGGTCATGGCGTCCACGTCCGCTTGCGGTGCAGCCAGCGGAGTTGAGTTGCCCACGCTGTTGAACGTGTTCATCTGACCGGGTCTTGCCGCGGGTGGAGCCGGCAGTATGTTGCTCAGTCCAGCGGCAATTTGCTCTCGCGTCAGTTTGCCACCATTTGCGGTGTCCCAAGCCTTGAACCAGGAATTGAAGCCGGACGCCAACTCGCTCCTGGTCAGCGTCCCATCGCCGTCGGGATCCAGCGATGTAAATAGCGCCTGCGCATTTCGCGTCGCGGCGCCGCTCTGGGCCCAAAGGACCGTTATGGCCGCCCCTAGTAGCACCGGAGTACCCGCCCAAATCCCAATACGCTTTATTCCGATCGATCCGATTCGTGCCATGCAGTTCGTCGTCCAAGAGTGTATCGCGCGCAGTTCGCGAGGGACGAGCATCGGGGGGAGACTTTGGCGATCGTGGTCCCCAAATACTCGACCAGACCCCTGGTGAGATTGGTTCTACCGTGCCGGAGCCGGCAGCATGTTTCGGATCGCGGTAATCCGCCAGTCGGGCCCGACACGCTTCATAATGAACGTTGTCCACATATCCCGAGTCGCGCCGTTCAGGGAGACAGTCCGATAGCGGCCATCTACGATCGAGACGTCGTTATCCAGCAAACGAACAGCTTCAACCGTGATCGAGCTCTTACCTGCTTCCTTCCGGGAACTAGCGGAAGTGCCCCGGACCAGATCGTTGAGCCCCTTCCTCCACTCTCCCGTAGAGACCAGTTGATCCGCATCGGGCGTGAAAAGCTTGCGCACCGCGTCTGGCGAATTTTCATTGCGCGCCGCCATGTACTCGGCCACAACAGTTCGGATCTTCTGTTCATCCTGTTCTGGGGACGTTTGCGCCGAGAGAGTTATGACTACGAAGCCCACAGCGATGGTGGATAGAACGAACGGCCGCATCGACTGCATGTTATCCCAAAGCGCAACAGCCCTCAGAAATTGAGTTTTGCTCCTAGCTGGATCACTCGGGTCGTAATACCGGATACTCCACCGCCGACCGTTCCGAATGTGCCTGACTTCAGGTTCGTATCGACCGTCTGGGGATCGGGGTTGTAGTGGTTGAAGAGATTGAATATTTCGGCGCGGAACTGGAGCCCGCGGCGCTCCGTGAAACGAAATTCCTTGTTCGCAGAGAAGTCGGAACTGACCAAACCCGGAAGGCGTATGGCGCCCGTTCGCGGCGACGTTCCGAAGCTACCGTAAGCGGCATCTGTGAAGGCGTTGGTGTTGAACCAATGCTGCCAGGTGCGCTGGTCCCCGGCGAGATTCCCATTCTGTCCGGCAATCTGATTGGGACGTGAAATGATGCCAGTTCCTGTCGTGTCGAGCGTCGAGGTGATCGGAGTCGGAAACCCAGTCTGGGCCGTTATGATCGTCGAGACCTGCCAGCCGTCTAAAGCATACTTCCCGACGCCGTGTAAGCCCCGGAAGAAAGGAATGTCATAAAGCACAGTGGTTACAAAACGATGTTTCAGGTCAAAGCCAGATACGGACCGATCGCCCTGCGCATAGTAAGGATTCTGAGGAGTGCCGATATAGAAGCCACCACCAACCTGACCTCCGATATCAGACGGTCCCGAGATCGATTTGGCATAAGTGTAGGACGTGAGGAAGGTGAACCCTTGCCCCAAGCGGCGCTCGCCCTTCACCTGCAACGAGTGATAGATCGAGTTGCCAACGGATTTGTCGGCCGTCACAGCACGTTGAAAGAGTTGATCTGGACGTCGCGAAGCTATCGAAGGAAGACCCGGCGTTCGCGGGTCAACTAATGTCAGCGGCATGTTAAGGTCCGGATACGTCACGATCAGCCGGGTTCCCTTCGAACCCACGTATCCGATATCGAGCACGATCTGGGCCGGAAGTTTCTTCTGTATGTTGACGTTCCACTGCTGGATATAACTGTCCTTCAGGTTCTGATCGTTGCTCACTGCGAATGGCAAGCCGCCGCTGTTTGTCGCCGCGGCAAAGGGATCGTTGAAGAAGACGTTCGGCCGGCCGCTCGTATTGCCGATGATGCTCGCGCCTGCGGTCGCCTGAGCGCCTTCAGCCATCGCAAAAATGGCATTCGAGATTTCGGAGGTGTAGTATATGCCGTAGCCGCCGCGCACTACCGAATCGCCGAGGATTCTCGGACGATAGGCGAAACCGAAGCGAGGCCCGAAATCCTTGAGGTTACGCTGAAGCAGGCCACGGCCGTAGGGCGAGTTGGCAGGCGTGTAGACGTTCCCAAGCAGGAACCCATTCTGATAGATGTCGGCAAACTTGTCGTTCTTCTGTGTATACGGCGCAAAATAATCCCAACGAAGACCTAAGTTGATGGTCAAGCGGTCCGTGGTTTTCCAATCGTCGTTCACGTAATAGGCTTGGGTGATATCCGTCAGGTTGGTGTTTGTGTGGGTAGGGTTCACGTTGTCCGACTTTATGTAGCCGAGCATGAAATCCGCCAAGGCCGACCCGGTATATGTGCCGTCAAACGTGAACGAACCGCGGGGAGCCCGGGACTGTGAGAACAGTACATTGCGGCGATCTAACTCCATGCCAAATTTGAGGAAGTGAGTACCGCGCTGCCACGAAACCGTGTCCAGCAATTGATAGATGGAGTTGCCTCGCGTACGGGGCCCGATCTGCCGTTGCAAGTTATACACGCTGAACAGCCCATCGGGTCCATTGATCGTGACGGTTGGCGGACCGTATTCAAGAGGCAAGCGAGAGACGCCCGGAAGATTCATCTTGCCCGTGACATCGTACGCGGGATCGTTCGTCGTTCCGAATACTTCTGACTCATTGAAGGTGTGCCACCCGAAGCGCACAGAATTGATCAAAGCTGGAGTAAAGGTGTGCACCTCATTACCTTGTGCATTTTGTGTGCGCCCGAGATTATTTCGCTCATCGTGACCCCAGATAGGTATGGATGCTTCGTAAGTATCGTTGTAGGCGTACGTGCCAGACAGCGTGTCTCGCGATGAGAGCGTGTGATCAATACGGGCCGTGTAGTTGCGTTGATAAGGAAGGGCAGTGAATCGCGGCGACAAGTAGTTGTTCACCGCGGTGGAGTTCAAATTCGGTTGTGGAACAAACTGCAGAAAAGCAAGGGACTGCTGGCTCAGCCTGGCAGTCGGGATAATATTCCCCGCGAACGGCCGGCCCGAGAAGGGATCGAGAACAGCAATCGGAGTCTTTGTTTTTGCATTCACCAACTGAGAGAAATCGCCCGTTCGAACCGCAGCAGGAGGAATAGTGAGCGGTGTGGGCGCAGCCCCTTGGGCGGCGTAACCGGACTCCCAGTTGAAGAAGAAGAAGGTTTTGTCTTTCCCGTGATAGATCTTCGGCAGCACCACGGGCCCACCAATGTTCGCCCCGAACTGGTTCCGGTTGAGCCGGCCGGGCTGGACACTCTTGTTAGCGATAGCGTCGTAGCTCTGTGTGAGTGCGTCGTTACGATTGAACTCCCAAAGCGTCCCTGTCACCGCGTTAGCGCCCGACTTGGTGATCATGTTGACTTGAGCGCCCGGAGCCGATCCGGATTCCGCTGAGTACGTGCTGGTTTCCACCTTGAATTCAGCAATGGAATCAATAGACGGCGAAAAGCTATAGGTGACGGCATCATAGTCCATCGTCTCGATGCCATCGAGGAAGAACCGGTCGGCAGTATCGCGCTGGCCGTTTGCTGAGGCTGCCGTCGAGCCATACGCAGCGTCCGTTTGCCCCACAGAGCCTCGGCCGCGGCGTACCGTGATAGACCCCGGTGTACCTGGTTGAACGCCTGGGACGAGTTGAGCGAGCTGGATGAAGTTGCGGCCATTGAGCGGCAGCTGACTGATCTTTCCGAAATCGATCACCGTGCCCACCGTGGCGTTCTCGGTCTGCAGAACCTCAGCGGAAGCGGCTACGGTGACTTTCTCGTTGATACTGCCCAGAGTCAGCTTGAAATCAATTCGAGCCGTTTGTTGGACCTGCAGTGTGAGTCGATCCACGGTCTGCGTTTGGAACCCTGAGATCGAGGCAGTAACCGAATAGTCGCCCGCTGGCAGAAACGGCAGAGTGTAGTTGCCGGAATCATCACTCTTGGTCTCGCGGGAGACGTTCGTGGCTAGATTAGTGGCCTTGACCAACACGTTTGGGACAACCGCGCCGGAGGCATCGGCGATTGACCCCACTAGTGTGGCGGCTGTCTCCTGCGCAGAAAGGCTGGCCGTACTGAGAATAAAGAGGTAGCAACACGCAGCTCTGCTGAATGTCGAGAGTCGGGCAGTCATCACGGACGACCTCCTGAATGTTTGTAAACTCCCAGACAGCAAGGCTCGGGATTAGTGATGGATACACGCCTCGCCGACGC
>Ga0170475_100495504_pt1 | contig 15911 bp, 11 predicted proteins | sample Soicark_Litter_5_FD_111474 | JGI IMG/M metagenome (GOLD analysis project Ga0170475, IMG submission 111474) | Avena fatua rhizosphere microbial communities from Hopland, California, USA. Combined Assembly of 48 SPs
GAGTCGGGGCTCACGCCTGACCAGGTGCGCTCCCGTCTCCGGGCCTCGGGTTACCCCGAGAATCTGCTCGACGATTACCTCATGGGAGCGGACACCACCCGCCGGGTTCGGCCGGGTCCGCGCACCATGGAAGCGGTGCAGAGCCTCGGTATCCTGAGCGAGCAGGAAACCGATTCCCTCCGGATCCAGGACTCCGTTCTCACGGTTTCCGACTCGCTCCAGCAGATCCTCGACTCGCTCAAGTTCGTCAAAGCTGATTCCGCCCGGGCCGACTCGCTGGCCGATTCAGTCAACGTCCTTCAGCGCCGGGGCCTGAAGCTGTTTGGGCTGGAGACCTTTCGGCGAACCTCCACCCGGTTTCAGGCGGTGCAGTCCGGTCCGGTCGATGAGAATTATCGCCTAGGCTCGGGCGACGTGCTGGTCCTGATTCTCACCGGAGACGTGGAGGAGTCGTACACGCTGAGCGTGACCCGAGAGGGATTCATCGTCATTCCTCAGGTAGGCCAGGTATATGTGGCCAATCTCACGATGGGACAGCTGGAAGATCAGCTCTACAATCGGCTCCGCCGGGTGTATTCCGGGGTTCGTCGAAGCCCGAATGCCACCGCCAAGTTTCAGGTGTCGCTGGCCAAGCTCCGCAACATCCAGGTTTTTGTCATCGGAGACGTCGTGCGCCCCGGCGCCTATCAGATCTCCGCTTCGGGAACAGTACTTACCGCGCTTTATGCCGCGGGCGGCCCCAGCAGCAACGGTAGCTTTCGCAAGGTAGAGGTGCGCCGGGGCGACAAGCTGGTGTCTGATATCGACGTCTACGATTATCTGCTGCACGGCATCAACGACAGCGAGACCCGGCTGCAAAACGGCGACGTGGTCTTTGTTCCGGTGCACAGCGGATTCGTCAAGATTGCCGGCGAGGTTACCCGTCCTGCCGTGTACGAAATGCTGCCGCAGGAGACGCTGCGCGACCTGATCGACTTCGCCGGCGGCTTTGGTCCCGCGGCATACCAGACCCGGGTGCGGATCCACCGGATTCTGCCGCCGGAGTCTCGCAGCGGAGCCGCGCGGGCCCGGGTGGTCGTGGATGTGGCGCCGGAGGAAATGGCCGGAGGGACGGTGCCGCCCGTCCCGATGTCCGCCGGCGACTCGGTCACCGTGCTGTCGGTGGCCGATCGGCTCCGCGGATATGTGACCGTGTCCGGGAATGTGTGGGTGGAGGGGCAGGTCGGGTTCCGGCCGGGCATGAAGTTGAGCGAGGCAATCAAGCTCGCCGGCGGACCCAAGCCTGACGTGTACCTGGATCGCATTCTCGTCTCCCGCACCAATGAGGATTCGAGCCGGATCCAGCTGCGTTCCGCCTTTGCAGACACCGCCGGCAAGGTGAGGAGCGATCTCACTCTCCAGGAGATGGACGAGATCCGGATCTTCTCCCGCTCCGCCTTTCTCCCCACCCGCTACGTGACAGTCACCGGCGCGGTGCGTCGCCCGGGCCGGGTGCCGTTTCGCGAAGGCATGACGATGCGCGATCTGGTACTGCTGGCCGAAGGCGTCACCGAAGACGCCGATCTTCGGGAAGCGGAGATCGCGCGGAGAACCGAGAATGCCGATCCCGGCTCGCTGGCGCAGACCATTCGGGTCCGGCTGGACTCGACGGCGTTGGCCAGCGGAGGTACCGACGGAATCCCTCTGGCCCCTCCCCATCCCGGTGGTGCCGCCGGAGTTCCCGACATGGCGCTCCAGCCCTACGACAATGTGCTCATCATGCGCCGGCCTGGCTGGGAAACCCAGCGCCTGGTGTATCTGACCGGGCAGGTGAAGCATCCGGGCCGCTACGCGCTCCGCACCAAGACCGAGCGTCTGCGCGACCTCATAAACCGAGCCGGTGGGCTGACCGACGAGGCCTATGCCGGCGGGGTTCAGTTCTTCCGGTCCTATCAGCAGGGATTCCAGCCCTCTGACGAACAGCCGCCCCGGCTGGATCAGCCGCCGGAGCCCTCCCGGGATACCCTGCCCCGCGGGTACAACGAGCGGGTGGGCATCGATCTCCCCAAGGTGCTGAAGGATGCCGATGCCAGAGACAATGTGATCCTGGCGGGCGGCGACTCGGTGCACATCCCGGAGTACAACCCGATCATCCTGGTGCAGGGGGCGGTCAACTCTCCCGGCGCCGTGCCCTATACGCCAGGGAAGTCGCTCGACTGGTACGTGGATGCCGCCGGCGGCTACACCCAGCTGAGCGACAGCAAGCATTCGTACGTCACCCAGGCCAACGGCAAACGCCAGGGCGTCAACCGCCGGGCCATTCTGCCCGACAAGGTGCCGCATCCTGAGCCTGGCGCTGTGGTGTTCGTGCCGCCCAAGCGGGTGCAGGATCAACCCAGCAACACCGTCGGCGTGATCGCCACCATCGCACAGCTCATGGCGGCGCTGGTAACGGTGGTCGTGGTGGCCAAGCAGTGACGGCCGAATCCGACATTTCGCTCTTTGAGCTGCTTACACCGCTGGTGCGCCGGTGGAAGCTCATCGCCGCTACTGCGCTCACCTGTGCTTTCCTCGCCGCCTTGTTCCTTCTCCTCCAGCGGCGGAGCTACACGGCAACCACATCATTTACTCCGGAGAATTCGTCCAGCTCCGGGCTGATGAGCAACCTCGTGGGGCTGGCAGGCCTTGCCGGGCAGCTGGGAATCAGTAGCGGCAGCTCCAGCAGCGTGTCTCCCGAGTTCTTCGTGCGGCTGGTTCACAGTGAGGAGGTGCTCCGGCCCACGCTGCTGACCGAGTTCCGGGTTGATTCAGCTTCCGCTCCTCGCCCGCTCCTGGCCCTGCTGGAGATACCCGGCCGCAGTCGCGAGGAGCAGCTCCAGACCGGGGTCCAGGTCCTGGGCAAGCGGACTGAGGCCACGACGGACAAGGCCACCGGCATTGTCACCCTCAAAGTGACGCTGCAGTCTCCTCTCCTGGCAGCCGAGGTGGCCAACCATCTCGTTGAGCTGATCAACAAGTTCAATCTGGAGAGCCGCCAGAGCCAGTCTCGAGAGCAACGGCGCTTCTCCGGCGAGCGCCTTGCTGTGGCTGAGCAGGAGCTTCGTGCCGCCGAACAGGCGCAGCTCGCATTCCTACAGCGAAACCGGCAATACATGGATTCGCCGCTGCTCACGTTCGAGTACAGCCGGCTCAACCGGCAGGTGCAGCTGCGGCAGGAGGTCTACCAGACGCTCACCAAAGCACATGAAGAGGCCCGCATAGCCGAGGTCCGGGACACGCCCGTGCTCACGGTGATCGACTCGGCGCTGGCACCGGTGAGGCCGAGTGGCCCGCACCGGATTCTGGGCACTCTGGTGGCCTTGATCTTCGGCGGAGCGTTGGGAGTAGCGCTGGCCTACGTCGCCGCGGCTCGCGCTCGGGCGCGGCGGTCTCCCACTCCGGACTATCTGGCGTTCCGCGAAGCGTGGGAGGAGGCTCGCGAGGCCTCTCCTCGGAGCTGAGAGGCATCCGGTGATTGGGTTCGTCGCAGCCCTGGCGGCCCTGCTCTATTGTTTCGTCTGGCTGCGGCCACCCGAGCTGGGTGGCGTGGCGCTTCCGCTCCAACGGGTGCTCGGCTGGACCGCCCTCGCACTCCTGCTCGTTCGACTCCTGATCAAAGGCCCACTCCTCGCGCGGGCGGCGGCGCGAACCTACTTCTGGTGGGTCGCGGCCTTCGTGGCCTTTCTCTTATTGATGTTCGTTCGGCAGCTCGCCTACGGGGAGAACTTCTTCCCCCTCTATTTCGTGATGGATCTCTCCAAGTATGCGGCCGCCTTCGCCATGGCATATCTCTGCTATTACGCGCTGGCTGCGGGCCTGGTCTCGGAGAACCGGATGGTTCGGTTCATGGTCTACTCCGGAGTGGCTGCCACCCTGCTGGTATATGTCTTTCTGGCGCTCTACCTCGGCGGAGTCCGCACGGAGAGTCAGCTGATCGCCCCGTCCTTCGGCGGCGCGCTGGGAGTGTGGCCCACAGAGACGTTCCTTCCCCGCCTTGCCGGGCCCACCGCCGAGCCGCAGCAGCTGTCGGTGGCGCTGCTGACGCCGCTGTTGCTGATGCTTTCCCCGTCGTACCTGCGACGCTTCTGGCCCGCCGCTGTGCTGGCGATCGCGGTCTTGCTGCTGTCACAGTCGAAGTTCGCTCTGATCTCGGTGCTGGTAGTGGGGCTGTATCTCATGGTCGTATACCCGCAGGCTCGGGTTCCGTTGGGACTGGCGGGTCTGGTCATGGTTCCGATGGTAGGAGCCCTCCTGCTCCGGCTACCCACCCTGCGGGATACACTGCAGTCCGGACTCTCGGCTGGTGCCTTTGTCGAACGGTTGGGGAATCTCCTCCTTCTGGTGGGCATCATCCAGGCACATCCGTTTGTCGGGATCGGAGCGGGTCACTACGGGGTGTACCGCGGCCAAGTGGTCTTTGGCGACCCGATGTACTATCCGGGATACACGCCGAACATGGATTTTCTCAAGGTGTTCGCCGAGACCGGGGTGATGGGTTTCGTCCTGCTGCTGTTGCTGCTGGGTTTTCTGGTGCGGCGCTTCGTTCAGGGTTACGGGGTCGTTCCCCGCGAGAAGCGCCCGACATATCTCGCCCTGCTGCTGGGCGCACTGACTATCATGCTCAACATGACCATCGGTTACGAGCTGCTGCACGCCTTCTTCTGGATTAATGTGGGCATGCTGCTGTACTACGTGGACTGGTCGGTCGGTCGAGCAGAGCCCATGGAGCCCGGGAGCCACGCCGGGCGGAGTGTCGCGCCTGCCGGTGGAACATGAGGTTGGTCGATATCAATGCGCGCTTTCTTACCCAGGCAACCACCGGCGTACAGCGGGTTGCCGAAGAGCTGGTGCGGGCGCTCGATCGTGAGTTGCAGACCAGCGCCGAGTTGCGAAAGCGATATTCCTTCCGCCTGGTAGCGCCCTCTGGAGAGCGCCGGCGGATCGATCTCAACCAGATCAGCACCGTCGATCTCGGTCGGCTGCGAGGTCAGCAGTGGGAGCAGCTGGAGCTGCCGGCCTACACCGCGGGGCGCCTGCTGCTGAACCTCTGCAATACCGCGCCAGTCGGAGTTCGCTCCGTCGTACTCATTCACGACGCATCGGTGTTTGCAGTCCCTCAGGCCTATTCTCCGGCCTTTCGTTCCTGGTATCGTATCCTCATCCCGCTGCTTGGCCGCCGGGCGCTCCGGGTGATCACGGACTCCCATTTCTCCCGGGAGGAGCTGTCGCGGCGTGCCGGCATTCCCTACGAGAAGCTTGACATCCTCCCCCTGGGAGCGGATCACGTCCTTCACTCCCCTGCGGACAAAGGAGTGTTTCACCGGCTCTCGGCCACGCCGGGGCGGTACATTCTGGCGGTGGGAAGCCGAAGCCCTCACAAGAACCTCGGAGCGTTGGTTGCCGCGGTGGCCGCACTGGGGGTTAAGCACCTCCCTCTGGTGCTGGCCGGTGGAACCAACGCCCGGGTCTTTGCCGCGTCGGGCCGGAGTGAGACCCGGAATGAGAGTAGCATCGACGCCGGTTACGTGACCGACGGCGAGCTTCGGGCCCTCTACGAGAACGCCTTGTGCTTTGTCTTCCCTTCTCTCTATGAGGGTTTCGGGTTACCTCCGCTCGAGGCCATGTTGTGCGGCTGCCCGGTACTCGTCAGCAACGCTGGTCCGCTGCCGGAAGTCTGCGGCAGCGGTGCCCGCTACTGCAACCCGCGCGATCCTCACGATATCGCGAGGGGCATTCGGGAAATCGTCGCCGAGCCCGGGATACGAGAGCAGCAGGTACGGGCGGGAGCTGCTCGGGCAAAGGAGTTCACCTGGCAGCGCAGCGTGTACGAGCTGATCTCCATCCTCGACCGGATCCCTGCGTGAGAGTTGCCATCGTTCACGACTGGCTGGTTACCTATGCCGGCGCAGAGCGGGTCTTGGAGCAGATCCTGGCCACCTACCCCAGAGCAGATCTGTTCAGCTTGCTTGAGTTCGTTCCGGCCTCTGAGCGGGCGTTCCTGGGTGGGAGGCAGGTGCATACATCCTTTCTTCAGCGCATTCCGGGGATCGCCCGGAGGTATCGGAGCTTCCTCCCGCTCATGCCGCTCGCCATAGAGCAGCTGGATCTCTCCGGCTACGACCTGGTGTTGTCCAGTTCCTATGCCGTCGCAAAAGGGGTGCTTACCGGGCCGGATCAGCTGCATCTGTGTTACTGCCATTCCCCAATGCGGTACGCGTGGGATCTGCAGCATCAGTACCTCCGCGAAACGGGGCTGGACCGAGGTCTGAAGGGAGCGCTGGCGCGCTGGACGCTGCATCGCATGCGGCTCTGGGACGTTCGGAGCTCGATTGGAGTCGATGGATTCATCGCGGTCTCCCGCTATGTCGCGCGGAGGATCTGGAAGGCTTACCGCCGGAAGTCCACCGTGATCCACCCTCCGGTGGACGTGGAGGCTTTCACTCCAGGCGGAGACCGCGAGGGTTTTTATGTTACCGCTTCGCGCATGGTGCCTTACAAGCGCATGGATTTGATTGTCGAAGCGTTCGCCACGATGCCCGGTCGGCGCTTGATTGTGATCGGCGATGGCCCCGAAGCCAAGCGGATCCGATCTCGCGGTGCGCCGAACATCGAGTTCCTTGGCCATCAGGCATTCGAAGTGCTGCGGGATCGACTTCGACGTGCCCAGGCTTTCCTGTTTGCGGCGGAGGAGGACTTCGGCATCGCCCCGCTTGAGGCGCAGGCCTGCGGCACTCCAGTCATCGCCTATGGAAAGGGAGGTGTGGTCGAGACGGTACGTCCACTGGGAGAGGCCGAGCCCACGGGAGTTTTTTTTCAGGAGCAGACCGTGCCATCGCTGGTCGCCGCCATCGAGCTGTTCGAGCGGGAGAGCGGGCTCATCCGTAGCGATGCATGCCGGGAGAACGCCCTCAGGTTTGGGCCCGAGCGCTTCCGGAAGGAGCTCGGCGCGTACGTAGGTCGCCGATGGCGTCAGGCCGAGTCTCGCCGCAGGCCCCGTCTGATCGCATCGCAGTGACCTCAACTCCAAGCCCGCCGACATCCCTGGGCACCCGCTTTGTGCAGGGCGCCTCGTGGTCCCTTGTCGGGATGGGTGCCGCGCAGGGCCTGGCGGTGCTCGCGTCCATCGTCACCGCCCGCTTACTCGGCAAGGTGACCTTCGGCGAGTTCGGGATGGTAACAGGCACAGTGGGCGCGTTCGGCATGCTGGCTGGTCTTGGCCTGGGACTCACTGCAACCAAGTTCGTCGCTGAACGCCGAGTCACCGATCCGGCTCGGGCCGGTCACATTCTTGGCCTGGTCGTTCAGGCGGCCCTGATCTCCGGGGGCGCGGTGGCACTCATCCTCTTTGCCACTGCGCCCTGGCTTGCGGCAAAAACCCTGAACGCGCCCCAATTGACGGAAGAGCTTCGGGTGGGGTGCCTTCTTCTGTTCCTCAACACCCTGGATGGGGTGCAGACCGGCTCACTTGCGGGGCTGGAAGCCTTCAAGGCCACCACTCGGGTGAGCATCATCCGGGGACTTCTCACATTTCCTTTGCTGGTTGCCGGCGTCTGGTTTTTCGGTCTTATGGGCGCGGTGGTCGCCAGCGTTGCCGTGGGCGCCGTTGGCTGGTGGCTCAGCCAGGGCGCCCTCAGGAGTGAGTGCGTTCGGGCTGGAGTGCCCATTACCTACCAGGGAGTTCGGGCGGATCTCCCGATTCTCTGGTCATTCTCACTGCCCGCCTTGCTCAGCGCTTTGGTTGTCGCTCCAGTGATGTGGCTGGCCAACGCCGTACTGGCGAATCAACCTGGCGGGTATGGTGAGCTGGGCCTGTTCAACGCCGCCAACCAATGGCGGCTGGCCCTTCTTTTACTTCCATCCGTGCTCATCCGGGTTGCCCTTCCCTTGATGGCCTCGTCGGTCCATCCCCAACGTTCCGGCGAATTCGGGAAGACCCTGGTCCTGACCCAGAGCCTCACTGTGCTCGTGGTGCTCCCGGCGGGCGCGCTGCTCATGTTCCTGGCCGATTTCATCATGGGACTCTACGGTTCGGAGTTCGTGCATGGTGCGCCGGTATTGATAGGCGTGATCTGCAGCATCATGATCAGCAGCATCGGCAGCGCCGCGGGGGCCGCCATCGAGGCTCGAGGAAAGATGTGGCGCGGTCTCGCGTTGAACCTCTCTTGGGGAATAGTCTTGATCGCCATCGTCTGGTTTACGGTCGGTCAGTTTGGTGCCCGCTCGCTCGCCTTCGGGTCGGCTATTGCCTACATCGTTCTCAGTCTGTGGGGCTTTCTTTACGTGCGAGAGGATCTCCCGCCCGGTATGTTGCCCCGGCTGTTCCTGAGCCTGATCTTCATTCTCTGCCTCACCATCGCGTGCGTGGCACTGCCGTCGAGTATGAGGACCATCGCTGCGGCACCAGTTGCCCTGCTCACCGGGTTTCTGACATTGCATCTGTTCGTAGACCGATCAGTCAGGCAGAACCTGTTCGTCCGGGTCAGGTCACACCTTCGGCGCGGCACCGCTCGTTCATCGGCGGAAGTCCGGAGAACGCCCGAGCACCTATGAGTGCAATTCAGTACCCCTGTCCTGCCTGTGAGACCACCGCAGAGCCGGAAACCCTAGAGCTGGCGGGGTACCGGATGTACCGCTGCCCTCGGTGCGGACTGCGGTTCACGCCGGAAGCCTTTCACCGAGCCGTGGATTACGACCAGGTATACCAAAGCGCCGAGTACGAGTCCGATCAGGTGCAGGCCGTTCAGGAGCTCGACGCGCACGAGCTCGGCCAACATCCAACGTATCGAGCATTCTTCGAGCAGGTGCGGCATTCGCCCGGCGCCAGGCTGCTAGATGTCGGCTGTGGTGTGGGGCGGTTTGGCGTTGCCGCGCACGCCCGGGGGTGGGATGTGACCGGGGTTGATGTCTCGGAGCTGGCAATCGCGACCGGCCGAGCGCTGGCGCCCTTTCCCATGCGTGTTGCTAACATCGACGACCTGGCAGAGGAGGGTGAGCGATTCGACGTGATCACCGCCTTCGAGGTGCTGGAGCACTTGAGCTCGCCAGTGGACTTTCTGCGGGACACCCAGCGGCTCTTGAAGCCAGGTGGACAGGCCTTCTTCACGGTGCCGAACTGGGAGTCCCGCACGGTGCAGACCAGCAGCCGCCCCGACTGGCTCCCGCCAATTCACCTTCTCTACTTCAGCGAGCCGGCACTGCGCCGCACCGGCGAGCTGGCAGGCTTCGGACGGGTCAGCACAGGCATCGTTCGGGCTGACCCCCTGCCGGGCGCTGCCGTACCCAGGCTGCGGTGGCTCGCCCGGCGAATGCTGCTCCGGCCCCGCGAGCCTTTGGGATTATGGCTGCACGGCTGGTTTTCCAACTAGCCGAAAATGGAAAAGCGGACCCGGATTGCCCTGGTTACCTACGCCATGCACTGCGGCGGAATGGAGTCGTTCCTGCTGCGGCTCGGGAAATACCTTCGGGATCATGGTTATGACGTAGAGCTCATCACCACACTCGAGCCAGGCGAGTGGTTTGACCGCATCGCGGAAGTTGGTGTCCCCGCCTACCACGTTCCCGGCTACCGCCGCGCCGGACCATTCAACCCATTGCAACACACGCGGCGAGTGAGCGCCCGGCTTCGGGAAGGCAATTACAAGGTCATTCTCCTCAACCATTCGCGGCACGCCCAAGCGGGGTTGGCTCAGCTCCCTGACGACGTCGTTGCCATTCCGATCCTCCACAACGATAACGAGGAGATCTACCAGGTTGGCTGCGGGAATCCGGAGGCTTGGAACGTGGCGGTAGCCGTGAGCCCCAAGGTGGCAAGCACTGCTCGGCGCCGGGAATCCTCTCGCCCAATCCTGGAGATAACCTCGGGCGTGGAGCTGCCCGACCCCGCTCAGTGGCAAGCGCGACGAGGCTGGAGCATGCCCCTCGAGCTGATCTTTATAGGCCGGCTCGATCATGGCCAGAAGGGCGGGGTCTCGTTGCCCGATATTTATCAGGCCTGTCTCGAGCGCGGTGTCGAGTGCAGACTGACGATTGTGGGAAATGGACCGGATGCTCAAGAACTCCGCCGACGTCTCTCGAAGCTTGGCCTGCTGGAGCGCACCCGATTTCTCCAGGGGCTGACCCATCACCAGGTGTACGATTTGCTGCTCGACGCACACGTTCTTTTAATGCCCTCCTACTACGAGGGACTGCCTATCGCGCTGCTGGAGAGTATGGCCTGTGGCTGCGTTCCCGTGGTGAGCCGCCTGCCAGGCATTACTGACCACGCCATCGAAAACGGTGAAAGTGGCCTTCTGGTGGAGGTCGGCGACACCGCCGAATTCGCCAATGCCGTAGCAACGCTGTACCGGAATCCCAGCCAGTGGTCTCGCATGAGCCGTGCGGCGAACACCAGAGCTCGATCGTGCTTCTCGGTTCAGGCGATGGGGAGCTCGTACCTGCGCCTGATCGAAGAGGCCGTCAAAGGCCGGTACCCGCTTCCCCGTCCCCGGAAATTCCAGCGAGCATTCGACCGAACCGTGTTCTCCTGGAGGGACTTCGTCCCTGACGTGCTGCGGCGATACGGACAGCGCGGCCGTCTCTGGTGGAGAACGGAGAGCCCATGGGCTTCGACGTTCAAGGCATAAAGTTCCTGCTCGCCGCCCATCGGGGGGGCGTGCAGTTCGACCGCACGGCGATGATTGGCCGGCAGGAGCTGTTTATCGACCCCGTGACGCTGCACCGCCTGCTCCGCCGCTCCAGTCTGGCCGACGGCCCTGCGCAAACGGAACGGTTGCTCAGCGAGGCGAGCGGATACGCTGAGCCGTTGCTGCGACACCTGGGCGCCCGGCAGATCTCCTCGGTGGACGCGTCGCACTACGAGCAGGCCTCGCTGGTCCATGACATGAACAATCCGATTCCGGAATCCCTCAAGAGTGCCTTCTCGGCTGTGATCGATGCCGGCACCTTGGAGCACGTTTTCAACTTCCCGGTGGCCCTGAAGAACTGCATGGAAATGGTGGAGGAAGGTGGACATCTTCTGCTGATGACGCCGGCCAACAATTTCATGGGACACGGCTTTTATCAATTCAGTCCGGAGCTGTTCTTTCGGGTTCTATCGGCCGCCAACGGCTATGAGGTAGTGAGAGCCATCGTCTGTGAAACCAGTCCGGACGCTCCCTGGTATGAGGTGGTAGATCCAGCCCTGGCCGGGCGCAGGGTGGAGATGCTCAGCAATGCTCCTATCTATCTCTTCATTCAGGCCCGACGAACTCTACACGTTCCCGTACTTACGATGACGCCGCAACAGAGCGATTATGCCGTCATGTGGCAGCACAGCGCCGCTGGGCGGAGGGCCCACCACCCGTCCGGCCCTTCTCTACCTCGCCGCGCCCTGCGCGGGGCGGCCCGACGCCTTGGAGCAGCCTATCGCAAAGTGGCGCCCACGGGTTTCCATCTCCGCCGGAAGCGTCCCGATTCCGCCGTCTTCATTCCGGTAGCATGGGATCGACCTGTGAGTACCCCACCAAAATCGTAATGCAGCCGCTCGTTTCAATCATTCTTCCGACGTACAATGGCGCCCAATACCTGGCCGAGGCCATCGAGAGTTGCCTCCGCCAGACCTATCGCAACTGGGAGCTCATTCTTATCGATGATTGCTCCGATGACGCGACGCCCGATGTCATTGCTGAATACCTGAGCCGGGACAACCGGATTAGAAGCATCCGGCACCAACGCAACCGCAAGTTGCCTGAGGCGCTGAACACCGGACACGCCGCAGCTCGCGGCGAGTATCTGACCTGGACCTCGGATGACAACCGGTTGCTGCCTGGAGCGATCCAGGAGCTCACGGCCTATCTCGACCAGCACCCTGAAATCGGTCTGGTCTACGCCGACTCCGTGCTGATCGATGATACAGGAAACCGGATCCGTGATTATCCATCGCACCCGGCCTCCAAGCTGGCTTATATGAATGCGGTGGGGCCCTGTTTCCTCTACCGGCGAGCCGTCTACCAGAGGGTCGGCTCGTACGATTCCCGACTGTTCCTCGCCGAAGACTACGATTACTGGCTCCGAGTTTACCGACGATTCGAGATCGCGCGACTACCGAAAACACTGTACGAGTACCGCTGGCACGGCCGATCACTGACCAATACGGCTCCGGGAAACGCCGTCTGGGTCGGAGTGGAACAGACACTCCGAGCGAATCTGCCGCACCTGACGCGTCCATCGCCGCCTGATCGCGCTCGCGGCTGGATTGTGGTAGGCGCTACCGCCGCGCGCCGCGGCGCTCCACTTCGCGCGATCGGCCCCTTCGTCCGCGCCCTTGGGGTGGCTCCGGGTTTCTCTCTGGGGTATATCGGTTCCAAGGTCCTGGAGAAGGCCAGATCAGGTCTGGCCAACGGCCGGTCATCCGTGGGCTAGGCCTTTCCGCCTAAGAGCTCCACGAGCCTGGCCGCGGCACGACGTGGGTCGCCCCACTCCACCGCTCGGCGCGTCATGTCTTCCTCGGGCCATACTCGGGAGCCATGAATCAGCTCACGAACTGCCCGGCTAAAGCCAGCCTCATCACCAGGCGGAACGAGAAATTGCGGGGGAAGCAGCTCAGTCAGACCATCGACCGCGTACGCGACCACGGGAACGCCGGCGCTGGCTGCTTGCAGCGCTGTCTGAGGTAGGCCCTCGAAGTGGGAGGGCAGCAGCACCGCGTCCAGCAAGGGGATTAACTCTCCGGCATCCTGGCGCCAACCCAAGAAGGTGACGCCGGAGGTTATTCCCATTCGTTCCGCCAGCCCCTTGACCACCGACAGATCGGGTCCGTCGCCGATGACGACCAGATGCACCGGGAGATTGTCGCGGAGCAACTGTGCCGTGATCCGGAGTGCTGCGTCCTGGCCCTTCTGCCGCAGTTGGACCCGTCCAACCAGCCCCAACAAAAATCCTGGCGGGAAATTGTGCCTGGCCCGCAGAGTCTTACGCTCGCTCTGAGCTAGCCCAGACTGGAGCGCTGCAGTAGGCGGATGAATTACCGCAGGCATTGGCAGAGCATAGCGGCCGGCCAGCTGGAGTGCGCCCGCTTTCGAGACGGTGAGCAACCGGTCAAACCGTGTCAGACGTGATGCGACCATTGTATCTCGTACTAACCCCAGCCGAGTGCCTAGAGTGCTGGGCTGCTGCACCAGGTGCAGAAGTCCCCAGACCGGCAGATCCGCCGAGACTCTCCGGACCGCGTCAACTACGGATTGACCTCTCTCGACCGTTGGCAAATTCACCAGCACCGCGGCGGGATCGATATTCCTGATCAGGCCCGCGAGCTCCCGAGCCACCGGTTCCCTGAGAAGCGGGTGAAGATTGGCCAACGTTCCCGGGTAGAGGGGCCGGCTGCAACGATGAACTGTTACCTGCTGGCCTGGCAGGGGAGCGTAGGCGTGCTGGTGCGATGTCCACGCCGCCTGGCTCAACACCAGGTGCACTTCGGCGAGATGAGCCAGCGAGCGGGAAAGCTCGAGGAAGGACAGCTCCGCTCCTCCCAGGTTCTCCTCGTCGACGGCCAGCAGAAGACGCATGGGCTAGACCAGCGGATCTGAATTGTACTTGAGGGTTGCTCGAGGTCTCTAGCGGGTGGCGAAGAAGGTGCGAATGGTATACGCGGTCAGCCGGCACCACGCATGTAGAGGACCGCCGGAATGGTCTTCAAGAGAATGCCGAGATCCTTCCAGAGTGTCCATTCCCGGATATAGTCGATCTCCAGCCGGATGACCTCCTCAAAGTCCGTAATGAGGTTTCGGCCGTTGACCTGCCAGGGGCCGGTGATTCCCGGCTTTACATCGAACCGGGTGTAGTGGTGCTCCTCGTACATGTCGACCTCGGCCGGCAGCGGCGGGCGTGGGCCAACCAGCGACATGTCACCACTCAAGACATTCCACAGCTGGGGCAGCTCATCCAGACTGGTTCTTCGCAGGAACGCTCCCAGCCGCGTGACCCGTGGGTCGTTCTTGATCTTGAACAGCCGGAGGTCATTGTACAGGCTGCGAGTAGCCAAGTCCTCCCGCAGGGCCTCCGCGTCATGCACCATGCTCCGAAATTTGGTGATCTTGAACAATCTGCCACCGAGCCCTACCCGCGTCTGTCGGAAGAAGATTGGCCCCGGAGATGAGAGATAGATGGCGATGGCAATGAGCCCGAAGAGCGGCCACAGCAGAGCCATGCCCAACCCGGAAACTACCACGTCCAAGGTGCGCTTTATCAGCAGCTGGCGCCCCCGAAGGCCCGGACGGTTGAGAGCGATGAGTGGCGCGCCGCGACTCCAGACCATACGTGACTCGAGGCCACCGACCACGAAGGTCCTCGGGATCGCAATCAGCTGACAACCGGCGGCTCCCGCCGCATCAATCACCAGAGCCAAGGCTCGGTCATCCAGCGGACCGCTAAGCACCACTGTATCAGCCCGGTAGCGCTTGAGCGTCTGGCACAGGCGGGTAAAGCCCTCTTGACCCTGAAGGCCCAGTTCCTCGGGATCCAGGATACCACCAACAGCGTAGGACCGAGCATCCGAAAGGGTGGGATGCTCCAGGGCCCGCAGCGTATGCTCACCGCTGCTTATCAAAAGCGCCCGGGCCGCACCCGGACCGATGGGCCAGAGCTTGAGAACGGCCTGGTCGATGAGGTAACGCTCGGTAATCAGAGTGAGACCAATCAGTCCCGCAAGCAGGATGAACCCGGGCAGCAGCAGAAGTGAAAAGTGGCTCCAGAGGTGGCTCCAGAACGGAAGCGCGAGACCCAGGGTTGCTCCCGCCACCAAACGGCCAGCATCGCGACGGCGATCACTGGCCCCGTAGGTATCCACGGCAACCAGGCCCAGCAGCACTGCCGGCACCAACTGGACCAGCGGTAGGCCGCCCGGCGGAATGATCTTATTCACCAGCTCGCTGGTGGCGGACCCGAACCAGCCCACATCGCGAACGCCCCGAACCACCAGCCGCAGCAGCAGCAAGGCTACCATGTCGCCGGCCAGAAGGACGGAGACGCGAACCGCCGTGCGCACCAAGTGGATGCGCATCATCTGGGGGGCCCGCTGGGTCAGAGCGAGTCTGGCTGGAGCAGTTTTGGTGTGGGGGGTTCCGCCCGAAACCGCGCTGGGCGATGGCGCGAGCTCTGGGGCCGCCGTGGAGCCGGAGAAGCGGGGCTCCAGTGAAGGCTGACCTACCGCAGACATGATTCCAATCGCGACATGAGCTCCGATCACTTCCTTATAAATCCGACACAAAGTCCGTCTAATCGTGTCGGTTTATGCCAGTTTCAGCGGAAACAGGGGACTGGTAAGCAAGTCATGCGCCACCCCCTCGAAGTCTCGGCGAACATAGTTAAAACAAAGTCAGCCGCAAGCCTACACTTCGCATAGGTAGATCGTGAGAATGCAGAAATCAAGGCGGGGCGTACTGATTGGATAACCTCGCGGGTCAGAACGACACAAGGCTTCCGTACTGCTTTTTCATCCATTCGCGGTACCTACCGTCCATAGCGCTCCTCCACCAGTCCTCGTGCTCCAGGTACCAGTGTACCGTATCGCGTAAACCGCTCTCCAGGGTCTGCTCCGGCCGAAACCCAAGCTCACGCTCGATCTTGCTGTTTGAGGTGGCATAGCGCCGATCGTGCCCAGGGCGATCTGGAACATGGGTGATCAGCGATTCCGCTCCAGTTGCCCGTCCCGCGGGGCTTCGGGGGTAGCGCCGGCTCAGCGACGGATCGTCGGCGAAACACTGGTCCAGTATGGCCACCAGCAGGCGCACCAGGTTGAGATTGGACGATTCCGACTGACCGCCGATGTTGTAGGTCTCACCGGCGGAGCCCAGAAGCAAGACTTGTTCGACGGCGCGGCAATGGTCATGGACATGGAGCCAGTCCCGCACCTGAAGACC
>Ga0170475_113876028_pt1 | contig 15898 bp, 10 predicted proteins | sample Soicark_Litter_5_FD_111474 | JGI IMG/M metagenome (GOLD analysis project Ga0170475, IMG submission 111474) | Avena fatua rhizosphere microbial communities from Hopland, California, USA. Combined Assembly of 48 SPs
CGGGACGATTGTTTCGCGTGCTCGTCGCGGGCGGCAGTCAGCCCGAAGGTTATCTTCTCGACCAGGATACGGCCTGGCCAGGCGCATTGCAGCGCCTCCTGGAACGGCCCGAACACCTGCAGACGCTCGGCGCCGATTGCGTGCACGTCGGCAATATTTCGCGATCCGGCGTCGGATCGCAGGCGCTGGATCTGATTCTCGGTCGCGTGTTGCCGCGGTACCCGCGTTTGCAGGCCATCATTATTCTCGTCGGCGCGAGCGATGTTCTGCAGTGGCTCGAAGCGGGCGCGCCCGCGGAGGCGCCACCGCCGCCGAGAACATCGGACATTTTCCGCTCCCATCCGGAGTTGTCGTTTGGCTGGCGCCCCAATCAGACCGCGATTCTCGAAGTGCTGCGGCGGGCCCGCCAGCGCTGGCTGCGTCCGGCGCAGACGCACACACGAGCCTGCCGATGGATCGGCAAGGCGCGGCAAATGCGTGCGGAGGCGACAGAGATTCGCACCGACATGCCAGACCCGACGCCGATGCTGGCTCAGTTCGATCGGTCTGTCCGAAGCGCGATCCGGAAGGCGCGAGGGCATGCCGATCGCGTGATCGTCGTGCGTCAGCCCTGGTTCGACAAGGAGTGCACCGACGAAGAAGAGGCAATGATGTGGCACGGGGGGGTCGGACAGGCGTGGCGCGAGCACGTCACCACCTATTACTCGTGCCAGGTGTTGTCGCGCCTGATGGCGCTCCTCGACGCACACGCCGCGCGCGCCGCGCATGAACTCGGCGTTGAGCAGGTCGATCTCATGCCGGCCTTGGATCCAAGCGCGCGCACGTACTACGACTTCTTTCACGCGACGCCGGCCGGCGCCCGAATCATCACCTCCGCAATCGCGGCGGCCATGCTCCGTCAGCCGCGCCAATCAGCCGCGACCGGGGCGCCGATGATGCCGGTCGGTTGCACTATCGAGACGCTGAAGCAGAAGGTGTCTTAGCCGTGTGTGGATTTGCGGGAATTCTTGCCTCGCCGCGGGTGGCGAATCGGGATCTGGCGAGCCAGGTCTCGCGGATGACCGCCCCGCTCGTCCATCGCGGCCCTGACGATCAGGGTGTCTGGGTCGACGAAGGCGCGGGTATCGCGCTCGGGTTCCGGCGCCTGGCGATCCTTGATCTCTCGCCGGCCGGACATCAGCCGATGGCCTCCGCTTCGGGGCGATTTCAGCTCGTCTTCAACGGAGAGATTTACAATTTCGGCGAATTGCGCCACGAGCTCGAGCAGTGTGGCCACCGCTTCAGAGGACACTCGGATACCGAAGTCATCCTCGCTGGGTTCGACGAATGGGGCGTGCGCGAGGCCATCGGTCGTGCGATCGGCATGTTTGCGATGGCCGTCTGGGACACCAGAACGCGCGAGCTGTCGCTCGTTCGTGATCGGCTCGGCAAGAAACCGCTATTCGTCTATCACGAGCCCGGACTCGTCACGTTCGGCTCGGAACTGAAGGCGCTGGTTGACGGTCCATCGTTCAATCGGGCGATCGACCGGCGGGCGCTTGCGTCGTACTTGCGATATCTCTACGTTCCAGCCCCGGACAGCATTTTTGAGCACGTCCTCAAGATTCCGGCCGGTCATATCCTGACGATTCGGGAGCCTGGGCATTCACTCCCCGAACCTCGAAGCTATTGGTCGCTGCGCGACGTCGCACGGGAGGGACTCGCCCATCCCTTCGAGGGGACGGACGAAGACGCGGTCGACGAACTCGAGCGATTGCTGGGCGACGCCGTTCGCCGGCGATTGCAGTCGGATGTGCCCCTCGGCGCGCTGTTGTCAGGTGGAATTGATTCGTCCGCCGTCGTCGCGATGATGCAGCAAGCGACTAGTCGCCCGACGCGAACCTACACGATCGGCTTCGACGACGAAGCGTTCGACGAAGCGTCGCATGCGGCGCGAGTGGCACAGTGGCTGGATACGAGTCACACGGAACTGCGCCTGACGGGCGACGATGCCCGCTCACTTATCCCGAGGCTGCCGGAAGTCTTCGATGAACCGCTGGCCGATCCCTCGCAATTGCCCACCCTGCTCGTCTCGCAGCTCGCTCGGCGGGACGTCACCGTTGCGCTCAGTGGCGACGGAGGAGACGAGCTGTTCGGTGGCTATAACCGGTACGTCTACGGCACGCGTGTGCTGCCTCGCGTAAACCGAATCCCGCACTCGGTTCGTCGCGCGGTCGCCGGCGGCATCGGTTGCATTCCGTCCGGGGCGTGGGACCGGTTGTCCACGCTGTCGAGTTTCGTGCCCGGCGTTCCTGCGACACGCGTGGGCGAGCGCATCGGGAAATTGACGCGCGTGATGGCCGCGGCGTCGGTGGGAGAGATGTATTGCTCGCTCTTGTCGGCGTGGCAACAGCCGGCGCAGCTGGTCACCGCCGATCCGCGCCGGGACGATCCGAACGAATCCGTGATGGCCGCGTCCGAACCGGTCGATCTACTCGATCGGATGATGCTCGCTGACCAGATCACTTACCTCCCCGACGATCTGCTCGCGAAACTCGATCGCGCCAGCATGGCCGTCAGCCTCGAAGTCCGGGCGCCGCTGCTCGATCATCGCCTCGTCGAATTCTCATGGCGTCTGCCGCACAGGCTCAAGCTGCGGGGCAATGTCGGCAAATGGATTTTGCGACAGGTTCTCTACCGCCGCGTTCCACGAGAGATCATCGAGCGGCCGAAGATGGGATTCTCGGTGCCAATCGATCGATGGCTGCGCGGACCGCTGCGAGCGTGGGCGACCGATTTGCTGTCCCCTGAAGCTCTCCGTCGCAGCGGACTTTTTGCGCCTGCGGAGATCGAGCGAGGGTGGCGCGATCTCCAGTCCGGTCGCCGATCCGCCGGCGCGCCCCTGTGGGCTGTGATCATGTTTCAGGCGTGGCACGCACGCTGGCAAGCGTAGCCCGCCGCCTCGGATCTCTTTCGACATCGAAGCAACCGTCTCCTCTCACCATCCACTCACTCTCAGCACACGCGGACCACCTGCGCACGTTCCCCGCAGGGAAAGAGGCATCAATGCAAGTCGCTCGTCGCAATCTGACGCTGTACGTTTCCGGATTGATCGCTCTCCTGCTCACAGCGGCACGGCCGGCCGGTCAGGCCCCGGGCATGACGCTCACGCCAGCGAACCCGACGATCCTCGTTGGGCAGACCCAGCAATTCACGCCGAATCGGATGGGAGTGCCCGTGGCGATCGCGGGCGGTGGTTACCACACGTGCATGCTCTTCGGCGATCAGACGGTGCGCTGCGCGGGACACAACAACTTCGGCCAGCTCGGGAACGGCGCGTTCACCGATTCATCGACGCTGGTCGCGGCAGGCGGATTGACGACGGGAGTGAGTGTGGGGGCGGGCATCGAACACTCGTGCGCGTTGCTCGCCGACGGCACGGCACGCTGCTGGGGCACCAATTTCGTCGGTCAGCTGGGCGACGGAACAGTGGGCGGCGGTTCGGCAGTACCGAAAGCCGTCCAGGGGCTGAGCGCCGCGATCGCGCTCGCGGTGGGCGGCTATCACAACTGCGCCCTGCTCGCCGATCACACCGTGCAGTGCTGGGGTCGTAATCAGGACGGACAGCTTGGCAACGGCAACAACACGACTGACGCCGGAACGCCTCAGACGGTGTTGGGCCTGAGCGGCGTCGGTGCACTGGGAAATGGCGGTTATCACAGCTGCGCGCTGATGACTGACGGCACCGCGCGGTGCTGGGGACGGAATGATCGGGGCCAGCTTGGCGATGGCACCAGCACGTCTTCTTCGACGCCGGTCGTGGTGTCCGGGCTGTCGAATGCGGTGAGTCTCAGCGGCGGCTTGTATCACACCTGCGCGCTGCTCGGCGACGGCACCGTGCAGTGCTGGGGACAAAACGACAACGGCCAGATCGGCAACACGCTTCCGTTCTCGTCCACTCCGGTGACGGTGAGCGGCCTCGCGAACGCGATTGCCCTTTCGTCGGGTGTGTTCCATAGCTGCGCGCTCTTCGCAGATGGGACCGCAAAATGCTGGGGGAGCAATTCGAACGGCCAACTTGGCAACGGCACCACGGCGAATTCGTCGTCGCCGGTGTCTGTCACCGGCCTGAGCGGCGCGATCAACATCACAGCCGCCGGTCTCCATACCTGCGCGATCATGCCGGATCGCTCGGCGCGGTGCTGGGGCGCGAACATGTACGGGCAGCTGGGGCACGGAACCACGGCCGACGAGTGGACGCCGGTCGGCGTGAATGGCACCGGCTTGACGTGGACGAGCAGCAATCCAGCGGTCGCAACGATCGACGCCTCGGGATTGGCCACTGGTGTTGGTCGCGGGACCGCCACAATCACTGCTACCGATGGATTCGGCGGCACCGCCAGCACGACGCTCACCGTCGGCCAACGACTCACGTTGTCGGTCGCTCTGCAGGGCAATGGCGGCGGCAGCGTGAGTTCGAATCCCGCGGGGATCAGCTGCGGCGCGGACTGTACCGAGGACTACGACAGCGGCACGACCGTGACGCTGACGGCCGTCGCCAACACCGGGTCAGCCTTTGGCGCATGGAGCGGCTGCGACTCAGTCTCCGGGATGACGTGCACCGTGAGCATGAACGCGGCGCGCACGGTCAGCGCCAGCTTCAACGTGCAAAACTTCACCTTGTCCGTCGGCGAGGCCGGCGCAGGCAGCGGGACGGTGACGTCTAATCCGACCGGGATCAATTGCGGAGCGAATTGCTCGGCGTCCTACGCCGGCGGCACGACGGTCACGTTGACGGCGGCTGCGAACACGGGCTCTCTGTTCGCGGGGTGGAGCGGCTGCGATGCGATCTCCGGCGCGACCTGCACCGTCACCATGAGCGCCGCTCGCGCGGTTACCGCGAGTTTCAACCTGCAGAGCTTTGCGCTCAACGTCAATAAGACCGGCGCCGGCGCCGGCACCGTGACGTCGAATCCCGCCGGCATCAGTTGCGGGACGGATTGCTCCGAGTCCTATACCACCGGCACGACCGTGACGTTGAGCGCAGCCGCGAACACCGGGTCAGTCTTCGGCGCGTGGAGCGGCTGCGACTCAGTCTCCGGGACGACGTGCACCGTGAGCATGAACGCCGCGCGCACGGTCAGCGCCAGCTTCAACGTGCAAAGCTTCACGTTGTCGGTGAACAAGGCCGGCGCCGGCGCCGGGTCCGTGACCTCGAGCCCCGCCGGGATCAGCTGCGGCGCCGATTGCTCCGAGCCCTACACCAGCGGTACGACCGTGACGTTGACAGCGACGGCGAACGCCGGGTCGCTGTTCGCCGGATGGAGCGGGTGCAATGCGGTCTCGGGGGCCACCTGCAGCGTCACCATGAGTGCCGCGAGATCGGTGACGGCAACTTTCAACCTGCAGTACTTCATGTTGAGCGTCAGCAAGACCGGTCTCGGTAGCGGCACCGTGACGTCCAGTCCCGCGGGGATCAACTGCGGGTCGACCTGCTCGGCATCGTACGCGAGCAACCAGGTCGTGACGTTGACGGCCAGCCCGGCTCTCCTCTCCGGCTTCACGGGGTGGAGCGGGTGCGACAGCGTCTCGGGCCTGACCTGCACCGTGGCGACGAGCCGCGCGAGATCGGTCATCGCCTCGTTCCGGCTCCTCGGCCTGCTGTAGCGAGGTGGTGCCTCAGACGCACCAGCCTCGCCTTAGAGTGAGGGCATTTCAGTCTAGTTTCCAGTTCCCAGTTCCCAGTTTCCAGTTTCCAGTTTCCAGTTGCCGGTTCCCAGTTGCCAGTTCCTGAAGCACATCTAACTGGAAACTGAAACTGGTAACTGGCCACTGCGTTTGACTTGAATTCAGTTATCACCGGCGCTCCAAAGGGGAATCTTTACCATGAACAAGAAACCGATCTTCGTCGCCGCGGGCTTGCTCGGCCTCGTGGTTCCTGTCGTACTGGTGCACGCTCAGGGCGCCGGCATCGGCGTAACTCCGACCAATGCGTCGATCCTCGTTGGCCAGACGCAGCGATTCACCGGCAGCAGCTCGTCGGCCATCGGTACGATCGCTGGTGGTGGTTATCACACCTGCGCGCTGATGTCCGACCAGTCCGTCCGGTGTGCCGGAGAGAATAACTGGGGACAACTTGGAAACAATGCCTATAACAACTCGTCGACGCTGGTCGCCGCGAGCCTGGCCGCCGCGGTCAGTGTCGGCGCCGGCATCGAGCACACGTGCGCGGTGCTCGCCGACGGGACGATGCGGTGCTGGGGAACGAACTACGTCGGTCAGATTGGGAATGGGACGATGGATGGATCGCCCGTGCCCACACCGGTGCAGGGGCTCAGCACCGTCATCGGCGGCGCGGTCGGTGGGTTCCACAATTGCGCGCTGCTCTCCGATAAAACGGTGCGCTGCTGGGGACGCAACCAGGACGGACAGGTCGGCAACGGCGATAGTACGACCGACGCGAGAACGCCGCAGCCCGTATCGGGTCTGACCGGTGTCGCGGCGCTGACCGCCGGCGGCTATCACTCGTGTGCGCTCATGCCGGACGGCACCGCGAAGTGCTGGGGACGCAATTCGCGCGGCCAGCTCGGTGACGGCTCGAGTCTCCAGCTCTCGTCGACGCCCGTGCCGGTGAGCGGAATGACAACCGCCGTAGCTCTCAGCGGCGGGTTCTATCACACGTGTGCGTTGCTGCGCGACGGCACGGTGCAGTGCTGGGGTGATAACGATTCGGGCCAGATCGGCAACACACTGGCCTACTCGTCCGTCCCGGTCACGGTCGCCGGCATCAGCAACGCCGTTGCCGTCAGCGCCGGCGCCTATCACACGTGCGCCCTGTTGTCCGACGCGACGGCACGCTGCTGGGGACGAAACACGAATGGCCAGCTCGGTGACGGCACGATGACGAACTCATCATCGCCAGTTCCCGTGAGTGGCTTGAGCGGTGCGATCGGGGTTGCCGCGGGTGGTATTCACTCGTGCGCGCTGATGCCCGACCGATCCGGGCGATGCTGGGGCTGGAACATCTACGGTCAACTGGCGAACGGGAATACGACCGACTCGTCGATTCCGGTCAACGTCAGTGGAACCGGCCTGACGTGGACGAGCAGCGATACCACCGTCGCCACCATCGACGCCAGCGGCCGGGCCACCGGCGTTCACCGCGGCCTCACCACGATCAGCGTGACTGATAGTGCAGGTAATACCGCGAGCACGGCGCTCACCGTCAGGAGCCTTGAATCCCTGTCGGTCGCGCTTGCCGGCGCCGGCGTGGGGAGCGTCAGCTCCAGTCCGGCGGGAATCAGCTGTGGAACGGACTGCTCCGAGACCTATCTCGATGGCACGGCGGTCACGCTGACGGCCGCCGCTGCGCCCGGCTCGATTCTTACCGGCTGGACCGGATGCGATGCAGTCGCAGGACTCACATGTACCGTCACGATGAACACGACGCGTTCGGTCGCCGCCACGTTTGCCCGAGTCTACACGCTGACCGTCGCCAAGGCCGGTGTGGGTGGTGGCACGATCACGTCGAGCCCCGCTGGGATCAGTTGCGGAACTGCCTGCGCGGCGCCTTTCATTGCTGACACCAACGTCACGCTGACCGCGGTTCCGAATTTCGGATCGGTGCTCGTCTCTTGGAGCGGTTGCGACACCTCAGCTGATACCACCTGCACCGTGAAGATGAGCGCGGCCAAGTCTGTCACCGCCACCTTCGTCGGTGTGCCGGTGAACTGATCCGGAGATTGATCATGTCACCATGCTTGTCTGTCGTCATACCCGCCTTTAACGAAGAGGCCACGCTCGTCGCGGTCGCTCGGAAGATCCTCGCCCTCCCCCATCTGCTCGACGTCGTCATCGTCGACGACTGCTCCAGCGATCGAACCGGGGAGATTGCCGACGGGCTCGCACGCGCGTATCCGCAGATCAAAGTCCTCCACCATTCGGCGAACCTCGGCAAGACGGAAGCGCTGAAGACCGGGTTCGCGCATACGGCAGGAGAGATCGTGATCGTCCAGGATGCCGATCTGGAGTACAACCCGGCGGACATCGAACACGTGATCGCTCCGATTGTGGCGAACGAGGCTGATGTCGTTTACGGCTCGCGTTTCCTGGTGCGGAAGGCGGCACGAGTCTTGTACTTCTATCACTACCTCGCGAACAAGACGTTGACGTTCTTCTCGAATCTCCTCACGAACGTGAACTTCACTGACGTCGAGACCGGCTACAAGGCATTCCGGGGCGACATCATCCGCAACATGACGATTACGAGCAGCGGCTTCGGATTCGAGATCGAGGTGACGGCAAAGGTCGCGAAGCTGAAATGCCGCCTGTTCGAAGTCCCGATCTCCTATCACGGGCGCACCTACGAAGAAGGAAAGAAGATCGGAGTCATGGACGGGGTTGCGGCATTCTGGTACGTCATCAAGTTCAACCTGTTTTGCAGCCTCGAACAGTCATTCCGGCTCCTTCCACGCGCCACCGGCTCCTGCCTGGAGCGCGCGTGAAGCGCGGTTGATTTCACCACCGAGGAAAAACATGGAGTCTAAAACCGGCGCGCGATATCGCGCGTCGGTGTTCGCCGCCGGGATGATCTACTTGTTGCTGGGCAGCGCCAGCGCGTTCACCAAGCTGCCAGTGTGCGACGAGGTCTGGTATGCGAACCCCGCGTTCAACCTGAGTGCCGGACGGTCGATGGGGACGACCGTGCTCGAATCGGCAGGGACACCTTTGCATGGGCTCGAGCGGCACACCTATTGGGTAATGCCGCTCTACATCGTGGGCCAGGCATTCGTGTACGAGCTATTCGGGCCGGGGTTGATGCAAACGCGGTTGTTCTCGCTGTTCTGGGGGCTGGTGATCCTGGCCTCGTGGTTTGTGATCCTGCGCGTCCTGGTAGAGGAAAAATTCGTCGCGCTCGTGGGTATCCTCGTCATGGCGATCGATTCGTACATGATCGCCGTCGGATCCACCGGCCGCAGCGACATGATGTGCGCCGGTTTGGGATCGGCCGGGCTGGCGATGTATCTCGGGCTCCGGCCGCGACGTCTGTCGCTCGCGCTCGTGGTCAGCAATGCGCTGGTTGCCGCGAGTGGTCTCACGCATCCAAACGGCATTCTCTACCTCGCAAGCCTGCTGTTTCTGGTTGCGTTCTTCGATCGTCAGAACATCAGGTGGATTCATGTTGCGGCTGCCGCGGCTCCGTATCTGATCGGCGCGGCGATCTGGAGCACGTACATTCTCCAGAGTCCCGGCGATTTCATCGCGCAATTCGGCAGCAATGCGCGCACGCGCACGTCGGGCATCACCTCACCAGCGATGCTGATGAAGCGCGAGGTGTTGCGTTACGTGAATGCTTACGGGCTGGGGTCGGAATCGAGCGGCCCGGCGCGGCTCAAGGTTGTCATGCTGCTGGCGTACCTGACGGGAATTGTTGGAGTCCTGCTGAACCCGGACCTTCGGCGGCAACCGTCATCACGCGTGCTCTTGTCCATGACCGGCCTGACGTTCGTTCTCATGATCGTTTTCGAAGGAGCGAAGCAGGACTGGTATCTCGTCCACATCCTTCCGCTGTTCTGCGCGTTGTTGGCGATTTGGCTCGTCCACTGCCTGAAGCGTCGCGTTTTGCCGGCCGCTGTTCTCGCTGTCGGGATGGCAGGACTCGTGCTGGTGAACGTCGGACTCGTTGGCTGGTTGGTACATCGCAGCGACTATCAGAGCAGCTATCTGCCTGTCGTTCAGTTCTTGCGCACCGGACCGAACGATCGCGCGCGAGTGATCGGCAGTGCTGAATTGGGCTTCGAGATCGGCTTCGATCGGCTAAGTGACGATACGCGGCTGGGCTTCTACAGCGGCAAACGGCCCGACTTGATTGTCGTGGGAGACATCTACGAGGGTTGGTTCACCAAGCATGAGGCCAGGGAGCCGGACGTCTACCGTTATGTGCGGACGACGCTTTCGAGTGCCCGCAAGGTTTTCGACAACGGACGATATCGCGTGTACTCGGTAGCGTCGCGGTGATGCACGTGAGCAGATTCAGAACTCAGTTTTTCTTATTCGTCTTGTTGATCGGCGTCCTCCTGTTCGGGGCGGCGGCGCTGCTCCGAAGCCGCTTCGCGGTGGCGGCGGCAGTCCCCGGCGAGCCGTTCTGCCCGGGCGGAGCCAAGGCGGATCCGAACGTCGTGTTATGCGAGAACTTCGAGGATGGCCAATTCGAGCGCCGATGGGATATCGGCGGTCACCAGGGCATCTTTCCGATTTCTCAGTTCGTGCAATGCGCAGACAATCAATTTGGCTTCCACGATCGGTGCGCCGCCTGGAGCAACAAGCTCGTGTTCGACCGCCAGTGGGGTTTCTACGGCCACGACGGCCGGCGAGCCTTCACGCCGCAATCAGAATTCTACGTGCGCTGGTATCAATACATCGGAGACCCGTTCGTCTGGGGGCAGCTCGAAGACAAGTCGGTGATGCTGCACGATCAGGCGAATACCCTCGTTGGATACGTCGGGACGAATAGAAACCAGTTGCCGGCAGAACGCGACAGCGGACCGGGACGGCCGTTCGCCGCGAATTATCAGGACGTCGATACGCCGGAAACCGGCGGTGTCTATGCCAAGGTGAACCGGTTCCAGAATCAGGGCCGAAATCTCACGCTGCAGCCGGGCAATTGGTATCTCTTCGAATGGTACGTGAAGTTGAACGATCCCGGCGTGTCCAATGGCGTGACCCGCCTCTGGATCGATGCCGCGGCCGAGCCAATCACCAAACAGACGTTGCGGATGGAATACAACGACATGCGGTGGCTGAAAAGCCGGGACGCAGGAAAGCAGTTCGGCGTCGTCCGCCTGACCGTGTACCACCAGCGGTGCGATATCGATCCCAACACGTGCCCGCCAAACGGGCCGGTTGCGCTGTCGCAGTATCAGAAATGGGATCAGCTCGTGATCAGCAAGGCGCCAATCGGCCCGATGCAGTGAATATGCCTCGACCCCGCTTACTGTTTCTCTGCCAGACGTTGCCGTACCCGCCCGACGGAGGTGTGTGGATCCGCACCTACCACGTGCTCCGGCTCCTGTCTCAGGCCTTCGATATCACCGCCTTGTGTTTCGAACGCGCGGCGAGTGCGGGAGAGGGCATCGATCCGAAGGAGGCGGCGGGGAGTGGCGCGCTCGGTCGCTTCGCCGACGTCGAGGTGTTTGCAATTCCGCAGAAGCACAGCCGGCTGCGATTCGCGTGGGATCACCTGCGGAGCGTCGTGTCAGGCCGGGTCTATACGACCTACTTGTACGAGTCGCGCGCGTTCCGTTCGCGTATCGAGGAGCTGCTGCGATCGAACCACTACGATCTTGTCCATGTCGATAGTCTCGATCTGGCTTCGTACTTGCCAGCCTGCGGCAGTCTTCCGGTCGTATGCGTTCATCACGATGTCGAATCAGCGCTCCTGCGCCGGCGCGCCGCGGTCGAGCCGGGCGTCTGGCGCCGGACATATCTGCAATTTCAGTCGAGTCTCATGGAGACGGTCGAGCGGCGTTGGTGCAGCGAGGTTGCGCTGAATGTGGCCGTCTCGCCGCACGATCAAACGAGGCTGCGGCGCATCGCCCCGGCAGCTCGCATCGCGGTCGTGCCCAATGGCGTCGATCCAGACGAGTTCTGCCCTGATGATCAAGAAGGATCTGGCGTCGCCTATGTGGGTGGAACGACCCCTTTTCCGAATCGCGACGCGCTCGAGTTTTTCTGCGATGAAATCCTGCCCCATGTGAGGACACAACTCGGAGACCTGCCGGTCCGCTGGATCGGTCGTGCCTCTCCGGAAGAACAACACAGGTATCGCGACCGGTTCGGCGTCGAGTTGACAGGCTATGTCGACGATGTCCGGCCGCTGATGCGCCAGGCCGCTTGCCACATCGTTCCTCTCAGGATTGGCGGCGGCACCCGCCTCAAGATTCTCAATTCATGGGCGATGGGGAAGCCGGTTGTGTCGACGTCGGTCGGATGCGAGGGACTGCATGCTGTCGACGGAGAGAACATCCTGATTCGCGACGACGCGAAAGAGTTTGCGAATGCGGTTCGCGCTGTTCTTGAAAATCCGGCGCTGCGGCGACGATTGCGTGAGGGGGCTCGTGAGACGGTCGACCGTCTGTATAGCTGGGACATTCTCGGACGCGAACTGATCGACATTTACCAGGCTGCTGCACATGATCGCTCGAGAGGCTTCACCGATGCCGTTGGTGTCGGTGGGCACGCACGATACAGTCACTCCTGAGCCAGCCGCCCTCGTGTCTCGTTTCGCGCCTCTGGATGTGAAGGCGGAAGTGGACGCGGCGGATGCCGAAGTGGTCCCATCGGACCAGGCCTGGGATCCTCTGCTCATCGCCGTCGCGGGATATCTCCTGATGGCGGTCGGCCGGTTGCATCAACTCTTTCCGGTCCTCGATTTGGTTCGCCCGGCGACGCTGACAGGTTTCGCCGCGATCGGTTTGTATGCGACGAATCGGGACGCCGCGCGTCGATTCAGCGATGTGTGGGCGGTCAAGCCGACGAAGTACCTGGCTGCGTTTCTCGTCTGGATGATTCTTTCAGTGCCGGGCGCGCTGGTTGTTGGAACCAGCTTCGACGTGGTCGTCGGCAATTTCCTCAAGACCGCGCTCATGTTCGTAGTCGTGACCGGAGCGATCCGGGGACCACGCGACGTCGAGCGTCTGGCGATGGTCTATCTGATCGCCGCGACCCTCTACTCGGCTGTGGTGATCTCACGATTCGACCTGGGGTCCGGCGACGCGTGGCGGCTCGGGCATTTGTATTACTACGACGCGAACGACTTCGCCACCTTCGCGGTCACCGCGATGCCATTCGGCGTGTACTTTCTGCACGCCGGCCGGCGGACGTCGACGCGCCTGTTCGCGTGCCTCGCGCTGGGAATCCTGGCAATCGCCTTCGTCCGTACCGGATCCCGCGGCGGATTCATCGCGCTGCTCGCGGTCGTCGCGTTCATCGTGTTGCGCTACACCGCCATCGCGCTGCGCTGGCGGATTGCCGCGACGGCTCTGGTTGCGCTCGTCGTGGTCGGGACCGCAAGCGATCAGTATTGGACGCAGATGGGAACCATTCTGTCGGACGCGGACTACAACCGCACCGACGAGAGCGGCCGCATGCAGATCTGGCGTCGCGGTGTCGGCTACATGTTCGGGAATCCGGTATTTGGCGTCGGCCCCGGCAATTTCCAGGCGGCCGAGGGGATGCTCTCGTCATTCGCCGAGCGTCAGCAGATCGGGGTTGGCGTGCGATGGAACGCCGCGCACAACAGCTACGTGCAAGTCGGCGCCGAAATGGGCATCCCTGGCTTGATGATCTTCCTGGCCATCATCGGCAGCGCATTCGGCGCGTTGCGGCGATTGAACCAGTCCGATGCGCCGGAGGACGGGGACGAGGAAATCCGTTCGCCGGCGCTGACGAACGCGCTGACCGCGTCGCTCATCGGGTTTGTCGTCGGCGCGTACTTTCTGTCGCTCCTCTATGCGGAACTGTTCTACACGCTCGTAGCCTTGGCCGCCGGTCTCCGGAAAGTGGCGAATGCAGAACCCGTGTAGCGAGTGGCGGCGCGCCGCGTGCCAGACGTATCACGCGTCTGCATTCGTCGCACCGTTCTATCGCGGCCTGCGCGCGTTGGGCGTACCCGCGATCAACCGACGGCTGCAGGACGCGGGGCTTGTGCTCTGCTACCACAATGTCGTGGCGTCGGACGCGCATCCCGCCGGAGATCCCGCCATTCACATGGCGGTGGAGCGCTTCGAATGGCAAATGCGCTGGCTGGCGGCCCATTATGCGGTCGTCGACCTCGGTGAATTCGTCGACCGGGTAGCCGCGGGCGCGCCGATGCGATCGGTGGCCGCCGTCACGTTCGACGACGGGTACGCGGGAGTATTCCAACACGCGATTCCGGTTCTTCGGCGGCTGGGATTGCCCGCGACCTTGTTTGTCGTCACCCAAGCTGGCCGCCGCGCCGGTTTCTGGTGGGACCAACCGGAAATTGTCGCATCGATCGATCCCAGCCGGCGCCGCGAATGGCTGAATCAGCTGCGTGGCGATGAGATCGCCATCTGTCCCGCGAGTGCGAGCAATCTTCCCGCGTCGCACCTGCCGGCAGACTGGGACACGATTCGCACGGCGCTCGGACACGGAATTTCCCTCGGCGCCCACTCGGTGACACATCGATCGCTTCCCACGCTCAGCGATGCCGAGCTCGAGGACGAAGTCCTCACCAGCCGATCGGCCATTGAGCGCGCGACCGGAACGCGACCTGATTTCTTTGCGTATCCTTATGGCCTGTGGGACGCCCGCGTGCGGTCGCGGATCCGGCTTGCAGGGTACCGCGCCGGCCTCACCCTCGACAACGGATTGAACCGGCCTTTCGCGGATCCGTGCAGCCTTCGAAGACTCAACGTGCCAGCGACAATCTCGAACGCGGCGTTCGAGGCGTGGACCGCGGGCCTTCTGACGAGACGTCGATCATGAGCGCTCAGAATCGGTCCGATAGCGCGCCAGGTGGCGGCCTGTTGTCAGGAAGGCGCGTCGCGCACTTGATCGAGTCCGATGGGCCTGGAGGCGCGGAACGCGTCGTTGCGGATCTGGCGGCTGCATTCCAGGCCGGCGGCGCGACCAGCGTCGTGTTCGTTCCAGCAGATGGCGACGGCTGGCTTGCCCGTCAGCTGCAGGGCACCGGCGTGACCATCGAACATTTTCGGATCGACCGCCCTCTGTCGCCGGCGTGCGCGCGTTCCCTGGCGGCCGGATTCCGCCGCCATGGGATCGATATCGCGCACAGCCACGAGTTCTCCATGGCTGTCTACGGTGCATGGGCCTCGTGGCTTGCCGGCGTCCCGCATGTGATCACGATGCATGGCAGCCGATACTACGCCGCGCACCTGCGGCGGCGGCTGGCCATGCGCGCTGCTGTCGCGCTCAGCGGCCAAACGGTTGCCGTTTCGCACCCGCTGGCCGATCATCTGAGCCGAGATCTACACGTGCGACGATCGCGGATTGCCACAATTCTAAATGGCGTTCGCCCGCCGCAGCCGACCCGTGCGACGCTCCGCGAGGAGCTGGGGCTCACCCCCGCGGACCGGCTGCTGGTATCGGTAGGGAATCTGTATCCGGTCAAAGGACATCAGCATCTGATCGACGCGCTGGCGCTCCTGACCGATCGCCATCCGACGGCGCATCTTGCGATCAGCGGCCGCGGCGCGCTGGCGGACGCGCTGACGAACCGGGCGCGAGAGCGTGGAGTCAGCGACCGCGTTCATCTGCTCGGACTGCGGGCTGACGTCCCGGCAGTTCTGCAGGCGGCAGACGTGTTTGTCCTCCCCTCGTTATCGGAAGGATTGCCGCTGGCGCTCCTTGAAGCGATGTTCGCCGGCCGTCCAATCGTCGCGACCGAGGTCGGGGATGTCGGCGTCGCCCTGGCCGGTGGAGAGGCTGGCGCGCTCGTCGAACCGGGCAGCCCGGAGGCGCTGGCGCGCGCGATCGACGAGCTCTTGAGCAATCCGCAGCGCGCATCAGACCTCGGCCGTCGTGCGGCGCGTCAGGCAGCGACCGAATACGACCTGGCTCACATGGTTCGCCGCTACGGCGCGATCTATGAAGCCCTTGTCAGCGATCTCGCGCCGAGTTCGTTGAAAGCCTCGCGCAGAGAGCGCCGAGGGCCGCAGAGAAGAGGAACGCTTCGCCCTGGCCGGCTCTGGCCAGCCTTGCGGAGACGGTGAGACGCGCAGATACAAACAGCTCAAGGATCAGGTGCTGTGTGTATCTGCGGCGCGAGAGCCTGAATTCTCCAGCCAGGTAGGAATCATCGAATGATTCGCAGGTTCATCGGCATCGCAGGCGGCCGCACCGTCCCCGTCGTCATGCAGCCGATATAGCTCTTCGC
>Ga0170475_100665609_pt1 | contig 15877 bp, 16 predicted proteins | sample Soicark_Litter_5_FD_111474 | JGI IMG/M metagenome (GOLD analysis project Ga0170475, IMG submission 111474) | Avena fatua rhizosphere microbial communities from Hopland, California, USA. Combined Assembly of 48 SPs
CCGCTGCCCACCAAATGGATGGGGTCTATTTGCTTCCAATCGGCATGGCCACACGCAGACGCCGCCACCTCGCGAGGCGCAGCGCTAGGCCAGCGGCGAACTTGCGGTGCCGGTGTTCGGCTACAAGAACGATCTGAGATTGCGAGAGTGTGCGCAGCTGCGTATCGTTCCGTGCTGGAGGGATCGCAAATGTCGGGCGCCCAAGATTTTCAGCGAGAGAGGGATGCAGTCCCGGAGTTGCTCGCCGCCGCAAAGCGGGTGGCGCCAGAGGTAATTCTCGCACGAGAGCGGGCAGAGGAAATGAGACAGATTCCTTCGCCACTTGCCGACTTGATTGCCGACGCCGGCCTTTACCAGATGTTCTTGCCGCGATCTGTCGGCGGACCGGAGGCTTCGCCGCTGGTGGCCTTTCGTGCAATTGAGGAGCTATCAAAGGCCGATGGGTCCGTCGGTTGGTGTGTGATGATCGCCACCGACATATCGCTGTTTGCGGGTTGGCTCAAAACTGAGGTTCTGCGGGAGATATGCGGGCAACCGGCTTCTCTCCGGGCGGCAGGTTCGCTGCGCCCACTAGGACGCGCCAATCCCACGAATGGCGGCTTTCGCGTCAGTGGTCAGTGGAACTTTGCGAGCGGCATACATAACGCCAGCTGGCTCTATTGCCCCTGCGTGCTGATGGACGGCGACAAGCCCCTGCTGACGGCTTCAGGAACACAAGCGGTCAGGGCGATGTGGCTGCCGTCGAATGCTGCGACCATCAAGGATACCTGGTCCGTGATGGGTCTGCGCGGTACTGGAAGCCAGGACTTTGTGATTGATGATGTTTTCGTGCCCCGGGACTATACCTGTTTTCTCGGCGATCCCCCGTGTGAGACTGGGCCGCTTTTCCGTCCTCGTTTGCTCTTCACGTTCCTGTTCGCGTTGAATGCGGCGCATGCGCTCGGATTAGCGCGGGGAGCCATGGATAGCTTTGTCGATATGGCCGCGCGCGAAGCATCGACCCAATCTACCGCGCTGCTACGAGACCGTCCGCTCGTCCAGTCTCGCGTCGCAGAAGCCGAAGCCATCCTGAATGCTGCCCGCGCCTACGTCACCGATACAGTGGCACGTGTTTGGGATTCTGCATGCGAGAACAAGACTGACCCTGCCCACGAAATCTTCCAGGCCCGACTTGCGGTCACACATAGTATCCACGAGGCCGCCCGCGTCGTCAGCTTGTTATTCCACGCGGCCGGCACCAACGCGATCTACACGCGCAATCCTTTGGAGCGCCATTTTCGCGACATTCACGTCGCCGAACAACATAATGCTGCATTCCCTGCACACTACGAGTCGGCAGGGAAAGCCCTGCTGGGATTGCGTCCAAGCGATCCTGGCTGGTGAGACGGATGAGCGTGAAGGGCGGCTCATCGCCTCAGTCTGAACGGTGGTCATTGCCGTCTCAGGATGTATCACGGCCACTCTTGCGTCATCGGTTGTGGTGCAGCCAATCCTGCGCCAAACCGCTCGAGCCATTGCCGGCCGAGATCGACCGCTTCCTCGGCGGTCAGATACGACCACTCGGCACCGCGGGCGCGGATCGCAACCCAGCGTGCGTCGCCGACCAGGCGTTCCTCGACCTGGTAGGGTGCAACGGCGTCAGGCATGGTAAAACAGGGCCTGAATGAGAAAGCCGACGCTGTAGAGCACCGTGGCGATGCCCGAACACGCGATGCCGAATGTCGCGAACAGGATTCCGACCCGATCCCAGTCGAATTGTCGACTGGGAGAGATGCTGATGTTGGCGGACGTTCTCACCTTACTCCTCCCGCGCTGATTGCCAGTGCGTCGACTGGCATTGGCCACCCTTTGGCAGCGCAACACCTATGAACTGACCCACAGTTGCACCAAAATTCCGCCATGATTCAATTCGCCATTTTGGTGCAATGTCGCGAATGTAAAACGATCGTATACTCGCGACAGTCGCCGTCTGGCCCTCATTGCCTCACGCCGGTCGGCGGCGGCATCCTGGGGGACCCTCCAGGGAGGCAGCGATGGACGATGGGGTGTCTGCGGTCGGTTATGCGCAAGCCTACGATTCATGGCGTGCGGACCCCGCCGCGTGGTGGGCCATGTGCGCTGAGGGCATCGACTGGGATCGCCGTTGGGATAGCGTCTTCGATGCCTCGCTTGGGCCATACGGACGATGGTTCGCCGGCGCCACACTGAACACCTGCTTCAATTGTGTCGACCGCCATGTACTGGCGGGACGCGGCGATCAGCCGGCGCTGATCTGGGACAGTGCCATGACCGAGCGGGTGGAGACCTTCACCTACAGCCAAATGCAGACGCGCACTGCCAAGATGGCGGGCGCACTGGCGGCGCTGGGAGTGCAGCATGGCGACCGGGTGGTGATCTATCTGCCGATGGTGCCCGAGGCGGCGATTGCCATGCTCGCCTGCGCGCGCCTAGGGGCGATCCACTCCGTCGTGTTCGGGGGTTTCGCTGCCGCCGAACTTGCCTCGCGCATCGCGGACGCCAAGCCAAAGGTGATCGTGTCCGCGTCGTGCGGTCTCGAGCCTGGGCGCGTGGTGAAATACAAGCCGCTGCTCGACGCGGCGATTGCGCTGTCGCCGCATAAGCCGGATGCATGTCTGATCCTGCAACGCGATGCGGAGCGCGCCGAACTGGTGCCGGGCCGCGACCACGATCTGGCCGCGGCCGAGGCGGCGGCGGCGCCGCACGACCCGGTCAGCGTCGCCGCGACCGATCCGCTGTACATCCTCTACACCTCGGGCACGACGGGTCGGCCGAAGGGCATCGTGCGCGACAATGGCGGACATGCGGTCGCGCTGTGGAACTCGATGCAGATGCTGTACGGCGCCGATGCCGGCGACGTTTACTGGGCAGCGTCGGACGTCGGCTGGGTCGTCGGACACTCCTACATCGTCTATGCGCCGCTGCTGCGGGGCTGCACCAGCGTGATGTACGAAGGCAAGCCGGTCGGCACACCGGATGCGGGAGCGTTCTGGCGGGTGTGCGCCCAGCACTGCGTCAAGGTGCTGTTCACTGCGCCAACCGCGATGCGGGCGATCAAGCAGCAGGATCCGGATGGGAAGCTGCTGCAGTCGCACGACCTATCGAAACTGGAAGCCTTGTTCCTGGCTGGTGAACGATGTGACCCACCGACCGCCGTGTGGGCCGCCGAACTGCTGAACAAGCCGGTGATCGATCACTGGTGGCAGACAGAGACCGGCTGGGCGATCACCGGCAGCTTTCGCCAGTATGGGTTGTTCCCGTTCAAGCCGGGGTCGGGCGGACGGCCCAGCCCTGGGGTCGACCTGCACGCACTGGACGACGATGGCCACGTCGTCCCGCGTGGTCAGACCGGCAATCTGTGCGCGCGCCTGCCGCTTCCGCCGGGCTCGGCACCGACGCTTTGGCAGAATGACGATGGTTTCCGCACGGCCTATCTTTCTGACTTCGCCGGTTGGTATCGCACCGGTGACGCAGGCACGATCGACGAAGACGGTGATGTCTGGGTCATGGGTCGGACCGACGACATCATCAATGTCGCCGGCCACCGGCTGTCGACCGGACAGATGGAGGAGGTTCTGGCCTCGCACGCTGCCGTCGCGGAATGCGCCGTGGTCGGTGCCGCTGACTCATTGAAGGGGCAGGCGCCGATCGGGCTGGTGGTGCTGAAGGCTGGGGTCAACCGACCAGAGGCGGAGATCACCGCAGAACTGGTCGCGCTGGTGCGCGAGCGGATCGGCCCTGTCGCGGCGTTCAAGGAAGCGCGGGTCGTGCCGCGGTTGCCGAAGACGCGTTCCGGAAAGATCCTGCGCGCCACCATTCGCCGAATAGCGGACGGTGAGACACCTGCCGTCCCGCCAACCATCGAAGATCCGGCCGCGCTTGAGGAAGTAGCGCAGGCGTTGCGCCACTGAGTACGGATCCCAACTTTCCGTAGCGATGAGCACACCGCTCTGGTACACACGGTTTCGGCCGCCACGATAATCGGGGAGACGGGTAAACATGGCCGATATCCGCATGAGGCAGGGGGTCCATAACCTGGACGCCTCCCAGGTGGCCGCGTTCCGCGACGCGTATCGGCAGATGATGCGGATCAACGACAACCGGGGCTACCAGGTGCTCGCCGGCCGGCACGGTGTACCGGACTGGTATTGCTGGCATCATCAGCAGAATGCCCGGGTGGCGCAGAACATGCGACTGTTCCTGCCGTGGCATCGTGCCTATCTCTACACCTGGGAGATGGCGATGCGCGATCGGGTTCCGGGCGTGACGCTGCCGTGGTGGGACTGGACGCTTGGACCACCACGACAGAATGGGCTGCCCGCCATATTCACCCAGCGCACGGGTGCCGACGGCCAGCCCGATCCGTTGCTTGGCTTCCGCATCAACCTGCCGCAGGCCAATCCGCCGGTGGTGCGGCCGACCCGCCGGTCACCGGGATCGCCGAGCGAATTGCCGAGACAGGCCAACGTGGATGACTGCATGTCCCGCACCGAGTGGGCGGATTTCAGCGATGCCCTGGAGGACATCCACGACCAGGTTCATGGCTGGGTGTCCGGCGACATGGGCGTCATCGGCACAGCGGCTTTCGACCCGATCTTCTGGTCGCATCACACGATGATCGATCGGATCTGGTGGCTCTGGCAGGCGCGCAACGGCAACGGCAACGTGCCGACGGATCTGCTCGACGAGGTGCTTGCGCCATTCAATTTGCAGGTGCGCGACGTGCTCAATGTGCACGACCTTGGCTATGAATATGCCGCCGCGCAGAGCGTCGTGCCGATTGGAGGGACTGGCTGATGGGTCGCACCCCCAGGACTCCCGCGCCACGCAAGGAGCGTGCGCCCGGGCCGCGGCGTCTCGATGCACCGCGGCGGGTCGGCGGCGGCGCCAGGATATTCACCACCCGACCGGTATCGATCGACTTCGCTACGCCGGAGCACCGGTTGACGCGGGCCGATCTGGAGATCCGCGGCATCTTCCATGGCGAGGCCTCCTATGAGGGTCGTATTTTCTTCAACAACCCGAAGGCCGACCACGACACGCCTCGAGACCGGGAGCACGGCTATGCCGGGTCGTTCTACATCTTCGGCCATGGCGGCTGCCTGGGCGATCCCGGACATTGCGAGGTCAACGAGCATGCGCGCGAGCGGTACGATTACCGCGCACCGCACCCGCTGACGCTTGCGTCAAAGAGCGTCACCGTGACGGACGTGGTGCGCGACCTTGCCCGCACCAACAAGGAGGTCACCATCACCATTGTCCCGGTGATCACGGCGGCCAACGATCTTTGCGACACCGACAACGTGTTCCGCTGCGAGGACATGCGCCTGGTCAGCTACAATTGACGGCTCCATAGGGCCAGGAACTGCGCAGGCACGACGTAGCAGCGTTGCAAGTCTGCCAGCGTTGTTATGCGAGACGCCCTGCGTTCCGAAGCGCAGGTGCAGCACATGTTTTCAACAATACTATGACGCGGGCGCCGAGGGATATGATCGCCTGTTCGGCCGCGTGCCGCAGCATTTCTCGGCACCGCTGCTGCGGGCGGCGCGTCTCGAGGTGGCTACCGGAACTGGCCTTATCGCTGCGGTAATCGCCAATGCAATCGGACCATCAGGCCAACCGATTGGAGTGGATATTTCCCGCGGGGGCCGGTCCGCTAGAGTAATGTCCGCCACATCTGCGCAGCGGATCCAGGCTGGGATGCTGCCGTACAGCGCGAGCGCCCAGGCAGCACACTCTTCGACTTACGCTACGAATTTCAGGGCTCATGGAGGAACAGCATCGATTGCCTGTACGTCGCCTGGAGCCAAGGCCGACTGCGCGAGGATGTCGTCAGCGATTTTTTCCGCGACCATCATAGTCGGGAAGTTGGTATTCGCACAGGGAATCATTGGAAATATCGAAGCATCGACAACACGCAATCCCGGCACGCCACGTACCATTCCCGAGGGAGACGTCACGGCCATGGGATCATCCTCTGATCCCATGCGACAGGAGCACGAGCAATGCCACACGCCGACGGTGGCGCGGCGAATATATGCTTCCAGCACCTGTTCATCCTGCAGCACTTGTTGCATCCCCGTGCTTTCCAGGATGAAGTTTTCGATCATGAAGCGTCGCAGCGGTGCCGGACCGTCAAGGACCCGAGCGCCGATCGCAGCAATGGCCTTGTTCTTGAGGGTGAGCAGTTGGCTCGTTCGGCTGATATCGCCGACTTTGCGCACCTTGTCGGTGAAGCTCGCTGGGAACATATCTGACATGATCGCCTTCATCGGCGGCAACTCATGTAAGCCGGCGATCAGACGGAAGCCGTAAGCCAGCCTTGCCAGGTCACGGTGATCCGCCAGCAGATTAAAGTCCACCCGCGGTTCGTCGCGCCAGTCCGGCGTGGCCAGTTGCACCTGGCCTAAATCGGAATAAGTCTTGTTCACCCACACTGTGAATACAGCGATCCGGTTGGCCAAAGCAGTCGTGATGTTCGCCGCCATATCGCCTTGTGAGCCGCCTTCCAGATTGGAAGAAAAGCGCATTCCAAGCAGATGGGGATGCCTGTTGTATGGATTGGCTCGCCCGTGCGGGTAAAGGAATGACGCGACCGAAATCGAGGGGTGGTCCATCAGTCTTTGACCGACACCCCGCAGGTTAGCGCGTATGGGGATGCCAAGGTCGCGAAGCTGGGCAGCTGGACCGATGCCCGATCGCAGCAGGATGGCAGGCGAGTGAATGGCGCCGCTGCACAGGATTACTTCGCGGCCCAAGAATTCGATCTCCTGCTGACCAACCATAGCGCGAACGCCTACGCAGCGTGCGCCCTCAAAGAGCAGGCCACACACTTCGGTATCGGGCGAGATCGACAGGTTGGCACGCTGCCTGACCGTCGTGCCAAGATAGCCGATCGCGGCAGAGACCCGGTGGTCATAGAGGTTCGAGATGGCCAGCGGGTAATATCCGTCTTCGAACTCTCCATTCTGGTCCGCGAGATACTTGAAGCCGGTGACCCTGCACGCTTCGGCCACCGCCTTGGCGTGGTCTGACCAATTATCAGGGAACACACGACGAACCGGGATAGGGCCTGATGAGCCGTGCAGCGGGCCGTCAAAGTCAACGTCTCGCTCGACCTTCCTGAAATACGGCAGGACTGTCTCCCACCGCCAGCCGGCGGCGCCGCGCGCCTCCCAGTCGTCATAATCCGCCGGGAAACCACGGTTGGCGAGCTGACCATTGATCGCCGAGCCCCCACCCATGACACGAGCCTGCTCATAACGCACCTCGCGTGCACGCGGCGCGTCCGGGTCATTGCTTGGTAAATATTCGGTGGTCACGCGCAACTGGTGCCAAAGGAAGCGCGGGTCACGCGAGGCCAGACCGGAACGGCTATCCAAGATGACCTCGGGCACGCGCCCATCCGGTGTGTCCACTCCGGCTTCGCACAACAGAACGCGGTTGCCGGCGCGCGCGGACAGCCTGTTGGCCAGGACGCACCCTGCCGATCCACCGCCAACAATAATGTAGTCGTACATCCGAGGCAGGTCAGCCATGAGAGACAAATGCTGCTACCCCGCGAATACAGCCCAATGCGTCCCTACCCGACCACTCGTCAGCCACCGCAGAATAGTCTGTGTAGAGATCCTCTGGTGTTTCACGGGCGGGTCATCTTTGTTGACTTATAACATATTTTCGAAGCAGAGGCAGCGTCAATATTTTGCATATCGATCGGAAGGACGGCAGTCAGCACCCAATTCGGAGTAGGCAAAGTCTCTCCGAATGGATCTTCGTCAGCGAACCGGAGCAGTCCGACCAGACATTGTGATCATAGGAGCGGCCTCGCGGAACTCGACGCTCATGCTGTCGAGGAGTAGTCGCCTGCCAGGACTGCAGTTCGTCCTTCCCCCCATCTACCTTTGCAACTGCTGAGCTTTGCTGCTGCACTTTCCACGTCTCTTTGCTTGCGGCCGACGCTCCGCGGAACATCATGCCTGGCGATGGTGAACGCCTCAGGGGGTCACACCCTATGGATCGGACCGAAAACAGCACAGCCAGCAGGACGCATTTTCGACTCACTCCAGACGGGTCGCACTCTGCGCGAGAAGTTCGGGTCATCTCCATTGGACGTGCAAGCCACGCGCAGCACTTCAGCCTCCTCCAGCCTCTGCTGCACGTCTTGATTTGCATAAAGAGAAGCTTCGCCACGGGCCCCGGCACGCCGAAGTCAATTAGACACCTCGGCACGGCGCTTACTCCGCTGAGCGGCAACTGGATCACCTTGATCCAAGACCTGCCGCGCCGACGGCTCTCGCAGAAAGTGAACCAGGTTCTGACACTCGTCGGTGCCGGTGACCAGATCGCGCGTCGGAATATGATCAAGGCGCTCCTGGACCGCACGGAACAGTGCCGGCGTCATTGACCGGAGCTTTGCGATCAGCTCATCGGCGTCAGGCCGATCGAGACGCAGTCCGGCTGAACGCTCCGCGAGCCAATGTCCAGTCTCGACGTCGGCAAAGCAGATCGGCACCGCGGAGTAATACACAGCGCGATACAGTCGGTTTGGCAGCAGCCAATCAGAATTGGCGCCCGCCTCGAGAAAATCCATCACCCAGGCAAAATGGACAGAGGCAAAAAGCCGGGAGAGTTCCTCTTCATCGGCGAAGGGTCCAACATAGCGGATTCCCGGTATGCCCGAGAACGCTGCTTCGGCATCGTCGAAAACCGCCGTAGTGGGCCGACCCGCGATGATCACCTCGATGAGACCGGGCGCCCGACGAGCGACATCGGACAGGATCTCCAGGCTCCGGCGACAGCGGATCACGCCGAACCAGCCGATTCGCCAGGGCGGTCCCGGCAGAAGGTCAGCCTTGTCTGGCCGGTCGTAGGCGACCCCAGGGAAGACCTTGTTCTCCACCACCATGGTCCGCGGTAGGCGGGCATACGCGCGCCGAAAATACTCTCGAAGGAACCCGGATGAACTCGTCACAAGACCGTGTGTCTTGCTGAGGAGGCCACCTTCGATCCGACGAAGTAGGCGCCCGAGCATATTCTGCTGCGTCATGAACCGATGGATGTCGAGGCATTCGTAAATGAGCGGCCTGCCGGGCAGGTAGCGTCGTCGTGCCACGGCTCCGAGTAGCAGCATCTCCAGTCCGCGAGCCATGATGACATGGCCGGAACCAATCTCCGTGGCATGACGGCCCAGATGCAGCAAGGCTTTCAGAACTGCCCGAATGCGCTGCGGAAAGTTTCCGTCGTGCGTTTCTCCTAGCGGAATAACCTTGCCGGCCAAGCTATGGTCGGCGGTGTCACGATAAAATCCAATCACCGTAACGTCGGCGCCACCTTCTTGCAGCATGTCGACCCGACGTTCCACGTCGGCATGCGTGAAGTAGGGGACCAGATAGATGACTTTGGTGCGTTCGCTCATGATCACCACAAATGGATCGTAACGCCACCAGTCAGGCACAAATCACCGTGCCCGCCGGCCTCAGCGTGCATGGTGCCTCACAACAGCATTATCGATTGAAGTAACTTAGCCGCAGAGGACGCTATGGACAACTCAATATGAAGGTCCTAGCTTCCACGTGAACGATCGCGTATAGCGCGCGGTCATACTCGACTAATATCCAGATCTCAGGCGCCATGGCGGTATCGACCAGTTCGCGAGACTACCTCACCAAACTCAAGGCTACGATCGATTCGGTCGACCCTGCTGTCATCGACAGCTGTGTGGAAGTTATACGCAACGCTTGGTTGCGCGGACGTCAAGTCATCACCTGCGGGAACGGTGGAAGCGCGATGACCGCGCTCCACTTTATCAACGATTGGAGCAAGTCTATCTCCAGACACAATGGCCGCGCTTTCCGTGGCCGGACGTTGCTCGACAATATCGGCATGCTAACAGCCTATGCAAACGACATTTCCTATGACGATATCTTCTCCGAGCAGCTTAGGCACACGGCTGAGCCCGGCGATGTCCTGATACAATCTCTGGCAGTGGCAATTCCGAAAACGTGGTGCGCGCCGTTGTCGTTGCCAACGAAATGGGTTGCGAAACCGTAGGACTCTGCGGTTTCAATGGCGGCAAGCTCCGCCAATTGGCGAAGCATGTCGTGTGGGTGGAAATAGACGACATGCAGATTAGCGAGGACCTGCATGCGATTTTCGGCCATATCGTCATGCAGCGGCTCTGCGGCGGCATTGCTCTCGTAGCACCTCGCCGGCGGGATGCGCTGGCCGAAGTCGTGACGACGTAGCCGGAGATTTACTAAAATCACGATAAGGTGAGTGAATGACCTGTCACGTGGTCACTGGCGGGGCGGGGTTTATTGGCGTCAATCTTGCGCGCGCCCTTTCACAGATTGGTGACCAAGTTGTTGTGCTTGATGACCTTCGCCTGGGGCGTCGTGAGTTTCTCGCCGGCTTGACCAACGTTAAATTGCACGAAGTAGACGTGGCTGACAGCGCAGCACTTACCGCCATGCTGCGCGATGTACCGGACGGTCGGGTTGAAGTCTGGCACCTCTGCGCCAATTCCGACATTCAGAAAGGGGCCGCGGACCCTTCAGTCGACCTGCACGCGACCTTTCTGACGACTTTCGCGGTGCTTGAGGTCATGCGCGCGCGAGGCTGGGGAGTTCTGCATTTTGCCTCCACCTCTGCAGTTTATGGCGACCACGGTATGGCAGCGGTCAGTGAGGCAACACACACACTCCCGATATCCAACTACGGAGCGATGAAGCTCGCTTCGGAAGCGATCATTCGGGCTGCGTGCGAGACGTTTCTCACCCAGGCCCTTCTATTCCGTTTTCCGAACGTCGTCGGGCTGCCGGCAACCCATGGCGCAATCCTCGACTTCACCCGTCGACTGATCGCCGATCCGTCACAGCTTGCTGTCCTCGGCAATGGTAGGCAACAGAAGGCGTATCTACATGTCGCCGAGATGATCGAGGCTATGCTGTTTGTACGAGCACATGCCGTAGGGACCTGCGAGGTCTATAATCTCGGGCCATCCGATGCAGGTATCCGCGTCGCGGACATAGCGGGAATGGTGCGCGATAGGGTTGCTCCCACGGCCTCGATCAAATGTGCTGACGAGCCGCGCGGCTGGGTCGGCGACGTCCCGCGCTTCCGTTATGACGTATCACGCCTTGCTGCGTTCGGCTGGACGCCGAAGCTGAGTTCAGCCGCAGCGGTGGCCCGTGCCGTGGACGAAATCGCGCAACAGGAGCTTGCTCCGTATCCTGCAACCCCAAATGCCTGAGAGTTCGGTATTGCAGGCGGTGATTCTGGCCGGTGGTCAAGGGACGCGCTTGCGTGCCCGACTGGGCGACCTGCCGAAGCCCCTTGTCGATGTAGACGGTGTACCACTGCTGCAGCGCCAGTTGGAAGCGCTGCGTGGCCAAGGCTTCGCCGACGTCGTCGTCCTGGTGAACCATCGGGCCGAGGCGATCCGAGCGTTCGCCCGAGCGCATGACAATTTCGGTCTCCGCCTGCGGATCATCGATGATGGCGAGCCGCTCGGGACCTCTGGTGCCGTCATGGCCGTTCTCGACCAACTCGCGGAGCGCTTTCTCGTTCTTTACGGCGATACTCTCCTGGATGTGGACTTCGGCCGCATGGTGGCCGCCCATGCGAAAAGTGGCGCCGATGCTACGCTGTTCCTGCATCCCAATGACCACCCACATGACTCGGACCTGGTCGAGCTCGACGAGTCGGGTTGGATCACGGCCTTTCACAAATATCCCCACGCGTCTGGCACGCTGTACAGGAATTTGGTGAACGCCGCTCTTTATGTGCTCGAGCGTGGCTCCTTGGAGCCGTTTCGCGGCAAGCCGGGACCGCGCGACTTCTCCAAGCAGACGTTCCCCGCCATGCTGGCGGCCGGATCGAAGCTGCATGGCTACGTGTCCCTCGAATACATCAAGGACATCGGAACCCCGGCGCGCCTCGACCAGGCAGTCGCCGACCTCCGCAGCGGTCGTATCGCGCGGTCCCGACACTCGAGCCTCAAGAAGGCGATCTTCCTTGACCGCGACGGAACGCTCAACGTCGAAGTCAACAGAGTGCGGCACCCTGACCAACTGCAGCTCCTGCCTGGAGTTGCTGCGGCGATCAGACGGTTGAACCAAGGCGAGTACCGCTGCGTCATGGTCTCCAACCAACCCGTCATCGCGCGCGGCGACTGCACCTTGGCAGAACTGGCGCGCATCCATGCCAAGCTTGATACACTCTTGGGGCTGGAAGGAGCGTTCCTCGACGCAATCTATTTTTGTCCGCACCATCCGGATGGCGGGTATCCCGGCGAGGTCGCAATTCTGAAGCGACACTGCGACTGCCGCAAACCGGAGACCGGCATGATCAAGCGAGCGGTCCTGGACATGAACATCGACCTGTCGCGGTCTTGGTTGGTCGGCGACACGACCTCTGACATTGAAACCGCGCGTCGCGCCGGTCTGCGCTCCATCCTTGTACATACCGGGTACGGTGGCTTGGACGGCAAGTACGCGGCTGTGGCAGATTTCGAGGCGGCAGATCTGACGGAAGCCGCGCATATCGTCCTTCGGCAGCCTTGAGCATCCCGGCAGCAATTGTTCGGAGCACCCCAAACGGACAGTTGGAGGCAGCGTGATCATTAGTCGCACCCCCTTGCGGATGAGTTTTGTCGGTGGAGGCAGCGACCTGCCGGCCTTCTACCGCCGCTACGGAGGAGCGGTCGTCAGCACGGCAATCAACAAATATGTCTACGTCAACATCAACAAGAAATTCGACGGCGGAATACGCATCGCATATTCGCGCACTGAGGAAGTCGACAGCATTGAAAAGATCGAGCACCGCCTGGTTCGTGCCACATTCGAGATACTGGGATTGGAGGGTGGTGTCGAGATCACGACGATCGCCGACATCCCCTCACGCGGGACCGGCCTGGGCTCGTCCAGTTCGTTTACGGTTGGACTGATCAACGTGGCCTCCGCCTATATGAGCCGCTATGTGTCCGCCGACGAATTGGGCGCACTAAGCTGCGAGGTGGAGATTGAGCGCTGTGGCGAACCAATTGGCAAACAGGACCAGTACGCCGCAGCCTATGGCGGGTTCAACCTAATTCAATTCAACCCTGACGACAGCGTTGCAGTCACGCCCATTATTATGCCCAGCGAAAAGCGCGCCGAGCTGGAAGAAAATAGCCTGGTCTTTTATACCGGCATTACGCGCAGTGCCTCCGCTATCCTGCAGTCGCAGTCCGACGGAATTGTCAGCAATGCCACGGCACAGGCGGCGCAGCGCCGGATGGTACAACTCGCCTTTGACCTGACCAATGAGCTGCGGCGCGGCAATCTCGACAGCTTCGGAGAAATACTGGAGGAAAACTGGCAGCTGAAGAAGGGCCTGACCTCCGGCATCAGTACGGGTGAGATTGACAGTTGGTACGACGCCGCCAAGGCAGCCGGCGCCAAGGGTGGGAAAATCCTCGGCGCCGGCTCCGGGGGATTCATGATCTTTTATGCGCCACGGGAGAAACATCAAGCGATCGAACAGGCGCTCGCAACGTTACGGAGGGTAGACTTTAATTTCGAACCGCTGGGCAGCAGGATCGTCTTCTATAATCCGTCACGGTGATTCTGACAGAGGAATGCCTGCACCGCTACAAAACGCATGTAGGCCTGAGCCGTCGGGCCGCCGAGATTTCGCCTCGTTCCACTCCGTTGGCAACACGCATGCGATCGTTCGAATACAGTCTGACCATGCCTGCTGGCCTCCACTCCGGCTAGCAGGAGCAGGTTGAACGCGGCGGCCCATCTCGTGGCCTACTGCCTCTTGGCTGCGGGCTCTACGACTTTCTTGCCGTCATGAGTCATGCCTACCTGCTGGCTGTCGGCAGTGTTCGGCCAGGAGCGGAGCACTGACGGGGCCATGTTCACTACCGACCTGAACTCCTGAGCAACGGCGCGCTTTCTCCGCGTCCGGTTCAGCCATGGCCGTGCACCGCTTTCTCCAATTGCGCCTTCTTCATCCTGGAGCGGCCTGCAATCTTTTTGTTAGCCGCTAGCTTCATTAATTCTGCTCGCGTGGTGTCGTGGCCTGTTTCACGGTCGTGCGCCGTCTTGTTAGCCACGTCGTTAGGTTGCGCTGAAAACTGCTTGCCCTTGGCAGTGTCAGATCGCTTCTTCGCCGAGGCTCGCCTGTATTCGGCATCGCTCAGGTGACCTCGCGCGCGCTCGGGAAGGTAACGCTCCCTGTTTTGCCACTCTCGGCGCCCGATTTCGTGCCCCACTTCTCCTTGGTCCATTGCGCCAGATGGTTATCAGCCGTCTTACACCAATCCTCAGATTGATTGACCGACGCGAGCCCATGAGCGTCCTGCAAGAGACATGATTTTCCAGGGCTGGTTGATGAGTGCGTTCCAGGCATCGCAGCAATGGCCGACGATGTCGTCGAAGCATTGGAACACTCGGTTGGACAACCAGTTCTGGCGCACGAACTGCCAGACATTTTCCTGTCCGTTCAGCTCGGGTGATCGTGGTGGCACGGCAGAAGCGAGAGGTTGGTTGGCACTCGCAGATCCTTGGCACCATGCCATCCGGCCTGATCGAGAATCACGATGGCATGGGCGCCGGGCGAGACCTTGCCGGCGATCACGTCGAGATGCAGCTGCATGGCCTCGCTGTTGCAGACCGGCAGCACAAGTGCTGCGCCGGTGCCGTGCTCGGGACAGACCGCGCCGAACAGATAGGTCGACTGCGTGCGCTGATCGTGCGTCGCGCGCGGACGCGTGCCCTGCTTGGCCAACGATAGGTGAGCTTGTTCTTCTGCCCCACCCGCATCTCGTCCTGGGACCAAACTTCTACGGGTGTGCCGGGCGTGAGCCGCTGACGGACTTGCGCCACATGGGCAGGGAGTTTTTTAAACGCCTCCATGGCTGCTGGATCCTGCCGACAGGCCTTCGGCCAGGCGCTCAAATGGGCAAAGCCCGAGGCCTTCAGGGCACGGTAGACCGTGTCGTCCGAGACCGAGATGCCAAACTCCTCCTGCAGCAGCGCAATGAGGTCGCAGGCGCGCCGGCGCACCACGCCGTGCACGGCCGGGATCGGACCTTCCTCGACCACCCGGCTGAGCAACGCCCGATGTTCGGCCTCGAGTTTCGGCGGAACACCAGGCGAGGGAGTGTTGATGAGACCCTCTGGTCCATGCGCATTGAACCGGATCACCCAGTCCCGCGCGTCTGACGGTCCATCCCGCCGATCCGTGCAGCCTCTGCGCGGGACGCCCCATCGAGCACCGCCGCGATCGCCAACAGCCGACCCGCCTGTGCCGCGTCTTTTGTTCTGATCACGCACCGCGCAGGAATACGACACGCGCATCCCGACATCTTCATAGGCCCGGATTACTTCGTCCGCTCGGCCATCCACTTCGGCGAGCTTCCCCGGCATCCAGCCATGGATGTGCTGCACGGTGGTGATGCCGGAGGCGATCATCTCGAGCGCTGAGTACAACGTGTCGAAGTACATGTTCAGATTGCGCGCCACCATGCGGGTGACGAACCACAGTTCCAGCGGCATGTCCGGCGAGCCGAGTTGCACCGGCGTCAGCCCGACGTGGTGATGGCCGTTGATGAACCCCGGCAGCAGGATCTCGTTGCCGGTGCCGATCACCGGTACATTTGGATGCTGACGGCGGAGATCGGCGAATGTGCCTGTCGCCGATATGTTGCCGTCCTCCAGCAATACCGCGCCATCGGCAATCTCTTCCCAATGATGGCGGTCCAGCGCGCGGGTGATCATGGCGCGGCTGCGAATCAGTGATGCGGGCATGTGTCCCCCCTTCTTGCTACGCCACCGCCTCCGGCGACCGGCGAATCGGATCGCGGCTCGTC
>Ga0170475_103068929_pt1 | contig 15862 bp, 6 predicted proteins | sample Soicark_Litter_5_FD_111474 | JGI IMG/M metagenome (GOLD analysis project Ga0170475, IMG submission 111474) | Avena fatua rhizosphere microbial communities from Hopland, California, USA. Combined Assembly of 48 SPs
CATCAAGCCACTCAGCGTGTCGCCGGCCACCCACTCCATGACCATGAACAGCAGGTTCTCGTCGCGGCCGAGTTCGTACGTCTCGCAGATGTTCGGGTGACGTACGGCGGAGGCGATCACCGCTTCGTCGATGAACATACGCGCGTACTCGGCTTCGATCGCAAACTCCGGTCGAACCAGCTTGAGCGCGACAGCGCGGGAAATGCCCGTGCCCTCGGGCTTCGCCGCCCAGACTTCAGCCATGCCTCCAGCGGCAATCGGGAACAGCAGTCGGTAACGACCGATCAACTGCCCGGCTTGAACACGCGCCGAGTCGTCCGCGTTGGTTCCGGTTGCCGGACCCTGCGCAACTGCCTGCTCAGTTCTTACGCCCCTGCGATCCATGGTAAATTACGATAGTAGCCGCATCTTCATTCGCCTGCTACGGATTCCTTGTCGAGGCGAATGTAGGTTCGGGCGTTTTTCGTCGTTTTCGTCGTTTTCGTTAGGGCACGGCGAATGGATTATCCGGATCGAGGATCCGCGGGCGCTTGGTAACGACTTTCGGCAGATCTCCCGACGTGGGCGCGGGCGTGCCGGTGCGCGCGGGTTCCGCGCTCGGCCTCGGCCTCGGCGCGCGCGCGCCCGGAGGCAGTGCCGAAAGCGTGAGTCGGACCTCTTTGTTGCCGTCGAGCCGCAGTTCCTCCGTGCGGTCGGCATAGCCGGGCGCCGAGGCGCGAATCTGATGCGGCAATGAGTCGGGAACGACAGTCAGCCGATAAGGATTGGGGAGCGCTGGGCCATCGTCCAGATACAGGGCGGCACGGGCCGGGTGCGCCAGCAAGCTGATCGTGACCGGACTCTTTTCGGTGGCCGCGGTGGTTGCCGCAGGAACGACGCTGGCGGTCGCGCTGGGCGCCGCGCTGCTTGCCACGGCCGACGCAGTCACGCTGACGTTGGGAACGCTGGGAGTCGCCTCGTGACCCCCGCCGAGCGCGAACGAAGCGACCAGCACCAACGAAGCGGCCCCGCCGGCAACTGCCCACCAAATGCGCTTGGATTTCCGGGCTCGTTCGCCGCCCGTGGTCGCGCTGGAACCGCCCAGCGTTTGCTCCATGGGCGGGGCAGGAGGAGCGGGAGCGTCGAGCTCGTTCTCAGCGGATGCGATGCGTTGTGCGCGCTCGGCGATCGACTTACCCAGGCATTCATTGACCACCGCCGCGATTTCTCGCTCGGTAACCAGCCGGCCCTGATTTGCGATCCAGCGCGAGAGCGCGCTGCCGAGCTCCTCCGCGCTTTGGTAACGCAGCGCGGGGTCGCGCTCCAAGGCCTTGCGCACGATCGCTTCCAAATCCAGCGGGTAACCGGCCAAGCGCGCGCTGGGCAAGACCAACGGCTGCTCGAGCAGCTGATAGAGCGTGGCGACCGCGTCGTTGCCGTGAAAGGGGCGCTCACCAACGGTTGCTTCGTACAGCACGCACCCGAGCGCAAACACGTCGGCTCGGCGATCCACGTCCTTTTGCGTGACTTGCTCGGGAGCCATGTACGAGAGCTTGCCTTTGATCTCGCCCGTGGCCGTCGGTGCGTGCAAGCGGCCGCGCGCCTTGGCCACGCCGAAATCAGTGAGCTGCACGTGTCCGCTGCTAGAAATTAGGATATTTTGCGGCGAAACGTCGCGATGCACGACGCCCAGCAGCGCGCCGTGCTCGTCGCACAAATCGTGGGCGACTTGCAGTGCGTCGCAAAGCTGCGCCGTGATGCTCACCGCCAACCCGGGCTCGAGTCGGTGCCCCGCGCAAGCATCCAGCAATTCGTACAGCGAGCCGCCGTCCGAAAAATCCATCACGAGGTACGGGATGCCGAGCTGTTCGTCGATTTCGAAGGCGTGGATGGTGCAGACACCGCGGTGTTGCACTTGTGCTGCGAGCCGCGCCTCGTCGAGCAACACGTTCCAGTATTCGCCAGCGGCCTTCTCGTTGCCGAGGGTGGTCTTCAGTGCGAACAAGCGTCCGGTGTTTTCTTCGCGCGCGACCCAGACGCGTCCCATGCCACCCGAGCCAATCGGGACTAGGAGCTGGAATCTTCCCAGCTTATTGCCGGGTCTCAACGAGGTCTCAGTCAATGCGTGCTCTGACGGGTGAGTATAGCCGAAGGTATCCGAGACTCTCGCATCTTCCGCGTGCGCAAAAAAGGCCCGCGTGTGGCAGCTTCACATTTACGTTCCGTCCGAGTGCGTCCGAGTAAGCTCGAGTGCGCCGCCCACGGGGGCCGCGCGCTCCGGCCCTCGTACGTCGGATTACGCCCGAGAAACGTGTGTGGAGGTGGGCAATCGTGTGAGGCTGCGCCCTGGGTGCGCGCTTCTGCCAGCAAGTTTTATGATTCTGCGCCGTTTCACACGCAGAAATGCGGTGCTCGGGTAGGCTCAAGCCAAAGGCATGAATGACGCGAGTTTCACTCATCGGCCCGGCCCGACGCCCCACCAAGGTGCGCTCGAGGCCCTCGTCTATGTCCGGCAGACGTGCACCATTCATCCACTGCCTGAAACCGGCACGCTGCGCGTAGGTCGAGGCCTCGACAACGACATTCGCATCGATGACCAATCGGTGTCGCGTTACCACCTGTTGATCCACGTCGGCGGCGGTATCGAGGTCGAGGATATGGGCAGCGCCAACGGTACGCTGCTGTTTCGAGTCGACCCGGAGGATACCCTGGAGGCTCCTACTCGGCGCAACGAACCAGAGGCGCGCTTGCGAGGTGGTGAGCGCCGAACGCTCGAACCTGGCGATTTCGTGCGCGCCGGTTCGGCGCTGATCATGGTGCAATCGCGTCGTCCCGCGAGCACGCGCAACGTGCGTTCGCTCTCGAATCACCCACCCGGTGAAGGCCCCGCGGTGCTGCTCGATCCGGAAATGAAGCGTGCCTACGAGATTGCCCTGCGCGCGGCGCAGAGCGGAATCTCCGTGCTCATCACCGGCGAGACCGGTTCGGGCAAAGAAGTGTTTGCAGAGACCATCCACCAACGATCGACCCGTCGCGGTCGGCCATTTTTTCGCCTCAATTGCGCCGCGTTGTCGGAGTCGTTGCTGGAATCACAGCTGTTCGGCCACGAACGTGGAGCCTTTACGGGCGCCAATCAAACCAAGGTTGGCCTGCTCGAATCCACCGATCAAGGCACCGTGTTCTTGGACGAGATCGGTGAAATGCCCTTGTCGATTCAGGCCAAGCTGCTGCGCGTGCTGGAAGAGCGCTCCGTGCTGCGCGTGGGAGCGACCAAACCGCGGCCGATCGACGTGCGCTTCGTTTGGGCTACCAACCGCGACCTCAGGGTGGAGGTACAAGCCGGACGTTTCCGCAATGATCTCTACTATCGCATCGCGGGCGTCGAGTTCAGCATCCCGCCGCTGCGCCGTCGCCCACTCGAGATCGAGCCGCTCGCGCGCTTGTTCTTGTACCGGTTCTGCGAACGCTCGGGGCTACCCATGCCGGAGCTCACGGAGGGCGCGCTGCGCGCCATGCATGCCTACTCGTGGCCGGGCAACGTGCGTGAGCTCAAGAACATCATGGAGCGCGCGCCGTTCCTTTGTGAAAACGGCAAAGTCACCGAAGATCAGATCCCTCAGCGGCCGCTCGAAGATTTCGACGCCGGGGAGTTCGGGTCCGCAGACCAGGATCGAACGCAGGTGTTCGCGCCGCTGCGCGTCCCTCATTTTCCCGACGACCGTCCGCTGGCCGAGCCCCCGAGCAGCGGACCGCGCAGCGATCCCGGCTTCGCCATCGATTCGGAAGAGGAGCGCCAGCGCGTGCTGCGTGCGCTCGAGCAATGTGGTGGCAATCAGACGCGAGCGGCCAAGGTGCTGGGCGTCTCTCGCCGGACACTGATCAATCGCGTCGAGCGACTGAATCTGCCGCGACCGAAGAAGACCTGAGGCCTGCGCTCGCGAGAACGCGCAAACACGACCGTCAGCGGTTGAGGCCGAGCCGCGCGCGCGCTTCGGCGTACTGTTCGCCGACGCAGAACGTTGCAAGATCCCGAGCTTCGGGATTGCGCACGATCCATTTGACGCGCTCGGGGCCTTCCTTGGGCGGGCCGCCGGGTTGCCCGACTGCGAACGACACTCCGCGCAACGAGGCGACGAGGGAGCCGGCAGACAGCAGCGCGGTGCGGTTGCCCCACTGGTGGAGCGCGGTTCCCAAGAGGCTGGCTCGATTGCCGATCGCGCCGATTACTTCTAGGGCCAGCACCGGCACGTCGGGGTCCACCTTCGCCGGCATCGCGCTCTGAATGCGCCGCTGCGCGTCGGCCAGCTTCTTCCCTTCGACGCCCTGTGGGATCCAATTGCTCGCAAAGGTACCGAGGTACGCCGCGAGCAGGGGCCACAAATCGATGGGCGGCGTTCGCGACAACGTAGCCGCCTTGCCTTGCAAGATCTTGAGGCAGCGGATCATCAGGAAATAGCGTGCTGCGTCGTCCTCGCTGTCGAGCAAGGCTTGACCGAACACGAGTTGCGGGCTTTCGGCGCTCACCGGAATGCACACCGCGCCCAGCGTCGGCGATGCAAATACCTCGAGCCCGCGGATACCGAACGAACTCGCTACTTGCTGGACGTAACTGGTGAAGGCGGCCGAAGCGACGGGCATCGGCTGCGCCCGCATCGCGCGCATGTCCACCGGGTAGGCGGCATCCAAGATCTCGCCGCTCTTTTGCAAGAGAGCACGCAGGGGCGGGCTGACGAGCTCGGGCGCGAGCAGCTCGTCCAAGCGCGGATCGCCGGCGATCGGGCCTGCCGCAGGGACTGGCACTTCTTCACCGTGCAGCGCGGACAGCGTCGCGCGCGCGACGAGCGCCGAATCCCCGGCCGATTTGAGCTCGGCCACGGTCGCAAGGATCTCGAAGAAGCCGGGTTCGAAACGGCCAGTAGCAAGCGCACGTCGCGCGTCGGTTGCCGCGCGGTCGAGTAGCACCTGTGTCGCCCGCGTCTCACCATGCCGCTGTTGAAATTCTGCCAGCGCACGCAGCACGGTACTGTCGTGTGGCCATTCCTTGCGCGCTTTGTCCAAGCTGGCCTCGGCGCGCTTGCGGTCAGCGCCGATTTGCTCCTCCACCAGCGCGAGCGCGAGCGTGCGATCCCGCTTTTCTTCGGGTGTCTTCGCGCGTGCGAGTAGCTCGCCCTGCAAGGACAGCGCGGTCGCTTGGTCACCCAGGCGGCCGTAGACCTGGACCAGACGCGTGACAGTGTCGGCGTCGTCCGGATCGCGCTTGAGCACTTCTTTGTAAGCGAGCTCGGCGCGCTCCGGGTTGGGCAGCGCCGTGTCGTACAACTCACCCAGGCGGCGATAGATCTGAGCTTGACGCGGAACTTCGATGGCGTGCCGAGCGAGGCGAATCAGGGCTTGCTCTCCGGAGGTCCAGTCGCCCTCGCCCAGGCATAGCTCGGCGAAGGCTTCCAATGCCTCGAAGTGGTCGGGGTTGGCGTCGAGCGCCGCAGACAAGGCCGCCTTGGCCGCGTCCTTCTCGCCAACTTCCGCCAGCGCTCGGCCGCGAGTCACCTCGATCGCGATGCGCTCTTCGGGATCCGTCGTGCGCTGCAAGCGGCGCTCGAGGAGCTCTGCCAACCGTTGACGATCGTTGCCCGTGACGTACAGCGATTGCAGTCGTACCACCGCGTCTTCGTGCCCGACGTCGAGGGCAACCGCCCGCTCGAGCGCGGCCCGACCGCGCTCGACGTTCTTGGCCTTGTCCAACCAAAGCACGGCTGCCTGATGCCAAGCGCTCACCTGGTGCGCCTCGACGTGGCTAGCTTGTGCCATTGTTTCTTGAGCTTCTGCGGCGGCTGCGTACTCCGCGACGCCCTCGAGGACTTCCGACAGAGTCGTGAGGGCGAGCAGGTGATTCGGTACCTGCTCGAGCGCTGCCGAGAGTAAGCGCCGGGTCTCATCTGGCCGTTCCAAGCGCGCCGCGGCCTCGGCAGCGCGTAAGGCCAACGTCGCTTTGTCCAGCGGGCGCTCGGCGAGCGCGAACAGCCGCTCATCGGCGGTCAGGCCGAGCTCGTTGTCTTCGACGGCGCGGGCTTGCGCGCTCAGCGTGCGCAGCGCCCACAGCTCGTTGGGCGAGCGCGATACGGAGATCTCCGCCATTTCGCGGGCCTCGTTCCAGGCGCCGCGTAGGACGCGCAGACGTGCCGCGAGCCGCGCATGCGCGTTGGACTCGTTCACGTCCAGGGCACGCGCCAGGGTGGCCGCTATCGGCTCCAAATCTTGCAGGCGATCGCCGCTAATGTAAGCGTGTTCCAAGCGGCGCAACGCAGGCAGGTACTCCGGGGATTGCTCGAGGATCGCCGTTTGCCACAATAGCGCGCTGGAGTCGTCGCCACGTCTGCGGTCGATCCGACTCAGGTGTTCGTACAACTCGCGCTGCTCGCCAGCGTCATCCGTGGCACGCGCACGTTGCAACAGATCGTCCGCAATGCGCGCGGCGGCTTGCCCAGCGACCGCATAGCGTTCGGCGGTCAGCCGCAACAGATCCGTCCCTCCGCCCTCGATGGCCAGGAACGCGTTGCGGGCGGCGGCTTCGAGATCACCCGCTCGTCCGCGCTCGAGTGCAGCTTCCGCCAGCAGGCGAGCGCGATCTCGACCTTCGCTCGTTGCCGCCAAGGCTTCGCGCCAGGCGGCACGCGCTTGGTCCTCGTTCGGTACCATGCGTTCCAAGAGCTCGCGCAAGGCGAGATCCGCGGGGCGAGCGCGCAGCGCTTCTTCGAGCAGTTGTTCGGCGAGTGGCAAGTCAGCGTCGGCGACGAGTAGCGCCTCACGGATCAGATCCAGGGCGCGCTCTGCCGCGTCGTCGGTGGCGTCGCGGCGTGCGCGCAGCGCATCGAGTAAGGCGCTGCCATCACCCCTGCGGCGGGCGGCCAGTTCTGCCAAGCGGTGACCGAGCGGCAATTCCGGGGCGGCAACCTTCGCGCGTTCGAGCAACGCCTGATAGTCACCGCTGTCGTCGTCTCCTCGGCGCAGCGCGGCCTCGAGCAGGGCGAGCGCCGCACGTGGTGACGCGCCCAGCTCGCCCGCGAGGGCCGTGAGTAGCTCGCTTGCCTCACCAGGGGCGGCGTGGCTGAGAGCCCGAAGCGCGGCTTCGTTCGTTGCGTCGAGCTCCAGAACGCGCCGGTACATCACCGTTGCCGAGCTGTGCTCGCCCGCCAATTCGTGGACCAGGGGGGGCCATGCGATGGTCGCGCTCCGCGTCCGCGTCTTCGGCAGCACACGGCCAGTCCCCCAGGGCGATCGCGACCGCGCCCTTTTCGCGAGCGACTTTGGCAAATTCGAGCGCGAGCAAACGCGAAAGGGGCACGAGCGCGTGGCTGCTCTCGTAAGCGTCCGCGTGCTCGCGTAAGTGAGCCAGCCCCTTGGCGTCGGCGCGCGTCGTGCCGAGCGCTTGGCCCAGGCGTTGCTCAGCTCGTGCCGTTTCGCTGCCGACGCGTACGTCGAGGGTGGAATCGGAGCCCGCGGCGACGAACGCTGCGGCCAACGGGCGCAGCTCCGGGTCGCGCGCGACCTCGCGAATCGTGGTTTCGAGGGTCGAGGGTGACAGGCCATTGAGCGCCGCCAGCGCTAGGCAATCCAGCGCGCTGAAGGCTTCTCGACTGTGCGCGCCCAGTAGCGACTTTTGTATGCTTTCGCGGTCGCCGTGCTCCAAGGAACGAGTCACCAAACTTCGTCGCGCGAGCCGACTGCCGTTTTGCTCCGAAAGCTCAGCCAAGGCGCTGATGGCGCGCGGGCGTGTCTTTGGATCCGCGGCGAGCAGGGTAGCGGAGAGCCACGCCGAGGCTTGCTCCAGACCGTCGGCTCGCGCCAGACGCTCGAGGGCATCGGCAGCCTTTTCGCGCTCGCCCGCCGACAGTGCACGGCGTGCGTCGTCGAACGCGGCGCGAGGCCCCGCGGGCGGAGTAGAGCTGCCAGCCGGCAGCGGCGCCCCCCGCAAGCGTAGTAGCTCGTCACAGGCCCGCGAAAGTTCAGTCAGCGCTTCCGACTCGGGCAAGCGGATGCGCGCGGGTGCGTTGCTTTTGCCGAGCAGGTCGGCGAGCTTGGCAATGTGGGCGCGGGGATCGTCTTGGTGCGCGCGAACCGCCAAATCGAGCTTCTTCTTCGCCGAAGCGTCGTCGTGCAGCGCGAGCCGATGCACCTCGGCGCTCAGGTAGGCCGCATGCACTCGTGCGTCGACGGTGGCAGCGCTGCGGATCTCCATCTCCAGGGCTGGCGTTACGGCCTTGTAGTCACCATCGGCAGCAGCCAGCGCGCGCAGTTGGCGTGCGGCCATGGCATGCGCGCGCGGGATGGCACTGGCCTCGGCGGCCACCTCGCGCGCGCGCGATAGATCACCGACCAGTGCCCAAATCTCGCTGGCGACGGTCAACGTTCGCGCTTTGGCTTGCGGATCGCTGCTCGCGCGGGCTTCGTTTTCCAGCCATTCGGCGCGTGTGACCCAAGCCTCACGCTGCCCTTCCAAGTGATCCTGCGCCGGGCGCTCGTCGGGCCAGATCGACGGGCTCAGTGACGGCCGCTCTGAAATCGCGCTTGGCTGAACCGAAGGGAACGGCAGTTGGCTCGCAGACGGCGGCTGGCTCGCAAACGGCGGCTGGCTCGCAAACGGCGGCTGGCTCGCAGACGGCGGTTGGCTCGCAGACGGCGGTTGGCTCGCAAACGGCGGTTGGCTCGCAAACGGCGGTTGGCTCGCCGGTCGCAGCTCTTCGAAGTCGCTCAGCGGGCGAAGCTCGCTGGCATCGCTCAGACTGACTTCTTCGAGCTCTGCGATGGCTTCATCGCTGAGCGTCGGTGGCGAGTCCGCGAACAGGTCGTACTCGGTGTCGCGGCCCACGGCGCTGGGCAGATTCTGTGGCCCAGGGATGGATGGCATGATCAGCGGTGCCGATGGCTGAGGTGCCGACACGGTGGGCATGTTGTTCTGATCTGGCACCTGGTGCAGCGTCGGCATACTGCCGCGCGGATCAGCAGAGCGGGCAGGCGGCTCCAAAAATGGATCGGGCAGCAAAGCGGGCGCGGGTTCGACTTCGTCGAGCGCCTCTTGTTGCGTAAAGATGCGCGTCCGTTCTTCGTCTTCGTCGCCCGGACTGCCCAGGCGCGGCAGGACTCGATTGAACGCTGGGCGCGTGGCGCTGCCGACCTGCGGCGCCTGCGGGCTGACCGCGGGTGGGAAGGGCTGACGCGCCGGCGGTCCGGCGGGATTGACGGCCGGCGGCTTGGCCGTCGTGCGGTAGCCGGGACGCGGGAAGCCCGCGGTCGGAAAGCGCGATACCGGCCGAGGAACAGCCGGGATGCGTGGCGCGAGCGGCACATCCGGGAGTCGCGGGGCGGACGGGGCTGGCGGCGGACTCGTCTCCGCATCGGGCGCCGCAGCGGGCATGCTCGACAGCAGCTGATCGATGTCGGAGCCCGCCAGATCTTCCAAGCCGCTGGTGCCGTCGTCCTCTTCGCGCGCGAGCCTGGCGAATAGATCTTCGGCGCGGCCAACGACCGTTACGTCATCCTCGGAGAATTCACGCTTTTGCGGTTGATGCAGCTTCAGCGGTGTTGGCTCTGGCGGCGGCACTGGAGCCGGGAGCTCGTCGAACAACAGCGAGTCCAGCAGCGCGTCGGATTCGAAGTCGCGCTCTTGGTCCTTGCTCGCGCTCGCACTCCTGCCGGGTTGTTTGGGTTCGTTGGGGTCGCTCATTTGACGCCCATCCCGAGTTTCTCTCGGAGCTCGAGATAGCCTGGCGAGAGTACGAACCCGAGCAGCCGGCGCGCGCGCGCACCGGCTTCGTCGGAAAGCCCGAGCGCTCCGCGTTCGCGGCCGCCAGCAGCCAGGACCCAAGACACGTCACCGGCGGCAATTGCGGCCATCCGGTCCAGACTCGATACCGCGGCGCGCGCCCACGCAATGGGGTCCTGTCCGGAGCGCTCGATCGCTCGCGCCAAGTCAGGCAATTGCTTTTTCACGCGCCGCGGTGCCTTGGCCAGTGAGCGTTGGAACTCCGGCAGCATGGCGTACGCCGGGGAGGGAAGGGAGACTTCGCCGACACGGCACGCAGCGACCACCAGTGCTCCAATTTCGGTCGATTCACGGTGTCTGAGCACGGTCGTGCCTCGTCGCAAGGCGAACAGTTCGCGGGCCACGGCCTGCCGGTGCCGCGGTGAGAGCGGCGCCGTGACCCCGGAGCCGACGACGATTGCAGGCACTTCGGAAGCGATCGCCACCACTAGGTCCGCGTCCCGCCCGCCCACGTACAGCTCGAATTCGCCCACCCCGAGCGCGCCGGCCCAAGCCGCGATCTCGTTTCGGACTGGTAGGCCCATGCGGGCATCGACGCGTTCTTTCTTCGTGACCGCGTATGCGGCCAGGCTGGGCCCGAGCTCTTCGCAGATCGTAGTCGCCAAGACTTGCATCAGTTCGGCAATCGGTCCGCGGTCTTCCGGATCGGCCAGGTTCGGCAGCGCGCTCGCGTCGATGGCGATACGCGGCACGTTCGCGACGCGCTGATCGATCCGCGCAAGCTCTTGTTCCACCGCGTCCGATGTCACGCCCAGCGCGATCAGCGCGCCCAGCGCCGCTTGGCGCAAGGGCGCTTTCCCAAGGTAAGCGGCAATCCGGGCCATGCGCTCGACGCGAGCCGTGTCCGTTGGATTGAGGCTGAGCTCCTCCGTCAACCGCTCCAAGCCTCGCTCGAGCAAAGGCACGGAAGCCCTGCGCGAAAACGCCTCGCCCAGGACGAGATCGAGCGCCTCGGCGTCGTCGGGTTGCTCCCGCAAGAGTTGAGCGGTGGCGACCTCGGCAGCCTTCGTGTCGTTCAACCGATCCCGGTGAATCACCATCGCGAGGCGGGCGGCTTCGGCGCGACCGGCGCTCGTGTCGCGTTCGGTCATCAGCAACTCGAGGGCTTCGGTCGCTTGGTCCCAGGCTTCGGCGCGCGCGGCGGCGCGCGCCAAGCGCTCGCGCACCGGCAATGTACCGAGCCCAGACTTGTGTAGATTGCTGAGCACGTCGAGCGCGGCATAGGTATCGTCGAGTTTGTTTTCGTACAAGTCGACGGCGGCGATACCACTCATCAAGCGTTGCTGAGCCGGCGCGTCCTGCAGTGCTGCGAGGTGTGCCAGGTTTTCCGCCGCTTCCGCGAAGCGGCCGAGCGTGATGTACACCTCGCCTGAAAGCGCCAATGCTCCGACGTGCTCGGGTTCGAGTAATCGCACATTTTCGAGCGCGCTGAGCGCCCCCTCGCGATCGCCCGCGGCGCGCAGGACGCGCGCTCGCTCCCAGAATAACTTGGCGATCTCGGCCGGATCTTCGGCAACTTCGAGCCTTCTTGCCACGAGCTCGAGCAGGCGAGGGCCGTCTTTGCGTTCGCGCACCATGCGAAACAAGCGATCGAAAGCGCCGAAGCGATGCACATCGCGTTCCACGGCGCGCGACAGCGCGAACTCGCCTCGCGTCGTGTCCTTGAACTCGTCGAGCAGGATCAACGCCGCAACCTCCCAGAACTCACTGCCCTCGCTGGCGTCGCTCACGGCGTCGCCCAAGGCCGCGCACGCTTCGGCCAGGACGCCGCGATCGCCCACCGCCTCGGCTGCAGTTCGTAAGCCCTCCCAGCCCAGCAGTTCCTCTGGGTGCGCTTCGACGACCTTCTGGAACGATTCGAGCGCGCCGCTCGCGTCGCCATAGGCGAGTTGGTTATACCCGGCCAAGGCCGTCAGCACTCCCACGCTTTCTTCGCCCAAATTGAGGCCAATATCGATCAGCGCGTGTGCGCGCCGACGCGGGTCGGAACCCGGTGCGGCAAGCTCCAAGTTGGCGAGCTTTGCGGCCGGCACATCCGAGTGCAACGGCTTCGGTAAGTCTTGTCCAGAGAGCGCCGCGATCAGGGCGGCCGACGCCGAAAGTGTTGCGCCGAGCGGCGACGGCAAACGCTGAGCGAGCGCCAACCGCGCCTCGATTTCGCTTTGCACGTCCTCGTTGTGAGTCGCGGCGCCGAGCCATTCCAGCGCTGGCGCCAGGCCCGCATCGGCCAAGGCCCAGTTGCGTGCGGCCTCGGTCAGGCTCGCATCTGCGCCGTTGGCCGTGCGCGACAGTTCGATTCCGTACGCCGCGGCGCGCGCCAAAGCGGCGCTGCCCGGTCGTTGGGCGATTTGCTCGAGGGCGTCTTTTCGCTCGTCTTCTTCGCTGCCGTTCGGGCTCCAAAGGGCGCGCGCCAACAGGGCGGCTCCCTGAAGCTCGCTGCCCGGGTACTGCAGCGCGGTGGAGAGCGCTTCGCGGGCGGCCGCAACATCGCCACCGCGGGCGACTTCCAGCGCGAAGCGATCCAAGGCCACCAAATCCGGCGCCGAATCCGCCTGGGCCTCGAGCGCCCGGCGTCGAGCGGCGAGGTCATTCGACTCCGCTGCGGTGAGCGCCCAGCCGAGCAACGCGCCCGCAGCGCGCGTCCGAGCGCTCGCTGCCTCGAAGCGCTCGATCGCGGCGGTTCGCTCGCCGGACTGCCAAAAGAGCAGGCCCGCTTCGAGGTCGAAAGCAGCGGAAAGGTCCGAATCGCGTTCGACGCCAGCGCTGGTCGTGAGTGCATTGGCGGCCGCGAGTTTTTCGCCGTGGGCTATTTCCAGCGCACTCAGGGCCCGCAGCACGACCACATCGGCCGGTTCGGAGGCGTGTAATCGAGCGAGCTCTTGGCGGGCGATATCGCCGTGGCCAGTGGTCAGCGCACGCAGGGCCAAGATCACGCGCAACGCGCGCGCCGTCTCCGGATCGCTCTCCGCGTCGGCGAGCGCGGCAAGCGCTTCACTGGTCGATTCGCTGCTGGCGTTCGCGCGCTCCGGGAGAAGATCGAGTGCATACGCGATGAGCGCATTGCCGAGCCAGGCGCCGCCCGGTGCCGCGGCCAAGCCCGCCAACGCCTGCGCTGTGCCGGTGCGTTCACCGCGCAATGCGCGGGCGCGCGTGAGCTCGAACCAAAGTCCGGCATGTTCGGTCTCGAGCGCCCCCTGGGCAATCAGGCGGCGCGTTGCTTCTTCGTACCAAGTGCCGTCTTCCGCGATGGAAGAAAGCAGCCGCGCGACGCGCGCCACGACGGCCGGAGACGCACCGTACATGCCCGCTTGCGACAAAGCAGCGCGGGCGCCCTGGGTGTCTTGGCACTGCCTTGCCCAGACGTCCGCGCTCAGCAGGTAGAAGCGCGCTTTGGCAGAGTCGCTCGGCAGGTGCTCGGCCGCCGCTTCCAACGCCGAAGCGAAGGCCTGTGGGTCGTCGCCCATGCCGAGCAAATCGAGATGCAATGCACGAGCGGCGAGGCTCGAAGGGTCTTGCGTCAACGCCTGGCTCACCGCGCTGAGCGCCGCGGCCCCGTCTCCCTCGGCCGCGCGCGACTCGGCAACCCGCAGCCAGAGGGAAGCCGCATGGGTTCCACTCGCGCCGCGTTCGATTTCGACCATGGCCAAGCGCGCTGCGCTCGCCGTGTCGCCGAGGGCATCGGCCAGATGGAAGCGTGCCCGGAGCAACAATGCCTCGCCCGGGGTCGCTGCGAGTGCGCGCTCCAAGTACTCGATGGCTCGTGCCTTGTCGCCGCTTTCTCGAGCCAGCTCCGCCGCGCAAAGCCACGCATCGGCCGCGCCGGCGGTGCTGCGCACGTGCGCGGGAACCCCGAGCCGATCGCCCTGCGCCGGGTCGACCAGCGTCGATTCGATGGCTTCGGCCACCCGCACCTGCGCGCGCCTGCCAATTGCATGCTCGGCTGTCTTCCGCGCAAGCTCGACGAGTGTGGTCAAACACTCGAAGGTCGCGGGGCTGCCGAGCTGGATCGCCTGCTCCAAGATCCGCTCCGCCGCCTCGTGGTCGTCGGCAGCGATGCGGTGCTCGGCCACGGACAGCAGCAACAGTCCCTGCCAGTGCCGGTTTTCGGTCAGCGACGCGCGCGCCAAGAGCGCGCGTTCGCGCAGCTCCGAGTCAGCGAGCTTGCCGGCCACCAGTTCCAGCGAAAGCCAGAGGCTGGCATCGCGCGGTGCGTCGTCGCTGGCCTGCTCTAGAAGCACGCGCGCGCCCGCCGCATCGCCCTCGTGGTCGAGCAAGTAAAACGCATGGTCGAGCAAGGCTCGGGTGCGCTCTTCGGGGCGGTCGGCAACGTTGACGAGACGCTCCAGCAGCCGGCCGAGCTTCTTGTATGCCTGCCGCCGCTCGATGATCGCGATCAGCCGCTCCAGCGGCTCACGGAACTCCGGCTCGGCATTCACCGCGCCCAGTTGATCGCGGGCACTCGCGGTCTCGTCACCGACGCGCTCCTCGAGCACGCCGATTTCATGCAACAAAATCGCGCGAGTCTTGCTGTCGCTCGCGCCATCGTGTTCGGCTCGTAGGCGCGCGATCGCCGACGTAACGACCGTCAGGTCCTGCGCAGTCGACGGAACCTGGGAACTTTGCAACCGGCTAGTGCTCGACATGGAATCCGGCGAAATCGCCACGACTTTAGAAGACCTCCCCAGGGCTGCCTAGCTTGCATTTGGCCCGGCCCCCTGACCGCGGAGCTTTGGCCGTGGATCAGCCAGCCGAACACCATCGTTCGCTCCTTCGCCACGCGCGGCGCTCACGTGTGCCGTAGTGTGCGCGAACGTGCGCGATGGTTGCTCGACACAGGCCGAGCAACGTCGCGGTCAGTCGTTTCGACGCACGATCCAGAAGCCGCGTGGCGTGTCGACCACGCTTGGATAGACGGCTTTTTTGTCCAGCGTGAACAGAAGATATTCGATTGGCGGCTCGAGCACGCCGCGCGGGATCCGCCCTGCGTCGGTGGTCGACCCCCGATCGCCCTTGGCGACGGCCGCTGCAAAATCGTGCTTGGCGAGTTCGAGGGTCGCCTCGGCCTTTTGCCGCGACGTCTCCTTGCTGCGTGCGTCACTGCCCGCGAACTGTGCGCCTTGGTAGGTGAACTGCACGACGCCAAAACTCAGCTGTTGAGGCGCGGAATTCGGCAGCTCGGGGACTTTGCCGCCATCGGGAAAAGTTTCGAAGCCCTCGGTGAACGGTCCAGCCCCGGCGTCGTCCGGGGGGCCCGCGTCTACGGCCGCGGCGGCGCTCGCGGTCGTGCTTGCGACTGGCGCGGCCGAGGCGCTCGTTGCTGGTTTTGGCTTGGGCGGCGCAGCTTTCGGGCTGTCGTGCAAAACCAAAATTACCCCGGTCAGGGCTGCCACGAAGCCCAATCCCAAAAGAGCGGCGGTCGAACGCTGCATGCTGAGCCGCGCCCTACCACGGATGGGCGGTGCTGTGCAGAATCTGGTGCGGGCGTTGGGCCGGGACAACCGGCCGCGGTTGCTGCTAACACTTGACGGCTGGGCGGTCGCCCGAGCCGACGAGATCGGCGCGAGCGCCAAACTCGGACGTTCCAGTCTGTGGTTTTCGGCTGTGAGCTTTTCGTAACTTTCGGGCAACGCTGATAAGAGTTCACCGGTATGTTCAAAGTCGAGTGTCCGGGCTGTAAGGCCCCGTATCAAGTCGACGAGCGGCGCATTCCTTCGAGTGGGCTGAAGATGCGTTGCCCAAAATGTGGCACGTCATTCAAAGTCGACCCGCCCGCAGAAGGTCGACGCTCGGGAGCGTCCGCCGTTTCGGGTGGTGTGCTCGGTCTAGGTGCCGACAGTGAATCGATGCCGCCACCTGCCTTGGCAGCACCTGCACCCGCTCCGCGGCCAGCGGTCGATCTGCGCGGCACCATGCTCGGGGTTGCGCCGAGCGGTGGCCCTGCGCCAGCTCGGCCGCCAGTGCCCGCCAATCTCAAGGGCACGATGCTCGGCGTTGCCCCGGCTGCTGCTGGTGGTGCGCCCAATCCACCGCCACCGCGCCCGGCGCAAAGCCTAAAAAGCACGA
>Ga0170475_133033407_pt1 | contig 15861 bp, 41 predicted proteins | sample Soicark_Litter_5_FD_111474 | JGI IMG/M metagenome (GOLD analysis project Ga0170475, IMG submission 111474) | Avena fatua rhizosphere microbial communities from Hopland, California, USA. Combined Assembly of 48 SPs
AGAAACGACACGATACACCTGAGAACATACACGGCTTCATTCAATCATAGTCAGCTCTACAGTTGGACGTTCAACTGATGTTATTCGGTTAAGCTCTGCAGCAAATAAAGCGCATAGATAACATTTCCGTCAGCACTACATAGCCAGATATAACGCTTGTGATTGCGCTTAGTGTTTCATTTGCATCATTTCAGTTTAGCACCGCTGAGTTGCAGTTTTCGCGCCAAGCTAAATCAATTTTTCTGTCAGGCTTTAGATACACCAGTACGACTGTCTCTATTTGGTAAAAATGATGTCGGTACTGTTATTGAACCGGATGTGGACTTGGAATGCACCGGAACACGCGATGTCCGTAGAACCCTACTCGGTGAGCTTCGGCCGGACTGCTGCCTCGAGACGGGGCCTCCAGACCTACTGGCCGACCTCATCGATGATCCGGACGACATGGATCCGAGCTCGGCGTCGTCGAGGGCCTGGGAGGCTCGCCGGAGTCGCATGTAGACGACAATGAAGACGATGACGGCGGTGATAGTGATGAGGCTGAGCCAGGCGATCATGCCGTAGACGAGGAGATGCACGCTGTCGTTGATGCTTGTGATCTCCACCGCGTTGTCGTCAAGTCCTGTATTGATGCCGCTGTCTCCCCAGTCACTCGCTAGACCCAGAGCCGATGCTCCAGCCCCTCCACGGGGTCCAGTTGGTCCGGGAATACCCTGCAGTCCATTGACCCCTGTGTATCCGGTCGACCCAGTTGCTCCAGTTATGCCTGTAGGACCTGTAGCTCCTGATGATCCAGTGTTACCAGCGTATCCGAGAGGACCAGGGATTCCAACATTACCATTCGGACCAGTCACTCCTGTGTATCCTGTGAATCCTGTTGCTCCAAACTGTCCATTTCTTCCATCCAATCCTGCGACTCCAGTTGCACCCGTTGCACCAATCTGTCCATAGGGACCCTGCGCTCCTGGCTGACCTGTTCCTCCAGTCGATCCTGTAAATCCAAATCCACCAGTTCTACCAGACGATCCCGTATCTCCTTGTGGTCCTCTGACCCCCTGGAACCCAGGCGCACCCTGCTGTCCAGTATCCCCAGCAGGTCCCGTCGCTCCTGTGTATCCCAAAGGTCCCGTAGCTCCCACGGGTCCCGTGAATCCAGTTGCTCCTACCGGTCCAGTAAATCCTATAGGACCTTGTGGTCCACGGAAGCCAGCATTGCCTACCGGACCAGGTGACCCAGTAGCTCCTGTTGGGCCTGTCCCGCCTGTTGATCCCCGTGGGCCGGTGAATCCCGGGGACCCATTGGCGCCAGTGGAACCAGGGAAGCCAGGTATGCCGGGCGCGCCTATTGGCCCGAGAGGACCAAGGGGACCGATGGGTCCGTCTGGACCAATTGCCCCGGGAGGTCCGAAAGCGCCTGCTGGTCCATCGGGGCCCAATGGACCAATTGGTCCAGGACTTCCGGGAACACCCGAGAGTCCCAAAGGACCCGGTGGACCTTGTTGACCTGGGAATCCTTGCGATCCAGTTGAGCCGACATCACCTGTATTTCCAGTATCTCCGGGTTCACCTCTGGGACCAGGAGATCCGAAAGTTCCTACAGGACCAAGAGGACCCAAAGGACCTACCGGACCAGGTGGACCGGCTATTCCCCTCTGACCGGCTGGACCTGGGAATCCCGTAACACCCGTGTCTCCCTCAGGACCCAGTGCCCCGGGTGGACCAAAGCTTCCTTGAGGTCCCAGAAATCCAGGTGCACCCGTATTACCAGTGTCTCCAGGTATACCAGGTGAACCAAGCGAACCGACATCTCCGATGTCACCTGGAAAACCTGGAGCTCCAGAATTTCCAGCAGGTCCCGTATCACCCGGCGGACCAGCCGGACCCTGATCACCTCTGGGTCCTACGGGTCCACTGAATCCTGTATTCCCTGGCTCACCAACGGGTCCTCTATTTCCAATCTGGCCCACTGGTCCAGCCCCACCAATAGGACCAGTTGGTCCACTAAATCCGGTATCCCCTCCTGGACCGCTTTGACCCTGGGGACCTTTCTGACCTGTTGGTCCTATCAATCCAGCAGGTCCAGGGAGACCATTTGGTCCTGGTGAACCAATAAATCCCGGCTGGCCGATGGGTCCACTATTTCCTGTAGATCCAGTTCCTCCACGTTCTCCTGGAAGACCAGTAAGACCCGGACCACCATTCTGACCAATAGGACCAGATGGTCCTGTATCCCCTGTGTCTCCAAGGGGTCCTATTACTCCAGGCTGACCAATTGGTCCTTGCTGACCCGTTGGTCCTGGAAGACCGGTATCTCCAACTCCACCGGCAGAACCTCTAGGACCAGCAGGACCCGAGGCTCCAGTCAGTCCTGGTATGCCAGCAATTCCTCTTTCTCCCAAGGGACCAGGGGAACCATTGATTCCCGTAGGTCCCGTGTTTCCAGTAGCTCCAGTAAGTCCTGTGGGACCTCTTAAACCAGTTGGTCCCGGTCCGCCTGGAGGTCCTGATGGTCCTTGGATACCGGTTGCTCCTCGCTCTCCAATGTCACCACTTAGACCACGAGGTCCCGTTGCACCTATTGACCCATTTATGCCCGGATCACCTATTTCACCAACGGGACCTGGAGGTCCCGGCACACCTTGGCCTTGAGCTCCTGGTAGACCCGCTTGTCCTGGTTGTCCAGGGATTCCAGTTGGTCCATCGGGACCTCGCACTCCTTTGTTTCCTTCCCTTCCTTGAGTGCCGTTCCGACCGCTAGGTCCGGACAATCCTGTGGCTCCGACAACTCCCTGGGGTCCCAATGGACCAACACTGCCGGTATTACCAGGCTCTCCTATGGGCCCTGTGGCACCGTTTGGTCCTTGTATACCGCGGGGTCCCGAAGGTCCTTGAGGTCCAGTATTTCCCGATGCCCCTGTTGGTCCCGAGGGACCAACAGGACCACGAGGTCCAGCGAATCCTGTCGGTCCGGCTGGTCCTGTGTCACCAGTATCTCCCAATGGTCCAAAATCTCCACGTTGACCCGGTTGACCTGCCTGTCCAATGGGACCCTGAAGACCGTCTGGTCCTGGTGCTCCTGGGGCTCCTAAAGGTCCTATTGGTCCTGGCTGACCTTGAATTCCAGGCAACCCATTTGAACCCGTGAATCCAGGAGGCCCTGCCTCTCCCTGAAGACCATTTCGTCCGGGCTGACCCGGCGGACCAGGACCACCTATTGGTCCTGGATTTCCGGTATCTCCAATGCCTCCGGTAAATCCTGGTGCCCCTCTAAAGCCCTGTGGACCAGTGTCGCCGTTCGTCCCATTTGGACCCATCACTCCGGTAGAACCACGTGAACCAGGCAAGCCTTTATTTCCAAGGAATCCTGTGGCGCCCGTCAATCCGGTAGGACCTATTGATCCCGGAGGTCCCTGTGATCCTGCAGGACCACTAGCACCCGTGTCTCCAGTTGCACCCGTGGGACCTGTTGGTCCGGCTGGTCCGGATGGTCCTGCCGGTCCTTGCTGTCCTGCAGGTCCACTTTGTCCTGCGGTTCCCGGGACACCAGTAGCTCCAGGGTCCCCACTAGGACCCGTCAGTCCCCTGTCCCCTGGTGTTCCTACTGGGCCGGCAATGCCCGGATCCCCGCTGGCACCTATGCTACCCGGTGCACCACGGAAACCAGGGGTACCAGTGGAACCCGTGTCACCTTGACGACCGTTAGGTCCAACGGGTCCTCTGTCGCCTGGAGGACCAGATTGACCAGCGGGTCCTGATGGTCCAACATCACCCTGCGGACCCTGTGTCCCCGTCGCTCCCTGTTGTCCTACTTGTCCGGAGAATCCCGTCGTTCCCGTGGCTCCAGTATCACCAACACTTCCGTTTGTCCCGGAAACTCCCCGCTCTCCCTGGGGTCCATCTGGTCCTCGGGGACCTGTTGGTCCGGCGGGACCTGGTTGACCTGCATTACCTCGTGGACCCAAAGGACCTCGTGCTCCAGGCTGACCGTTTGGTCCTACTGCTCCCACCTGACCGGAATCCCCTGCTGCCCCTATTGGACAGGTTGTCCACGAATTCCTTGTTGTCCAATGGGACCCCTGGGTCCAAGTGGTCCAACCAATCCCTGTGGACCGGTAATTCCCGGACCACCTCGTGGTCCTGGCGATCCAGCCGGTCCAATGATGCCGGTGGATCCGGTAGGTCCGGTTGGACCCGAAGCTCCATCCAGCCCTCTCGGACCCTTAGCTCCGGCAAAACCTAGCGGACCAGCTGGACCCTGAGGTCCCGGGTCTCCGGGTGTGCCTCGCTCTCCAGGGGCTCCATCAGGCCCTCGAGCTCCTGCTTGACCATTAGGTCCTGTAAATCCAGTGGCCCCCGTAGGACCATCAATTCCCAGTACACCGATAGCCCCAGGAGGTCCAGCCTGCCCCGCTGAGCCACCAGGTCCAGTCGGTCCAGGGTCTCCCGTGTTCCCTACTGGTCCAGCCGCTCCTGGCAACCCAATGACACCAGGTTGGCCTGAGGCCCCCACGGGCCCATCAGGGCCCCGTACTCCCTGAACACCTTGTTGACCACTCAAGCCCGTTGAACCAGGGACGCCAGGTGTCCCTGTTGCCCCGGTATCCCCTCGATCACCTGGGCCTCCTGCTTGTCCTGGCAGACCGCTGTCTCCTCGGGGACCCACAGTTCCTGTGGCTCCAGATACTCCCTTAGCTCCTGGCGCTCCTGCCAAACCATTGGGACCAGCAGGTCCAAGTGCTCCTGGTAAACCAGCGAGACCTCGCGATCCAGTGTCGCCAGCTTCACCAGCAGGTCCTGGTACTCCAAGTGGTCCGGAAGGTCCTGAAGGTCCAGCAGGGCCAACTGGTCCATCGGGACCAGATGGTCCTGGTGCTCCGGCACCACCAATTTGTCCAGCTGGTCCTATGAGACCTGATCCTCCGGGTAGACCTGGCTGGCCTCTCTGACCAGAGGGTCCAGGAGACCCTCTTGGTCCTTGTGATCCTATGGGACCAGAAGCCCCTTGTGCACCAAGTGGTCCTATGGCTCCCGGAAATCCTGCAGGACCAGGCTGTCCAACTGGCCCAAGGGGACCCGGGTCTCCTGGATCTCCACGATCACCAGGCGACCCAGCAATCCCGATTTGCCCAGCTGGTCCGGTTGCTCCAGTGGGACCACGTCCGCCTTGGTCTCCAGCTGGTCCAACAGGACCCGATAGTCCCTTATCACCGGTCGCTCCGATAGGTCCAGGCTGGCCGGCGGCACCGGGATCGCCGTTCTGCCCCAACGGACCCGGTTGACCTGGGGATCCATTTGAACCAGGAGCGCCTTGTGGTCCTTGAGGACCTGGCTGACCATTGGCGCCTCTGTCTCCTTTTGGTCCGGATGGTCCAATGTCTCCCTGATGACCCTGCAAGCCAGGAGACCCAGGACCGCCTGGCTGTCCGCTGGGTCCTGAAGGACCGGCTGGTCCTACTTGCCCTAGTTGTCCAGCAGGGCCGGTCCCTCCCGTGAAGCCTTGAGCACCTCGTGCACCACCCTGTCCTGCTGCCCCTGGACTCCCTGGGGACCCTGCGGCCCCTTGAGGTCCTTGTGGAGCAATTGGACCAACTGGTCCCGCAGGCCCAGCTTGACCACGTGGACCTGGCTGACCAGTCGCTCCGGGTATACCTCCTATTCCTGCATTACCAGGGAAGCCCTTTTCTCCTGGAGATCCCTTGTTTCCGGGTGATCCAGCTTGACCAGGAGTACCAGTTGCTCCAGGACTTCCAGGAACTCCACGATCTCCAGATATTCCCGGTTGTCCTGGATTTCCAGGTACTCCGGCACTACCAGGGTTTCCGGAGTTTCCAGATGCTCCGTTTGCTCCTCTCGTACCAGCTGGGCCAGGGAATCCAGTTGCTCCGGTTGCTCCCTGAGATCCAGCAGGGCCTGGTTGACCGCTGGGTCCTAAGGGACCCTGGGGTCCTTGAGGACCAGGATTTCCTGGATCTCCAGGAGCACCGGTGTCACCTGCATCCCCTTGTACACCTGGAGAACCGTTGGGACCTGGAGATCCATTAGGTCCTGGGACTCCTGGCGTTCCTGCTTCACCGGAAGAACCGGCGAGTCCTGAAGCACCGACCTGTCCAGTTGGACCTACTCCACCAGGCTGACCGTCAGCACCTGATTGACCAGGAGCGCCTTTGTTTCCTGGAGATCCATTGGGTCCTGCAGGTCCTTGAACTCCAGGGTTGCCAGGGAGACCGGACTCACCGACTGGGCCAACAGGTCCCTGAAGGCCTGGTTGTCCTGATGATCCAGGCTGGCCTGGGGCTCCAGCGGGTCCGATGCTTCCAATCTGTCCTTTGGTTCCAGGAGATCCAGTGTCCCCAGGACTTCCATTTGATCCTGCAGCGCCCGGCTGACCAGGAGGTCCCGATTGCCCTACAGTCCCGACCGCTCCCTGAACACCCGCAGGTCCATTAGGACCACTTACTCCTTGAGGTCCTGCCTCTCCGGGAGACCCAGCTGAACCAGGGGTTCCTGGTTGCCCGTCGGGACCCCGTGGACCCTGTGGTCCTAGAGGTCCAGTTGATCCTGGTGATCCTGCATTTCCACGGCCTCCAGGTGCTCCTGAAGGACCTGGTGACCCCCTGACTCCTTGGGGTCCTGCAGAACCCGCTTGACCGGGGGTTCCAGATGCACCGGTACTGCCACGATTACCCTGTACACCTTGGGGGCCATTAGGTCCACTTGGTCCTTGCGGTCCAGGATTCCCAGCCTGACCAGATGGTCCCGGCTGCCCTCTCACCCCGGGAGCTCCCCTATTACCCACTGCTCCCACTGCCCCCTGGACTCCGGGAGATCCTGAGGGGCCCGTGTCACCGGCCGATCCAGTCGCTCCCTGGGATCCGGGGACTCCAGGCTGTCCGCTGCTTCCCGTTGACCCTGGATCCCCCGCTGTGCCGGGAGTGCCAGGTGGACCAGCGACACCCTGAATTCCATCAGCTCCCGGATCTCCTCTCTCAGCCGTTTGGGTCTGAGGCGGTCCAGCTTGACCAGGCGGTCCTGGATCTCCCATAGGTCCTGTACGCCCTTTAGGACCAATTGGTCCCGTTGGTCCTAAAGGACCCGCTGGTCCACTCGCTCCGGGACCACCGCGATCACCCGGGGTACCAGTAGGTCCGTTAGGACCAGGTTGTCCTGGCTGACCGTTAGGTCCTGGCTGTCCTGTTGACCCTGAAGGTCCTAATGGTCCGTTCTGTCCGTTTGGTCCTGGTTGTCCTGTGAATCCAGTGGCTCCGGTTGTACCTCGTGATCCCGGCAGACCGTTAACACCAACTCCACCTGGTGTACCAGTAAGTCCTGGTTGTCCAGCTGGTCCGATTGCACCCGGTGTTCCCTTTGTTCCAGGCGAACCAGAAGCCCCTTGAGCCCCAGGAAAGCCTGTAGCCCCCTGTTGACCACTCTGGCCTCCAGCTCCTGCATCGCCAATCGCACCCTGAGGTCCAGCCGGCCCTGGGCTTCCCTTAGGCCCAGCAGGACCAGCGGGCCCACTGTTACCAGCTGGTCCTGTAAAACCAGGCGCGCCAGCTGGGCCAACATTCCCACTAGCACCTTGAGGCCCGGGCTGCCCTGGGGTCCCTGGTGTACCATTGGGACCGGGTGAGCCTCTTGGTCCAGCTGGTCCTTGTGGTCCTTGATCCCCAGGCTGTCCATTAGCTCCAGCAGGCCCCGCGGATCCTGTGTCACCGGGAGTACCAGGCTGACCAGAGGGACCGGCTTGACCGCTTGCACCTACAAGACCGGGAGAACCATTTGGTCCGGTTTGTCCTGGAGGTCCAGCATTTCCTTTGGAACCTTTTTGTCCAGCTGGTCCCGTTCCACCTGTAGGTCCATTTGAGCCAGGAGTACCTGGCAATCCTGATGCTCCGACTGTCCCAGGAGAACCTTGAGATCCCGGTTGACCGGAGGGCCCCGGATCACCAGAAGCACCGTTAGGGCCTGGTGGACCTTGTAGTCCAGGTCCGCCTGGATTACCAGCAGCACCCGGCAGTCCTGAAGCCCCTCGTATGCCCTGCGTTCCTGGCTGACCAGGTGTCCCCGCTGGACCAGAGGCTCCCTTCAGCCCATTTAGTCCAGTCAATCCCGGCTGCCCGGGGACTCCCGAAGCACCCGCAGGACCTGGAGCACCTCTAGCACCCTGAGGTCCCGCCTGTCCGGTTGGTCCTGGATTTCCGTTCTGTCCCCTGGGACCATTTGGACCAGCAGGTCCAGTCGGTCCGGCTGGTCCAAGGTCACCCGCAGGGCCAGTGGAGCCAGTCGCTCCTTGATTTCCAGGGGTACCACTAGGCCCTGAAGCTCCCGGTTGTCCCGCAGTTCCCGGAAGACCAGGAGAACCTTTTACTCCAGGGGTACCTGCTGGACCAGGTTGACCAATAGGTCCAGCTGGTCCTGCTGGACCTGGGGTTCCTTTATCACCTGGTTGACCGGGCTGACCATTGTTTCCAGGAACACCAGTGCCTCCAGTAAAGCCCTGCTCACCCGGGGTCCCTGCTTGTCCGTCGTTCCCTCTAGCACCAGATGGTCCCGGAGCACCACTAGATCCTGGGAGTCCAGCCGGACCTGTTGCACCAGCGTCTCCAGGTAAACCTTGTGATCCTTGATTTCCAGGTTGTCCAGGGGCTCCAGATGCTCCTGGTTGACCTACTGAACCAGGATTACCAGGGAAACCTTTCTCACCCGCTGGGCCACTAACTCCGGGTAAACCAGAGGCTCCAGGGGAGCCATTGGAGCCTGGGCTACCATTTGTTCCCGGTATACCGGCCACTCCGCTAGGTCCCTTGCTGCCCGGTGCCCCATCTTGTCCCGCAGGGCCAGGCTGTCCTGTGAACCCTGTGGCCCCTGTTACTCCAGCTGCACCATTAGTTCCATCAGTCCCAGGCAGACCAGGTGTTCCTCTTGGTCCCTGTACACCTTGTGGACCATTTTGACCATTTTGACCTGGGAGACCATTGTCTCCTACTTGACCAGCAAGACCAGTTGCTCCAGGACCTCCTGCTGGTCCCGGGAGACCAACTGCTCCTCTTGCTCCATTCTGACCTGGCTGACCATTTGGTCCAGAAGCTCCTGGAGAACCCTGAAGTCCTGGAGTTCCTGGAGTACCAGCATCCCCTGCCGCTCCCTGTAATCCTGGTGCGCCTAAATTGCCATTAAGACCAGCCGGTCCCGTGAATCCTGTCCCTCCCACGTCACCTGGATCGCCTGGAAAACCGCCGGCTCCGGCAGGTCCTTGTTGCCCTGCGTTCCCCACGGCCCCAGGAGCTCCCGGGGATCCCGTGTCACCGGGTAAACCTTTTGGTCCAGAGGGACCAATAGGTCCAGCTGGACCCTGTGCTCCTGGCTGGCCGGGGTTACCAGATGCTCCTGGTTGACCTGGAGTTCCTGATGGGCCTAGAGGGCCTGCTGCTCCTGCTGGGCCGTTGTCCCCGGGTTGTCCTGCTGGTCCCGTAGGTCCTGTGCCTCCCGGATCACCCTGGGGACCTTGAAGTCCTGGACTACCAGCTGCTCCATTTGCTCCTGGCTGACCCCTCGGGCCGGGATTTCCCGAAGGACCGGTGGCACCCCGATCTCCTGCAGCTCCTACTGGTCCCGGAAGTCCGTCCGTGCCAGCGACCCCGGGGGAACCGCTACTTCCGACCTGTCCAGTGGGTCCACGTGGTCCTTGATTTCCTGGTGACCCAGGCTGCCCAGCTGGTCCAGGTCCCCCCCTGTCCCCCTGCGCTCCTCTATCCCCTGCAGCTCCTGGAGTACCTGCTGGTCCTGCTGGTCCTACTGCTCCTACACTCCCAGCAGGCCCGGCGGGACCAGTAGATCCAGTGGCCCCTGGAGCACCATTCACACCGGCCGCTCCAGGCGAACCATTGCTTCCAGGCGTCCCGGCTTCTCCTGGAGATCCTGCTTGACCGTTTATTCCAGGCTGCCCTTTGGGACCAGGTGATCCAAGTGGTCCCGATTGACCTCTTGGACCTGGTAAACCAGTGAAACCACTTGCACCGGTAAAACCTACATCACCATTAAGTCCAGGCAGACCTGCTTGACCGGCAGGACCAGGTTGACCAGGCGAGCCATCGTTTCCTCGTTGACCAGGCTGACCAGCAGGTCCCGGAGCTCCTTTTGCTCCTGGATCTCCCGCTACGCCAGCAGGACCTTGAAATCCTGGAGCACCAACCTGTCCAGGCTGCCCTGGTGAGCCGGCAGCTCCAGCGGGTCCTGTCGACCCAACCTCTCCATTAAGTCCTGGTGTACCCGATGCGCCAATGTTTCCCGCTGGTCCAGCAACTCCCTTATCACCGGGATTTCCTTTCAGTCCAGCGGGTCCCGGAGATCCTGAAGCTCCTGGTGATCCATTCTGTCCAGGCGGCCCAGCCGCTCCCTTATCCCCTTGTAGACCGGATATACCCGGCGAGCCATTTGCACCGGGCTGTCCCGCTTGTCCCCTAGGACCAGGCTGACCGATTGGTCCACTTGGTCCCTGAGGACCTGTTCCACCAGCAGGACCAACACCCCCGACGGGTCCTGTGTCACCCTTCAATCCAGGTGTGCCAGGACTTCCATTAGGTCCTGGTGATCCTGGAGAACCAGCCGGACCTGCTTCACCTGGTTGACCATCGTTCCCGCGAGGACCATTAGAACCAGCAACTCCAACCGGACCAGGAAATCCAGTCGCACCTTGTGATCCACGGGAACCAGGTTGACCCGGCTGACCATTGGAACCCGATTGTCCTGGGGTCCCAGATGCTCCGACAGAACCCGCTACTCCCACATCTCCAACGAGTCCCGGGGACCCAGGAGTCCCCGCGTCACCTGCTGGTCCTGTAGCACCCGTGAACCCAACGCCTCCCTGCTGACCTTGCTGACCCGGGGTACCCTGCTGTCCATTTGCTCCTGGTAAACCAACCTGACCGGCAGAACCAGGGGATCCCTTTGGTCCTGTAGGTCCTGGTGATCCTTGTGGACCCGGTTGACCAGCTGGTCCTGGTGGTCCTGGATCTCCTCTAGCACCAGTAGCGGCAGGCAGACCAGGAGCTCCTTTCTGTCCCTGTGGTCCTGCTGGTCCTGCTGGACCCGCGGCTCCGGCTGCCCCCGGCGAACCAGTGTCGCCGGGCTGACCATTTGGCCCCGGGTTTCCTGGGAAACCTGGCGCTCCAGCTGAACCATCAGTTCCACGCTGTCCTATTGGACCCACACCTCCTGGTATACCTGGAGTACCGGGCGATCCAGCAGCTCCATTATTTCCAGCATCTCCAATCTGTCCAGAAGCTCCATCTTGACCTCTCGGACCCGGTTGTCCATTCGGTCCCGGAAGTCCAGCTTGTCCAGGTGTGCCTGGTTGACCACTGGGGCCTACAGGTCCCACGGCACCAGCAGGACCTGTTGCCCCTTGACTACCCGGTGATGCCGAAGTACCAACCGGACCAGGCTGTCCAACAGGACCGGCCGCGCCAGGATTACCAGGAGTTCCATTAGGTCCAGGTAATCCAGATTGACCAGCAGGTCCAACATCACCGTTAGCTCCTGGAGATCCTGGAGTGCCTGGAGAGCCTTTATCACCTTTAGGGCCTGGACTTCCTGCAGTGCCTGCCGGTCCCGGGAAACCAACTGATCCCTGTGGTCCATCTGATCCTGGTGCTCCTTTGACTCCATTTATACCAGGGGCTCCAGCAGCTCCAGCTTGACCGGATGCTCCCGCAGATCCTGGTGCGCCAATAGGTCCTGGGTTCCCAACGGCTCCATTTCTTCCATTTGGACCAGCATCTCCTCGATCACCGGCCTGACCTGGTAACCCTGATGCTCCTGGAGCTCCAGCAGGACCCGAGGCTCCCACGGGACCGGAATTTCCTGGTGAACCGTTAATACCTGGAGCTCCAGATCTCCTTGCTGACATTGAGGACCTTGTTGTCCTACGGGTCCCTGGTCACCGACTGGTCCAGGTTGTCCTGCAGGGCCAGGGGCTCCAGTCGCCCCTTGGGATCCAGATACACCCTGGTCTCCTGGGGCACCTCCTTGACCTGGTTGTCCGGCTAAGCCAGCAGGTCCAAGAGAGCCCTTAGGACCCGGTGCTCCTCTAGGTCCTTGGGTTCCAGGGGAACCTACTATACCAGCAGGTCCCGGTCCTCCAGTCTGTCCTTGTTGCCCTGGTTGTCCTGCTTGTCCAGGTTGTCCTGCAGCTCCAGAACTTCCAGTATCGCCTGCTGGTCCCTTATTTCCAGCGGCTCCCTGAGGTCCCGGCTGTCCTTGGGGTCCAGGCTGACCTGGAGTTCCATTAGGTCCTGCTGGACCAGGAGCTCCCGATGCCCCTGGTTGACCTTGTGGTCCAGCATTTCCAGATGCTCCTTGCTGTCCGGGATTTCCGTTTGGTCCTGGATCTCCAACTATGCCAGGGGCTCCGATAGGTCCAGCTGAACCCGGGAACCCTGGTTGACCACGGTCTCCAGGCAGTCCCGCTTGACCTGCTGGTCCGGTGGATCCTTTGTCACCATTAGGTCCTGCTGATCCTGGTGATCCTTGAGGACCATTATCACCTGGTTGTCCAACTGGTCCTGGCGCACCAACAGAACCTTGGTTTCCAGGACTGCCAGCCGTTCCTTTGTCACCAGCTGGACCAGCCGGGCCTTGATCACCCGGCTGACCGGGAGTACCGGCCGGACCAGGAGATCCTGGGGACCCAGCAGGCCCAACCTGTCCACGTGGTCCTTGGGATCCTGTAAATCCCTGTGAACCTGGAACACCGTCTTGCCCAGACTCACCATTAAACCCTGGTCGACCCACTGCTCCTGGATTACCTGGCTGACCATTGGGACCTGGACTTCCGGTCGGTCCTGCTATTCCAGGTGCTCCAGAGGCTCCCTGGTCTCCGGGCACACCTAGTGCTCCGGGAGATCCAGCTTGACCTGGATTGCCTGCAGGTCCCTGGTCACCAGGCAATCCTGTGGCTCCAGTGTCGCCCTGACCTCCTCTAGAACCAGCCTGACCATTTGGTCCTGGTACCCCGATAGGTCCATTGGGACCAGAGGGTCCCGGAGCACCTGCTACACCAGCAGCACCAGCCGGACCAGGACTTCCAATATCTCCAGTGGGTCCTTTCTGACCTGTTGGTCCTTGGTTTCCAGGCTGACCCGGTTGACCAGCTGGACCTGGAAATCCGCTAGCACCAATGGCACCGTTTTGTCCTGGTGAACCTGGTCCACCAGAGGCGCCCTGAGGTCCTCTCGTTCCAGCAGGGCCCGGGGATCCTTTCTGCCCAGCCGGTCCCGCTCCTCCACTGGCTCCTTGCGAGCCTCTGTCTCCTGTGGCTCCTTGAATCCCAGACTGACCTGTCTGACCCTTCGATCCGGCTTGACCAGGATTTCCAGCCGTTCCCGGGAGACCAACTGATCCGGCTGGTCCTGCAGGTCCAACAGATCCTGGCGCTCCAGCTTGTCCAACGGGTCCTCGGTCTCCGGGCTGACCTTGTGGTCCTGGCTGACCAGGTTGACCGTTTGTTCCGCTTGGTCCTGGGGCTCCAACGTCACCAGAGGGTCCCGGTGCTCCCCTGTCTCCACGATCTCCAGGAGTGCCGGCCTCGCCATTGGGTCCGGCACTACCTGCTGGTCCTGTGGCTCCTGGTCCACCGGGCTGTCCGTTCTGACCCTGGGCACCCGGATTTCCGGCAGATCCTGTTGGTCCCTTATCACCTGCAGACCCTGGATTACCAGGAGTACCAGCCAAACCAGCACTGCCAGTGGGTCCAGCAGCTCCAGGCGAGCCTCGTGGTCCTGGTTGGCCTGGTGACCCTGGTGTCCCAGCTGGACCGGGTAAACCCGGAGCTCCAGCAGGTCCAGAACCAGGTTGACCTGGTGTTCCTTGAGGGCCAGCGTTACCGGGAAGTCCCGGCGTCCCTGCGCTTCCCGGGGTCCCGGCTGTACCGGGTAGTCCAATATCACCAGCGGGTCCTGGTTGTCCCGGGGTTCCATTCGCTCCATTTGTACCAGGATTTCCTGTAGGTCCTTTAGGTCCCTGAGGTCCAACAGGTCCTAGAGGTCCCTGCGCTCCCGGGGATCCTCTATCCCCAGGTTGACCTGGAGATCCTGCCTGCCCCTGAGGTCCAGAATCACCCGCATCCCCATTGTTACCGTTTGGTCCCGGTGCCCCTGACGCTCCTACGTCTCCCTGCGCACCAGGTGTTCCAGCTAGTCCCGGTGCCCCTGGGCTACCAGGGGCCCCGCGGTCACCGCTCTGACCCGCAGGTCCTGGTTGTCCCAACGGTCCTGCGGGACCCTGAGCTCCATTGTCTCCTGGCGAACCCAGTGTTCCTGGTAAACCAACATCGCCATTCAATCCAGCTGGTCCTGCTGGACCAGGCTGACCTAAAGGACCTTGAGGTCCTTGTTGTCCCTTGGGACCTACTCCTCCTTGGGGACCCTGTGGTCCTTGGTCTCCTTGAGCTCCAGGATTTCCTGGCTGTCCCGGTGTTCCCTTATCTCCAGCTGGACCAATGCTTCCATCAGGACCGCTAGGTCCTTGTGGTCCTCGGACTCCTTGTACTCCAACGTCTCCCTGCAAGCCCGGAGCTCCAACGGGTCCCGACAGACCGTTGTCGCCCGGTTGTCCGACTGATCCAGCGGGTCCAGCAGGACCGGGGTTTCCTGGGCTTCCTGTAGCGCCTTGAGAACCTGGAGCTCCCTATGTACCATGCTGTCCGTCTCTTCCATTTGACCCAGGACCCCCTAGGGGTCCTTTGCCTCCCTGTGGACCAGCAGGTCCATTAGGTCCAGGCTGTCCATTGGCTCCCTGTGGACCTGGGTCTCCTCTATCTCCTGGACTCCCTGAGGATCCTGGTGCACCTTGATCTCCAAGCGGACCACGGTCACCACTTGGTCCATTGGGTCCGGGCTGACCAGCTTGACCTGATGGACCAATAGGACCCTGTTGACCTGGTTGACCAGCAGAACCAGGATCTCCAACAGGTCCTGCTGGTCCAATTGAACCCTGAACGCCATTCGGTCCCGGAAGTCCAGGTGATCCAGAAGCACCAGGATTTCCATTCGGTCCAGGCTGACCCAATGGTCCAGGTGGGCCAATGGGTCCGGTAGGACCAAGTGGTCCCGAATCACCAGCCTGCCCCTGCTGACCATTAGATCCCGCGGGACCTGCAGGGCCAGGACTTCCAGTGTCCCCAGCAGATCCTGGTTGACCAGCTGGACCTCGATTTCCCGGTGACCCGGGAGACCCAGCGGGACCAACTGATCCTATAGGCCCTGCCTGTCCGACAGAACCTTTTTGTCCCGTCGGTCCGGAAGCTCCAGTAAAGCCAACGCTTCCAGAGAGGCCAGGGGGTCCAACGCTGCCGACTAGTCCCTGACTTCCTTGCGGACCCTTGGCTCCCGTGAAACCAGTGGCGCCCGGTGTACCATCTCTTCCATTTGTTCCTGGTGTTCCATCTGCCCCTGGCGCTCCTTGTTGACCCTGATCTCCATTGTCTCCTCGAGGACCTTGTGGTCCTGGCGATCCAGCCCCACCGGGTGTCCCAGGAGCTCCAGAAGCACCGGGTTGTCCTCTCACTCCCTGCAAACCACTAGCCCCTGGTGTTCCAGGCTGCCCAGGCGTTCCAGAGCTACCAGTAAATCCCTGCTGACCATTCTGTCCTGGAAGACCCCTGTCTCCCGGAGATCCGGGCTGTCCATTATTTCCCGGGGTCCCAGAAGCGCCGACTGGTCCTACAGCACCCACAGGCCCAATGGGACCTGAAGCACCTTGCTGTCCTGGGGTACCCGGCTGACCGTTAGGCCCTACTGATCCAGGACCACCAGCATTACCGCGTTCACCTGTAGCTCCAACACCCCCGACTGCCCCTGGCTG
>Ga0170475_104501072_pt1 | contig 15858 bp, 1 predicted proteins | sample Soicark_Litter_5_FD_111474 | JGI IMG/M metagenome (GOLD analysis project Ga0170475, IMG submission 111474) | Avena fatua rhizosphere microbial communities from Hopland, California, USA. Combined Assembly of 48 SPs
AGCGGCAGTTTTCCTCCGGCCTGTCCCTGAAGTTTGTCGGCTCAACAGCCGTCCCCTTTGCTCAGCTTCGCCTGCGACTACAGGGGTGCGTGGGAGTCATGGGCTCCTACCCGCGAGCCTTCATCACTCTCGCGCTACTCCTGCTCTTCGTTGGGGCAACGAACGCTCAGGCCCCGTCGTTTTGCGCTGCTCTTAATGCACTAGCTAGTTCCCCCGCACTTCCCGATGGGTTCGTCGGATCTGACCTTACTGACGTTTCCTTTGTCGAGGCGAACTGCGCTGGCTCTTCTATGAGCTACGATACCACTTCGCCGACCACGGTTACAGCTCCTTTCCTTCCTTCTGGTCTATCACTGAAGGATGCGACCATCCGTCGCGTCGTCTCCAGTACTTTGTCGGCGAAGGCGATCACTTTCAAGGTCTCCATCATTCTCTCCGCTAACGTCGTCGGCACCTATCTTGGTGCCGCGATCAGCACTCCCATCGTCGCTACGCTGTCTCAGGGCGCCGAGAGCATTCCCAGCGTCGCCGCCGGTAGCTTCCCTCTTGCGTGGACCGGCACGCTCGTGACTCCTACGCCCGCCACGGTCTCGTTCCAGGATGCCGACCTCTTCGATGAGGTTGCCCCTGCCGTGCTTAGTGTTTCGGGCTCCGCAGTCTCGCCCTCTCTCCTCCAGACTGGCGAGTACATCTCCACCATGGCTGGTGATTTCAATGTCAACCTCGGTGGTCTTACCATCTCGCACCCTTCGGTGGTGTACCGCAGTGTTCGTGGTGCTTTCATCGGCGGTGTAAACACCATCCCTGCTGCCACCGCACGCGCTGGTACTCTCCCTGGTGCCACCGAAGCTGGTGTGCTCGTTCAGCAGACGGTCAACTGCAGCGGCATTGCCGGCCTAACTGCCTGCCCTTCGGCCATCAATTCGATTCTTCAGGCTGTTGTTGACGAGGCTGCGCTCACTCTTTGCGAGGGTTCCGCCATCACGCCGGTCATCCTGCGTTCTGCTCGTACGATCGATATGTACGTCTCGCCGTCCACCGTCTCGTTCCGCTCGGCATCTGCTACCACCGAGGCGCTCTACAAGTGCGGCACCAACGGTTACGTCGGTCTTCAGCTCCGCGTGACAAACGCTTGGCAGCCGTGGCCCATCGCTGCCTTCATGGAAGACAATACCACCGCGGCCTACATGGCTAAGTCCGTCGCGCCTTGGCTCGGTGGCTTCATGTGGGGCTCTCTCGAGGGCGCCAACGCCACCTCGTACTCGTTCGTTCGCAGCGACATCTTCGGCATCCGAGGCGGCGGTCGCCTTGTGCTCGACGTCCCGCTCGTGACTGCTGCAGTCGGCCCGTTCATCACTCAGCTGCACGGCCACCTCAACACCGGTGTCGATCTCGCAGATGCTGCTATGGACGCTGCCGACGCCGACTGGCAGGACGTGCTGGACAGCTACATCGCGAATAGCATCGCCCCTACCTGGAACGGCTTCTTGCAGTACTACACTGAGGAGTACCCCGGCTTCTTCGAAGTCACTTTCGGCCCTTCTCCCGCTTGCGCCTCCTCTCCACTGCCCTGCCATCCCACCAGCCCTGTGTTGGATTTCGCTTTGACTCTTCCCTCGGTCTCGCTTCCCAAGTCCGATCCTTACGTCAAGGCCTTCGACAAGCTCATCTCGGGCTTCGCTACCCAGATCAACACCGCCTATGGCACTGCTGGTAACAGCCTCCCGCTTGCTAGCGCCACCTCGGCTACCACTACGCTGTTCGTGTCCTACATTCACCGTGTTCGCGTCATCGGTAATCCCACGCCCTCCGGCACCTACCGCAACGCCACCACCATCATCACCGACGAGCTCATTCCGCAGCTCTTCGTCACCGCTAATCTAGTGGCCACCTTCCCCGCTTCCGGCAGCCTTTTCGGTGCCGTCAATGTGACGGTTGTGAATGGTACCACCGGCACGAATTCGACCATCATTCGGGCGCGTATCAACTCGCCTTACTCCACGTCTGCTGGCTCCTTCGTTAGCCGCGACAGTACTGGCAAGTTGGTGTCTGACCTTCGCGTTGCGCTTCTCTCGGCGTTCCAGGATCCGCTCTCCAAGGCTGCAGGCGAGCTAGGTCAGCTCGAGTTCTTCTACACGATCGCTCCCCTGTCGATCAACCCCAGCGTCGTCGGTAATTCGACCTACATGCAACTGCTTACCTCTATCTACGCTGCACTCCCTGGTCTTCAGTCTCTGGGCTCGCAAGCCGCTGCGGCCACTATGGAGCAGCTCCTCAGCAGCGCAGTGGGCGCCTCGGCCTCAAGCATGTTCGTCCCTCGCATCAGTATCCAGTCGACCAGCATGATGGAGGTCGAGCTTCGCTTTGCCTCGCTGCAGATGGTCACTGTGAGCAGTAGCCAGCTGATCGGCCGCGTTGACGTCAGCGAGCTTCTCATCCCGACGATTGTGCAGACCCGCCTGCTCGTTCAGCTCAAGACCGACGGCTCAGATCCCGCGCTTGTCTTCGAGCTCTCGGCTGCTGCCAACTATTCGGACTTCACTCTGCCTATCTCGTTCTCCATGAATTCGGCTGTCACTGAGTCGTCCGACATCGGCATCGTGCTTGCACTCCCCGGCGGCGCCTCCTACATGAACATGCAGGTGACCGCGAAGACGGATCTCAACGCCACCGTGCGCATCGAGTTCGAGTCCGAGACGCTCGGCGATCCCAGCACCTCCAGCAGCTTCTGGGTCTACGGTGAGGAGCAAGTCTCGTCAGACCCCATGCGCGTGTTTACCGACGTGCAGAACCTCTTCCTTCTGCCCGACGCAAACCTCGGCGGCGCTCTGAACGCAACATTCTACCCTTGGGGCGATTCGTTCTCGTCGCACATGAACTACAGCACCGTCATCAATAACCAGCTGCCTTGGCTGCTTGGCCCGACCTTCAGCCCTACGCCTCCTGCTATCACCGGCGAGATCTGCCTTGCCGACATCCCCGCCTCAGTGACCGGAAATTGGACCGTAAACGCGCACAACGCGATTGCTTGCACTCTGGCGATCTCAACGGCGAGCTACAAGTCGGTGGTCGATAGCATCAACGCTGGTCTCGAAGCCTGCGGTCTGTCTCGCTATGTGATCGCACAATCCGTCGCCTCCGGCGCTGATGGCTGTGTGCGCCTCGGCCTATATCCTACTACCCCTGGCGTTGTCTACCAATTCGCCGTGGAGAGCAACTTGTGGCAGGGCACCTGGACGCTCATCTCGTTCGTCGAGTTCACCTCGTGGCCCGAGTTGCCGGTCGCTGTCGGCGCTGTTCTCCCGCAGGCCACCGTGTCGCCTGTGCGTCTCTACACTGCTCCCGCCTCGGTGTACCCGGCGCTCATTGCCACGAATCTTCGTCCGGTGTTCCCCAAGGTCACTGTCGCCGAGTACTCGGTCAGCATCGCCTACGCGACCGACGCCTCTGATGTCAACACTGCTACCACCGCCACGACTCCCGATGCCTTCTATATGGATCTGGCTGGTACCGGCGAGGGCTCCATCAATATGGCTTTCACTGCCAACGTGCGCTCCGTCATGGATCTGCCCGTCTCTGCTGTCTGCGTGAGCACCAACTTCACCGGCACCGAGTACGACCAAACAAGCACAACCGTGCCGTCGGCTCCGTACAACGTGCTCTCGCTCTCGGTGACCGCCCTGATCCGTTCTCCTTCTGGCGCTCAGCTTGTCACCTGGGAGGGTCAGCTCACCCTTACTCCGAACGAGGCGCTCGTCGCTGCTGTCGCCGATGCCGTTGTTGACCAACCCGCCGGCACCTGGCTCGAAGGGCTCCTTAATGCGACCCGCGCGGCTGGCGACAAGTCACTCGGCATTGCCGACCAGGTCCGCGTCTGCCTCAACCTGCAGAAGCTCGGCAACAGCTCGAAATGGGTCATGCCGATCGACATCGCTGTGGTCGACAACAGCTCACCGTTCTTCCCTGCCCAGTCGTTGGCGCCGCCGAGCTCGATCAACTTGGCTGTCGCTAACATTACTGTTGGCTCCACTCTGGATGCCACTGCAACTGCGGCCAACACGTCCGTTGGTGTCGTTCAGTTCACCACCCCCTCGCTTGTGATCGGCACGAGTGAGCTTAGCCTCAAGATCGCAACTCGCGGAGTCGACGGCCAGGCTTACCAGGGTATTGGCAAGCTCTTCAACGCCGCTCAGAAGGCCGGCAGCTATCTCGGCTCCTGGGCGCTGACTATTGACACTGAGCTCTCCTGGGCGGTCAAGAACATCTCGCTCGTGATCGACAACAATGGCATTCCTGCCAGCTCGGTCACCCTCAAGGTCGACCAGTCGAAGAAGATCAACAGCACCGCTATGCTCACCAACGTCAACGACATCTCTCTGACGGCCACGTACAGCAACGCTGCTGTGGGCCGCCTCGCCAAGATGAAGCCCAATCCCTTCTGCGATGGTATTAGCACCATCCTTCGCCTCGCCGAGGTGGTCGCTGAAACGAACATCGCTAAGAAGCAGTTCCCCTTCATGAAGTTCTCTGCCGCTCCGCTCTTCGGCCAGACAGTCAAGAGCCTCGCTGGTCAGCTCGCAAGTCGCGTCTGCAAGACCAAGGGTCTCACCATTGCCTCGTTCTGTGCTCTTGCGCGCGACGTCGCTGGCTTCCCCATGTGCGCTGGCTCAACCATCGATACGAGCTCGTTCGTCGTGCTGCTTCAGTACGTCGCCACGCCGATCACCTCCCATGCTGGCTTCGTCTACGACTACGCCGCCTACGGCCCCTCGGACCTCAAGTCAGGTGGAGCTACGCAGGCCATCGGCATGGACGCCAACTTCGACCTCGTCACCAAGCCCACTGGTACTATCGAGTTCCTGATGGAGCTTGATAAGACGCCCGAGTTCGTGCTTGGCGAGCGCACCGCTTTCCAGCTCACCGTCGAGTCGGACTTCATGGGCGACCTCTCGGCTCGTCTTGGCCCCTCGCGCGTCACCTTCACTGGTGTGTCTGGTGGCCTCGACTTGGTGATGACCGTCGACCTCACTGGCGAGTTCAAGGGCCGCTCGCTTCCTTCCCCTGGCACCGAGTTCGTCCATGTTACCGAGGAGCCGGTCCCCACCCGCAAGCTCGCAGTCCGCGACAGCTCGAAGGGACTCCCGGCGCAGATCACAGTCTCCGGCTCTGCCTCCTTCGCCGCTGCTATGATGCGTGGCCTCACTGCCTTCTGTCAAGTCAACACCGCCATCCCCGACTTGTCGGATTTCATCGTCCGCGGTGGTCGCGCAGCTACGGACAACACCGAGTGCGACGGTGGCGTCGACAAGGCGATCAAGGACGTGAAGGATAGCACCTCGCCTCTGGACTTCTGGGGCGATATTGGCATGATCCAAAACGTCATCATCACAGCCATCCGCGACCTGCTCACCAACATCCTTGGCCCGAAGCTCGCTGGCCAGGTCTGGCCCCTCATCGAGGACCTCGCCACCTACTTGATCGAGCCTGTGATGAACGTCATCTCGCCCACCAACATCAACAAGCTCAGCCACAGCTGGCTCAGCACCATCGCGGAGCTCCAAAAGGCCGACTTCACCGGCAAGATCAAGCCCAAGTCCGGCGCAGGCAAGAAGCGTGATTTCAGCTTTGGCGGCTTCGAGTTCAAGTCCTGCGCCAAGAGCAAGAGCGGCAAGGGGCCTTCGCCCTCCACTGCGCCCAAGACCGGCAGCACGAGCAGCGGCATGGGCAAGAAGCGCGACGTTCCCGTTCTCTCGCCCCGCCAAGGCATGACCTCGAGCATGGGCAAGGCCCCTAGCGGCATGGGCTCGCCTGCTCCTTCCGGCATGACCACCCCCTCGGGTCCGGGCAACCCTCTCGACAGCGCCCCCTCTCCCGAGGAGATCTTCGCCTACCTCAAGCAGTTGCTTCCTCAGCTCTTCACCAAGTTGCTCTGTGAGGTGTTCGGCGATGTTCTTGTCGCATGCCCGCCCAGCCCCGATCCTTGCAACCCGAACAAGAGGTGGCTGCTTCCCTTCCGCTTCCAGAAGGTCATCCCGGTTGTAAAGAGCAACGTCGTTCTCGGCGATCACGGCTTCGCCTCGCTCGAGTGGGATTGCTCGATCAACCTCATCCTGTCGTCGAACTTCTCGCTCCTCATCTCCTACTCGGAGACGGACGGTCTCGACCTCACCTTCCCCGTCAACCCGGTTCTCCAAGTCGAGGCCAAGTTTGTTACCGTGCCTGGCTGCGAGATCTCTGGCAAGATGCTTGTGGTCGGCTTCAGCTTCACGCCCATGGGTGTGTTCTCGGCTAAGCTCACCATGACCAAGAGCTTCGATGTCAACCTCAACATTCTGGCTCACCTTGCTGGTGACGCTGATCTCGGCTTCGCTGGCCCCATCGCGAAGGCGCTCACGGGCGACCCTGACGCAATCACGGCTCTTCCACACGTGCACGCCAGCATCACGTTCTCGTGGGCATGGTCGCTCAACAAGCCAGCGCTTGCTACGCCCAAGTTTGAGCTCTCGGATCCGCAGCTCTGCCTAGGCACGTACCTCGCTGGCGTCGTCGGCGGTTTGGCGAAGCAGGTGAAGAAGATCATCGATCCTCTCGCTCCGATCATCGGTCCCGACGGCACCCTGCTGAAGAAGATCGAGGTCGCTAAGTACCTCATCGGCCGCGAGACCAATCTGCTCGAGATCCTCTCGTGGGTGGCTGAGTACTTCTGCTCGATCGACGAGTGCACCCTGGAGGGTGTTGTCGATGCCATCAAGGTCGCTGCCGAGGTGTACAAGATGGCCGAGATTCTCGGCTCGTTCGCTGACATCGATCCCAACGGTTGCGGCATCGTTCAGCTCATCGAGGACTTCAACTTGAACTTCCTCGACGCCAAGCCTTCTCCTATCTGGAGAGGTGACGGTGAGAGCAAGACCCGTCAGGGCGGCAAGAGAGGCAAGGGCGGCAAGGGCGGCGGAGACGTCGCCTTCAAGAACCCTGCCATGGATGCCCACAAGGATGAGTTCAACAGCTACTTCAACTCTGTGCAACAAGGCGATTTCGCCTTCAACCTCGACATCCTCGATGACCCCATCGGCAAGCTGCTCAAGGTCATGCTCGGTGGACGCGTTCCGATCTGCTCGTTTACGCTCCCCGCGTTCCAAATCGGCGTTGGCGCCTCGTGGAGCTTCCTCGTGTGGACTGTGCCTCCGATCAACATCGTCATCGGTCTGTCGGCTGGTGTATCCGTCGACCTCGGCAAGATTGCCCTTCTGTCTGACGGTGTCATCAACGCCATCACGACCGGCGATGTGGGTCAGATCGTGGCTGGTCTCGCTCTGCCTACGAAAGAGCCGAACGGCAAGCCGCACTACCCTCTCAAGGCCTTCCTCAAGATCTCCGCTGGTGTCGAGGTCACCATCTTCATCTTCAAGGCGGGTGTGCAGGTCTGGCTGCGCATCGACGGTGCCATGGGCTTCTCTTCGGTCAACGGCGACGAGTGGATCACGTTCGCGGAGATCTGGAACTTGTTCAAGTATAACGACTGGAATATCATCGCAGCCTTCGATAAGGAGCTCAGTGTTACGGCCGGCCTCTACCTGTACATCCAAGCCTGCATCCCGCTCATCTTCAAGAGCATCTGCTGGACCATCATCGATCTCAACTTGCAATGGGTGCTCTGGAAGGAGACCTGGCTGGCCAACAAGCCCCCGCCGATCGCAGGTCCGACTGGTCGCGTCCAGCTCGGCTCCGTCAAGAAGCGCAAGACTCGTGACGAAGTCCTCCCGCAGGTCGAGCTGTATCCCAACTCGGCTTCTGGCGGCAGACAAACCACCTACGCCAACGATCCCGTCTCAACTTTCCCGCCGATTGCCCGCGACACGCCCACGTCTCCTGTCAACTTTGACGGCGCAGCTGAGGGTGAGTTCGGTCTCTATCTCCATGGCATGACGGAGCCGGTTGTTGCTCCTACCGGACAACCTTTCGTCATGCAGATGGACACGAGAAGCTACGTCGGCTTCGCCATCCACTCGATCACGCCGTCTACCATCACTCCTTCGATCTCGATGAGCGAGTGCTCCGAGTTGAAGTATGACACGCTGCCCCCGCTCACGACGATCGTCTACACCGACGGTGCTCCTTGTGCCTCTTCTCACTCGTCGGTCTCGTCGGCTTCGTTCATCGTGAAGGGTACCCCTGACGGCTACTCTGGCAAGCCCATCACCGTGAATGACGCGGCCATGTCCGTTGACTTCAACGTGCCGACCACCACGGTGCGCGTCTCTAGCACTAAGATCTTCGGTGCACCGGACTTGAACATCAACATCCCGCCGCCGGTTCCGTTCCTCACGATCACGGGTCACCCCACCGAGGGCACCACCTACACCATCGATGACACGGCTGCGGCCTCGCTCTTGCGCCTGACTGGTGGCACGGGCAGTGATATCTTCATCACTCGCCTCTCTGACAACTTGGGTGCCGTCACCATTGACGGTGCTGGTCAGGGCACCTACGCCAACTGGATGCAGTTCACCGTCGACGCAGACGCTGGCAACAACGTCACGCTCACGCCGTACGCCTCGACTCAGGAGCACATGGTCACCGGTGCCAAGTACACGGTTCACCACTCGAACACTCCTCGCCGCTCGTATGACGTGAACGCTGTCGCTGGTCAGAAGCTCTTCGTGCAGGTCTCGACTCTGGAGACCTCCGGCCTCGTCGACATCCACACGCGCGGCGCTGCTGGTGCGGTGATCGTACACGAGCTGCTGAGCTGCGAGGACCAATCGGAGCTGCGCGTCTACGTCAACGGCCCCGGCCAGCACCTTGTGATTATCGGTGACGGCACGAACACGCTCGCCAACTTCGGCATGTGCACAGTGCGCGTGTCGGCCACATCGGAGGCCGGTCAGGACGTCCGCATCATCTTGAACCAGGGTCAGGACGCCACCCCGCTGAAGCACACGTTCACCAAGAACTGGTACACCGTGAAGGATCCGTTCACCTCGTATCTCTTCTCGATCACCTTCGCTGGCGTTGACTGGTTCATCCTCAACGCTGGTCTTCAGTCGGAGGTCACACACCAGTACGGCACACCTGGCCTCGAGACGGTGATCCACTTCCCCGACGGCCTCAGTGCTTCTGATCAGACCAACACCGCCATCATCGAGAACTGGACCAACGCGATCATCGTGAACGGCAGCTTCTCCAACGTCACGGTTGGTATGCCCGAGTCGCCCGATTACTCGGTCGATCCGTTCCAGGGCGGCGAAGCCGTACTTGCCATCAACGCTCAGCTGCCCGACACCGACATCCTGCTCGTCTCCGGACAGGACCAGAACGTGCCCGCACCAGCCCAGCGCTTCATGCTTGGCCCGAGTTGCTTCGACCCGCTCGACCTCACGCTCACCAAGCCTACCAAGCTCACCAATTTCCCGTCGGCGGACATGCTCAACGAGCTGCTCACCTACAACCACTTCGACCCCACCGTCGACTACACCACCTGCCACGTCGCGTACCTTGGCCCCGTGCACTTCGTTGTGCGCACTGGCAGCGCTCCGGATTACTTCCTTGCCTCCACACCTGGCGCGCCCGTCAACTTCTCCTTCGCGGGCGGCGATGATATCGCCATTTGGAGCAACTCCGTTCCCGGCGCGTACCTTAATGTCGAGATGGGTGAGGGTCGCGACAAGCTCATCCTGGGTCTGCCGGTCAACGCGCCTATCAACGCCAATCTCGGCGAGGAGATGCAAGTCGACTCGGTCGATATCTACCCCGGCACCATGTCGAACCCCAACATCGCCACCGACCCTGATACGGCCACCGCAGTGGTCAGCCCGATTGGCCCGTCCGGCCAAGTTCTCAAGCTCTTCGAGTACCACGCTCCCTACGACTTGACGCACATTCGCCAAGGCCCGCCTGGCGCTGTGATCACCTACGCTGATACGTCTAAGCGTGACGGTGTGGTGTACATCACCGCAGCGAGCCCCGGTGAAGTGCTGAAGGTGGATCTACAGACCGGCCAGAGCTACGAGCTGCTCTCTTGCGGACAGGATACTACTGTCGTGCTCGACCCCGGCTCTCCCGATCCCGACGTGCCCCCGGCGACCAACTTCAAGATCACCGTGAAGCTCCCGAGCTACACTCAGTCGTGCTACGTCCTGGTGCCGGCTGCCGCGACCGGTGAGGCGCTCATAGAGGTGTACTACGCTGCCACTCCCACTCCTAACGGTGGCAACTTCCCCGCTACCGTAACCGAGATGTCAGCCTTCCCTGGCACCGTTTGGACCACCTTCGGCGGCACGCGCATCCAGTCGACCTACATCGACCACCTGTACTTCAACTACCCCGTCAAGGTGAACGTCACTGTTGACGGCACCGCCGGTGCTGATATCTCGATCGTCGCCCCGCAAGGCTCGTGGGTGATGTCTGGTGCCAACCGCTTTGCTAGCAACTCGCTCCTCGTGGGCCCGTCGCTTGTAGTTGCTGGCGACTCGCTCGCCACCGGACAGCTCATCGTGACGTCCCAGGCTCTCAGCGTGGCTCTCACCTCGCCTGGCACCGCCTCCACCATCTTCAACGCTGGCTCGGTTTCTTTCTCGCCGGCCGTCACACCCCTCGCTGTCTTCTCCAGCTGGTTCCAGGGCCAGGTCGGCGCTGCCGGTCTCTCCGCCGCTCTGCAGACGAACATCAACGTCTTCATCTCGCAGAGCACGTCGGTCATCATTACCTCGCCCAGCGTTACCGCCACTGGTGTCGGCCAGTCCATCGCTCCCCGCGGCCTCTTCAAGGTGGTCACCGGCGATCTCCTGCTCACCGAGCCGTCGACCGTCTCCACGATCAGCATCACTGAGGTTGAGATGTCCGTCAACACTGTCTCGTCGCTCGCCTATCGCGTGCAGATCGACGGTGGCCATTCCAACACGATGACCGCCTCGTTCGTTACCGCCTCGACACTTTCGGTCCGCTGCGCTGGTACCCAGCTGCCTCCTCGCTGGATCTTCGCCGGCTCGGCGCTTAGCACCTTTGACTTCGTGACTTCGGCTTGTGCGGGCACGATCGTCAGCCAGTCGCCGCTCCCTAGCGTCTCGTTCGTGCAGCCGAATAGCGTCGTCGCCCTCACTTCGACTCTGCCTGTTGATTCGGCACCGTTCGCCCTCAACGTTGGAGTCACCGGAGACAATTCTGCCTACACGATGGCCATCGTCGCAGCTGGCGCCGCTTCGAAGCGCACGCACTCCGTTGCGCTCGTGGCAGCAAACAGCACGCTCACCACCACAATGACCGCCACTGGTGTTGGTGCTGTGCCCATTTCGACTGCTGTCCTCAACGTCGTGTCGACCACTGCTGCTAAGGCCATCTCGACTGCGTTCGGCGTTGTTTCCTCGGGTCGCTCGCTCAACGTCTCTGCCATCGGCAGTCTCAGCGTCAACTCGGTGTCTCTCAACGTCAACGGTGACATTCTGCCCTTCGACATCGATCTCAGCACCGTTGCTGCGCCGGGCGCTCAGCTTAATTACGTCGTTTCCTCGCGCGGCGGTCTTGCTGGCGAAGTGAATGTCTCTGCGGTTGGCACGCTCAACTCCTTCAACGCTGACCTCGGTGTTGTGGGTGTTACCGGCACGACCCCCGCCATCAGCCTCATCGGCACCTTCAGCAGCCCCAACTTCGTATTCAACGTGTCCGGTGACGCCATGATGCTCGACATCGACGCTCTGGCCACCGCCACCTCCGCCAGCACTGTGGGTGTGTACTACAACATCTTCAGCGACCGCGGCGCTTCGCTCGTCACGAACCTCATCGCCTCGACCAACGAACAGGCTCTTAGCATCGGTCTGCTCGGCGACAAGCTGGAGGGCGCCAGCGCTGTCAACTTCGGCGGCAGCATGGACGCATCTGCGGCGAACCTCACGATCATCGGTGACATCAGCCCTCTGGCGATCCGCATGAACGTGACTGGTGCAGACAACCAGCTCGACGTGTTGGTCAATGTTGTCGACGACTCGAGCCCGCCGCTCTTGTTCTCGCTCAGCGGCCACAATACCGTCCTTGACGCGTACTTCAACTTCACCGGTGATATCGGGCAGGACGTCTCCGTGCTCGCCCTCAATGGTGTCGTTGGCGTTGACAGCCTCATCGTCAACGTCATCGGCGACGTTAGCCCCATGAATGTCGACCTCGATCTCGTTGATGGCGTCAACGCGAAGCTCAACACCTTCTATAGCATCGCCTACGTTGACACCGGCTCGACCGTCCCCGTTCTGAACTTCACCGTCGACGCGGACCTCACGTCTGTTAACACCGCCCTCACTATTCATGGCATTCGCTCTGGCAACACCGAGTTCGGCTTCGTCGGCACGATGTTCGTCAGCGACGTGAACATCTACGTCACTGGCAACATGCTCGACGTCGTGAACGACCTGCAGCTGCGCAGCGACAACACCACTGCCGACATTGTACTCAGCGTCGACCAAAACTCTCCTCGCGACCTGAACATCACTACGGCCATCGTCACGCCCAGCCCCATGGACTTGTCTCTGCAGCTCATCGGCACGAGCTTTGGCCAGCAGATCGCCTTCTCGGGCAGCCTCGGCCAGCGCAACCTCAACATCGACATTACCGGCACCACCAACGTGGACGTCGACCTCTCGTCCGTTGATGATCGCCTTGCGCTTGCTGCCAACGGCGCCAGCAGCCGTCACCCAGTGGACATCGATGTGATCGGCAAGATCCTCCCGCTCACGTTCGGCATGACGATGTCAAACGACAACATGAACATCGCTGTCGCCGGCTCTGAGGACCACACGGTGTCCATGCAGGTCATGATCCCCGACCCTGTCACACCTGGACTCTCGTGGAGCCTCATCGGCAGCAACGCCAAGATCGACACCACCATCGCGGTCCTCGGTGCCACCAGCCGCACTCCTTTGGTGAGCATCGACGGTTCTCTGTCGCCCTACGACACGCGCCTCAAGACCTACGGCGACGTCACGCTGCTCGCCAGCTCGCTCCAGGTCGACACCGACTCCGGTCTCTTCGGCACCGAGGTCGCTGTCATCGGCCCTGACAACAACCGCGACATGAACGTTACGGTCGACAACACCGAGGCTGGCAGCGTGCACCTCGCGGTAGCCGTCAACGGTGCACAGGGCTCGCGTACCCAGCTCATCTCAGTGATTGGTGACATCGATCTCCGCACGCTCGACATCGAGCTCAAGGGTCAGACCCCGCTCCGCGTCAGCGTTCTCTCGCGCGACGAAGAGCTCGCCGTGCTGACCAACACCAGCCGCATTTCCCGCGCCCGCGATTTGTCCCAGGACACTACGGTTGCCGTTAATGGTGTGATCCTCCCCTTGGACTTCAGCTTCGGTCTCGAGAACGGCGATGACATCTCGATGAACCTCGTCGCGCCAATGAACCACTCGCTCTCCGTCGTTGTGGACATTCCCGACCAGAATTCGCCTGGCCTGCGCTACGTGCTCTCTGGCGACAACAAGGACGTCGACTACGAGATGGAGATCGTCCACTCCTACACCCACAATCCCGCCTTCACTGTCACCAGCACCATCACGCCGATCGACACGTACCTGCATATCTACGGCGACATCACCACCCTCAACGCGACCCACCACATCGACACTGGTGCTCCTGCGGTCGGTCTCTTCGCCCTTGACATCGGCGTCGATGGTCCCTCGGATCGCAACCGTGATGTGAACTTCACGATGGACTCGTCTGAGGCGGTGCCCGTCAAGCTCGACGTGAACGTGGCTGGCCTGTCCGCTCAGGCGATCAGCGTGGTCGGCACCATGGACCAGCGCCAGGTGAACTTCAACGTCAACGGCATCACGCCCATGCTCGTGTCGGTCGTCTCGCACGATCGTGCGCTCGCCCTCAACCTCGACAGCAATGTCTACACCGTGGACCGCAACTTCATCCTCGGCATGGCGGCGGACATCCTACCTATGGAGCTCGCCATGACCGTCACTGGCGACGCCGTCGATCTTGGCCTCGTCAGCGCGGCGCCCAGCACCAGCACTGTGAACATCAGTCTCGTCGCGTCCGACCCGAACCGTGCTCTGTCGTCGGTTCTCTGCGGCGATAACAGCGCCATCGACATCGCGATGAACATCGTCGCGGCGACGAGCGGCAGCCCCACCGTGTCGCTCACAGGCGGCTCTACTGTTCGCAGCGGCTCGCTGAACATCACTGGCGGCGGCGTCTCGCAGCTCACGGTCGATCTCGACGTGCTCGGCGATGCCAGCGTGAAGAGCTCCTTCGACCTCGCACTCGCGCCCCTCTCTGCGACCAACCGCGTCTTCACCGTCCAGTCGCAGCCGATCACGGCGGACGCTGATTCGCACCGCTTCCTCAACCTGGATCTGGCGCTCGTTTCGCGCAAGACCTTCGACCTGAAGGTCGTCGACGCCAGCAACACACTCATCATGGACGGTCACGGTTGTGCCCACTGTGTTCGTTGGTGGCAGCGCCATGATGCTGATCAACAACACCGACGAGACGAGCTCCATCCAGTTCCCTGGCAGGAGACTCGTTCCGGACTGGCCACGCGACGCTTTCCGCCCGATGGAGAACGAGCAGGGCGGCGACGACTGCCTCCAACCCGAGCCCGACTGCACCCGTGAGGGCTGGATCCGCACGGCCGTTACTGACACCGCCACCTGCCCGAACCGCACCTGCAGTCGCACTGGTGTCATCCTCACCACGCCCTTCGACCTGCAGTGCCCCGCGTTCGGCAAGTTCCCGCGCGACGAGTACACCGTGCTCGTGAACCCCACGCCCGCTCCGATCGACTCGCCCTACTACAAGTGGACCTTCTACTTCGTTGTGGTCGTTCTGGCGTTCTGCTGGCTCGTCCCGCTCACCATCTGGACGGTGTTCGGCTACCTCTACTGGCACCTGTGGGCCGAGTTCGTCATCTGCGCTATGATCCTCTTCGCGCAGCCCCACACTCACCCGCTGGCACTCTCGCTCATCCAGAACTTCAATCACGGCGTGTCCACCGCGTTCCTGTTCAACTGCTGGAACCTGCACAACTTGTCAATCATCTCCTGGACCGGCATTGCTGCATGCGCCGCGATCATCGCGCTGTTCACCATCGAGAAGCTCGGCAACCCTCGCTACAAGTTGGTGATGAAGGGCGTTGTCTACGGTCAGCGCTTCTTCGGCGGCTGGCTGTTCTTCTTCTTTGCTCCGATTGCTCTAGCCAACATCTGGACCTCTGGTGTCGGCATCGGCACTCGCCTCTTCTTCCCTCTCGCGCTCGTTGCCCTGCACATCGTCCATCGCACTCTTGCCCGCCTCACACGCAAGGACAAGTCTCTGCACATTACGCTCCTCGTGACCATCCCCGTCGCCGCCTTCGTGCCGCTCGTTCTCGTCGGCTGGAGCTTCGGACTCGGCAACGCGGATGTTAGCTTCTCGATCGCGGTCTGCTCGATCCTCATCATCAACATCCCACACTTCATCAAGTCCTGGTTCTGGCGTCAGACCGGCGAGCCGCAGTGGCCTTGGGTGCCCGCGGTGACCATCGCCAGCGTCATCTTCGGCCTCGTGTGGGTTGCTCTGATCTACGCGCGCGGTCCCTCTGCGTCCATCATCGCCTTCCTCACGCTCTGGGTCGTCACTGCCATCTCCGCTACCGTCGTCGGCCGTGTGATGGCCTACCTCAACCCCAAGGGCCACCGTGTGCACGCCCTCCGCCACCCGGTGGACAACATGCGCTCCCCGCTTCTGCACACGGATGCGGATCCCACCGCGAGCTTGTAATCGAACCCAAAATAGTTTGTTCTTCGCACCTTTACCCCTCTTGTTAAGCATTTTTTTTTTTATCCGTGCGAACCATCGAGTGTATTGTCATAATTAAAG
>Ga0170475_105164870_pt1 | contig 15840 bp, 12 predicted proteins | sample Soicark_Litter_5_FD_111474 | JGI IMG/M metagenome (GOLD analysis project Ga0170475, IMG submission 111474) | Avena fatua rhizosphere microbial communities from Hopland, California, USA. Combined Assembly of 48 SPs
CCGACCTCAGCGCTGGACCCGCTGGCGGAGGCTGGGGTGCTGGACACCTTGTTTCGCGAGCGGGAGCGCCAGACCACGGTGCTGGTCACGCATCGCCTGCTGGGCCTGGCGCGCGCGACGCGTATCATCGTCATGGATGGTGGCGCGGTTGTCGAAGAGGGCAGCCATGAGGCTTTGCTGGCCCGTGGCGGCATGTATCGGACCATGTGGGACAAACAGAGCGGTTTTGAGTTTGATGCGCGCAATCAGTCCGTTACCGTCAAGCCAGAGCGCCTGGCCAGCATTCCCCTACTTAAGCCACTGAGCGCAGCGGCCCTGGAGCGCCTCGCAGGCCAGTTCGCCAGCGAATCTGTGGAGGAAGGGCAGGACATCATCCAGGAAGGGGATACAGGCGAGCGCTTCTATCTGTTGGTGCGAGGTACGGTTGCCATACGCAAATCCATGCCGGACGGCACCGTCAAGGAAGTTTCGCGCTTGTCGGATGGCGACCAGTTCGGCGAAATCGCCCTGCTGCGCGATACACCGCGCACCGCCACAGTCACTGCCGTGACCCAATGCCTGCTGATGAGCCTGAGCCGCGAGCAGTTTCGGACCCTGCTGGACGCAGAACCGGGCGTGCGGGAAGCCGTCGAGCTGCTGGTGAAGGCGCGGGGTTGAGGTAAGGGTCGATATGAGCCATGCAGGGCGTCGCAGATGGAGAGCCAATAACGCGTAGGCGCATTGCGCCCTTGCTATTTAGCGCCCCCACCTATTGTCAGCACCTCACGCGACTTGCGCGGTATCCAGCAATTCGACCATGGCATGCGCCTGCAGCACCACGTCGCCGATGACCACTACGGACGGGCTTTGCATGGCGGCCTGTTTCGCATCGCGGGCCAGATGCGCCAGCGTCGTCAGCAACTGCCGTTCATCCGGCATGCTGCCACGCTGGATCACGGCGACCGGCATGCGCGGCGACATGCCGGCGGCGATCAGGCCGGCGCTCATGCTGGCCAGGTGCTGCATGCCCATGTATACGACCAGCGTGGTGTCGATGCGCGCAAGGCTGGCCCAGTCTGGTTCTTCGCCCGATTGCGTGTGGGCGGTGATCATGGTCACGCCACGGCAGGCGGCGCGGTGGGTGAGGGGAATGCCGGCGCTGGTGGCGGCGGCGAGGCCGGCGGTGATGCCGTTCACCACTTCATAGTCGACACCGGCTGCACGCAGGGCATTTACTTCCTCGCCACCGCGCCCGAAGATGAAGGGGTCGCCGCCTTTGACGCGTGCCACCACCTTGCCGTGGCGTGCATAGCGCAGCATCAGCTTTTCGATGAAGGCTTGCGGGGTGGACTTGCAGCCGCCGCGCTTGCCCACCGAGACGATGCGCGCGTCGCTGCGAGCGTGAACCAGGATGGCCGGATTGACCAGATCATCCACCAGCAGCACATCGGCCTCGCCCAGCGCGCGTACTGCTTTCAGGGTCAACAGTTCCGGGTCGCCTGGGCCTGCGCCGATCAGATATACCTTGCTTGTCATGGTTGCTACTCCTCATTATTTGGCGCTGGGCGCCAGCACAAGTTTCAATCAATGAATCAGGCGATATTCACGACCACCGTGGCCGTCATGCGCTTCAGCTCCGGCAGGCAGGAGCCGCACTGCGTGCCGCATTTGAGCTTGGCCTGCAGGCCGGCTAGGTCGCAGCCGCCGGCCAGCTCCTTCTGGATCTCGTTCTGCGATACATCCAGGCAATTGCAGATGATGCGGCCGCGCAGATTCTGGCCGCTGGGGGGAGCCGCCAGCGGGGCGAGCAGCCAGGGGCGCAGGCTGGCGGCGTCCGCGCCTTCGGTGATCAGCGATTTTAGCCAGTCGCGGGCCGCCGTTTCGCCAGTGAGGCGTATGCCCACCAATTTGCCTTCGCGTATCTCGGCGCGCTTCTCGATGCCGCGCTTGGGATCGCGGTAGCTGAGCGTGGCCATGGGATCGTTGAAGCCGAAGATGGCATCCAGCTTGGCGAGGAAGTCGGCAGGCGGCGCGATATGGTTGGCAAGGCGCAGGATGACCGCCGGCTTGTCGCGCCCGAACAGGCCCACTGTGCCGTAGGCGAAGCCTGCCAGCAGTTCCGCGACTTGGTGCATCAGGGTCACTGCGTCGTCGGTCTGCTTCATGGCCAGGGTTTGCCAGGGCAGCTCGGCGGCCTCCAGGCGCACGGCCGCGTGCTTGAGTTCCGGTTGCTTGGAGGTGGGGTCGATCTTGGGCAGCGTCAAGGCATTGCTGCCGCTGCCGGCCATGAAGCGGCTGCTCCAATGCATGGGCAGGAAGACTTCGGCGCGGCGCAGGGCGGCGCTGGCCTCGACGCGCACCACCAGCTCGCCGCGCCGGCTTTTGACGCGGGCGAGGTCGCCGCTCTGCAAGCCGTAAATCTTGAGGTCATCCGGATGCACCGACAGCAGCGGTTCTTCCACATGGCTGAACAGGCGTGCCACCGTGCCGGTGCGGCTCATGCCATGCCACTGGTCGCGCAATCGCCCGGTATTCAAATGCAGGGGATAGCGGGCATCGGTTTTTTCGGCGACCGGATGGTAATCCAGTGCGACAAAGCGGGCGCGGCCACTCGGTGTGCTGAACACGCCATCTTCATAGAGGCGCTTGCGACCACTGTCGGCGCCGCTGGGCAAGGGCCATTGCTGCGGACCCAGCGTGTCAAGCATGGCGTAGCTCATGCCGCTGATGTCCAGGTCGCGGCCTGTCGTGCTGGCGCGGTGCTCGTTGAAAATGGATTCCGTGTCGCGGTAGGGAAACAGGCCCGCCGGTGCCGCTTCCAGGCGCTGTTCCAGTTGCCGGGCAAATTGCACCACGATTTTCCAGTCTGGTCTGGCTTCGCCTGGGGCGGCCACTGCTGGATTGACATGGGTAACGCGCCGCTCGGAATTGGTGACGGTGCCTTCCTTCTCGGCCCAACTGGCGGCGGGCAGCAGCAGGTCGGCGTAGGCCGTGGTATCGGTATGGGCAAAGGCTTCCTGGACGACGACGAATTCCGCCTTGTCCAGCGCGCGCCGCACCTGGCTTACGTCCGGCATCGACTGCGCCGGATTGGTGCAGGCTATCCACACGGCCTTGATTTCGCCGCGCTCGATGGCGTCGAACATTTCGACGGCCGTTTTACCGGGCTGATCCGGCACGCTGGGTATGCCCCACAGCGCCGCCACTTCGGCGCGGTGCGCGGGGTTGGCCATATCGCGGTGCCCGGACATCAGGTTGGCCATGCCGCCCACTTCGCGGCCGCCCATGGCATTCGGCTGGCCGGTGAGGCTGAAGGGGCCGCAGCCGGGCTTGCCTATCTTGCCGGTAGCCATATGCAGGTGGATCAGGGCGGCATTCTTGTCGGTGCCGCGTGACGATTGGTTGAGGCCCATGCACCACAGCGACAGGGCACGCGGGCTTTTCGCAAACCATTCAGCGGCCTGCATGATGTGCTCGGGCTTGACGCCGCAGATATCGGCGGCAAACTTGGGCGTGAATTCGCGCAGGCGCTTTTTCAGCGCGGCGAAGCCTTCCGTATGCGCGTCGATATACGCTTCGTCCAGCCAGCCTTCCCAGATCATGGCGCTGAGCATGGCGTTGAACAGGGCGACGTCGGTGCCGGGCAGGATGGGCAGGTGCAGGTCGGCCAGTTCCGCGCTATCCGTGCGCCGTGGGTCGACGACGATGATCTTCATGTCCGGGCGCGCTGCCTTGGCATCCTCAATCTGTCGGAACAGCACGGGATGGGCGAAGGCCGGGTTGGCGCCGGCGATCAGCAGGCAATCCGTCTGCGCAAGATCCTCATAGCAGCAGGGCGGGGCATCGCTGCCCAAGGTTGCCTTGTAGCCGGCCACGGCGCTGGACATGCATAGCCGCGAATTGGTATCGACATTGTTGGTGCCGATCAGGCCCTTGGCCAGCTTGTTGAACACATAATAATCTTCGGTCAGCAACTGGCCGGAGATATAGAAGGCCACCGCATCCGGGCCGTGGCGCTCGATGACGTCGGCAAAGCGCTCGGCGGCATGGGCAAGCGCCGTCTCCCAGGACACCGTCTGGCGCGGCGTTTCCCGGGACGTACGCATAGCGGGCTGCAGGGCGCGGCCAGCGCGCATGTCGGTCAGGTGCAGCGTCGCGCCCTTGGTGCACAGCCGGCCGAAGTTGGCCGGGTGCAGGGGGTCGCCGCTGACATTGATGACACGCTCGCCATCCGTTTCGATCAGGATGCCGCAGCCGGTGCCGCAATAGCAGCAGGTGCTGCGCACGGTACGGGTTGCGGCAGTGCCGGGTGTCGCTGCGCTGTGCAAGGGGGCGTTCATGTCAGGGCCTTTTCCATAAACTTGCTGAGCGGGTCCGGCTGGTAGTCGCCGAACGGCGGGCAACTCTCGAAGCCGGCTACCGCGTAAAGGCCGATGGCTTCCGGCTGGTGTATACCCGTTTCCAGGCGCAACAGGGGCTTGCCCTCCCGGCTGGCCGCATTTTCCAGCGCACTCAGCAAGGCGCGGGCGATGCCTTGCCCGCGCTGCGCAGGCGGTACGAACATGCGCTTGATCTCGGCATAGTCCTTGTGCATGACCACGGCGCCGCACCCCACGGCAACACCAGCCAGCTCTGCCAGCAGGAAATGCACATTGGCCTGGGACAGCGCCTCCAGGGGCAACAGGTGGTTTGATTCCGCCGGATACAGCGCTGCCTGGTAGGCATCCAGTTCGGTGATCAAGGCCATTGCCGCAGGTTGGTAAGGGCTGGTGCGGCGAATGGCGAGGGGCGCGAGCAGGCGTTTCATAGCGGTTGTTCCGCATCCAGATAGACTGTATCCGCCTCCAGCTTGACGGCGAAGCGTTTGGTGCAACCTTCATCGGGAGCCTGAGCGGTGCCGCACTCCAGGCCTATCTGCCAGCCATGCAAGGGGCAGGCAACGGTCTTGCCATAGACGATGCCCTGGCTCAAGGGGCCACCCTTGTGCGGGCATTTGTCATGCAGGGCGAATACTTCGTCGTCGCCATTGCGAAACACGGCGATGTCGCCGCTGGCGTGCTGGACGACACGCGCACCCAGGCGCGGGATGTCGTTGAGAAAGCAGATTTTTTGCCAAGTGCTCATTGTGTCGTTCCTTCTAAATGTCGCTTGTATGTTGGTGCCAGGGTGCAGGGCCGATAAGCAGACGTATCGCAAATAAAAAGCATGGGCCAGAGGACAGGGTAAGTAATCGCGCCGGCTCAATTTAGCTCCGTTCACCCTGAGCCTGTCGAAGGGTGCTCATTTCACCTGCACGTTCGTTCTTCGCACTCGCCCTTCGACAGGCTCAGGACGAACGGGGTGAAATGGAACTTTCCCTATTAACTGATTCATGCCTTTCCGCTAACTTTGGCCGAATATGCAATCCGTCGTTCAGCCTCTGCTTTACCCACAACTTGCCAAGTTAGGCTGGAATCGGCATGAATTCATGCTTCTCGGCACCCGCGATGCGCTCTGCCCATGGGTCCTGCTCAAAGCTCAGCGCGTATTTCAGGCGCTCATACAGGGCGCGGCGATTCGCGGCATTTTCCACGACCTTGGCCTTGGCGTGCTCCACACCGACGCGGCTCAGGTAATGCACGGTGCGCTCCAGGTAGTAGGCTTCCTCGCGATACAGTTGCAGGAAGGCGCCGCTGTATTCCAGCACCTCTTCGCGGGTGGCTACCTTGACGAAGAAGTGCGCGACTTCCGTCTTGATGCCACCATTGCCGCCCACATACAGCTCCCAGCCGGAATCGACGCCGATCACGCCTACGTCCTTGATGCCGGATTCGGCACAGTTGCGCGGGCAGCCGGACACAGCCAGCTTGACCTTGTGCGGCGACCACATGCCGAACAGATCGCGTTCCAGATCAATGCCCATCTGCGTGGAATCCTGGGTGCCGAAGCGGCAGAACTCGCTGCCGACGCAGGTCTTGACGGTGCGCAGGCTCTTGCCGTAGGCGTGGCCGGACGGCATGTCCAAGTCCTTCCACATCGGCACCAGGTCCTGCTTTTTGACGCCCAGCAGGTCGATACGCTGGCCGCCCGTCACTTTGACCATGGGCACCTGGTACTTGTCGGCTACGTCGGCGATACGCCGCAGTTCGCTGGAATTGGTCACGCCGCCCCACATACGGGGGATCACCGAATAGGTGCCGTCCTTTTGGATATTGGCGTGGGCGCGCTCGTTGATGAAGCGGCTTTGCGGATCATCCTTCGCCTCGCCGGGCCAGGTGGAGATCAGGTAGTAGTTGAGCGCCGGGCGGCAGGTAGCGCAGCCGTTGGGGGTGCGCCATTCCATGGCGGCCATTGCTTCGGGAATGCTGGTCAGGTGCATGCTGCGGATCGCATCGCGCGTCTGCTGATGGTTGAAATCGGTGCAGCCGCAGACCTTCTTGGTCTTGGGGGTGGCGTCGAAATTGCTGCCCAGCACGTTCATCAGGATCTGTTCGCACAGGCCGGCGCAGGAGCCGCAGGAGCCGCTGGCCTTGGTGTGCTTCTTCACCTCGTCGAGCGTGGTCAAACCCTTTTCGCGTATGGCCTTGACGATGGTGATCTTCTTGACGCCATTGCAGCCGCAGACCTCGGCATCGTCGGCCATGGAAGCTACCTTGTTGACGCCGCCGTGGCCGGTGTCGCCCAGGTTGCTTTCGCCGAACATCAGGTGATCGCGGATCTCGCCGACATTCTGCTTGTCCTTGAGCAGCTTGAAGTACCAGGCGCCATCGCCGGTATCGCCATACAAGCAGGCGCCGATCAGCTTGTCGTCCTTCACCACCAGCTTCTTGTAGACGCCGCCGACCGGGTCGGCCAGCGTGATTTCCTCGCAGCCTTCGCCGCCCATGAAATCGCCGGCAGAGAATAGATCAATGCCCGTCACCTTGAGCTTGGTGGACAGGATCGAACCGTTGTAGCGGCCATAGCCCCAGCCGGCCAGATGGTTGGCGCACACCTTGGCTTGCTCGAACAGCGGGGCGACCAGACCATAGGCGATGCCGCGGTGGTTCACGCACTCGCCCACCGAATAGATGCGCGGGTCGAAAGTCTGCATGGTGTCGTTGACGACGATGCCGCGATTGCACTGCAGGCCGGCCAGCTCAGCCAGTTCCGTATTCGGGCGGATGCCGACGGCCATCACTACCAAGTCGGCAGGGATGCTTTCGCCATCCTTGAAGCGCACCGCCGCCACGCGGCCGGACTCGCCTTTGATCAGTTCACCGGTCTGCTTGGGCAGCAGGAACTTCAGGCCGCGATCTTCCAGCGATTTTTGCAGCAGACGGCCGGCGACCGGATCGAGCTGGCGCTCCAACAGCCAGTCGCCCAGGTGCACCACCGTCACGTCCATGCCGCGCAGCATCAGGCCGTTGGCGGCTTCCAGACCGAGCAGGCCGCCGCCGATCACCACGGCATGCTTGTAGATCTTGGCCGCTTCTATCATCTGTTCCGTATCGTAGATATCGCGATAGGTGATGACGCCGGGCAGGTCCTTGCCGGGGATGGGCAGGATGAAGGGCTTGGAGCCGGTAGCCAGCAGCAGGCGGTCATACTCGGCTTCCGTGCCGTCGTCGGCCAGCACGCGGCGCTTCAGGCGGTCGATCTTCACCACTTTTTTCTTCAGGTGCAGATTGATGCCGTTCTCTTCATACCAGGACAGCGGGTTGAGAATGATCTCTTCCTTGGTCTGCTCGCCGGCCAGCACCGGCGACAGCAAGATGCGGTTGTAATTGGGGTGTGGCTCTTCGCCAAAGACGGTGATGTCATACAGGTCCGGGGTGAGCTTGATCAGCTCTTCCAGTGTACGAACGCCGGCCATGCCGTTACCAACCATGGCAAGTTTCAGCTTTTTCATGGATTTTGCTCCGTTTTGATTGGCGAAATTAAAGGTGAGGTGGAAACTGGCTGCGCCACGTTGCGCGCCTTGTTCCCGTTACGTGTCAATCCCGCATTCGTGGGCGCGCCGTCGCTGACGAGCACCACGAATAACAGGAGGAAATTGAATGCGACAGAGATCAGTGCCGCCACCATCCACAACTGGCCGGGCGAGCGCTGCGCCAGCGGGCTGCGGCGGGAGACGCTGAGCGGCTTGGCATCGCCCAGCTCCAGCGCGAGGCGCAGCTCTTCCGCCGTCTCGAAACGCTGCGCCGGATCGCGCGCCAGCAGCTTGAGCAGCACGCTTTCCAGCCACACCGGCGTATCCGGCCGGTAGCGACCGGGTGGTATCGGGTCGGTGAAGCTGGGTGTCTGGAAGGGCTCGATCTCGCCATAAGGGTAGCGGCGCGTCAGCGCGTAATAGAGCGTGACGCCGGCCGCGTACAGATCCGTTTGCAGCGAAGCCGGGCTGCCAGCGAACTGCTCGGGCGCGAGGTAGCTGGGTGTGCCCGGCGTGTTGCCCGTTTCCCGCGAAATGCCGGGGCAGTGTGCGACGCCCAGGTCCAGCAAGCGCACGCGGCCTTCGACATCGATATGCAGATTTTCCGGCTTGATGTCGCGGTGAAGGATGTCCAGACGGTGCAGGGCGCTCAGCGCGCGGCTCAGGCGCAGGGCGATGCGCACGATCTCGACCGAGTTCAGGCGCTCGCCGTGTTTGAGTTTGTCGGCCAGCGTCTGGCCCGGATACCAGCGCATTACCAGCATCAGCCACTGGCGGTCGGTGGGCTCGACCAGCTCCGGCAGGTAGTGGCCGCCCACCCGCTTCATCAGCCAGCCTTCCGTCAGGAGACCCTGTACCAGCTCTTCGTCGCTCGCGGCCAGTTTGCTCAGGGTCTTGATCACCACGCGCAGGCCCAAGGCGTCGCTGGCGCGGTAAATAATGCTGGCGCGGGTTTCCGCCAGGATTTGATCGATGGTAAAGCCGGCCACAGTCTGCCCGGGCTTCAGGCGGTGCGGCACCGTCAGGGATTGCGTCTGCGCGAGTTCGTCGATCAGGCCGCCGTGCGGCAGGCTGATCACCCGCACCACTACCGCAGATACGTTGTCGTTGCTGGCCGCCGCCAGGGCTGCCGCTACCAGCGCTTCCGCCGCTCTTTGCACGTCGTCATGCAGGCGCAAGAGGCGGTTGACTTCCACGTCGCCCAGCACTTCCCATACGCCGTCGCAGAGCAGGGCGAACACGTCGTTCTCGGCCAGCTCGCCATCGCGGAAATCGACGATCACATGCTTGTCGAGGCCGACGGCGCGCTTCAGTACATGGCTGAAACCGGGCTGCTGCCAGACATGGTCTTCGCTGAGCTGCTCAAAGCGCTCGCCGCGCATCTGGTAGGCGCGGGTGTCGCCGACATGCGCCAGGGTGAAATGGCGGCTGCGGAAGATCAGTGCGGTGAGCGTGGTCGCCAGCGGCTCGCCTTGCCCGGCCTGCCCATTCAGCCAGGCGTTTTGCGCGGTGACGATGCGGTCGATGGCGTGAGCCGTCTCCCAGGTATCGGGCGTTGCGTAGTAGTCGGCAGCCAGGCCGCGTACCGTCGCCTGCGCCGCCAGCTTGCCGTCGGCCGAGTGGCTGATGCCATCGGCTAGGGCGACCAGCCAGCCCTTGACCTGATCCGCGCCGGCAGGCGGCTCCACCGCAACGAAGGCATCTTCGTTGCGTGGTTTCTTGCCGGCTTCGGAAGCGGTGCCAATGGCGAGTTTGAGCATTACGGTTGGAACCTCAGCAGCTTGTTGTAGGGGTGCCGATTCGAGCCTGGGCGAGGCTCCCGCGCGGCGGCGGGGGGAGTGGCTTGGATCAAAAAGGTCTGACTCGTTGATCTTCTGCCACATCCAAGCGCACGGCTTTGCCGGGCGGTGCGCTGTACTGTCGGTGGTGCTGCCGCGTCAATAGCGGTCAGACCTTGGCGCCGGCGATATGCGCCGCGCCCCAGGTGGTGCGCCAGCGTTGCTTCACCGACAACAGGCCGACCCAGGCAAACAGGGCGAGGCAGGCGAAGATGGTGAAGCCGGTCTGGTAACCGCCCGTCAATTGCTTGGAGTAACCGAGGCCCGCTGCCAGCAGGAAGCCGCCGACACCACCGGCCATGCCTACCAGCCCGGTCATCACGCCGATTTCCTTGCGGAAGCGTTGCGGCACCAGTTGGAATACGGCGCCATTGCCCATGCCCAGCCACAGCATGCTGGCGACCAGCGCACCCAGTGCCATCCAGGCTTGCGACAGGTTGGCGGCGACCAGCAGCAGACAGACGGCGGCCAGGGTATACAGCACCAACAAGGTGCGTATGCCGCCGATGCGGTCGGCGACCATGCCACCGATAGGGCGCATGAAGGAGCCGGCGAATACGCAGCCTGCCGTGTAGAAGCCGGCATGCACAGGGTCGAGGTGATACTGGTCGTTGAAATAGACGGTAAGCGACGATGCCAGTCCGGAGAAGCCGCCGAAGGTCACGCAGTAATAGAACATGAACCACCAGGCATCCTTGTCCTTGAGGATGGCCAGGTATTCCGACATCTTCTTGGCCGGCGGGCAGTTCGGGCTGTCCTTGGCGAAGAGGACGTAGACGAGGAAGGCGAACAGCAGTGGCAGGACCGCCATGCCGAACACGGCATTCCAGCCGAAAGCCTTGGCCAGCGACGGTGCAAACAGGGCGGCAATAGCCGTGCCGGAATTACCCGCACCGGCGATGCCCATGGCCGCGCCCTGGTATTCCGGGGGATACCAGCGGCTGGCCAGCGGCAGCGCCACGGCGAAAGAGGCGCCGGCCACGCCCAGGAACACGGCCAGCAGCATGACCTGGCTGAAACTGTGCACGCCCAGCAGCCAGGCGGTGCTCAGTGCCGCGATCACCACCACTTGGCCGATGGCGCCAGCCAGCTTGGGCTTGAGATGGTCAACCAGCACACCCATCAAGAGGCGCAGCATGGCGCCGGCCAGCAGGGGCGTGGCCACCATCAGGCCCTTTTGCGCGGGGCTGAGGCCCAGGTCGCGGGAAATATATACGGCGAGGGGGCCGAGCAGCACCCACACCATGAAGCTGAGGTCGAAGTAGAGGAAGGCCGACAACAGGGTCGGTGTGTGTCCTGCCTTCCAGAAGCCCTTATTCATTATCCATCTCCAATATTCGTCTGCAAGAATGCAAAAAGGAGCCCTCGCTCTCACTGCGGTCTGATGACCGCCGTGTAGCGAGGACTCCTTTGTCCTGTAAAGATTGGTTCGCCGTTGAACCAAGGGGTGTGCCAGGGTATCGCTTGCGTGTGTTGCAAGGTACTACTGCTGGCTGCAATGCCTTAAGCAGTTAACATGCCATGTTTTTATTTTATTTAAAAACAATGACTTGTTGGTATTTTTTGGTTTTTGGTACATTGTGCATGCACTTTAAATGCTCAAAGTGCACCGATATTGTGCGGGCGGGCTTGGTTTTCTTACCGTGTGCTGCTGGTTTCTGGCGTGACTAGATTGAGCCGGCAGGTTGAAAGAGGCAAGGATGCGGTTTTTTTGAATCATCGACGGTGTCAGGCACAAGGAGCACCGACGCCGCAGCTCACTTCGGCAGCTTCCAATTAGCTGGCGGCCTGTTGGATTTGGCGGCGCGGCTGAAAGGCGACGTTATTTTTTCTTCGCTGGAGGGGAAAGGCTTTAGGCAGAAGCATAGCGATACATCAATACTAATGGGGGTAATCACCCCCATTTTCCGGCCACCTGTGAATTCGCTACGCCGTAGTCAATTTGACCCGCAGACTGGACGAAGCGCATGGTACAGGATATGAAAGAACTACTTGCTTGCAGGCACCCCGTTATAGTGCAGGTCAACCATTTCTTTTTTCGCCTCTTCCGGGCTGACCAGTTCTGGCGTAACGTGCCCGACCATCAAACCCATTGTAACTTTAGTTCTGACATACTTGACTTCGCCTTTGTCGAGTACGAAGGTCAGCTTGTTTTCCACTTCGGTAGCAGTTGCGGCCTCATGGTTGCCGGACTTGGCGTCGACATAGAAGAAACCGCCTGGTTGAGATTTACCGACTTCAGCACCATCCAGCCTGATCGAAGGCTGGACGGCGGCGCCCACGAAGCTGGAACTACGGTAGAAATAGACCCGCCCCTGTTCGGCGCTCAGAGTCGGAATAGTGGTTTCCATTTCATGGAGCCGAGGACCCGTGCTGGCACAACCGGTCAACAGGATAGCGAGGCCGATACCAGCGAGTTGAAGTATTTTCATATTAGTTTTGGGGTTCCTGAGTTTGTAGGGGGAGGGGGAGCGCCTGTTTGAGCGGTGAGTAGCCGCGCTCGACAGGTAAATAGAAACCAATCAGCCTGCCGGTATCGACAACCAGATAGGCTTCATGCACGTTTGCACCTTCGAGCGTAAATACATCCTTGTAAGGTTTATAGACTTCGCCCTGAGGAACGCGACCAATGGATATCCATTGACTGCCCGCTTTCAGTGTGCGGGAATAGCCGGTGCCTAGCTCAAAGGTAAGTTGATTGGTAAGCGTCTGCTGTTTCGTATGCTCGGTGATGGCGAGTGGTGTGAGTTCTGTCGGTGTATGGCTGACGGCGCAGCCTGCCAGTAGCAGCATCGTGGCAGCCAGCCACAGCATTCTTCTATATAGTGAATGAATCATGTCGTTTTGTCGGTATCGTTTATCAGGGTTTTATTACGTCAAAGTTACAAGGAATTGGCCATTTTGACGTTTTGATTATGGGGAATGGATAGGCACGCGATGGTGCCGTCCTTGGCGGGCAGCGGGATGATAGATCAATTTTAAGTTTTTTACTTAAATACTGATCTGTGCTGCGAGCAGATTACCCCAGCAACTCATGCGCATCCACCAACTGCCGCGCCACCTCAACCATCTTCTGCCCCCGCGACATGGCGGTGCTTCGCAGCAGTTGGTAGGCGGCCGCCTCATCCAGGCTGCGTTTGCTCATCAGCAGGCCCTTGGCCTTGTCGATGATCTTGCGGTCAGCCAGTTGCTGGCGGGTGTCGGCCAATTCACCTTTTAGCTTCTGCTCTTCGTTGAAGCGGGCGATGGCCACGTCCAGCACCGGTTTCAGGCGAGCCGGGGCCAGGCCGTCCACCACGTAGGCGGTAACGCCGGAGCGTATCGCTTCGCGTATGCGCGCTTCGCTGCCGTCATCCGTAAACATGACGATGGGGCGGGGCTCATGCTGGGTGACGACCACGATCTGCTCCAGCACGTCGCGGCTGGGCGAATCGGTGTCGATGATGATGGCGTCCGGGTGCAGGCGCGTGACGATCTCGGCCAGCGAGATGGCCGACGATACTTCGGCCAGGACTTCAATGCCGGCGCGCGTCAGATCCTCGCGTAAAGCGCCTACTCCGCGTGGTGTGTCGTCAACCAATACGATGCGTAACGGTTTGCTCATGGTCTAAGCCCTCTTTTCAGGCGCAAGGTTCTCCGTGTTGAAGTGCTGCATTGCAGCAATGCAATTACCATGCCGATAATATATTTATACACTTCGCTGCTGCCGAGCGTGACGCTAATGCTTGCTGAGCCGCCAGCGAAGTGCCCCCGCTGCGATCAGGACGGGGGCGGACTATAGCAGTGACGGTATCTTGCTTGCCAGCATGGCAGCACCTGTCCAGCCTTGGGCAGGCGCATCACATACTGCACCGTTATGCGGCAGGCCGCATTTCACGGCGATAGAGGAATTCCAGCACGGCACTGCGGGCGGCATGGTAGGCCACGTCATTGGCCAGCGTCAGCCGCTCGCGAGGGCGCGGCAGGTTCACCGACAATATTTCGCCGACGGTAGCGGCGGGGCCGTTGGTCATCATGACGATGCGGTCCGACAGCAGCACCGCTTCGTCGACATCATGCGTCACCATGATGGTGGTGCTGCGCGTGGCGGCGACGATCTTGATCAGTTCATCCTGCAGGTGGGCGCGCGTCAGGGCATCCAGGGCGCCGAAGGGCTCATCCAGCAGCAGCACCTTGGGTTCCATGGCAAGCGCCCGGGCGATGCCGACGCGTTGCTTCATGCCTCCGCTGATCTCGTGCGGATGCTTGTCGGTGGCGTGGGTCAGGCCCACCAGCTCCAGCGCGGCGTGGGTGCGTGCCTTGAGCTTGGCTCGCCCTTCCTTGGCGCCGAATACACGCTCGACGGCGAGGTAGATGTTGTCAAAGCAGGTGAGCCAGGGCAGCAGGCTGTGATTCTGGAACACCACGCCGCGGTCCGGGCCGGGGCCGGCGATTTCGCGGTTGGCGCACAGCATCACGCCCTGGGTCGGTTTGAGCAGGCCGGCGATCAGGTTGAGCACCGTCGATTTGCCGCAGCCGGAGTGGCCGATAATGGAGACGAATTCACCTTCGCTGATATCCAGGTTCACATCGCGCAGGGCGACAAAGCGACCGCGCTTGGTATTGAAGGCCATGCCGATGTTTTGCAGTTGTACGAACTTGTCCACGGAATGCTTCCTTTTCTGAGCCAATTTGAAACGGCAGCCTATGCTTGGCAAGGAGGGGGCGCCGCCCCTCTCCTCACGATGTCTTTAATACTGGAAACGTTTAGCCAGCAGCATCAGCGCTTGTTCCAGCAGCAGGCCGACGATGCCGACCACGAAAATGGCGATGATGATGTGCTCGACGTTCAGGTTGTTCCATTCGTCCCATACCCAGAAACCGATGCCGACACCGCCAGTGAGCATTTCGGCGGCGACGATCACCAGCCAGGCCACGCCGATGGACAGGCGCACGCCGGTCAGCAGGTGCGGCAACACGGCAGGGAACAATATCTTGGTGAATACCTTGAACTCGGACAGATTCAGCACCTTGGCGACATTCAGATAGTCTTTGGGCACTTGGGCGACGCCGGCGGCCGTATTGATGATCATCGGCCAGATTGCCGAAACGAAGATCACCCACATGGATGCCGGGCCGGCCGCCTTGAACACCATCAGGCCGATCGGTAGCCACGCCAGCGGGCTGACGGGGCGCAACAGGCTGATGATGGGCGCGGTCATCTTCGAGATAAATTCGAAGCGGCCGATGATGAAGCCGACGGGTATGCCGACCAGCGCCGCCATGCTGAAGCCTATGCCTACCCGCTGCAGGGAGCGCAGGATATTCCAGCCTATGCCCTGATCGTTAGGCGTTTTCTGATAGAAAGGGTCTGAAAACAGCAGCTTGGCGGACTCCCAGGTTTTCATCGGTCCCGGCAGGCCTTGGGCATGGCTGGCCAGCAGGTGCCAGCCGAGGATGAACAGGGCAATGCCCAGCAGCGGCGGCAGGGCGTCGAAGGCCAGCCAGCGCGTGGTCTTGCTGCCCAGGCTCTCGCCTTGGGGTGCGTCCTCGACGGGGCTCATGGTAGGCCGCGCCTTTTTGGGCCGGTAGCGATTCGGATCGGCTGCGGCTGTTTCGGCTAGGGGCGCCTCAGATGGGGTATCGGGCGCTTCTGACAGGGTGGATGTCGCTTGCATGCTCGGTTCTCCAGGCGTGGTCAGGCTTTGATTTTGAACGCGGCGGCGTAGGCGGCTGGATTCTTGCCATCCCACACCGTGCCATCGATCAGCTTGCTGCTGCGCATCGGGTCTTTGGGGATGGCGATACCCATGGCTTTGGCGGCGTTGCTGTACAGGTCGATGCGGTTGACCTGCTTGGCGATGCCCAGGTAATCCGGATCGGTCTTCACGAGGCCCCAGCGCTTGTGCTGGGTCAGGAACCACATGCCATCCGACAGGTAGGGGAAATTGACCTTGCCGTCGTTGAAGAACTTCATGTAGTTCTGGTCTTGCCAGGTCTTGCCCAGGCCGTTTTCATACTTGCCTTCCAGGCGCTGGTCTATCACCTCCACCGGGCAGTTCACATAGGACTTGTCGGCGATGGTTTCGGCAGTCTTGCGGCGGTTGGCCATGGTGTCTATCCAGCGGCTCGCTTCCAGTACCGCCATGATCA
>Ga0170475_110329710_pt1 | contig 15833 bp, 5 predicted proteins | sample Soicark_Litter_5_FD_111474 | JGI IMG/M metagenome (GOLD analysis project Ga0170475, IMG submission 111474) | Avena fatua rhizosphere microbial communities from Hopland, California, USA. Combined Assembly of 48 SPs
CTCACGGTTGGGCTTTACCACGGCGCTCCCTGCATGCAGACCATCGGTCGCTACGAACTGATTGAGAAACTCGGCCAGGGCGGCATGGGCGCGGTCTATCGCGCCCGCGACACGCTGCTCCAGCGGATCGTGGCGGTGAAGGTCATCGCCACGTCCATCGATCAGAACGAAGAGTTGCGCGAACGATTCTTCAGGGAGGCGCGAGCCGCCGGTCAGCTCTCCCACAAGAACATCATCACGATCCACGACCTCGGCGAGCACGAGGGCCAGCCGTACCTGGCGATGGAGTATCTCCAGGGGCAGGACCTGCTCGCGCGGATGCAAGCGCCGCAGCGAATGAGCCTGCGCCGCCGCGTCGACATTTCGATTGAAATCTGCGAGGGGCTCGACTTCGCGCACGTGCACGGCGTCGTCCATCGAGACATCAAGCCGGCCAACATCTTCATTACCGATTCCGGGATGGTCAAGATTCTGGACTTCGGGTTGGCGCGCCTCGTCACCTCCGAGCTGACGCGCAGCAACATGATGATGGGCACCATCAACTACATGGCGCCCGAGCAGATCCGCGGCGAAAAGATCGATCATCGGGCCGACATTTTTTCAACCGCCGTGGTGATCTATGAACTGCTCACCGGACGGCGCGCGTTCGATGCGGATTCGTTTGCCGCGACGCTTTACAAGATTCTTCAGGAGTTCCCCGAACCGCTGCAGCAGATCGATCCCACGATTCCGATCGAGCTGGTGCGAGTCGTCGAACGCGCGTTGTCGAAGCCGCGCGACGAGCGGTACCAGCATATGAGCAAGATGGTGCTCGACCTGTCGCTGTTTCGCCAGCAGCTCGCGGGGATGGACTCGCCCGCCGGGGGGCGTCTCGCCCCGACCGAGCTGCGCACGCCTTCGGACCAGCCGTTTCAGGTGACGCCGCCGATTCCGCTGCCGCCAATCGCGACGCCGCTGCCGGTCACGGGAATGCCGACGCCGGGGGGCGGAATGCCGATGCCGGCCTCGGGTCCGCCGGCGTCGAGTCCACCCGCGCCCTCTGGCATCCGTTCGTACCTGCTGCCTGCGATTGCGGTACTCGCGCTAGCGATCGCGGCGATCGCCATGTGGAACTCGCGGAATGTGGCGACCCCGCCGAGTGCGCCGGTCACAACACCGCCGGCGCCGGCGACACCGATTGCCGAGGTCATGAAGAGCGCGCTGACCGCGTCCGAGGCGGAGGACTTCGCCACAGCGGAACGGCTCGCCGAGACGGTCCTCGCGCGCGATCCGGGGAACGACGCGGCGCGTCAGCTGCGCGATCGGGCACGCGCGGCGGCATCCAAGGTTCGGGACGGGCTGGAGAGGGCACGCTCGTTGTTTGCGGCGGGCCAGTTCGAGGAGGCCGCGCGCGCGGCAGGCGAAGTCGTCAGCGTCGCCCCGGGCAATACCGAAGCGCGACAGATTATGGAGGACGGCGCCGCTCGTTCTCGTGGCCACGGCGCCGATGAAGCGCGAGCGCAGGTCGCTCGGGCGCGAGCCGCCGCCCGAACGTCGGGAGCGCAACGCCTGGCGGCGGCGTCGTACGCCGCGGCAGCGAATGCTGAGCGCGAAGCACAGCGCCTCTACGATTCCGGCCGGCTGGGAGACGCGACGGTCAAGTTTTATCAGGCGAGCGGTCTGTTCCGCAGCGCGGAAATCGCAGCACAGAACGAAACCACGAGACGCGACGCCGCAGCGCGCGCCGAGAGCACTCCTCCTGAAAAGCCGACGGAGATGGCACGCACGAACCCGCTGCCGTCTCCACCAGTGTCGCCCTCATCGAGCGACAGCCGCGAGGCCGCGCGCGGATCGGGCGGGACGCCGTCGGGAGAGACCGCCGCGCCGCCGACACCGGCGCCGCCGACGACAACGATTGCGACCACCACGGTGCCGACGACGACGATTGCACCGCCGGCGCAGCCGAGCGCGGCCGAACTCAGCGCGGCGCGCGACGCCGCGATTTCCGATGTGCTCGGGCGATACAAAGCCGCGGTCGAGGCGCGGAATATCGACGCGCTGAAGCGCATCTGGCCCGGGCTGCCGGAACAGGCACTACGTGACGAGTTTCGCCACGCCAGGAGCATCAGCGTCGGCATCGTCGATCCACGAATCTCCGCGACCAACGACAACAGCGCGACGGTCACGTTCGTCCGTCACTATGAGGTCGTCGCCGAGGGCGAGCCTCTCCGATCTCAATCGAACGTCACGATGGAGCTGCGCCGTAGTGGGAACGCCTGGATGATTGAGCAGATTCGGTACGGCACGCGCCGGTGAGATGCCATCGAGCCATATTTCGAAAGGACTGATGATGCGAAGACTTGGGGTGATTGTGGCGGTGGCCTGGTGCCTCGCACCCGTTCACGCAAATGCGCAAACGAAGCCGTCGTCGCTCGCGACGCTGTTCGAGGACATTTACGGGCCAAATGGCCTCGTGCTGAGCAGCGACGACGTGTCACTCGATGGGACGACGCACGCAGCGCATTTCAACAGCGCCTTCCAGTCCGATTTCCGCCTGGTCAACATCGCGTTGACCGGCCAGCTCACGGCCATCCCGCTGCCGTCGCCGGCATCGGGGTTTACCTATCAGTTCGACGCCGCGACTGGCACGTTCGTCCGATCGACCCGAAGCTTCGGTCCAATCCTCTCGGACCGCGCCGAGACGATCGGTCGTGGACGACTCGCGTTTGGATTCTCGAACCAGTTCTTTTCATTCGATCATCTCGATGGAGTGTCGCTCTCGGCGATACCGGCGGTCTTCAAGCATGATTCGGCCAATCTGGGCGGCGGGCGCGCCGATGTCGTGTCGACGGCGAACACCGTCGAGGCGAACGTCAGCCAGTTCGCCGGCGCGTTGACCTACGGGTTGACGAGCCGGATTGATTTGTCGCTCGCCGTGCCGCTCATCAAGACGCACCTGTCGCTGCTGTCGAACGCCAGAATCCTCCGGCTTGGCACGGGTTCCAATCTTGGCACTCACTACTTTCTCGATCCGACAGCGCTGGGAAGCTTCGGATCCACGCACCAGTACTTCACGGAAGGCTCAGCGAGCGGCGTCGGCGATCTGGTGCTGCGGATGAAGACCACGCTGATTCGCGAGGGCAGCCGGGCGTTGGCGGCGGGACTCGACGCGCGTCTGCCGACGGGAGACGAACAAAACCTTCTTGGCACCGGCGCCATGGGGATGCGGCCGTTCGCCGCGGTGTCGGCTGCATACGGGCCGTTCGCGCCGCACGCGAACATCGCCTATCAGTGGAACGGCAAGAGCGTGCTGGCCGGAGACGTCCGCGCCGGGACGAAGGCCGATCTGCCCGACCAATTTCAATATACGGCCGGAACCGATCTCGCCGTCAACCCACGATTCAGCCTGGTGTTCGACGTGCTCGGGCAGCGAGTCCTGAACTCGCCGCGACTGAGCGTCTACACCCTGGATGCGACCGGTCAGGCGGGCAGCGCGAGCTTGCCGGACATTCGCTTCAGCACCGACTCCTACTGGGTAACCGACGCGGCCCTGGGATTCAAAACGAACGTGGCGTCGCGTCTGCTGATTAATTTCAACATGCGCTTCAATATTGGCGACGCCGGCCTGGCCGATCGAGTGGCGCCGCTGGTTGGAATCGAGTGGTCATTCTAGTCTTCCTCCGAGGGGCTTCGCCCCTCGGACTCCCCGCACACTCTCTCGCCCGCCGCTCCGCCGGCTCGCTCCGTTTTTGTTGGTTGAAGCCTCTCGGAGTCTTGCGGATGAGCCTGTGATTGCGCTTCGCTTTTTCTGTCTTCGGGGGCAGAATAGCGCCGAACGGAGCGCCACCTGCGTATTGCACTTTTTGCGCTTTTGCACGCCGCCTTTCTTGGCGTGATCGTGCTCGTCGTCCCCAGCAGTGGGCAGGTTCCCGCCTCAGCCGGTACCGTGTCCGAAGTTCCGCTTCCGGGTGGACTTCGCGCTGCCCTCGCCGCGGTCGGTGATCGTGGCAATCCGGATCGAGCGCAGTTCCTGATCGAATTCATCCGGCGAATGTACGACACGCCGCTTGCCGTGAAAGGCGATGCTCGCGAACCAGTCATCCAGGCGCTGCTCTCGGAGTTGAAATCCCCCCGCGGGACGGTCGAAACGATCCCGCTTCCGCTCTCGACAAAGATCTGGACCGATGTCGTCTTCCGAAAGCAGACGACGCCTGACACGCTCGTCGCCTCGATTGTTCAATCTCGCGGCGCGGCGCTTTTCTACTCCGGTCTGCTGTCGCTCGACGACGAGTCCCGCGCGTGGATCGCGGAGCAGCCGGCGCTCATTTCGGAGATCGTCGCGCGTCGCGCCGGATCATTTGTGACGGCAGCGCCGGGCCTTCATGTCACCACGGAGGGGGTTCACGTTCCTGGTGGCGCGGCCGCCGAACCCGTCTGGCAGGCGCTCGCCGGCCATCGGCCCTCAGAGACGAACGATTTCGTGCGTTCGGTGCTCTCCTCTAACGAGGGACGGCTCGCGTTCTTCCTGGGCGCGATGGCTCAGTTGAACCCAACCCAGATCCGCGTTGCGTTGTCGCTCGATACGACCGACGTCGGCCAACGGGTTGATGCCGGGCGGAGAGTCTATTCGGTGTTCGAACGGCTGTGGGCCGGGCGAGCACTCGAGCGGCGCGTGTTCGTTCGCCCGTCTTTCGATCCGGCGCTGCTCATTTCGGAACTGAATCCGCGTGGCGATGGGCCCGTCACCTTGCCAGGAACACGCGGACTCTGGACTGCTGCCTTCAACGATGCGCACCAGAGCGCCGGCACGCGTGCGCGGGACGATGTGGCCACGATCACGTGGGATCAGCCACCGGATTTTCCCTGGCTGTGCGAGCAGGTTTTTAGAGGCGACGCACCAGACCATCGGCGGCACTTCATGATGGTGCTCTTTGCCGCGCGCCACGCCGCGGAGATCACAAAGGATACGGCGCGTGAGGCAGTCGAGGCGATTCGCTCCGCGGCCGCGTATCCGACGCTCGCGGCCACGCTCGAACGCGCCGGCGTATCAGATTTGAGCGTGTTCGCGGGCGCGGCACGCCGCGCGACAGCACTGACCGCGATTGAGGACGTGAGCCGCGCACATCGCGCACTCGCGCAGTATCAGGGTGCGCTGGCGATGATCGCGCGGGCCGCAACACGGGACAGCATCACGGCGGCGACCGCGACAAAACTGATCGCATCGCTTGCCGCGATTCCCGTCAGCGATCGCGGAGACTACGACGGGCGTGTCGTCGGCTGGCTTGCGGGCTGGCTGAGTCCGGAATCGCGCCCGGGCGGGAAGCCGGCGCGGAGCGGTCCGCCTGCCGAGGGATCCGTCGAGGAACTGTTCGAGAAGGCTGCCGGTCCGATCGAAAAGGATGCGCTGCAGATCCTCTCGGGCCCTGAACCGCCTGCAGCGCGCATGCTCGATTGGGAGGGCACTCGCTATCGGATCGATTTTCCCCGCGCTGAAGCGATCCGGCTGACGCGATCGCAGGGGCCATCGTCGCGACCGCACCTGTCATCCGCACGAACGGTCCTCTCGATCGCGGACGCGCTCTCGGCGAGCGGCCTGACCCGCGACATCGTGCAGCAGCAGGCACAGGCGTTGTTGCGCATTTCACAACCGGATCCGCCGGAGGGAACTGAAGACGCTGCGGCCGACGTGCTCGTCGGGCGCCGGGAGTTGTCCAAGGACCTGCAGCGTGCTGCACACTCGGGCGACGTGAATGCGGCGGCGCGACTTGCGCCGCAACTGCGCGGCGTCGCCGACGATCTCCTCGCACGCGGCCTGATGGAATGGGCGTATGCGGCGGCACTCGGACCCCGCGATGGAATCTCGATCTCGGCCGCCGATGCGGCCAGCCGCCACGATTTTGGACTGCATCCCACCGGGGGCAATCGGGCAGCGGTGTGGCAGATGCCGGTCGAGGGCACGGATCCAACCCAGCAACGCTGGCGCGTGTTCGGTTCGCTGCTCGGACTCGACGTGACCCTTGCGAAATTCTCGCTGGTGCGTTTGTCGAAGAAACCGCCTCCCCGCCCGATGCTCGGAGAACTCGATCGCCGCGTGTTCACCGATGCGATCGCCATCGTGCAGCCACAGTCGCTGTCCGACGCGGACCGCGACACGATCGTCACCGCGATTCGCGCAGGACGCGCGCGCCTCGATGCGGCACGGTCGTCGACGGATGTGCGTGGCATCGCGAGCGCGATCGACCTGGGTCCGCAGCGGCAGACACTGCTGGCGTGGATGATGGCCCACGACCCCGCACGAGTCGCCACGTTCCTGGCGCCCACCGAATTGTTCTGGCTGGGTGCCGGCGACGCGCGGGTCGCAGGTCTCGACGCCTGGGGCGCACCTGCCGCCGCTCGAAACGGATGCCTGTGCCTGCAGGTTGTGCGCGGACGGTCGTGGGAGATTTTCACCGGACGTTGGAATACCGGAATGCTGGTCAGCGCCTTCCCGGACTTGAATTTCCGCATTGCCGAACTGTTGAGCGATCTCCACATGCCGGCCTCTCTCCTCGCGCCGGTGCTGACATCCGCGACGCTCGATTTCATGAACTCGACGGTGAGCCGCGATCAGGACGATCGCCGCGGGCTTGTCGACTTCGTTCAGGAGCTGCAACCCGAGAAAGTCGAACAGTACCTGGCGCTGCTGACGACCAATGGACCGCTGGTTCCTCTCGACGACGCGCCGGTTGGGAAGACGGTCGCGCATATTGATGCCCACATGCATCGCGCGGAGGAGAGACGGTGAGGACGCCGGCCGCGGTGGCGGCGATCACGTGCGCGCTTGGGATCGTGGCGAGCGGCGGCCAGACCGCGACGATGCGGATCCTTTCGCCGACGACCGATACGGTGTGGACCGGCGCGACTCGCATGGAGGTTGCGATCGACCCACCCTCTGCGCTCGCGAACGTGCGGACCGCACGGTTCAGCGTCGACGGCGTGGTGGCATGCGAGCTCGAAAAGCCGCCCTGGGCGTGCATCTGGGATCCGGGAGCAGTCGTCAGTGCCCATCACGTCCGTGTCGCGGTCAAACTCGCCGACGGCACCCCGCTGGTGGCGAACGTGCACACCAAGCAGCTCGCGAGCTACGACGTCCGCACCGAGGCGGTTCTCGTCCCGGTCATCGTGACGCACGGCGGGCAGTTCGTCCGCGGCTTGAAGCAGCAGGACTTCGAAATCGTCGAGGACGGCGTCAAGCAGTCGATTGCGAGTATCGTCAGCGAAGACGCGCCGCTCGATCTCGTGCTCGCGATCGACGTCAGCGGGAGCATGGAACACGCGCTCGACGACGTGAAGGCTGCGGTCAAGCAGTTGTTGTCGAAGCTCCGCGCCGGAGACGCGGCGACCATCGTCGGCTTCAACGATACGACCTTCCTCGCGACGGAACGCGAGAAAGATCAGGAAGCGCGCGAGCAGGCCGTCGACCTGCTGACGTCGTGGGGTGGGACCTCACTCTACGACGCCACCGTCAGCGCCATCGATCTGGTGAGCCGCGACTGGGGCCGAAAAGGTATTGTCATCTTCTCCGACGGCGACGATCGCAACAGCATCACCGCCCGGGACGCCGCAACCGCGCGCGTCCAGGCGAGCGACGCGATGCTCTATACCGTCGGATTCGGCGGCGGCGCAAACGTTCCGGCGCTTCGATTGAAGCTCGAGCAGTACGCGCACGACACCGGCGGGCGCGCGTTCTTTCCGCAAAAGACGCAGGATCTCAACCGGGCGTTCGACGAGATCGTCGAGGAACTCGCGAATCAGTACGTGCTGTCGTATTCGTCGACGAATGTGAAACAGGACAACAGCTGGCGGACGATTAAGGTGCGGGTCAAGAACGGCAAATACGACGTCAGGGCACGGGATGGATACCGCGCGCTCGAGGCACAGCGCGCCGGGAGGTAATCATGCGGAAGGGCGGCATTCTTGCGGTTGCGGTCACCACGGCAACGCTGTGTGCCGGCGGGGATTCATCGCTCTCGGCGCAACAGCCGCAGAGTGAGCAGATCCCCTCGTTCCGCAGCGGCGTCGAGGTGGTCACGATCGACGTCAGCGTCGTCGACAAACAGGGCCAGCCTCAGCGCGGCCTCACGCCCGCGGATTTCGTGGTCACCGTCGCGGGTCAGGCGCGGCATGTCGTCACCGCGGAGTTCCTCGATCGAACCGCACAGGCGATCGCCGCACCACGGGTGGAAGGCGCGACGATCAGCACCAATGACGGCGTGGGCGCCGGACGGATGTTTGTCTTCATCGTCGATCAGAACACGCTGGATCTCGGCAGCGCACGCCGGGTCGCCAACTCCGCGGCTCCGTTTTTCTCTCGTCTGACCTTTGCCGATCGGACCGCGCTGATGCTGATGCCGGTCGGTCCGAACATCTCGTTCACCTGGGCACACGATCGCGTTCGCGACGGTCTCCAGCGGGTCACCGGATTCGGAAGGCCGCTCGTCGGATGGGATTATGGCAGTCTGGCTGACGCCCGCGACATCACGAATCGCAACATGATCGCGCTGCGCTCGGTGGGCGACCGCGAATGCGGAAGCGCAGTGGCGTCCGGAGGATTTGGTTCGACGCCCGCCTCCGGACCGACCGGCACCTCTCCGGCTCCGGCACCACCGGCAGGCGGCGGTGGTGGTGGCGGTGGCGGTGGCGAATCGGGCGGCGGCGGTGGTGGAGCGGCTCCGGCGCCGTCGGCACCTGCGCCGTCGGGCGGCGGTGGGGGCGGCGGCAGCAGCAGTGGGGCTCGCGCAAGTTCGGGAGGATTCGGCACCAGCGCCTGCACTCGCGAGATCCAGATGCAGGCAGAATCGACGTGGCACACCGCTCAGATGAACTCGCTCGCGAGCATCGGCGCGCTGCGTCAGTTCCTCGGCGCGCTCGGGCAGGTCCGCGGCGACAAGACGGTGATCCTGATCTCGGGGGGATGGCCGCTCGATGAACGGGAGCAGATTTCGACGCTGTCCACGGTCGCAGCCGATGCCGCAGCCGCCGGCGCGCGGATCTTCTCGATCTACGTGCCGACGTCGACTTTCTCGGCCGACCGCCGCTTGATGACCTCAACGCCGCTGGCCGACAGCTATCTGCACTCGGGGCCGCTCGAGACGCTGGCTGCCATGACCGGCGGCGGTTCGTTCCGCGCCGAAATCGGCGCCGAAGCCGCATTCGAGCGGATCGGCCGGGAGATGTCCGGGTATTACCGCCTCGCCGTCGAGAAGGACCCGAGTGATGCGACGGGCAAGGAGCGGCGAATGAGCGTCAAGGTCAAGCCCGCCGGCCTTTCGGTGCGCGCCCGCGAGATGTTCGACGTGCACACCTACGAAGATCGCGACTGGGCGGCGCGACTGGGCGGCGCCCTCGAAGGTCCGGTGGTCGCCACCGAGATCCCGCTTCGAGTCACCAATTATCTGTCGACCGATTTCGAGGACCGGAATCGTTTGAAGCTGGTGATCACAGGCGAAGCCTCGCGCCTCCAGCCCGGCGACGTCACACTGCGCGTGCTGGTCAGCGACATCGATGGCAAGAGGATCGCGGGGGGCGAGGTTCCGCTGGCACACGGCACCGAAGCGACGCTGCCGTTCTCGACCAATATCGGCGTTCCGCCCGGCAGCTACATCGTGCGCGTCGCGGTGATGGATAGCGCGGGCCGCACCGGTTCAGTCGATCACAAAGCCGAGGTCCTCGACGCGCGATTCGGCTCAGTGTCGGCGAGAGGCCCGGTATTCGTGCGGGTGCCGACCGGCGGAGCCGCGGTCCCCTATCTTGCGCTCGATACGGTCAATCAGAACGAACGGCTCGCTCTCGAACTCGACCTCGAAGGCGAGGCCTCACAAATCGAGGGGACGAGGGTTGAGTTTGAAATCGCGTCCACTTCGGATGGACCAGCCCTCGTGCGCACCGCCGCCGCCATTTCGCCCGGTTCCCGCGAAGGGGCAGTCGTCGCGCAAGGGGTTGCCGACATGCGTGTCCTTCCTGCCGGCTCGTACATCGTCCGCGCGAAGATCAAATCGGCGACGGAAGAAATCGGCGAACTGCGGCGCGGGTTTTCGGTCGCTGGCGCGCCGCGCGCGCTCGCCGCCGCGCCGACGCCGCCTCCGGCCTTCGCCACTGCTGCCGTCGCGAAGGCGGCGCCCGCAACCGCGTCGATGCGATTGCCTATTGCGGGAGCTCCACGTTTCACGATGGAACAGGTGCTGGCGCCAGAAATCCTCACACCGTTTCTGGATCGCGTCGCCGCCAGGCCCGATGCATCCTCGGCGGCGATCCGTCAGGTTCTGGACCGCGCGCGCACATCCGGATTGACGGGCCTCGAAGTTCCCGACTCGGTCGCGAAGGGCTCGCCGGTCGGCGCCTTTCTCAAAGGCCTGACACTTCTCAACCAGAACAAGCTCGATCCGGCGTTAATAGAGTTCAAAACCGCGATGCGATCGCTGGACTTCTCCACCGCCATGATCTATCTCGGCGCGTGCCACGCGGCGTCGGGAAACGACAAAGAGGCGGCCAGCGTATGGCGGACGGCGCTCATTCGCGAAGGAGATTCAGCCGCCCTGCACATCATGCTTGCCGACGCACAACTGCGGCAGGGACGCTCCGATCTCGCCGTCGGTGATCTCGCCCTGGCGCAAAAAAAATGGCCGGACGATCTGAGTCTGAAGCGGCGCTTCGCGGTCGCCGCCATGCTCTCCGGGCAGCGCGCCGAGGGTCTGCGCGCGCTCGACGAACTCATCGAGAAGAAAGCCGACGACGAAGCAGCGCTCGCCATTGGAGTGCTGGTCCTGTACGACGCCTTCGACACCGCGCAAGCGGTCGAGAGCGTCACACAGGATCGGGAGCGTATGTTGCGGCTCGCTGAGAATTATAAAGCCCGGGGCGGCTCCTCGCAGGCGCTCGTCGACACGTGGGTGGCGGCGGCGACAAAAAAACAATGACGGGCAATCAATCACTGATCACTAATCACTAATCATCACTAATCACTGATCCCTGGATCCGAGGATCCGAGGATCAGTGATTCACGATCAGTGATTAGTGATTAGCGATTCATCGCGGCTTCGGCAAGCATTCGAGCGACGTCGGCTTGCTTTGGATCGAGCCGTAACGACTCCCGGAAGGCTGCCGCCGCTCCCGCTCTATCTCCGCGGTCCAGGCGGGCCAGGCCCAATCCATTCAGCGCCATCGTCGAGGCTGGGTCAGCCTTGAGCGCTCGCTCGAAGTAGGGCAAGGCGTCAGCAGAACGTCCCGCCGACGCGAGCGCCCCCGCCAGATACAACAGCGCCTCGGCATTGCCGGGTTCGCGCGCAATTGCCTCGCGAAAGAGTCGCGTCGCCTCGTCTGGGTGCCCGCTCCGCATGCGGACGACGCCGAGCTTGGTCATGGCCGCCACATCGCCAGCATCCATCTCCAAAATGCGAGCGTAGCGGGCAGCCGCCGCGTCGAAATCTTCGCGGAGCACAGCAAGGTCGCCCAGGTGGCGCAGGGCTTCGATCTGATCGGGGACCATCTTCAGGACCCGCTCGCACGCTGCAGCGGCTCCATCGTACTTGCGTTGCTGGATGCGGACGGCGGCAAGGGAAATCAACGGCTGCGGGAACGTCGGGTTCTCGCGCTCGGCGCGTTGAAGGATCAGGGCCGCTTCGTCCAGTCGGCCTGCGGACCGCAGGTTATCGCCGAGTACGACCGCGTCTTCCGGCGTGAGCTGGCCTTCTTTGTCGAGCACGCGCAGGTCGGCAATGGCGAGCTCGTGGCGTCCAGCGGCTGCGTAAGCGACCGCCCGTGTGCGCCGGGCCATGAACAGACCAGGATCTTCCTCGAGTACAGCGGTCAGCTCGCGTATGGCCAGCTCGGGCTCCGACCGCGCCGCGGACATGCCGCGATTGAGCCTCGGCAGAAGACGAACGCCTTCTTTGGGATCGCGGAGCGCCGCGCCGGCGGGCCGCGGGGCGCGTCCTCCACTCACATAGCCGAGCGCGCGCAGCCGATCGGCGGTTTCCGCGTCGACTGATTGTGCCGGGGCCGAGGGCATCGGATGGCGCAGCGCCACTTCGAGCTGACTGCTCAAGTCGCTGACCCGCGCCGCTTGCTCCGCGGCGCGATTAGCCTTCTCGGATGGATCGTTCTGCAGATCGTACAGCTCCGGATGCGGAGCCTTGATGAACTTGAATCCAGCCGTACGCCAGGCATGCAGCGGGGCCCACCCCAGCTCCAGCTCGGAGTAGAGCGACTCGGCGTACGAGGGAGCATCCGACATTGGCTCGCCATCGGCGGCGCGTCGAAGCGAGCGGCCATCGACATCGCTCCGCTGAGGAAGCCCCGCATAGTCGAGGAGCGTCGGCAACACGTCGATCGAGCGGGCGATGGTTTGCGACACACGACCCGCGGCAATCTGCGGCCCCGCCAGGATGAAGGGAACTCGCAGCGTCGCGTCGTACAAGAAGATTCCGTGCGTGCCCTCGCCATGCTCGCCAAGGCTCTCGCCATGGTCGGCCGTGACGAGCACGATCGTGCGGCTGGTCTCGCCGCTGGCGTCGAGCGTCTGCAACAGACGCCCGAGTTGACGATCCACGAATGCGATCTCTCCGTCGTATGGCGATTGACGGTACCGATCGGCCAGGTCTGCGGCCGGTGGCTCGTACGGCGCGTGCGCATCGTAGTAATGAACCCACAGGAACCACGGAGCCGGCTGCCGAGCCTCCCGCGGGCTGGCGGTTGCGAACCAGCGGAGCACCGCGTCGGTCGTCGCATCCGCGAAGCGTTCGACATACGGTGTCCGCCGTCGATCATTCCCCTTGGGCAAGTGGTCGTCATACGTCTCGAATCCGCGATCGAATCCAAACCGGCGATCCAGCGGAAAGCCGGAGACGAACCCGGCAGTGTGATAACCCGCGTTGCGGAAATCCTGAGCAACGGTTTTCACTTCCGGAGCCAGGATGAATCCGCTGTTGTTCCGAAAGCCATGCCCAAGCGGCGTCTCGCCGGTCAGGATGGACGCATGTGAAGGCCCGGTCAGTGGGGCATGAGCCACCGCCGTCTCGAAGCGAACACCGCGGCGCGCCAGGGCATCGATCGTCTGGGTGGAGGCGTTGTGATATCCGTAACTGCCGACGTGATCCGCGCGAAGCGTATCAATTGTGACGAGAAGCACATTCGGGCGGCTCGACGGCGCCACCGCGCTGGACTCCGAACCGCGCGAACCGCAGCCGACGGCGAGCGTGAGAAACGTGAGCACGAACGCGCGCGCGATTAGAGACACGACTGGGACGAGCGTAACGGTAAACGAAGGACTGCTCAACCCCCTAACTCGTCAGGAACCAGTTGACAGCGGGCAGGGCAGAGAGTAATCGTTCATCGAAACTCGCGCGCGATCTGAAGGTCAGTGCCTTCCGGCCGCCCGAGCCACGCGATGTCGAAGGGGAGGAAGAATGCTACGGGTCACACGCGGATTTCTCGCGCTCTTCGTGTTCCTGGTGACTTACGCCATGACCACACCAGCCGGGGCGCAGTCGTTCCTCGGTACGGTCCGGGGGACCGTCGTCGATCCCCAGGGCAGTGTCGTGCCGGGCGCGGCGGTGTTAATCGTCGACGAGGGGACCGGCGTGCCCCGGGCGGTCGAGACCGATTCAGAGGGCCGCTACGAAGCGACCAATCTGAAACCTGGGACCTACCGGGTTGAGGTCGTCACGACGAACTTCAAGAAATTCGAAAGAACCGGCGTGGTCCTGCGTGCTGCGGCCACCGCTCTGGTGGACGTTACCTTGGCCGTGGGCGGGATCAACGAGACGGTTACCGTCGCCGCCGATGCGATCAACAACATCACGCTCGACAGCCAGGCCATCTCGCGCGGTCTCGACGAGCAGCAGCTCCACGACCTTCCGCGCAACAGCCGCGATATCCAGTCGTTCCTGCTCCTCAACCCCAACGTCGTCGGCGGGTCCGACGACATTCAATTTCTCGGGGCCAAGACGTACGGCGTGTCGTACATCCAGGACGGCCAGGCATCGACCAACGCCATCTTCGGCACCATCGGCAACTCCGCTCCGGGGCTCGACGCGATTTCGGAGATGACGGTGCTGTCGAACTCCTACAGTGCCGAGTACGGCGGCCTCGCGGGCGTCGTGGTGACGACCAAGCGCGGCGCAAACGCCTACCGCGGAACCAGCTTCTACGACTTCAACAGCGATGCCCTGAACGCACTGACGTACAACCAGACACTGTCGGGCGTCGAGCGCGGCGATCCGCTCTCCGACACGCACGAGCACCGATGGGGTGGAAGCATCGGCGGCCCGCTGATCACCGGAAAACTGTTCTTCTATGGGAACTACGAAGGTTCGAACAACAAGGCAATATTCGGCGGGTCGCGAGCGACCGTTCCTACAGCGGCGATGCGGAACGGCGACTTCCGCGGCACCGCGATCGTGCCGAAGGATCCAAACACCGGCCTTCCCTTCCCGGATCAGATGATTCCCAGCGGCCGGATCGATCCGGCGGCAAAGGCGATCATGGACTTCTTTTATCCGTTGCCGAATCAGGGAACGCTGGCCAACGGATACGGCGTCTATCAGCAGTTCGTGCCCAAGACGCGCGAACGAGAGCGCGGCGACATGAGAATCGATCACGAGGCGGGGAAGAACGACACGCTGTTCCTCCGCGGGAGCTATCAACAACGCGATCCGAACAGCATCATCTTCGAGGCCGGCAACGCGTTCACGAACCTGCCTAACCTGACGACCAAACTCAATACCGCGTCGCTGATCGGCGGCTGGACCAAGATCTTTTCCCCGACGATCGTCAGCGAGTTCCGCGCCGGGTACAACTACGACAACTCGAGGCGGGAAAGCACGTTTACGGCGGCGGACGTGGCCAGTCGCCTCGGCATCGAGAACGCACCGAGCCTCGCAGCCGGCCGCCGCGGATTTCCGTCGTTCCAGTTCACCGGGGCCGCGAGCCGCCCCGTCCCCACGAGCATCGCCGATGCAGCGCGGAATGTGGACCGCACGGTTCGGCAGAACGCCTTCTCCCTCAGCGATAACGTCACGTGGGTCAAGGGAGGCCACACCCTGAAAGGCGGTGGTCTCTGGACCCAGAACACCGCGCGCGACGGGTTTGGATTTGGCGTCAATTTCCGCGGGCAGTATCGGTTCCGCGGCGTGGGTCCGACCGGAAATCCCTTTACCGACTTCCTCCTCGGAATACCGACCGACGTTCGTGACCAGGTCACCAACCGTGGAGCACTCGATGGCCATTCCAATGACATCGCGTTCTTCACCCAGGACGACTGGCGGGTCAACAAGAGCGTGACAATGTTTCTGGGTGTCCGGTACGAAGTGGTCGGGGCATGGCACGAGAAGGATCTCACCCTCGCGAACTTCCTGCCTGTCGACGGTGGCCACCACGTCGTGGCGAATTCACAGATCGCAGCGCTGCTGCCGCCCGGCCTCCTCAAGCTTAATCGTACTGAAACCGCCGATCAGGCGGGGTTACCTGAGACGTTGATCAACACGGACAAGAACAACTTCAGCCCGCGGGTCGGCTTCGCCTGGCGACTCGACCAGAGCAACAAGACAGTGCTCCGGGGCGGTTTCGGGTTGTTCCATCCGACCGTCGCGGTTCAGGGGATCCGCGACCTGCTCGCGACCAACGAGTTCCGCTTCGTCAACACGACGACCGGGGGCCGGCTCCGCAACGGGTTCTCGGGTGGGACGGCATCACCCGACCTCGCAGCCTTCGGGAACCAGGGGATCGATCCGAACCTCGAGAGTCCCGACGTCTATCAGTACAACCTGACGCTCGAGCGCGAGTTGCCGGGCCAACTGGGACTGCGTGTCAGCTACATC